>Ga0075520_1000655_pt1 | contig 15601 bp, 25 predicted proteins | sample NGEPerB_FD_75100 | JGI IMG/M metagenome (GOLD analysis project Ga0075520, IMG submission 75100) | Arctic peat soil microbial communities from the Barrow Environmental Observatory site, Barrow, Alaska, USA - NGEE PermafrostAB12-B | ecosystem: Environmental > Terrestrial > Soil > Wetlands > Peat ... | reverse complement strand
GCACCCTCGAGGGTGCCAGGAACTTCTGCGCCATCCGCAGCTACGTCTCGACACTGCGCAAGCAGGACCACAAAGTGCTCGCCGGACTACGCCAGCTGTTCGAGGGTCACGTCTGGCTGCCCGCCGGGGCCTGAATAGTTACTATTGGTCATGGGACCGAGGCTCAGTACCAGTCCGGAGTGTGCACCGGACGGGTCACGAGGCCCGCTCTTCGTCCTCCCGATGCCGGTCGATGGCCTCTCTGCGATCTTGACGGGCGTTGGCGACCACGTAGCCGAGTCCGAGAGCGAGCACGACGATGGAGGCAATCCAAAGCACGTGGATGGCGAAACCGACGAGGCCGGCTAGGAGGGCGACCGAAAGGACCACCACCATCACGACGTCCGAAACCCTGCGTTGACCGAGCAACGAGTGAATGCGTCGAGTCTCCGGTGATCGAACTGACATCAGGAATGCACCTCCTCCACAAACGAGCTGCTGGCCGGATGACCGAGGCTCACCTACTGGTGGAGCTCTTCGTGTACCGATGTCGTGCCACCCTGGGTGTCCGTCGCTTGACGGTCGTAAGTGTGGCCACTGCTGCCCACAGGACGACGGGACACGCCGAAGACGATCGCCGACGCGACGAAGCCGACTCCCCCGACGATCATGAGGATCACCCCCACCGTGGAAAGCCGGAATCCCGTGCCCTGAGAAGTCACTGCCCAGTACATCACGGCACCCGCCGCAATCGCGATGATGCTGAAAACCATCCCTGCTCGTCCCATAACTGCTCCATTTCGCTGCCCTGCGCAGTGGCTGGATCGGCCATGCACACAATTGTCACGATAGGCAGGCAACTCCAGTCTCGCCAGAGGCGAAGGTCCTCATTCCCCCCCGAGGCTGCGGCTCTGACTTGGCCGGCGCGAAGGTGGGCACCCGGTGTTCGACGCCAACATCGGTTCCTTGCATCTGTGTCCGTGACATTCGATGCCCCACATCGACATCGAGGACAAGGCGACTCAAGGCCCCGGCTGGTGTCCCAGGATGTCAGATCGCCCGCCCCGACTGCGCGCCCCGGAAGCGCTCGGGGACACCCATCCGGCCTACCGGGGCTGTCCCTGGACGACCCGGGTGATGCTCGATCACATGGCTCTTGCCCAGGATGAACAAGACTTCTGGCCCTGGCGCTTTCCGTGCCGGTGGGCCACCATGGGGCGAGAAGGTGCCGCAAGGACGGCGAGACACCTGCGCCCCAGCCCACCGAGAATGAACGGCGTGCACAGTGGGTTCCGGCCGCAGAGTGGAAGGTCGACATGGACGAAGATCAGGACCAGGCGAAGTGGAGTGCCGCAGAATGGCACGGCAAGATGCTCGTGGATCGTAACGGCGAGAAGATCGGCAAGCTGCAAGATGTCTACGTCGATGTCGAGACCGATGAGCCGCAGTTCGCCACGGTCAAGGAGGGATTTCTCGACCGTCACCTGACCTTCGTGCCTCTGGGCGGAATCCATGTCGGTCCCGACGACCTGCAGGTCGAAGTGACCAAGGAGCGGGTGCGGTCTGCGCCCGACATCGAGATGCATGGCGAAGAGATGTCTCAGGCAGACGAGTCAGCCTTGTATCACCACTTCGAGCAGAACTACACGGCACCCACCACCGAGAGCGGACGCCGCCTCGCCCGCCGCTGACCGAGGTGTCGTAACACCCTTTCCTCAGGAATGTCAGGTGGCTGCCGTGAGGAGCAGACCCATACATCCGTCGGGTTCGTCCTGGCAAGAAACTGGGTGAATGGGGACGATGAGGACCTTTTCCTCTGGCCGGTCCGTGACGGCTGCGCCACAGTGGGAAGTGCGTTCGCAACCGTCGTCGGTGCGGCGCCACGATTCACGACCACGAAAGGTGGTGCACAATGGCTGGAAAGACTGAGCAGGTGAAGGGCCAAGCCAAAGAGGCAGTTGGAAGCCTTGTCGGCAACAAGGATCTTGAATCCGAAGGTAAGGCCGATCGTCAAGCTGGTGAGGCCAAAGAGAAGGTCGGCCACGCAAAGGACAAGGTCGAAGAGGTGATCGAGAAGGTGGAGCACAAGGCCGGAGAGGTGATCGACAAGGCCAAGGACACGGCGCATCCGAAGTAGTCCGGTGACTCCCTGTCTTCGGGGTTTCCCTGGAGGAGTTGGGGAGGTTGGCGCACCAACTGAAAGTTCCGAAAAGGCAACGCGAATCCCCGGCCCAACGTTGGTTCGGAGGCAGATGCAGGGCATCGTCGCGCGCTGTCGTGATTCCGGAGGGTAGGTCCATATGTACATCGGACTTGGCACGCTGGTTGTTGTCCTCGTGATCGTGGCGATCATCTATTTCGTTCGTCGCGTCTGAGAATCGGCGGGAGAGCTTGTATCTCACCCCCGGGCGGGTGGGCGGAGCCTCTGCTGATTCGCCATCGGACTTGATCGCTCCGATTCTCGTCCAGAATCGTTCTCGAAAGTGTCCCTAAACCGCGCCCTTCACATTCGAATCTGCATCCCATAGGTGATGTAGGGCGTATGCAACTGTCGCGACGACGAAGGTCGCCGGGTCGGCTTCTGTGGCGCACAGATCAAACGGTCGAATCCGGAGTATCCAGGGGCGGTGGCGGAGACGGACCGCCTACAGAATCGGCGGTCCGAATGCGTCATGGAGACGTTGCGCAAGCTACGCCTACCTCGGTTAGGCGTTGATGTACTCCAAGCCCTTGAGAATGGCCGGCATCGCCTGGTCGAGATCGAGCACAATTTTCGACTCGAGCTCGAGGAACTCGCCCAGAGCGAGGCTCGTCTCGAGCTCATAGGCGTTGGCGGCTTCGGCGTCGACGATCTTGGACACAGTCATGCCGCCTGATCCATCGCTGAAGATGTACCAGTTGAGCCTCTCCACACTGGAATTCTCGGCCGTCCCCGCCTCGACCTTCCCCCATGTCTCCATCATTCTGTTTGTCTGCTCGGGTGACAGCTGCCGAGCCTTCCATGTAGTGCATACAAGCATAACGTCCCCCTTATCGATTGGTGTTCCACGGGCAGTGTAACGATCGCCGAACGCCTGCGCTTGGGCGACACGAGCCCGTCGTTTTGCAGTCGCAAGGCGCCAGAAAGTCGGCCGTGTGGGGACCCCACACCACCGCGGCTGTCCCTGGAACTGACCCGCTCCCTCGGACAGACCTGCCCCATACTGACCGCTGAGCCACCGGCCGATGCCTCCCCCAGATCGCCTGGTGGGTGGGGCATTGCGGCACGTTGAGGACGAAGGCCAACGTGCGCGTCGATGCGGGTCAACGCCAATACGTGTCAGCTCCACCCGACCGGCTGTGCCCAGTGCCTTTCGGTCAACCAGAGCCGGCCGAACCAGACAACGTGGTCAGACGCAAGGTGGAGAGGGTGGCTGCCTGGCGAGATGCAGGCTTCGGAAGCTTCATTAGATTGGACATGCTGGCTATGTGCGCCGGTTCACGCCCTCACCCGAAGAGAGGGCTGACCGGGCTGGGCGGAGGAGGAAGCCGATGACGAGCACGGACCTACTGGTGGACACATTTGAGAGAATTCGCGATGCCGTGCATCCAGCGGTCAACGGATTGTCGGCCGATGAGCTGGCGTTTCGTCCCGATCCGGAGTCCAACTCGATCGCCTGGTTGGTGTGGCACCTGACCCGCATTCAAGACAGTCATGTTGCGGGGTTCGCTGATAGCGAACAGGTGTGGATGGCAAACGGATGGGCCGAGCGGTTTTCGCTTCCCTTCGATGCCTCGGACACCGGCTACGGTCACGACCCGGACATGGTGGCCGCCGTCACTGCCGACGCCTCCTCCCTGCTCGGCTACTTCGAGGACGTCCACGCCAGGACGCTCGAGTACGTGCGATCCCTTTCAGAGTCCGACCTCTCGGGGGTAGTGGACCCAGGCTGGGACCCACCGGTGACGATGAGCGTCCGCCTCGTAAGCGTGGTCGCCGACGACCTACAGCACGTGGGCCAAGCGGCCTACGTCCGGGGAATCCTGCAGCGGCGCTGAACGCACCGCAGCAGGTCCGATGGTTCTTCGCCCGCACCACTCACTCCGATGACCCGGGCCGCAAGCTCCTTGGAGGCCGGACGGAGGCGGACTCCGGGAACCTACGCTCGGGAAGTCCGGCAAATCACCGGATCTCCGCCCAGTGCGGGCAATCGCCCCGTCTCTGAATGGTCGTGCGCACGCACCATTACCCTCCTGCGACTCGACACGGCGGCGGGACGATTAGTCGTCGTGGCCACGGTGCTCGGATCAGGCATGGCGGCCGTCGACGCCACGGTGGTGGGCATCGCCCTGCCCACCATCGGGCGGGAGTTCTACGCATCACTCGGGACGCTGCAGTGGGTGGTCACCGGCCACACCCTCTCGCTGGCGGCACTCCTGCTGCTCGGCGGCTCGCTCGGGACCAGTGCGGCCGGCGCCGAGTGTCTTCGATCGGCATGGTGTTTCACCGTCGCCTCGGCGGCATGCGGCCTGGCCCCGGACGCCACCGTGCTCATCGTCACCCGGGTCCTCCAGGGCGCCGGCGCCGCGCATCTCATCCCCGGCATTCTGGCAATCATCCAGTCCTCATTCGATCCAGACGACCGGGGCCGGGCAATCGGCTGGTGGTCCGGGCTAGTCGGAGTGGCGACAGGTGCGGGCCCGTTGCTCGGCGGCTACCTGATCGCGGCGGCCTAGTGGCGGTGGATCTTCCTCATCAACGTCCCCGTTGGGGGCATCGTGCTCCCCGTTGTCGGCCCGGCACATACCCGAGTCAAGCGATCCGACGGCGACGCGCGGCGTCGACGCCCTCGGTGGAAGCCTGGCCGTAATTGCCCTGGCAGGAATCAATTTCGGCCTCATCGAAGCCTCCACCCTGGGCTGGTCCAGCGCTGCCGTGGTGGCCATCCTGGCCTTCGGCGTTGTCGGCTCTGTCATCTTCGTGCTCGTCGAACGGTCGTCGGACGCCCCCTTGCTCCCCTTGGACGTCTTCCGGGTCTGCCAGTTCACGGTCACCAATGTCGTGACGTTCGTAGTCCACGGCGCGCTCGGTGGCACCCACTTTCTCCTTCCCGTGCAGTTGCAGGTGGTCGACGGCTACCCCCCGATCGAGTCAGGCGTGGCGTTCCTACCGCTGACGCTGGTGATGCCCCTCCTCTCTGCCCGATCAGGTAGCTTCGCCGGCCGGATCAGGCCGCGGCTGCAGATAGGTGTGGGCCCCATGGTGGTGGGTGGCGGTCTCGCCTTGCTGGCGCGCACCGCCAGCGACTCCTCGTACGTGACCGGTGTGCTGCCCGCCGTGCTCGTTTTTGGGCTCCAGCTGGCAATCGCGATTACACCGCTGACGGCGACCGCCCTCGGCGGGGTCGTCGCCGCGCTCTGGATCCGCAATCCGGTCAACGGGCCCGCCGGGACACCGGCGAGGCCCGGCACCCGGGAGGCCGTCGAATCTCTCCGCTGCGCGCTGGATGCGGCGCCGCTGGTCGCCGACGGCTGACCAGCCCACCCGCGGACGCCAGCAGGGCGGTCCGCGCCGCCAAGCACTCGGTCACCGGAAACGGGCATTCGTCAAAGGTGCCCGCCCGGTGGGACCGGACTTGCCGATCGACATCCATGGAGCCGAGGTGCATACTCAGAGCGTGGGTGCGCTTCCGAATCGCCTCAATATTCCAGATGCCAGGGGCAGCGGGGCATCTCTACGGGTCACGAGGCATTCAGATCAGCGAAAAGTGGTCTTGAGCCACTGGCGCGATTCTGTATGCGTAGCGTCAACCCCCGTCGACCTCAGTGAACTGCCTGCACTGATTGGCGTGCTGGCAGAAGCCCTAGGGGACGCTGTGAGGATTTCAGATTCACCTTCCGTGAGCCGTTCACCGAAACCGTCGCCCTGGTCAAAGTTGAGGTACCTCTTTCGACCAGCACTTGCGAAGGTCGTGGAGCTTCCCGTGACACGTGGTAAGCAGCAGGAGGGAACGGAGTAGAGGAAAGTCGCACCCTCTTGACGTGGGGTGTCCCAGATCGCCCGATCGATGGGGCACCAGGACACCTCGGGTGTCACGCAAAGCGGCGGAACGAATCTCTCCACGAGCTGTTGGCGGAAACAGTCGCTGACCCGTGGCCACCAGTAGTCCTCGAGCCGAGAGTCAGCGTGGAGTCCTGTCGATCAGGCTCCTGTGGTGGATCCTGATGCCGACGAAGCTCCGCCACCGGTTATTGACCCCGAGGTCGAGTGCGAACCAGAGCCTGCAGGCATGTTCGGGCACGGGCGGGTGGTCCCTGAGGTCGGCGCGCTAGCCGTTCCGTTTAAACTGGTCGTGCCGGTTGAAACCGTGGGAGCAGTGCTATGGGAAGACACAGCCGGCGAGGTTGACGTACTGGTAGCAGCGTTGGCTACCGCCGCACCACCGAGCACCATGCCTGCAGCCAATCCTGTGACAGCGAGGACGTTGCGAACGCGAATATGCATCAAGTGTTACCTGCTTTCCTTTGTTGACCCGTTGGCCACCCCGTTTCTGGGGCCTTGACCAGTGTGCGGCTTTCAACTGTGCGCCAGGTGAGGAATCCCTAGGGCCGACCTAAGAATCGACTCCGAGGCCACCGGACTCTCCCCTCCACCGGGTAAGCGCCCTGCTCGCGCCTCCCGCCTTGCCCTGGCCATCATCGCGTCACCGACCGACGATCGGGCCCTCGCTGCTCAGAGGGGATACATTGCGCCGATGGATGACTTGAGCGCACTCGAGATGGTCCGTGGCACGTCCCATCCGATCCATGAGATCGGCACGGCGATCTACCTGAGCCCCGAGACGTTCGCCCGGGCGGCGGAATGGGGATGGGGCAACCCGTTCGCCTTCTACTTCGCCGGGCGCGGTGGTGTCCTCGGGTCGGTGGACGCCGGCGTAGTCTCGTCGGCCATGGGCTACTTCAATCCCGAGGTCCTGGCCGGTCTCTACGCCGAAGGGGTCGCCGTCGCCGGACCGCAGGGCGCGGCGGACCGCATGATGGACGCGACGGCGGCGTGGGGGAGGGACCACCTGGAGGGGGTCGAGGATCTGGCCGCCTTCGTGAGGCTGGCCGACCAACTGGTGGACGGTGCCGAGGGCGCAGCACTGACGCTCTTCGCAGGATGGAGGGCCCAGACCCGGGCGAACGACACCGCAGGTCGAGCGGCCCAACTCTTCCAGATCCTGCGTGAATGGCGTGGTGCTGTGCACCTGGTGGGCACCACCGCCGTCGGGCTCACTCCTATTGAGGCGATTCTCACCAACGACGGCCCGGAGCAGGCGAAGTTCTTCGGCTGGCAGGAGCCGTTTGCGGACTGGGAGGGGGTCGCAGCCCGCCAAGTCGATGCCGAGGCGATCACCGATGATCTGTGCACCCGTGACGTTGAGCGGCTCCTCTCGCCGGCCGAGCGGTGTGCCTTCACCGAGGCGGTGACGGCGGCGGTCGCCGTCCTCGACCACTAGAAGCACGCATCCGCCACGCCCACCGTTTGCGTCCGTGGCGGAGTTGACTCGCCGTCGTGGGCAGGGTGTCCCATGTGGGCTCCTGACTATCCCATGGGCATCCCCGAGCGTCTGGTCGACTCGTATCGGCGGTTGACACCCGGGCCCGATGCCGTAGAACAGGGCCACGACACCCTGGCGCTGTTTGCCCCCAACGTCGCCGATGACCCCGCGTTCCGAGCCTGGTGGGATCGGTCGGGCAACCCGGGAACGACCCTGGCCATGGCGCGAGTGAAGGGTGCGCTGTACGAAGCCGACGTTCGTGGTTTCCTGCCCTAGATCCGAGTGCCTACGCTGGCAATTCAGCGAGCGGACCACCCCGCTGTTGGCGTGGGACCTGGCCGCCATCTCGCCGAGCACATCGCGGGAGCCAAGTACGTCGAGTTGCCGGGGCCTGACATCATCTACTGGGTCGCCGACACTGGGCCGGTGCTCGACGAGATCGAAGAGTTCTTGACCGGTATCCGTGGCGGGTCCGGTGCCGAGCGAGTCCTGGCCACCGTCTTGTTCACCGACATCGTCGGTTCCACAGACCGGGCCGTTGAGCTTGGAGATGGACCCTGGCGGGACCTGCTCGACCGCTACGATCAAAATGTTCGCACCCACTTCGAACGCATCCGGGGTCGTGAGGTGAAGACCGTCGGAGATGGCTTCGTGGCCAGATTCGATAGTCCGGGTCGCGCCATCGAATGTGCCTTGGCCATCGGAGAGACGCTGGGCGCTCCCGACATCGGCGTGCGCGCTGGTATCCACCTCGGGGAGATCGAGGACCGGGGAGACGACGTCGCCGGGATGGCCGTCCACATTGGTGCCCGGGCGTCGGCCCTGGCGGGTTCCGGCCAGGCCCTGGTCTCGTCGATCGTCAGGGACCTCGTTGTTGGATTGAGCGTCGAGTTCGTGGAACGTGGGGAGCACGAGCTGAAGGGCGTGCCGGGTGCGTGGCGTCTGTTCGCCGTGGACGGTTAACGGCCCATCTTGTATTTGTACATTCCGTACGATGGAGGGTGCCCCCGAAGATCCGCCCATGATCCTGCGCCAGCCCCTGCGCCAGATCCCTGCCGGTTATACGCCCCACTCCGGCATGACTTGGATGGTCCGCCTGGGAGCAAGCGTAGCCACTCGCACCCCGGGGTCGCTGAGGCCGAACGCGCCCAGACGTGTGGAAGACAAGAGCGTGCTGTAAGTCAGCCCCGTCGGTATTCGCGGCGCGCCTGACGGCGCCGGTGACGGCGCATTACACCCAGTCCGAACCACACCAGCGCCCCGAACAATGCCGTGACGAGGGTGAACAACCAGAGCGGCCAGGTGAAGTTCCAGAACAAGAAGTGGAGCGTGATCTTCTCAGTGTTCTGGATCATGAAGATGAGCAGCAGCCCGACGCCGGTAAGCGAGGCGATCGCCCCGCCACCGAGCCGTGCACCGTTTGGACTCTTGTCACCTGGATTCTGCTGGTCCATGACGACTCCCCTTGTTGACCTACGGCCCCTATTGGACGTGCGGCGCACCGTGGAAAAGCCGCGCGGTTGACCTGCCAAGCGTGTCACATACCGCGACCTGCTGCACACCTTTCACGCTCACTGTCGGTGAGGTCGAGCCAAGCAGCTTCACGCTAGCCGGCAGTGCTCGCCCAGCTCGACTTCACGCGAATGAGCAGCGACTTCTGCGTCATCACTTGAGGACAGAAGAACTGCTCAATACGGCCCCCCGACGAACGTCCCATAGCGTTCATCCGACAAGCGGGTCAGGGTGCCACCCTGCCGGATATGTCCCCCACTCCGGCATGTCTAGGACGGCGTCGAGGTGCTTCCCAACTGGGACGAATGTCGCTGGTCGGCCCCTGGAGCCTGTTGGATGGAACAACACGTTGCCGATGTCGCCTCGACTGGCCCGTGGGGGGTTGCTCGTTCGCTGACCTGCTCGGGCCGGTAGGAGGGCAGCGGTGCCGCCGGGCCGGATCGGTAGCGGGCAGTGGCCACGCAACATCGATCTGATTTCGATCGCAGGGAGGGCGTAGGTTGGCGGCGTGAAGGCCCTCCTTCGTATTAATTCACCGAGGAGGATCGACCATGCACCAGCTCCCACGTGACCCAAGTGACGACTACACCCACGATGCGGCAGCAGCACGGCGCCAGGTAGTGAGCGCCAAGACGGGCACGCAGCTCTATCACATCGCCGGCTTCTCGTTCGATCCCGGCATTCTGCGCGGGAACATAGAGGGCTTCAGCGGCATCGCCCAGGTGCTGCACGGCTTCGCCGGTCCGCTCCTGGTCCACGGCGAGCACGCACGCGGGGGTACTTCGTGCCGCTGGCAACCACCGAGGGCACCCTGGTCGCCAGCTACAGCCGGGGGATTCGTAGGTCCACACGAACTTCACAGCGCCCTCCGTTGAGTGGGAACCACGAACTTCACCGATTCGGCGGTGCCGGGCAATCGGCTGTGTAGCAACCGGTGAAGTATCCCAAATCACGCGTCCCGGATCAATGGACGAAAGCGCCCCCGATCGGATGGGTGGGGCACGGCGGAGATGGGTAGCCCCGGTGACCTGAATTCAGTCCGACTGACCTTTGCCGATCTCGTTCGGACTCGTCAATTCCTCAGCGACGCAGTAGCCACTTTCTCGTGGATGCGCCCGAGCCCAGTCCTCCGCTTCCGTCAGGGATGCGAACGGACCAAAGATTGACTCGGGGGCAGTGTTCGCAGGACCTCGAAGGACGACGGCAGGCACGGGCCTCATCGTAGCAATTGGGATTTCCACCGTCGGAGCCGGTGTCGACCTTGGTGGTGTCTGGACCTGTCTCACAACGGGAGGATGGCGCTTCGCTACCGTGGCCGAACGCATCTTGGGGACAGCCGCATAGCTCCAGCATTCAGTGCTGGGCTGAGCTGCAATTGACGGACTGTTGTAGCTCTTGCGATGGCGGATTGAAGGTCTACGTGCGATGAAGGAGCGTGCGGATGGCGTTGCATGAATACGCTGAGAACGCGCTCCGCTCCTTTGTGCTTTCGCGAGTGCGGACTCCCGAATGTCGCTAACAGTCTCATCATGATTCCCGAATAACTGGGGGTAATCATGACGGAAAGGCCGCGATGATGAAGGGTGGCTATCCATGAAGCAAGCAGTGAGGTACTCCGTGCCAGCGGTCGTGACGGCGTTCGTGCTAGCGGGCTGTGGCGTCACCACGACCGGCACATCGACATCCTCGACGCGTGCGTCGAGCCCGGCCGCCCCAACGACGACACCAGCCACGGCCTCGACGGTGCCGACCCTGCCATCTGTGCCCGTGGGGTATAAGAGCACCTACAACGTGCTGCAGACTCAGCTCCCGGTCTTTTCGGCCCTGTCCTCGAGCAGTGGAGCCACCACGCCGGGCTCAACGGTCATCTCCTCGGCCCTCGAGCCGGCCGACGGCAACGTCATGCGCCCAGGGATTCTTCAGACGAACTCGCTCGATTCCTCCACCACGATGTTGCACCGGATGAAAGCGATCGGCGAGACCGGCGTGACGATCCAGGTGAGCTTTCCGCTCCTCGTCTCGAGCTTTCCCGACAGCTCCGAGTACACGACCTACTACCAGGACATCGCCCAAGTGGTGCATCAAGAGGGCATGACGCTGACAGTGGAGGAGAACCCGTTGTTCGGGAACATCTCAACGCTCCCGATCTCCAGCTATTACGCAGGGCTCTCGCTGCAGAGCTACGGAGTCGCCGACCACCAGATGGCGCAGACGATCATCAACGCCCTGCACCCTGCGTATCTGTCGATCCTCACCGAGCCTGACACGTACACCGCGGTGATCCATAATCCCGGCGTCGATCTCAATTCCGTGGCCAGAGGGTTGCAGTTCGTGAACACGGTCATGAGCGGCCTGCAAAAGGACGGGACCATGGTGGGAGCCGGAACCGGGACCTGGACCGACCCCAGCTACGACCAGATGCTGCTGGCGCAAACCGCCATCGACTATATCGACATGCACGTCTACCCCATCGCCCAGGTGGACCTCAACAACATGATCCGCCAAGTAGCCGCTGCAGTCGCGACGCACAAGCCGCTGATCATGTCTGAGTGTTGGCTCTATAAGGAGGGCACTGACGGCTCCCCGCTCGACGGCCCGCAGGCGGCGCCTACTGAGCAGAAGGTCGGCACCTACAGCTTCTGGGAACCGCTTGACGAGCAGTTCCTCACTGCCGTGGTGCGCTACGCACGCGCCAGCAAATTCCTGGTCGTCTCACCGTTCAGCACGCTCAACTTCTTCGCCTACCAGACCTTCACCCCGGCGCTCGACGCCCAGACTTCCACTGAGGTGCGCTCCAGCTTCGATCATCTGGTGTCCGCGGCGTTGGTATCCGGTCAGCTGTCGGCGGTCGGCCAAGCGTACCGGCGCCTTGCTGCGTGACGTTGCCCCGGCCTGTGGGATTGAGCGGTCAGACGTCCGGAACGGGGATCGATGAAGACCGTCCCAGGTCGTAGGCCCGAAACCACGGGTCCAACCGATGAGGAACATGCACCGATATAAGAGTGAACGGACCTGGTCAACTTGGAGGGAGCACCTCCTAAACGCCCATCTGTGTCGGTGCGTCGACCACCGGCAGGTTGCCGCCGGACAATGACAATGTCACTTGGCTGACCCTGCCCCACCAACCCGCCATGGTGACGGGAAGCGTGGCGGGAGCGGCGAAGGCGATCAGATCGCTTCGCAAATAGTCCAAGTGCGGAACTTACCAGCGGAGACTTGACGTCATTCCTCCGGTGCAACCGAACACGTGGTCACCGCGGTGGGTCAGGCTGTGATTGACTTCGAGCCAGCGCCTTCAGCTTCTTTGACGATCAGCCGCAGAAGGTTGAGTGCGCCGATCACCAAGAGCAGGATCGACCAGACCTTGCCGATGTGACCGCTGGCAAGACCGTAGATCCCGATGCCAATGAGTACCAGTCCAAGCAATCCCGCGAGCGCCGGATGATGCAGGGACCTCGCCAGCCGGGGGAGAATGATCATTGCGCCACCCCTATGCTCGAACTCTCTTCAGTGCACGTTCGCCATGCACCCACCGCTGGGACCACCAGGGGTGTCGAAGGCGATTTATCTTCGGCACCCGCTCGCGGTGGGGTCCCAGGAGTATCGGGTGGGCCTGAGGTGCCTTTCGCTTGCTGAGTTGCGGCAAGCATCGGGCGTACGTGGCGTGGGTACCATTTGCCGTCTTCGGCCGTCCACCACCCTTCACCTTGACTGACATCGCTCATCTCGGACCGCCTTTCGAACCCGCCTTTGAAGGGACAGTTTCGTTATCGGCAGTTTCCCAACGAAACTGGACCCCGACGGTACGCGGGACTGCGACGACACCTAGTGCTCTGACCACAAAGGTTCGCGCCCTTGCCAGGCATGCGGAGCAGGACGCAGGGCGTCCGACCGACGTTTGACGCAGCAGCGGGGAGCTGGGATGGGCGGCTTGATGATGCCTGGGCCTGGTCGAGCGTGCGTTGATGCAGTATTCGGGCGATGAGGCGGTCGTCGGAGCGAGCGCTACGCGGCTCGTGCCCGTGGTTGCCCCAGCGCCGCCCACCTTCTCCTCCAAGCAGGGCCCCGTGCTTGCGGTCGAGGGCGACTACCTCGAGTGACCTGGTGCGCCCCTGGGGTTCGGACCCCAGAACCTGGTGGTTGAGGGAGTGAATTAATTCAAATCAGGAGACTACCGGAGACAACTAAAGGTATCTGACCAGGACTTATCATATTGGCCTGGAACCGCATCCCTGCTCGGAGCGTGCAGAATTATGGGTTTCATCTTGGATAGCGCTTCCGTCGGATTCTCTATCCGGGCCCGTCACTCCTCCGCCGTAGCCTCACCCTGTGAGCCTCGCGTGCCTGCCCATGATCGCCCAGGACGACGGGCACAATGAGGAGCAACCTCCAAGAAACCCGCCGTCAAGGGCGGACTCAAACTCTAGGCGGCAAAAGGGGCGACCCCGTGACCCACTACGCCAACGCCGTCCGAGCGGAACCGGGGGTCTGCTGGCGGATGGTGAGCCGCGGACCCGGCTACCGGGTCGACACTCCGACCGATTGCCCGGAGTCCGTGCACTGGGTCGGGCGGGCGATGGTCGGCCGCAAGCGGATGCGGCTGTGGAGCTGCGCTGGCCACGTCGAGGGCCTCGAGGAGCTGCGGCCGGTCAGACGGTAGGGGTACTCGCCGTCACCAGTCGCGACTTGTCCGTCTCGGTGGGTCCTCTGGCTCCTCTGGTGGCTCTGGGTCCGTCCACTCGGCAGGTCTGTAGGCGACGTCGGCGGGCGACCATCGGTACTCAACGTACTCAGTGATCCTCCATTCGGGGTCAAGGCTTGGAGCCAGCTCGTCCAAGATCGAGTCGAGCCGGTCCAAGCAAACCCACAGTCGCTCCTTGGACCTTGAATCCTCCAACCCCATCACGACCCCGGCCATGCCGACGCGGACTTCCATGAGGGCCTCGACGTGCTCGCGGAGTGAAGGTACCGGCCCGACGTTCTCGTCTTTCACCGGATCTCCTCAGAGGTTCCCGATGGGCACGCACAGCTCCGCGCTCACCCGCGTCAGCTCCTGGTCAAGCCAAGCAAGCTGCGCCGGGGTGCAGTCGTGGATGATCGGGTGCTCGACAGTCGATCCGGACTCGATGATGGCCTCCAAGACACTTCGCCCATCACCATGTCGCCCGCCTGGTCGAGGGCGATGGGCGGGACGATGTAATCGCCCGTGTCGCCGTGAATGAGAACGGCAACGCACTGACCGTCCACTTCGATTCTCTGAGCCATAGGAATCTCCTGTGTCAACTGACCTACGGACCTGGTTTCCCGTACGCACTCCATCGTTAGCGCACATCTGCGATACACGGGGGCACCCACCTTCCTATAGCGGTGCTGACCTGCGGATTTGGTCGACCTCCGCACAGGTTCGCCCCTGTGGCTCGCTAGGGCTCGGGGTGGGGGTTAGGTGCCGGGCCAGTCCCCAAATACCAGGGTCGGTTCAGAAGAATAGGGGTTTCACCTTCCGCCGATCGGATGTTGAATCAACTCTGTCGCAGCCAGACGTCGGCGCGATGCAGCGGTCGGGGGCATATCTACCCCGTACCGGATCGAGGAATCCTGCCCGACCTCAGCGGGCGGGGCGCCCGGTCAGCTGGCGATGGCCCCCGGTTCCGGCCGGGGGTCCTTCGCGTCCCGCCCCGAGCAGAGATGAGCACCGTGCGGTAGGTTGCCGGACCAGGAGCGTGGCGGCGAGACCTCACTCGACCGGCCTCAGTCGGCGCACCGTAGCGCACCAGTTCGCCCCTGTGCCCCGCAGCGGCCGACGTGGTGGTCAGATGCCCAGGATATTGCGTGCACGGCTCCGGTTGGGGCTGCACCGAGTTCAGCGGGAGAGGTGCCTGGCCATGTGCTCCTCGAGGAGGGGCATCAGCTTCGTGCGCCAGATCGTGAGGTCTACGACGCCACCGGACATGCCGCCGTGGTTCCACTCGGGCCTCTCGACCTTCGCCGGACTGTCGGGCGCGTACAACTTGCACCCGACAACCTCGTCGAAGCCGGCACGGAGCAGCACCTTGGCCTCGTTCGGAACTCCACCTTCGCCAGGTGCTTCTTGAGGGCCCGCCAGGCGTAGGGGTCGCCACGCAGGCCCCACTGCTCGGGCTCCGGATCGAAGAGCACCGCGATGGTCTCGTTGTTCGCCATGGACCGACCCTAGGCCTCTGCTCGACGGACCCGACCTACCGACCGTAGTGCTCCCGATCATCCCGATCCGACGAGCGCCCGCTGTCGCTTGACTGCGGCCTGTACGTTCCCCATTAGGCGTGCCCCACGGTAAAGGGATGACCGGAGTGAGCGGTGCCGGGTCACTTGCCCGCCTGGGCCTCGATCTGCTGAACCCGGGCTCGGGATACACCCATCGTCGTCGCCAGGGTGTCGAGCGTCACGTTGTACTCGCGGGCCTTGGCGACCAACTGCGCCCGCTTCGCAACCAGCTCCCGTCGGGCGGTGGCGGTCGATCGCAGTCCCTCGGTGCAGTTGGCGATCTGGACAAGGACTTCTGCCGCCCGCGGGTCTAACGGTTTCGGCGTGAAGGGCACTGCGGTGTTTTT
>Ga0075520_1000654_pt1 | contig 15609 bp, 11 predicted proteins | sample NGEPerB_FD_75100 | JGI IMG/M metagenome (GOLD analysis project Ga0075520, IMG submission 75100) | Arctic peat soil microbial communities from the Barrow Environmental Observatory site, Barrow, Alaska, USA - NGEE PermafrostAB12-B | ecosystem: Environmental > Terrestrial > Soil > Wetlands > Peat ... | reverse complement strand
GTGCAGGATCCCGACCTCGGTCGCAACCATGAAGCGATCGCGTTCGCTGCGCTCGGCGAAGGTGAGCATGCCCTCGGTCGAGAGGATGTGCGCGTGGGCGCCGGCGAAGACCATCGCCTGGCTGGCGCAGCCGCATTCGGGATGGACGAGCAGCTCGGCGCCGGGCGCATCGGCCAGAACGCGGTCGACATCGCGGGGGCGGATGCCCGCGTGTACGTGGCACTCGCCCAACCAGAGATGAAGCCGGCGCCCGCTCACACGCTCGGCCCAGAGGCCCAGGTAGAGATCGGGCAGAAAGAGGATCTCCTGCTCGGCCGGAATCGACTCGATCACCGCACGAACGTTGCCCGACGTGCAGCAGTAGTCGCTTTCCGCCTTGACCGCCGCGGACGTGTTGACGTAGGAGACGACCACGGCGCCGGGATGCTTGGCCTTCCAGGCTCGCAGCTGATCGGCGTCGATCGAGTCGGCGAGCGAGCAGCCGGCTGCCAGATCGGGAATCAGAACGGTCTTCTCGGGCGAGAGGATCTTCGCCGTCTCGGCCATGAAATGGACGCCACAAAATACGATTGCCCGACCCTCTGCCCGCGCCGCCTCACGCGAGAGCCCAAGCGAGTCGCCCACGAAGTCGGCGACGTCCTGAACCTCGGGCAGCTGGTAGTTGTGGGCGAGGATCACCGCCTCGCGCGCGCGCGCGAGAGCCCGAACCTCTTCCTGGAGCGACGCGACGAGCTCGGCGCTCAAGGCTCCAGCACCTCCAACGAGATGTCGAGCGACCGGGCAGAGTGGGTCAGAGCGCCGATCGAGATCGCGTTCACTCCGGTTTCCGCGTAGGCGCGCACGTTGTCGAGCGTTACGCCGCCCGACACCTCGAGCTGAGCGCGCGCGGCGACCAGCTTCGCAGCCGTGGCGACCTCGAGCGGGCTCATGTTGTCCAGCAGGATGCGCTCTACGCCGAGCCCGAGCGCCTGCTCGACCTGCTCGAGCGTGTCGGCCTCGACCTCCAGCGGCAGCGAAACGGAGCCTCGCAGACGGCGAACCGCTTCCTTGACACCGCCGGTGAGACGCAGGTGATTGTCCTTGACGAGCACGGCGTCGAAGAGACCGAGGCGATGGTTGACGCCTCCACCGACTTGCACCGCGTATTTCTCCAGAATCCTCAACCCGGGCGTCGTCTTGCGCGTGTCGAGAATGGACACGCCCGTACCCTCGACCGCCGACACGAACGCTCGCGTGAGCGTGGCGACGCCCGACAGGCGCCCGAGCAGGTTCAGGGCGACTCGCTCGGCGCCGAGAATCGCTCGCGTGTATCCGCTGAGCCGCATGATCTCTCGGGGTACCTCACTTACGCGCTCCCCGTCCTCGACCAGCGTCTCGATCTCGATCCCCTCGTCGAGCAGGCGGAATGCGATTGGACAGGCGGCCAGGCCGCAAACTACGCCTTCTTCCTTGAGTAGCACCTTTGCTCGGCAGCGATCATCGGGGCTGAAGAGCGCGCGGCTGGTGAGATCGCCGAGACCGATGTCCTCGGTCAGCGAGCGCCCAACCACTTCGTCGGCGGCGCGCTCGATCTCCTGCCGCATCAGCTCCATCGCTCGAACAGTGGCTCTTGCCCATGGCGAAGAACCGTGTGAGCCGCCAGTTCCGGCTCTTCGATCGGGAAGTCGGCACGGAAGTGGACGCCCCGGCTCTCGTGGCGGTGCAGCGCGCACTCGGCCACCAGGCGCGGAACCAGAGCGGGGGCCTTGCACAGTGGTTCCAATCCGGCCGCGTCGCGAACCAACCCCGCCCCTAGCCACATCTGCTCGCGCAGCTTTCGGTCAACCCGATCGACCTCCGCGGAGAGCGCTTCGGCCGGTTCGGGATCGAAGCCGAGCGGCGCATCCGCCAGCGCCGCGAGGGCCGCGCGCCGGCCGAAGACGACGCATTCGAGCAACGAGTTCGAGGCCAGCCTGTTGGCGCCGTGGACACCGGTGCAGGCGCATTCTCCAGCCGCATAAAGCCCGGGCAGAGTGCTGCGACCGTCGAGATCGGTGACGATTCCGCCAAGGGTGTAGTGCGCCGCGGGAGCAACCGGCACCGGCTCGATGTCGGGATCGAAGCCGGCCTCGCGGATGCGATCGATCAAAGCTGGGAAGCGTCCCCGGTCGATCGGGCGAAGATCGAGTAGGGCGCTGCCTCGCGCCGCGATCGCCCGAGCCACGATGTCACGCGGCGCCAGCTCGTCGGTGAAGCGCTCGCCGCTCGTATCGAGAAGCAACGCGCCCGCGCCGCGAAGAGCCTCGCTAAGCAGCATGCCGTTAGCCGACAATGCGGTCGGGTGGAACTGCATGAACTCGAGGTCGGCAACCGCGGCGCCAGCTCGATAAGCCATGGCGATTCCCTCACCGAGCGCCCCGCGCGGGTTCGTGGTTCGCGACCAGAGCGCCCCGGCTCCGCCGGTCGCCAGCAGCGTGGCCGGTGACGAGATCGGCCCTCGCTCCGCGATGATCCCGGCGCAGCGACCGCGCTCACGCCAGAGCCCGAGCACGCGCTCGTTCTCGACGACAGTGATGCGACTATCTGCGCGCACCTGCCGGGCAAGCGCCAGCTCGATCTCGCGCCCGGTCTCGGCTCCGCGCGAGTGGAACACACGCGAACGCGAGTGTCCGCCCTCGAGCCCCGGCTCGGGCCCAAAGCGGACGCCCCAGGCTTGCAGATCGTCGATGCGGGCTGGAGCCTCCGTCACCAGCGTCTCGACGGCGCTCGGACGGTATAGCCCGCGACCGGCGGCGATCGTGTCGGCCGCATGCAAATCGGGGCTGTCGTCATCGCCGCAGGCCGCCGCGATCCCACCCTGCGCGTGATACGACGCCGATGACGAGAGCGTCCCTTTGGAGACGACCATAACGTCGGCGCCGTGCTCGGCTGCCGTGAGCGCAGTGACCAGCCCGGCGATCCCCGACCCGACAACGAGCAGATCGACTCGCTTCTCTCTGCTCTCGTTGACGGTTGGTGTGGTCACTTGCTCAGTGGTCCGCTAAGTTATCGCCTGTTAGTTGAAAACCTGTTGGGAAGTCTACCAGGTTTTCGCCCTTCAGACAGGAACGCCCATGCACGAGAAGCCGACCCACGTCGTACTCGCCGTCGTACTCCAGGTACGAGACGGCCGCTTGCAGGTACTCCTCTGGCAGCGGGCGCAAGCACCCTTCACCGGCGCCTTCGCCCTCCCCGGCGGATATCTGCTCAGCGCTGAGACGCTCGAGGATTCGATTCGCCGCCACCTGGCCGAGAAGGTCGATGTGTGCGAGCTCTCCCACCTCGAGCAGCTCGTGACGACCGGCGACCCCGTCCGCCACCCCAGCGAGTGGCAGGTCGCAACCGCATATCTCGGGCTCGTGCCGAGCGACCTCGACCCGGAGCTTCCCGACGACACCGACTGGCATCCGATCGACGAGCTACCCGAGACGGCCTTCGATCACGGCGCCATCATCCTCGCCGGCAGGGAGAGGCTTCGGGCCAAGCTCTCATACGCGAACATCGGCTTCGCGCTCGCGCCCCACTCTTTCTCGATCTCCCAGCTGCGCGATCTCTACGCCGCGGCGCTCGGGCACGAAGTCTCGGCGACGAACCTGCAACGTGTGCTGCTGCGACGCGAGCTGCTCGAGGCAACCGGAGAAAGGCGCGCCTCGGGTCCCAGCGGTGGCCGCCCGGCGGCGCTCTTCCGCTTCCGCTCGCGCACTCTGGAGATCACCGACCAGTTCGCGGTGCTCAGACCACCCAGTTAGCGACCCAGCTCAGACGGCCTTGAGGCCGACGGCCTTCTTGCGCGAACGCACCTTGCCGACGACCGGAGCGTCGATCGGCTTGGCCAGCCATTCGACCAGCTCTTGCGGCGGAATCGGCCGCGTCAGGAAGTAGCCCTGGACGACATCGCAACCGAACTCGGCGAGCTCGCGCCATGTGTCCTTCGTCTCGACGCCCTCGGCGACGACCTTGAGCCCGAGGCCACTCGCCAGGTCGATTGTCGAGCGCACGATCTGCTGGTCGTTCTCGCTCTGCGGCATGTTCATCACGAAGGAGCGGTCGATCTTGATCTCTTCTACCGGCAGCTTGCGAAGATAAGAGAGCGACGAGTAACCGGTGCCGAAGTCGTCGATCGACAGCCCGACGCCGAGATCGCGTAGCTTCGTCAGGACCTCGAGCGCCTTGGGCGGATCGACCATGATCGTGTTCTCGGTGATCTCCAGCTTGAGTAGGCTCGGGTCCACTTGCCAGGTCTCGAGAAGCTGGGCGACATCGTCGGGGAGCTCGGAATCGAGTAGGTTGCGTGCCGAGAGGTTGACCGCAATATTGAGCTTGATCCCCTGCTTTTGCCACTGGTGGCTCTGCGCCAGCGCTTCGTTTAGTACATAGAGCGTGAGCGGGCGAATCAGGCCGGTGTGCTCCGCGAGCGGGATGAAGTCATCGGGGAAGGTCAGCCCGTGCTCGGGATGCTGCCAGCGCAGAAGCGCCTCGACGCTGGTGACCTTGCCGGTCTTGATGTCGGCCTTGGGCTGATAGAAAAGCACCAGCTCCTTGTTCTCGAGTCCCCGCCTCAGCTCACCGAGGAGCGCCAGGCGCTTTGGTGTGTTCTGGTCGCGGTCGGCCGCGTAAACCTCGTAGCCGGCGTGTGCTTCCTTTGCCATGTACATGGCAACATCGGCGCGCTGGATCAGCGTGTCCACGTCGTTTCCGTGGTCGGGGAAGAGCGAGATCCCGATCGAGGTCTCAACGTCGAGCGTGAGGCCCTTCAGCATGAACGGCCTCGATAGTGCCGTCGCGATCTTGCTGGCCACGCGCATCGCCGCGTCCGCGCTCGCCGCTCCGGGCAGAAGCACCGCAAACTCGTCGCCGCCGAAGCGAGCGATCGAGTCGACGTCGCGAAGCAGACTGCGGAGGCGCGGTCCGATGGCCTGCAGAATCAAATCGCCGTTGCGATGACCAAGCGTGTCGTTGATCTCCTTGAACCTATCCAGGTCCATGATCAGGAGGGAGAAGCGAGAGTCCTCGCGGCGCGCTTGCAGGATCGCCTGCTCCATGCGGTCGCGGAAGAGGGTTCGGTTGGGAAGCCGGGTCAACGTATCGTGGAGAGCCTGGTACTCGTTCTCCTCGACCTGGATACGCAGTTTCTTGGAAGCGCTTGCCACGAAGGCGAGCTGGGCCAGATAGAGAACCGCCAACGCGATCGCGACAAACACCCCGGCGCTAAAGACCAGGCCGACGACAACGACCAGTGCCGCACTGAGAATCCCGAACTGAGATGTAAGTGTGAGACGCCGCATATTTGACCTAATCGGCCCGCCGCACTTAAAACTAAAGGTCATTCACCTGATTGCAGGAACACCCGTTGGGGGGATTCGGCTCGTTATCGAAATAGAAGACGGGCGTCGAGCTCTTCGGTGAAAGCGTTCCACGCCGAGCGAAGCGGCGGCCGGAGACGAGACCGTCTACTCATCCGCAGCGGGGGTCTTCGCTCTTCACGGGCGCGTGTAACTACATACAGGCGACCTCCGCAAAAGCACGTCGCCCTGCGATGCCCTTGTCACGCTTCCGAGCCGACGGTTCGGGCTTGCCGGGAGGACCAGGGGTTTTTAGGTTTTCTTAGGAACTTCTTAGACCGGGCTCCACCTGGCTTCAATCCTCAGCTCTTGGCTGCACGAAAGGCATCGGGCCAGTTGGGGCCTCTTGACACGCCCCTCGCCGCGAAGTATCAAGTCTCCGGAGCTGGTCACTCGGCGGCTTATGGTGCATTAAGAAAGCCCCTGGTCAAAGAGTGCCCAGCATAGAACCGGCTGCGATGACTCAGACCACTGACATGGCTTTGCGGGTAGCTCCAGCGCCAACTTCACCCAGCGCCGAGCTAGCCGCCGCCAACCAGCCGCAGCCTCTCCCATCGCTTTCGCCGTCCGTCGTTCGGCACCTTCCCGCGGTCGCATTCCGCGGCGGGGCGCCGGCAGGGCGGCTGATCAGTTTCCACGAGCGCTCTTATGAGGCTCGTGGGAAGAGCCCGTTTTCGGACGGGCACGTATGTCGCTACTACTCGGGGGAAGCATCCGGGAACGGCAAGACCGTAACTCGATCCGCTGTTTCTTCTCCGAGATTCAATAAACCAATCCGAGCCTCGCGGCTCGGTGGAGGTGACACACATGGTAAGTCGTAGGAAATTGGCCGTTAGCATCGGAGTCGTGGCGGTCGCCGCGGTTTCGCTGCTCGCAGCCAGCTGGGCGGGCGCTTCTTCGAAGGCGTCTTACGCACGCACGGACTCCCTCATTACGGCCGGCACGCAGTGGGGCACCATCGCCGGTTTCAACGCTTATGGGGGAAACTACGCAACCGGAATGGTGGGCCTCGTCAACGAGACGCTGCTCCGCTATGACCCGCTCAAGGACACGTACATCAACTGGCTTGCCAAGAGCGCTAAGTTCACGGGTAAGCCCGGTGCGGTTTCAAAGACGTTCATCATCAAGGTCAGGCCTGGCATCAAGTGGAGTAACGGCCAGCCGTTTGCCGCGAAGGATGTTGTTTTCAACATCTTCAAGCTCGGTAGCCACGCCACTGCCTCTTGGAACGTTCTTTGGCTGAACCTCAAGTCCGCAAAGGCAAAGGGCGACACGGTTACGATCCAGTTCAAGACCACACCGAACTACGATCAGTGGTTTAACCTGATGTACACACTGCCGATGGTGAACCCCACTCAGTACGCGGGCATCACCGACAGCACGTGGACGTCGTTCAGTCCTACCGATCCGATCGGGACTGGCCCGTACACCCTGGCCTCTCTCGACGCCACGACTCGAATCGTGTGGCAGAAGAAGGCGACTTGGTGGGCAGCGAAGGCGAAGATTTCTCCGTCGCCTGCTCCGCAGTTCATCATCGACCTCTGCAACGACAACAACACCACGGCCCTCAGCGGTCTTCTGACCGGCCTGCTGGACCTGGACAACAACTACATCCCTGGCATCAACAAGTACGTCTCCAGTGGCCAAATGCAGACCTACTTCCCCGGGGCTCCGTATAACCTCCCGGCGAACACAGCTTGGTTGACACCAAACATCAAGCACCCGCCACTGAATGACCCGAAGTTCCGCATGGCGCTGGCGACGTCTCTTGATACGTCCGCCGTCGTCAACAACGACTACCACAACCTGGTCACGAAGGCGAATGCGACCGGACTGCTCAAGGTCTGGGATAAGTGGATCAACAAGAGCCTCGTAAAGAAGTTCGGATTCACTTTCAGCACCGCCAAGGCGAAGAGCGCTCTGGCTGCTGCTGGTTACAAGACCGGTTCCGACGGTTACGTCGTGAACAAGGACGGCAGCAAGATCAACCTGAAGATCGCAGTTCCGTCTGGTTGGTCAGACTGGGAGACGGCGGAAGGCTTGATCGTTAACTCCGCCAAGGCCGCCGGTATTCACATCACGATCGATGTGGGCGACTTCAACCACTACGCACTCCAGCGTAACGCTGGCCAGTTCGACCTGGTGATCGATAACACGTACCAGATCAGTGACAACCCGTTCACGTACTTCAACGGGCTGTTCCACCTGCCGATCATCGGTACGCAGACGTTCGCCAACTTCTCTCGCTATTCGAACAAGGCTGCGTGGAAGCTTGTCTTGAAGCTCGACAAGACTCCTCTCGGCGCTACCGCAACGCGTAAGTCGATCATGAGCGCGTTGGAGAAGTACGAACTCACCGACGTTCCGAACATTCCGATGTGGTACAACGGCGTTTGGGCCCAGACTCAGTCCAAGTACTGGACGAACTGGCCCTCGTCGAAGAGCAGTCGGAACTACATCCCCGCCTCGTGGCGCGGATATCTGAACATGACGGCAATCGACATGTACACGCACGTCAAGAAGGCGTAGGACCGATAAACGTAAGTAAGCAGCACTGAAGTGATCGATCACCACCCCTCCTCCCCGCAGGTTCCGGTGGAGGAGGGGTGGTGATCTTCTGTAGAATGGCAACGTCCTCGACCTCGCGGCTCGCGAGGAGTGAAGGCGGCCTTCGGTAGACCGACGTGGACTAGGAGAGCCTGTGCGACGTTACTTCGCGAGAAAACTGATCACCTACGGCATTACGTTCTTCGCCGCGGTAACAATCGACTGGACGATTCCGCACCTGATGCCTGGCGATCCGATTGCAACGCTCATGGCTACGCTTCAACTCCAGAACGAGAAGACGTACCTGGCGATTTACAACTCTATTGATAAGGCGTTTCGAACCGATCTACCGCTCTGGAAGCAGTACTACTACTTCTGGTCATTGCTCCTCCACGGCAACCTTGGCTTCAGCATCATCAACTACCCGACCAAGGTCACTACCCTCATCACGAATTGCGCTCCGTACACGCTTGCACTACTGCTTCCGGCGATCTTGCTGAGCTGGTACGCAGGCAACAAGGTCGGAGCGATGGCGGCGCGCAGGAAGGTGCTCGACAACACGGCGCTTCCTGTCTCCTATGCGCTCACCGCAACTCCTTACATGTGGCTCGCGATGATCATGGCCTGGTTGTTCACGATCATCTTCAGGTTCTTCCCGTCCAGCGGCGGCTACGACCCGACCCAGATTCCGGGCTGGTCGCAGAGCTTCATCACCAGTTTGGCCTACCACTGGTTCCTTCCCTTCGCGTCGCTCTTCCTGGTTGCCTTCGGCGGCTGGGCGATCGGGATGAGGAACATGATCATCTACGAGCTCGAGTCGGACTATTCGCACTACCTGGAAGCGCTCGGCGCGCCCAGACGACTGGTGCGTAAGTACGCCTTCAGAAACGCGATGCTCCCGCAGATCACGGGGCTCGCGCTGCAGCTCGGCACGATTCTCGCCGGCGCTCTCGTCACCGAGATCGTCTTTTCCTATCCGGGGCTTGGTTACCAGATCTACAGGGCGATCACAAACAAGGACTACTTCGTGATCCAGGGGATCTTCCTCTTCATCATCGTCGGAGTCCTGATCGCCAACTTCATTGTCGACATCGTCTACGTTCTCGTCGATCCGAGAACGAGAATCGGAATGCAAGGCGGACAGGCATGACGAAACAAACGAAATCGGCCGGAAATATCACGGCCCCGGAAACGGATAGCTCGCTGCAAGAAAACGCTTCCAAGGAGCACCTCGATGCAGTAGTCAATGAAAGAAAGCCGGCGAAAGCCGTTGTGAAGACGAGGAACATGAGTGCTGTGGGCGAGATGCTCTATTTCGCGTTCCGAAACCGCAAGCTCGTTATCGGGCTGGGCGTGGTCGTGTTCTTCCTCTTGTTCGCGCTCATCGGGCCGAGCCTCGCGCAGCATGCAGGCGGCGACTACGGCGGTCCAACCAACCATGCGCCAACACTCAAAAACGGTTACTGGTTCGGAACTACCTATACCGGCCAAGACGTCTTTGCCCAATTCGTCGGCGGGCTCCGGCTCGCTTTCATCGTCGGAGTGATCGGCGGAGGGATCGCGGCGATCATCGGAATGATCGTCGGCTTCACGGCCGGCTACAAGGCGGGTCTCACCGACGAGTTGCTGAACATGCTCACGAACGTCGTTCTCTGTATCCCAGTGTTCGCGCTGCTGCTCGTGATTGCAGCGTTCATGCACATCAGCGGCGTCCTTCCCGAGGCTCTACTGATCGGGTTCGTCAACTGGCCCTGGGCGGCAAGAGCGCTTAGGTCTCAGACCTTCTCCCTGACCTCGAGGGAGTTCGTGAGCCTGGCGCGCCTAAGTGGCGAGAAGAGCTGGAAGATCATCTTCAAAGAGATCGCGCCGAACATGAGCTCGTACCTGTTCATGATGTTCATCCTCCTGTTCGGAGGCGCGATTCTCACAGCCGCAACGCTCGACTTCATCGGGCTCGGGCCGGCCGGAACGATCTCGCTCGGGCAGATGATGAACTACGCCAACAGTGCTTCGGCTCTCATCAACGGCTGGTGGTGGTGGTTCATACCACCGGGCCTCGCGATCACTCTGATCGTGGGCGGGGCCTACTTCATGAACGTCGGCCTCGACGAGGTCTTCAACCCGCGGCTGAGAGAGATGTGAGCAAGTGAGTCTGCAAATCGAGAACCTAAAGGTCTACTACCGGACCCTCGCGGGCGACGTCCAGGCCCTGGACGGTGTCACCTTCAGTATCGCCGATGGCGAGATCATGGGTCTTGCGGGAGAGTCGGGCTGCGGCAAGTCAACGCTTGGCAACAGCCTGATTTCCCTCACCGGGCGCATGAGATACGTCGAAGGAACGGTCACGCTCGACTCGACCGAGCTTCCCATCTGGGACTTCCAGGATATGAACCGTCACCGGTTCAAAGATCTCTCGATCATTCCGCAGTACGCCATGAGCGCGATGAACCCAACGCGAAAGATCGGGCGAATGACTGGAGAGCTGCTCGAGTCGAGGGGCATGAAGCACAAGGAGTTCATTCCGGAGCTGAAGCGCCGGTTCGAGCTGGTCGGGCTCTCGGAAGACGTGCTCGGCATGTATCCGATCGAGCTCTCGGGAGGCATGAAGCAACGCGCCGTGATGGTCATCTCGACGCTGCTCGACCCCTCCCTCCTGATCGCGGACGAGATCACATCGGCGCTCGATGTCTCGACTCAGAAAGCCGTCGCGGAGATGCTCGTCGAGTTCCGCGAGCGGGGCTTCGTAAAGAGCATGATCGTGATCACACACGACATCTCGATCCTCTACCAGGTCGCCGATACGATCCTCGTGATGTACGCCGGGAAGCTCGCCGAGAAAGCTTCGGCCGAGACGATCATCAACTCCCCGCGGCATCCGTACACGCGCCTGCTCATCTCGTCGCTGCCGGAAGTCGGTGTGACCTACTCGGGTAAGAGACTGACGGGCATCGCCGGCACGCCGCCCGCCCTTCTCAACCCGCCGGAGGGGTGCCGCTTCCGCGATCGTTGCCCGTTCGCTTACGAGAAGTGCCTGGAGGAACCGCCCTTCGTCGAGGTCGATCCCGGCCACTTCACGGCCTGTTGGAAGGAGATCTAAATGAGCGGGCACGGAAACGACTCGCGAGGTAACGGCGAGGCCGGGCTGATCAAGCTCGAGAACGTCAGCAAGATTTACAGCACCGGCACCTTCGGCGGTAAAGCAATAACGGCGATCAGGGATGTCAGCTTCGAAGTGCAACCTGGAGAGGTCATGTCGGTGATCGGTGAGAGCGGTAGTGGTAAATCCACCATCGGCAAGATGATCCTGCGCCTTTCTCCGATTACACAAGGCGTGATCAGATTCGGCGGAACCGACATCTCGACTCTCAAGAGGAGGGCGCTGAAGGAATACCGCCGCGAGGTTCAGGGCGTGTTCCAGGATCCATTCAGCTCCTACAACCCGATCTTCAAGGCCGATCGCGTCTTCTCGATGATCAAGAGCGAGTTCTTCCCCGGGATGAGCGGACCGGAATGGAGAAACAAGATCGGTTTGGCGCTCGAGGCGGTCACCCTCGATCCGACTCAGGTTCTGAACAAGTACCCGCATCAGTTGAGTGGTGGTCAGCTACAGCGCCTTCTGATCGCACGCGCCCTCTTGCTCGACATCCAGTTCCTGGTCGCCGACGAGATCATCAGCATGCTCGACGCTTCGACTCGGATCGACGTGCTCAACTTGCTCGCCGATCTCAAGGGCAGAGGCCTGGGCATCATGTTCATCACGCACGACCTCTCGCTCGGCAACTACATCAGCGAGAAGACCGTCATCCTCCGTCGCGGCTTGATCGTCGAGATGGGAGCAACCGGGAAGGTGTTCGGTAATCCGACCCACCCGTACACGAAGATGCTCCTCGCCTCCGTCCCCCAGCTTCACCGCAAGTGGGAAGAGATCGCCGATGAGCTCAAGGTGTCGGAGACGGTGCTCTTGGACAGAGAAGCCGCGGCGAAGAAGGCCTACGAAACCGTCAGCGAGATCCTGGCGCCCGATGCCGACGACTCGGTGCTCGTCGAGACCGAGCCCGATCACCTCGTTCGCTTCTCGCCTGAAGAGGCTCGGGAAATCGAGCCGGCCGCACTCGCCGGGAAAACCGCATGAGCCAGGTACAGATCCTGGGCCAGGGGAAGATTGAAAACCTCCCCTGGGAAGATCGACCAGCCGGAAGTACTGAACCGGTTTGGCGCTATTCGAAGAACCCGGTCATCCCGCGCGACCTGATCCCCAGCTCAAACAGCATCTTCAACAGCGCCGTTGTCCCGTACAAGGGTGAATTCGCGGGCGTTTTCCGCTGCGACGATCGCACCCGCCGGATGGTCATGCACCGCGGCTTCAGTTCCGACGCTGTGAACTGGAAGCTCGATCCGGAGCCGCTCCGGTTCGAATGCGACGAGCCCGAGATCGCCGATTTCGTCTACGGCTACGACCCGCGCGTCGTCTGGATCGAGGATCGCTACTACGTGACCTGGTGCAACTGCTACCACGGGCCCACGATCGGGGTCGGCTGGACAAAGGACTTCGAGACGTTCCACCAGTACGAGAACGCCTTCCTGCCGTTCAACCGAAACGGCGTTCTGTTCCCGCGCAGGATCGACGGCAACTTCGCCATGCTTTCGCGTCCCTCGGACAACGGCCACACCCCGTTCGGCGAGATCTTCTACAGCGAAAGCCCCGATCTGACCTACTGGGGCAAGCACCGGCACGTGATGGCGCCGGTCGAGAACTCCTGGCAGGCCACCAAGATCGGCGGAGGGCCGGTTCCGATCGAGACCTCCGAGGGCTGGCTGCTCATCTACCACGGCGTGCTCACCTCCTGTAACGGCTTCGTCTACAGCGCGAGCGTCGCCTTGCTCGATTTGGAGAAGCCCTGGAAGGTGATCGCACGCGCCAAGCCTTACGCCATCTCGCCGCAGACGCTGTATGAGTGTGTCGGGGACGTACCCAACGTCGTCTTCCCCTGCGCCGCGCTCTGCGACGCCGATACCGGCCGCCTGGCGATCTACTACGGCGCCGCGGACACGGTGACCGGGCTCGCCTTCGCGTACGTCGACGAGTTGGTCGAGTTCGCGAAGAAGAACTCGCTCTAGGATCGTTCTAGGATCGACGCACGCGGACCCTCGCCGGTCTGCGTGCGTCAGTCTTCTCAGTTAATCTCTCCGCCTATGGATATGGCTGTTCTTCACCTATCGATGCTTCTCAAGAGCAGGCTCGTCGATCGAAGCGGCGAGAACCTCGGCCGCGTGGAAGACCTGATCGTCAGGCTGGCCGACGGCGCCTATCCCCCAGTCACAGGGCTCAAGGCGCACGTCGCCGGACGCGATCTCTTCGTCGCCACCAAGACGATCGCCGAGCTCAAGCCGGGCAGAGTTCAACTCGCGGGAGATCAGCTCAATCTCGGCCGTTTTGAGCGGCGCCGCGGCGAGATGCTCCTGCGCCAAGACGTTCTCGGGCACCGGCTGATCAATGTGGCCGGCGCTCGGCTGGCCAGAGCCAGCGACATCGAGCTGGCGTTTACCGAGGGCTCCTGGCGCGTCGTTGGCGTAGACGTCAGCCTGCGCGGGCCCTTGCGTCGACTTCTGCCGAGGAGGCTCGGAGGCCGTTCGGCTGCGCGCACCCTACTCGACTGGGGAAGCGTCGAGCCCTTCGTGGGACATGTGCCCTCATCGAGACTGCGCATGCGCTTCGGCAAGCTGGCGCAGCTCCATCCGGCCCAGATCGCCGACCTGGTCGAAGCCGCCTCGCACGAGGAGGGCGAAGAGATCATCCGAGCCGTGGGCGCCGACCGCGAGCTGGAAGCCGACGTCTTCGAGGAGCTCGATCCCGAGCATCAGGTTGAGTTTCTGCATCAGCGCTCGGACGCCGAGGCGGCGAACGTGCTGGCCAAGATGGGCGCCGACGACGCGGCCGATCTGCTGGCCGAGCTCGATCAGGAACGGCGCGAGCCGGTGCTCTCGCTGCTGCCGAAGACTCAGCAGCGCAAGGTTCGGACACTGCTCGGATTCAATCCCTCGACCGGCGGCGGGCTGATGAACCCCGATTTCCTCTGCCTTTCCGAGCGCGTGACGGTCAAGAGAGCGCTCGATGAGGTGAGAAAATCGCAGCTGGAGCCCGAGCAACTGACCGTCGTCTTCACGCACGACGCTCAGAAGAGGCTGTCCGGCGCGCTCGCGATCGCCGCGCTCGTCTGCGCCGACCCCGAAGCGAGGCTTAAGGACATCATCCAGCGCCGCCCGGTGAGCCTGCATCCCGACGCCGATCTGCCCGAGGTGGCCCGTGAGCTGACCGACTTCAACCTCACTGCGCTGCCGGTGGTGGACGAGGAAGAGCACGTTATCGGCGTGATCGCCGTTGACGACGTTCTCGAGCTGATCTTCCCGGAAGACTGGCGCCGACGCTTCAGCGCCTTCAACAACGAGTAGTACGGCTCCGACCGCGCCCCGTAAGAACCTCCAGAGCTGATGGAATGGACGCGCGGGCTGGTAGAGTCGGGGCGGCTCTGGTAGTTCGCGTGGAGGTATCCGTGGAATCCGATGACCCTTTGAGTAGCAACTCCGCGCGCGCCTTACAGGCACGGTGAGCGAAACGGATCGCTGACCTCCTGGGCGTGCGCGAGACGCACGCATGACCGGCCCGCGGGCCGGAGGAGGTATAGCGATTGTCCAAGAGGAAGACTCCTGCGCGTTCGACTCGGCCGCCGAAGGCTGTTTCTCAGCCCGACGAGGCTCGCTTCGGCGACATCAAGGGCGCCCTGGGCACGATTCGCCAGGGTGATGTTCCGCCGCGCCATTCGTGGCGCGGCCGGACCAAAGCTCTGCTTGCGATCATGGGGCCCGGCCTGATCGTGATGGTCGGCGACAACGACGCCGGCGGGGTCTCGACCTACGCGCAAGCCGGACAGAACTACGGCACCAGCCTGCTCTGGGTGCTCGCCCTGCTGATCGTCGTCGTGATCGTCAATCAAGAGATGGTCGTGCGGTTGGGCGCCGTCACGGGCGTCGGGCATGCCCGGCTCGTTTTCGAGCGATTCGGCCGCTTCTGGGGCACCTACTCGGTCGGAGCGCTGTTCGTGCTCAACTTCCTCACCATCCTGACGGAGTTCATCGGGATCACCCTCGCGCTCGAGTACCTGGGCGTAAATCGCTACATCGTCGTTCCGCTCGCCGCCCTGGCGCTGATTGCGATGACTCTCACCGGCAGCTTCCAGAACTGGGAGCGCTTCATGTACGTGTTCATCGCCGCCAGCCTGATCGTCATTCCGCTTGCTCTGCTCAGCCACCCCCACGCCGGCCCCGTGCTGCACGGCTTTCTGGTCCCCAGCGTGCACGGAGGCGTCAACTCGACCTCGGTCCTGCTGATCATTGCGATCATCGGGACGACTGTTGCGCCCTGGCAGCTCTTCTTCCAGCAGTCGAACGTGATCGACAAGCGGATAACGCCTCGCTGGATCAACTACGAGCGCGCCGACACGATCATCGGCGCCGTCTTCGTGGTCGTCGGCGCGGCCGCCTTGATGATCACAGCCGCCTTCGCCTTCGACGGGACTCCGCGCCATGGCCACTTCAAGGACGCTCACGCGGTGGCCGTGGGCCTCGCTCAGACGATCGGCCGGCCGGCCGATCGTCTGAGCGAGGCCCACGGCCACCGCGTGAGCGTCCTTGAAGTGGCCATGGC
>Ga0075520_1000653_pt1 | contig 15623 bp, 10 predicted proteins | sample NGEPerB_FD_75100 | JGI IMG/M metagenome (GOLD analysis project Ga0075520, IMG submission 75100) | Arctic peat soil microbial communities from the Barrow Environmental Observatory site, Barrow, Alaska, USA - NGEE PermafrostAB12-B | ecosystem: Environmental > Terrestrial > Soil > Wetlands > Peat ... | reverse complement strand
CACCCAAAACCCGCCGGGCCGCAAAATAACCTGGGCCGCCTCGGCGTCGGCATTGCGGGCGGAAATGATGAGCGGCTTTGGGGGCAGCGCCAAGGTTTGCACTGAAAACGAAGCCAAAGCGATCTGGCTATTCTCGGTCGTCCTTTCAGGTTCATCCCAGGCAAGAACGCCTCGACCGGCATTGACCGCGAGGGAATATGCCGTCGACAAATTCTGTGGGACGGATATGTCCGAGCCCCTTGTTATTTTGGCCAGAGTCGCGACCTCTTCCACTCTCAACAGACGAATCGTGCGCCCAGCCGCGTCCATATCGGTCAGGGCAATGACCAGGGACCGGCCATCACCGGCAAGGCGCGGCGGATCTGCATCCCCATAAACTCGACCCAAATCAAGTTTCCTCCCGTTTTGGGAGTCGGCTCCGAGCAGTGCCAGAACGGCAACGCTCTTACCGCCCCGGCCATCGATGGCCGTTACTGCAAATCCTCCTTCATACCCGATGGCCTGGCCGACATTAATCCCGAAGGGAACATCAACGCCCGAATCGTCGTCACCCTCGGTTCCCAGCGAGGGACCCAGGGCGAATTGGGCTCCGCGTTCCACCTCCGCACATCGAAATGGGACGCGCGCTTCCGGGGTATTGCCGGGCTGCAGCGCATCTTTTGGGGTCAATGCCCGCCCGCCCCCTAGATCGACCTTCGGCTTTGTTTTCGAGCAACTGCACCCAACGGCAATTCCCAAGACTAAAGGCAAAATAGCGTATAGCGTGCGAGTCACCGGCGCTCGTGTACCACCAGCCTCGAGTCGTGTCATGTAGGCTTCAAATGGTGGCCCATTGGTAGCTCGATCGCACCGCGGTGCTAGGTATTCGGCCCGCCCGCATGTCCTATGAGCCAGCACAAGCTCACCCAGCCCTACGAGCCTAATCCGGTATTAAGAGCGATTTACAATCGCCTGTTCGAGTCTATTGACGTCGATGATTCTTGGATAAGCAGCGTACAGCGTCTAGGGCAACAAGGTGTCGTTGTCCACGTGCTCCAAACGCTAAACTTCGTCGAGTTCCTGGTCCTTGACCATGTGACGAAGCTCCATAGGCTACCGCGAATCCGATTCGTAAATGATTTGGGGCTGTGGGTGCTCAACCCAATGGGAAAAGGCTGGCTCAACGCGCTATGGCCCAAACGCCGACCCAAGCCTTCGGAGGAACTTCGCGACGCACTCAATCTCGGAGGGTCGGCGGCCATGTTTCTTAAACGCCGCGCCAATGTCGTCAACGTGGCAACATCGGGGGCACTCGTTCGCAATACGGAGCCCAAAGAAGGCGATCAACTGGTACAGACTTTGTTCGAGTTTCAACGCCAAAGTGAGCGGCCAGTGATATTGCTGCCTGCGCTTTTCGTGTGGACCCAACATCCGACTCGGGACGAACTCACGGCGCGTGATTTGCTAATTGGACCGCCGGAAGCCCCTAGCGCCACCTGGACGATTGCGCGATTGCTGACGGACCCCGGACGCGTTCGACTTCGCGGCGCCGAGCCCCTCAACTTAGCTGACTTTCTGCGAACCAATGAGCAACTTCCGGACAAGGCGCTGATCCGACGCCTTGTATATTCGATCATGCGACGACTTGGAAAGGAGCGGCGCGGATTCATTGGTCCCAATGTGAAGGCGCCTGACCGCGTTCGTGATGAAATCATCCGAAGTCCACGCATGCGCGATATCATCGATGACCTGGCAGGCGGCGATCCGCGGCAATTGGACGTATTCCGCAGGCGGGCTGCCAGTATGTTACTTCAGATGCAAGCGAAGCCGGAGTACGTTACGGTGCGCTCTCTCGCCAAACTCGTTGAATTGTTCATCCACAAGATCTACGCGGGACTCGAGATCACCAAGGGAGACGGTGAACGCCTACGACGCGCCGCCCGCGACGGAACGCTGATCCTTTTGCCAAGTCACAAGAGCCATGTTGATTACATGGTAGTGTCGTACCAATTTAATCAAATGGGCCTGCCCACTCCCTTGGTTGCGGCTGGGGACAATCTTGATTTTTTCCCAATGGGCATTCTGTCCCGCCAAAGTGGCGCGTTTTTTATTCGCCGTTCATTCAAAGGTGACCGCTTGTACGCAGCCGTCGTCGATGCCTACGTTCGCCGCATAATTCGCGACGGTTTTCCGATTGAGGTATTTCTTGAAGGCGGCCGAAGTCGTACTGGCAAACTACTGGAACCCAAACTTGGACTTCTTAGCATGATCGTCGATGCTACATTGGCCGAGTCCCAGCGCCGAACCTATTTCGTGCCAATGAGTATCGGCTACGAGCGCATCGTGGAAACGGACAGCTACGGTCTTGAGATGACCGGTGGAGAGAAACACAAAGAAAATGCCGTGGGCCTGCTGCGCACACGACGTATTTTCAAGCATAGGTACGGTCGAATCAATATGCAAGTTGGGGAAATCGTCACTCTCGACAAGTGGAGCGTCGAAACAGGACTGACCGCGGGTGAACCGTTAAGACCGGCAAAACGCCGGGCATTGGTTAGCCGCCTAGCCCGACATGTGATGGACGAAATCAACCGCGTAACGGCCGTGACACCCGGAGCATTGACTGCTCTGGTATTGCTTTCCCACTCGCACCGCGGACTTTCCCATGAATTAGTGGTTCACCGCGCTACCGCATTGCTGATACTTCTGCGTCGCTCCGGCGTTCGAACCGTGGAAGCGACAGCAACACCGGCAGGAACACTCCGACCGTCTGCTATTCGCGAAGCCCTGCAACTATTCGCGGATGGCGAAATCGTGGAAATTCATGCGACGAGCGAATCGGATGCGGCTCGTGAACAGCGGCGCAGGGGTCGGCTCCAGGCGGGCCCAGGCTCATTTTATGTGGTACCCGACTCCAAGCGATTGGCCTTGGATACCAGCAAGAACATCATCATTCACTTCTTCGTGTCGCGTGCACTTTTTGCTCTGGCCTGGCTGGCGGGTATGATTGCCGAGAATTCCGTAGTCGCGGTTCATGACCGCTTCTGCGAGCTCAGGCAACTCTTCCTGCACGAATTCCGCCTTGGCACCAAAGATGAGGCAGACCACGATTTTGAGCAGACCTTAACAGAATTTTCTGAACTTGGATTGATAATACGAGACGAAAACAAGCTCACCCTTGGGGACCCACAAAGCGATCTGCCCGCTGAGAAATGGTTGATGCTGCTCTCTGAGATCCTGGTCAACTACCTTGAAGGGTATCGTGTTGCCGCCCGCACAGTGTCCCTCGTGATCGAGCAGTCGTTGCCCATGAAAGAGTTCTTCAAGCGAGCTCTCGTGACAGGCAACCGCATGTTCTTCGCCGGGGAGATTATGCGGCGAGAAGCGATAACAAAACCAATATTGCAGAACGCACTTACGACATTTGCCGACCAACGCTTGGTCGATTTGCGCGGAGAAAAAGTCAAGGCGGTTGACGCGGGCGCGACACAAACGGCAATATTGGCATTGGAGGCGCGCCTTGTACTCTACCTGCAGGGGGCGCGGCCCTAGTGGCGCGATTCCTTCGAAACGCTGGGTCCTTCGGATGGGCCTGCGCTGCAGCCACCTTTCTCTTGGGTTGTTTCGGCACGCCCAGCCCGCTGGCCCCAGGTTTACGTGGTTCCGTAGGCCTTCCCAACCACGGTGTGTTGACCGAGAGCGTAATGTTACCTGAGGCGGGGCCTGGATTTGAACGCTTTCGACAAACGGATTCCCATTACTGGGGATTGCCGCGGCTCGTTGCAGCAATTGAACGAGCTGCCGCGTTCGTCGAAGAGACCGGCCCGGGAGGTGCTCCGTTGTACGTGGGCGATTTGTCCTCGCGCTTCGGGGGAAAAATTCCCAATCACGCGTCTCACCGCACCGGGCGCGACGTAGATCTTCTGTTTTACGTCACGAACGTATACGGACAATCGCTGAAGAGCCCGGGGTTTGTTAGTATCGGAAGTGACGGTCTGGCAGAAGATCCCGCAAGCCGGAAATTCGTGAGGCTCGATGTCGAGCGGCAATGGCTACTTATCCGCACCCTTTTGACTGATTCAAGTGTCGACTTGCTGTGGCTGTTCGTCAGTCGAGACATAGAAGCTCAGTTAGTGCAACATGCCCGAGCACTAGGAGAACCTGCGGCGCTGATCTGGCGCGCGGAACAGGTACTGCACCAGCCCCGTGATAGTGCACCCCACGACGACCATATGCACGTGAGAATTGCCTGCACCTCGGGGGAAATGCCACAAGGTTGCGAAGGAGGCGGTCCGCATTGGCCTTGGTTTCCGCAAGTCTCGACGTGGGATAATTTGGGAGTGGACACACTCAACTCTATCGCGAGCGACAGCCCCGTCACCTTGGAGTCCGAATCGGCCACGAATGGCAAAGAGACCAACATACACTGACGGACGACTAGTACTGGGCGATTGCCTGGAGCATGTCGCGGGTTTGACCGACAATCGAGGTCCTTTTGATCTCATTTACGTAGATCCGCCGTTCAACACAGGGCTTGTGCATGCGGCACGTCAAATCAAGGGCGCACGTGCTCAGGGTCAATCCGCATATAATGACGCATGGGGTGGACTCACGGGCTTCTGCAACATGCTGGAACCAAGGCTAAGAAGCTGGCACGATGCTCTCGCCGAACGGGGAAGTTTGTGGCTGCACTTGGACTTTCGTGCTGTCCACGAAGCCAAGGTCATGGCCGACCAGATATTTGGGACGGCTGGTTTTCGGGGCGAAGTCATTTGGGTACCCGGCAATGGCGCAAGACGGAAGAACGGGCCAAGCGTTACGCATCAAACCATTCTGATCTACGCTCGCAGTGCGGAATTCACGTACAATTCCGCCGACCCAGCGGCGCGCGAACCCTACGCTCAAACAAGCCGGCATATGCATTTTCGGCAGGTCGACAAGGATGGGCGTCGTTACCGCGAACGTAAAATTGGAGGCAAATGCTACCGATACTACGAAGACACAGGGCGCCGCCTAGGCAGTGTCTGGGCAGATTGCCCCTCCATGCTAGCAAACACACCTCTGGTTGCGGAAACCTCGGGCTATCCCACACAAAAGCCATTAAAGCTTTTGGAGCGAATTATACGTTTGGCGAGCCACCCAGGGGACAAGGTTCTGGATCCGATGTGCGGCTCAGGAACAACCCTTGTAGCCGCACGTCATCTCGGTCGCACTTGGGTCGGAATCGACAAAAGCCCAGTCGCGATTCGCGTTGCGCACAAACGAATTGCTACGACAACAATCGGCGAAACGTGAGGCCGGTGCGCGTAAGCGCTTTCTGTCATCTGCGCGAGGCAACATGAGCCAGGATATATCGCCCATACAGTGCGATCCCCACCGCGGACACGGCGCCAAAAGCGGCCATCAGCAGCCACACCGATCCAACAGGATGCCTTTCGTATAGAAATTGCGTCAATTGCGCGGCGGGCTCGTGCGTGAATGAAACGAGATGGTGAAAGGCTTCCCCTTGCGGTATGGCGTTGACATGATCGATGGGCATGCCGCGTTCTACCAACAGCGCTCGGGCGAAACGCTCTTTGGACGCTAGCCGATCATAGAGCATGGGGCCGAATTTTCCCTCGAGTGTCCAACCAATTGCCAGCGGGATCTGAGAGAATCCTAGGTACATGGCAACCTTGTCGCGCGGCGCAATATTGCCCATAAATTCATTGAACTTTGGGCTACTTAGCATCTCGCCAACACTGAATACCAATATGGCAAGCGCACTCATCGTACCGACGGTACTCATTCCACTCATCAACATGGCAACAATTGCGAACATAGTTCCAATGACCATGCTGGTCGTTGCACGAAACTTAGAGCCGAGATAAGCCACGAGAAAGCACGTCGTCATGATCAAGGCGGCATTCAGGTTCAGCATGCCCTCAGGCAATATTAGAGTCCCGGAGGGATTTGAACCCAGTAGGAACTTCATTGTCGAATTCTCGATACGTCCCCCGTGAAAAAAGCATCGAACCAATTGTCCTGTGTCCACCCAATCGCGAATGTGCAAGGGGAGCACATCGAAAAGCGCATTGAACATAAACCAGAAGCCAGTGAAAGCGAGTAGGAAGGTCCATACTTGCAATTGACCCAGCTCGCGAAGTGACGCGCGCAACAGACTTCCTCGTGAGGCTCCGCACTTCGTTTCCGGCAAGAGGGGCTCTTTGTATGTCAAAAGGAGAATGAAGTTGCAGGATATGATACCGGCACAGGCATAGAACACGCTTGTCCAGGACAGGCGGCTCCGAAGATACGCCGCCAAGAGTGGGCCTATCCAACCGCCCACATTGACGAGTTGGTAGAAGATCCCCCAGGCAATCGAGCTGTTCTCGGGCTTGGTCGAATGCACCAAAGTGCCCTGAATTCCTGGCTTGAATAGGGCAGTGCCGGTTGCAAGTATGATGGCACCAGCAAGAAACCCAACATAAGTCGGTACCCAGGCCATGACAACATAACCGGATATCTTGACGACTGTAGACACGAATATCGTTCGCTTGTAGCCAAAGCGGTCCGCGAGCCCCCCAACAAATACTGGCAAAATACTTTGAGTGAGCGCCCACAACATGAGCACATCGCCGAAGACACTTGCCGTAACCCCAAGGCCTCCTTCAGTGCGCGGAGCAGTGGCATATAGTGCGGAAACAGCCTTAACACCGTAGAACGCCAAGCGCTCCACCATTTCCATACCGCCGACGATCCAAAACACGATACCCAAGGACGCAATGGCTGCTCGCAGTCCAAGTTGGCGGTGCTGGTCCGTGAACTGGCTTGGCTCAACCGACACTTGGCACCGCCCGCCGCTCAGCTAGGATTGTGTCGGCTGCGCGAACGCCGTGCGCATGGGCTTCTTCGAATAGAGGAACACCCGACAGATCGGTGTGGGCAAAGTGTACGCTTCCAAGCGGCTCTTGCGCATGAATTCGGGCATCGGTCCAGATGAGTCCGGGCGTGGGCCGAATCATCGCGTGCCCCCAGCGCCACACGTCAATACGCGCAATAAGCTTTGGTAAGTCGGGGTGGGCCCGCGCTAAATCAGACAATATGGCGTCACAGAACCCCCGGTGGTCGGCAGCAGCCAGCCGCGCACGCGCGTTATCGGGGGAGCCGTCGGTAAACGGGTAGTAGTAAGTAAGTATCGTGGGACCATCGTCTTCAAGCGTCTGATGAGTGGCTACAACATAACCCAGGGATGGACTGTCAAACAGCACGTTGTCCCAGGAAAGGGGAAACCCGAGGCTAGTCGGGCGCCCACTCAAGTGAAGGTTTGCAACCATCCAAGGAGCGTAACTGAACGGCCTTAGCCAATCGGGAGGGCCCAGCCGCCACGGGGCAAGCATGTGGCGGGCAAGGAAGCGAGGTACGGCCATGATCACATGGCGGGCGCGCACCCGATACGGAGCCTCGGCGCTCAATCGGAGAATCGTGAGATCCACGTGATGTTCCTGCGGATTTACGTCCACAACTAGCTGCTGACGCCGCATTCGCGAACCAACCATTTGTTCCAAATGCCTCACGATGCGCCCGTTACCTTCGGGCCACGTCAGGAATGGAGCCGACGGCGCACCGGGCTCCGGCACCCGCGCCGCGTGGTACAACATTAATGCCCAGGCACTCGTAGTCTCGAGGGTGCAACCGTAGTCGTCTCGACAACCATATTCCAACCACCAGCGCAGCGATCGGGACTGGTAGTTCTCGGCACGGAGCCAATCCGCAGCGCTAATCGCGTCGTACTTTACCCAAGGTGATGTGGGAGAACAATTGACTAGGGGCAACGTGAACGCGCGGCGCCCTTGCCCGTCGCGAAATGCTGTCCATTGTTCTACTTGCCGCTGAAATCTGGAAAATTCGGCCCAATCCGCAGGCAGCATACGCGGCCTTGGAAGAAGACCCGACATCCAATGTCCGTCGATAAACAGACGTTCTTCGGGTGCCCGCACGAGCATCGTCTCGGTCGGCTCCCATCGACCCGCGGCATCTTGCTCAAAGGCCCCAAATTCTTTGAGCAGCTCGGTCAGCGTCTCATTACCTGCGTCGGGAACGGGCAGATAGTGCGCAGCCCAAGGGTATGGCACGACCCCGTCCGTTCCATAGCATGAGGTGCCCCCGGAGCGTGACTCCAACTCAAACACGAGATAGCGAGATTCCCCTCGACGTTGCAGGCGCCAGGCCGCACTCAACCCCGCCACGCCTCCGCCAATAATTGCAATTTCTATTTGTTCGGATGGAACCTGTGAAAAATCGAGGTGGCTATCTAAAACACGGTGCCCAAATGTCTTGTCCCCTCCGACAATTTTGCCGGGGTAGTCACGGTGTGCACGCTGTTGGCACGCAAGGGCAGCAATCGGCGCCCCTAGCAGCAAAGATAATATCTCACGTCGCGACAGAGCTGCCGAACTAAAAGGCGCCGGCAACGTGGACCCCGGCGAGATGTTGGTCACACATGACGTTCCAACGCAATTGGGAGGAAAGCCCTGAATCGGGGGCACCCTTCTTTATTTCTGGGGCCAAAATCCCGTAGGCGGCCAAGCCGAGACCTACCAGTCCGACGCCAAGTGCGACTGGCGCCGCAATGGACGCCTGCTCGCCCCGCGTTTGAGTCGACTTGAGACTTGTCGGACATACGTTGTCAGCGCCGCAACCATTATTTAAGTCATCAATCGCTCTTTCGCGCACATACCAGAATACCGCCGCACTGATGGCCCCCGCTGCGCCAACGCCCCCAGCAACCCAAGCCCAGGTGGGCGTGTGACTTGTGCGACTTGTTTCGAATCTATGCGCCGGCTCAATAGGGACAGCTTTGACCTTGGTTTTTGTCGGCACGGAGACAAAGCCTGTAGGCGCGCTAAGTTCCACCTTTTCTGCGGCTGTTTCCGCCAAGCTCACACTTCGAACAAAACTCTGTCCATCTGGCATACGAACCAGGAGTTGATGTTCGCCGGGATCAACCGGAATATCCTTTCCCAACCTAGTCTCCCCGAGCGCGATTCCATCCAGTTCAACCGACGCTTGGGCCAAATCAGGGGAGAGCGTCACGACCAATTTAGGAACGCGCGATTCCAGGGCTTGGCGGGCCTGACCAATGTCGCCAAGCTCGACCGCATTGGTTTGCGACGCTTCATACTCGGCAAGGCGGTAGTCTCCCAAAGCCTCGGTAAGCCTTCCGAGATGCTCTTTGCACCGCGCCAGGTGAAACCGAACTTGGGGTGTCGTTTTGATTCGCGCCACCTGTTCGAGGCGCGACAACGCACCGGCCCAATCACCGGCGACCTCCATACTGAGTGCCTGCCGAAATAGACTGCGCCCGCGCTCGAGCTCCGCAGGCGATTGCGCCGCCACGCACTGTGCGATGGTTAGACCAACCACAATTGAAGCTACGGCCGTCAGTCGCGTCGCCAGCCTTGGAATTAAGCCCAAGCGAGTACACCTCAGGGTCCGAGCATACCATCGCTCGACAACCAGCAGCGCTACAAAACGTCCCCCCTGCCGAACGATGGGCCAAGTTGTTACTGGTACCCCGATTCTATTGAATCGAGGTACCAGAAATTCGCGAAGCGAATTTGGGTTTGGGCAAAGCCCAAGGAAAATTAGGCTAGGGGCGCGATGGCCGCGAAGCGGCCCGTCCGAAGGTCCCGGCGGTTCGATGGAATCGCGCCACTAGCCCCGTAGCAATCGTTCAGCCTCCGCAACCAAGCGCGAATACGCATCAAAGTGCTCGTCGCCCATATTGGAATTGCCGCGACGCGACGGACTTAGCAAACCCTGCGGAGTCGTGGATGCGGCTCTCGAACTCATAGTGTGGGAACCCAGGCTCGAAACCCGCAAATGTCGATCTACGCGGATATTGGCCTGGTTTGCAAGCCAGTCCACCAAGACATCTAGCCGTTCTGCAACGTTAGATTGAAGGGGAATAATCGAAGGAAAATCCAGTTCTCGAGCGTCGATTCGAGCGATCCAGGGAACGGTCGCAAAGTGCAGATCCGCCGCAGCAAATACATCCGTAACGCCTGAGTTGCGTCCGTCGCCAATTGATGCGCTGTCTCCCGATGATCCCGCACTCGACCAGGGCCCCAAAGAAGGAGTGGAGCGCAGTTGACCGGCGACGGCACCCAAGGAAACGCTGCGCTGCGACCTGCCCAGGTGCACTTCCCCTCGCACGATCGTCAATAGCGCGCCAAAAGGCACGAACATCTCGCGTTCACTCAAGCGAAGTGCCATCCCCGAGTCCGTTACGTCCAATCCTCGCAAATAAACAATCTTGCGGTCGGGATCTTGGCCCACCGAAGAGTCAATCACAACCGCTCGAAATCCGAGGCCCATTAGATGCGAAACCAAGACCCGCGCCTGGTCAAAGTCGGCCAGAACTCGGAGCACACTCCACACACCGGGCCGTAATCGGGTACGCAAATCATAGGGCAGCAGCCCAGTTACCTGAGCCAATTGTGCGATCTGCAACTCTGACCCCGCGTACTCTGGGCTCAGCAGAACCAACATTCGCGCTGCAACTCCAATTCAACGATCAATGATAACTGAATCATATCAACTTACCCAGACGCAACCACGAAAACCACACAAGCTCTAATCGAGCTTGGCTCTCGCGCAAATTGAGCACAAATTCAATGTTGATGACCGGTACGAAGAACGGCCATGCGAAAATGCGCAGAATTTGCCGCCGAGGTTTGCAAACCTGAATCTAAAAATGTTTGTCAATCCTATTTCGAAGAAACGTAAACATTGGCGAGCAAATGGGTCATGGTTTAGATATTTCTTTCAGCCGCGTGCCCATATGGACTCGGGATCTGGGCGCCCCAATCCCCAATTTCTTACCCCCTCTTACTCGTATCGGCTTCTGTATGCTTTAGTTAATGTTTTACTTACTTATGCCTATGTTGGCCACTTCAGAACTACATTGGGGACCTTCTGCCCGCGAATTGTGGCACTCACTCGGCGCGCGCGTGTTTGCTTTGCCTTGGAAATGTCGCCAAAGTGGTATGGCTAGCCAGAAGCACAGTAGTTCGCTACGAGATGGTCCATGTGGGATTCGTTCGCCCGGCCTTTGTTGGCCACGGTCATATATTCGCTGCTCGGAATTCTGATTTTCGCTTTCGGGTTTTTCTTGATGAACCGACTTTCTCCGTTTTCACTGAGAAAGGAAATCGAAGACGATCAGAACACGGCGCTTGCTATAGTGATGGGTTCGGTAATTCTTGGACTTGCCATCGTCATTGCCGCTGCGATCCACGGATAAATCGGAACAGCATGGCGGGCAAGCTCAGTGGGCTACTCGCTTCACTGGGACGGTATCCAGACGTCGCGACGGCTGGCGCTCACTCTCACTTTTCGGAATCGTCCTTGTTATTGCAACTGCGGGCCTGATTTACGAATTGGCCATAGCGGCCATCGCAAGCTATCTCCTGGGCGACACCGTAACCCAGTTTTCGCTGGTAATTGGCGTCTATCTGTCGGCGCTTGGGATAGGCGCTTACCTATCACGTTATATTGATGGCGATGTCACGCTAACATTCATCCGCGTAGAACTAGCGACAGCGCTAATCGGCGGAGTCAGTGTCGTTGCGTTAGAGTTGAGTTTCTCCTATGGAGCGCCATTTCGGATTTTATTGTTGGCGGCCGTCCTAAGTGTTGGTGTTCTGGTAGGCCTCGAGTTGCCGTTATTGATGCGAATCCTTGAACGGCGCATGACATTTCGGGAGCTAGTAGCACGTGCTCTCGGGTTTGATTATGTCGGCGCCTTGCTGGGCTCCTTGGGCTTTTCACTTTGGCTGCTGCCTCATTATGGACTAGCTCGGACTGCGCTAATCTGCGGAGTTCTCAATGCACTCGTCGGTTTAGGCTCCACTTGGTTACTTGCCCAGGAAGACCAGGATGGCCGAGAAAAGCTCGTTCGACTTCGTTGTGTGGGACTAGTCATTATTGCGGGACTGGGGACTGGCCTTTGGTTCTCTGAGTCACTCGTTAGGCTCGGGGAACGGCAACTTTACGGAAATGTCGTACGTGCCGTTCAATCGCCGTATCAGCGCATATTGCTCACGGAACGCAATGGCCATCTTGACCTATTCCTCAACGGTCGGCTGCAATTCTCAAGTGCAGACGAACGTCGCTATCACGAAGCTTTGGTTCACCCGGTGCTGGCGAGCGCCAGGCAAACACGGCGGGTGTTCGTGGGTGGCGGTGGCGACGGCCTGGCGGCACGAGAAATTCTAAAGTGGAAATCCGTTGAATCGGTCACATTGGTGGACATTGATCCGGCAATGACACGGCTGGCCGCTACGGACCCGCGGTTGATACACCTTAACGCGAAATCGCTTCTTGATGCACGGGTCCGGATCGTCAATGCCGACGCGATGACATTCCTTTCAAAAGCTCAACAACCCTACGACGTCATTTTGCTCGATTTTCCCGACCCGAACCAATTGGCGTTGGGAAAGCTTTACACAACGCGGTTCTATGCCATTGTCAGGGAGCATTTGAAACCAGGTGGTGCCCTCGGGGTCCAGTGCACATCGCCCCTTTTTACCCGACAATCGTTTTGGTCAATTATTTCTACCCTTGAAACCGTTGGTTTTCATGTAATTCCCTATCGTGCTTTCGTGCCTTCGTTTGGCGACTGGGGTTTTGCCGTCGCGCGACGCCAGTCGTTCGCTTTTCCTCTAAGCCTGGCTTCGATTCCCCTTGCCACTTTGGATAATGCGACCCTTGCCGCACTAACAGACCTGCCCGTTGATACCCAACGCGTAACCGCAAAGATCAATCGCATTGATAGCCAGGCCCTCGTCGCCTCCTATTTGAAGGAATCAGCGCGCTTCGAGTGACACGGTGCGCAACGTCAAAATCCGGGGTTGCTTACCGGTGGCGGCCCAAATCCACTCACGCCCCGGTGAGTTGTCCCGTTGCCACTAGATTTAGTTCTTGGATGGCGACCCGAAACCGCTGGAACCTGGACCGAGCTCTCTTTGGTTGGCGCGTTGTCGCCGGCATCCGGCATGGCAACGTGTTCTGCAAACAGCATTGGGCTTGAAGCCGACCCTACGGAGATGCTCGACGGCACATCTTTCACAGGATTCGATGGACGGCGATCCAGCGAGTTTCGAGTTATTGCCCAGAATGCGGCAACGCCAAGCACAATGCCGACAGATACGCCAAACCACAGTGTCAGTGGGGCAATACGATGCGGTCTGGCCGTCATGTCTACTTGGGTTAGCTCACCAACCCAAGCACGAGCTGACCGATCACGGTCTAACCCGGTGACCGGAGTCCCCGGTTCCACTGCGGCATCGATAATCGAAGTGCGCACCCCGACCGACGTCGCCTCGTCGCCGTTCGATCGGTTATTAACCATAAGGCCACGTTCGTCTGCGAGACGAATGGATTCCCTCACCGCGACGCGCCGCTCTTCGCCATGCGACCCCAAGAGCTCACTGACAAATCGGCCCACTTCTTCCGTTCGCACGCGGGGCAGCGAATCGTGAGTAATATCTTCCAGGGCCAATTCGAGCTCTCGAGCAGTTTGAAACCGTTGCTCAGGATCTCGCATCAAAGCTTTCATGATGACGCGCTCGAGCTTTAGCGGGACCTCTGAATTGAATACTCCTGGCGGCAATATCGGCTGATTCGAAACAATATTATGTAGCGTGGCCACATCCGTTTCGCCACGCATTGGATGACGACCTGTAGTGAGCTGGTATAAGACGATTCCCAACGCAAATAGGTCGGTTCGGCGATCAACGGCCTTTCCAAGCGCCTGCTCCGGGGACATATAAGGCGGTTTGCCTTTGACCTGTCCTACGTTGGTCGTCTCCGCGGTGCGACCCCCGGTTTTGGCGACTCCGAAGTCAACGAGCTTTACGACGCCATCATAACCGACGAGGATGTTTTGCGGCGATATGTCGCGGTGCACGAGCCCAACGGGCGTTCCGTCCTCATCAACAAGTTCGTGTGCCGCGTGCAGCCCCGCACAGGCATCCGTAACAATCTTTACAGCAATCGGCAAAGGAAAGGGAGCTTCCTCCACGGCCGTGTAGCGGACAAGGCTCAGAGGTTCGCCATCGACCCATTCCATTACCAAGTAGAGAACGTCGTCTTGTTCGCCTAGGTCGAATATCTCTACGACGTTCGGATGGCGAATTCGAGACGCTATGCTCGCTTCATCGAGAAACATCTGCTCAAATCGTGGGTCGTCGGATATCGTCGGCAGCATCGTTTTCACGGCGACCGTCTTGCTAAACCCCCGCGAACCACGTTGTCGTGCAGCCCATACGGCAGCCATTCCCCCTTGGGCTATCGGCACGAGGAACTCGTAGCGCCCGACGGTTTGCCCGGGTCTTATGTCTTTTAGGGTCTTCATGCGAGTGCCGTGACTCGACGCACTAACTGTATACTACCCTGCCCTCAGGCGAATGTTGCGGAATGCAATTGTTCGATCCCCATGCACGAATCCGGCCCGCCGGCAAGGGGTCGTTCCGTGATAAGGGCAGCCCATGTCTTACGGCCTGAGCCAGTCACTATCGGTAACATGCACGACAATTGGGCTGACATGCGCGAGTGTATGTTGGGCTGCCGGGATAAGCGACCTCCCGCCCAGCGGGGCGACGAAACTCAAATCCCCGTTGACAACTTCGACACAACCTCTGAGGGCGCAACCGCAGTCCAGTAGCTCCGAAGAACCCGCTGTTGCTTCGCTTCGGCGACGAATCCTTGGACTCCAAAAAGCGCGTTTGGACAACGGTCTGCGTGTAGTAATGGACGTAGAACCCGAAGCCCCAACGGTCGCGGTTTGCGTCACGTATGATGTGGGATCACGCAATGAAGGCCCTGGCCAAAGTGGATTTGCCCACCTCTTTGAGCATATGATGTTTCAAGGAAGCCGTCATGTGCCTAAAGGCAAGCACTTTAAAATGGTCGCTTCCCGCGGCGGTTCACTTAATGGGACGACCAGTGCTGACCGCACCAATTATTTTGAGACTTTGCCCACCAATGAGCTGAAGTTGGCATTGTGGTTGGAAGCCGACCGAATGCGTTGGCTCGACGTATCACAAGAGAATTTGGACAACCAAAGAGCGGTGGTGAAAGAGGAATATCGAATGCGTTATGAGAACGCGCCGTATCGGTTGGCTCAAATCGAGCTCGATCGTCGCATTTTTGCCGGTTACTTGCCCTACGCCCACCCAACGATTGGTAACTTGGAAGATTTGGACCGCGCCCGCATTGAATGGGTCAAAGATTTTCATGGTAAGTACTACGTGCCCGGCAACGCAGTTCTAACTATTGCCGGGGGCTTCGATCCCGATGAAGCGATGCGCTCGGTACACGAGTATTTCGACCCGGCGATCAATCAACCGGCTCCGGTATTCCCAACTGAGGCTGCCGGACCATTACCAACGTCCGAAGTGCGTTTGGAAATTACGGACAAGAATGCCAAGACTCCAGCGCTATTTTACGGATGGCGCATTATGCCGCATAGCGAAAGCGGGCACGCAGCCCTCGAATTGTTGACACGCCTTCTGGCCGACGGAGAAAGCTCAATTCTATACGAACGCCTCGTCCGGCAATTGGCCGTGGCTCGCAACGTTTCAGCATACACTTACGAT
>Ga0075520_1000652_pt1 | contig 15632 bp, 10 predicted proteins | sample NGEPerB_FD_75100 | JGI IMG/M metagenome (GOLD analysis project Ga0075520, IMG submission 75100) | Arctic peat soil microbial communities from the Barrow Environmental Observatory site, Barrow, Alaska, USA - NGEE PermafrostAB12-B | ecosystem: Environmental > Terrestrial > Soil > Wetlands > Peat ... | reverse complement strand
GCGTATCGAGGACACCGACGTCGAGCGCAATCGTGACGAGTGGCACCAGGGGATCCTCAGCGCGATGGCCTGGCTCGGCTTGGACTTCGACGAGGGGCCGTTTCTTCAGAGTGAGATGAAACTCGATCACGAGGTCGCCGCGCAAGCCCTCTTCGCGGGGGGCTATCTCTACCCCTGTGACTGCACGCGCGAGCAGATTGACGAACGCATCAAGGGCAACGCGAAGCCCGGCTACGACGGATACTGCCGGGACCGGGCCGTTACGCGATCGTCGTCGACGGCGCTTCGTTTTCGCGTGCCCGACGAGGGAGTGACCGTCGTTGCCGACTTGATTCGCGGGAACGTGACCTTCCCGCACGACAGCTACGAGGACTTCATCGTCGTGAGGTCCAACGGTGGCGTGCTCTATCCCTTGGCCAACGTCGTTGACGATCGCACGATAAACATCACGCACGTCATCCGTGGCGAGGACCTGCTGCCGACGACGCCCAAGCAAGTGATGATGTGGGACGCTCTCAACCACTGCGACGACGTGTCCTTCGTGGCGTTGCCCCTCTACGCGCACCTGCCGATGCTCGTGAACGAGCAGCGCAAGAAACTCTCGAAGCGAAAGGATCCCGTCGCGGTGGAGTCCTACCGCGACCAGGGGTACGTGCCCGAAGCCTTCGTGAACTACCTCGCACTGCTGGGCTGGAGCCCGCGGGGCGACGAGGAGATCGTCACCCGATCGACGATGGTCGAGCAGTTCCGTCTCGCGGACGTCTCGCACTCGCCGGCGTTCTTCGACGTGAAGAAGATGACCCACATGAACGGCGAGTACATCCGTCAGCTGAGCCCCGCGGCGTTCATCGAGCGGTCGGCCCCGTGGGTGGCACCGTGGACCTGCGCGTGGCGACCGACGGATCGAACCGTGTCGTGGACCGAGGAACAGTTCGACGCGGCGTTGTACGCACGCGTCGCGCCGCTCGTTCAAGAGCGTGTCGCCACCCTGGGCGAGATTCCGGCGATGATCGAGTTCTTCTTCCTCGAGGTCCCGACGTTCGACGAAGCAGCCTTTGACAAGACAGTGCGCAACGATCCCATTGCACAAACCCTGCTCGCGGTCGCGATCGAGCGCTTCGGCGAGCTCGAGTGGAACGCGCCGGCACTGCACGAAGCGACCATCGAGATTGGCGAGGCAGTAGGTCTGGCGCTGCGAAAGGCCCAGGCACCGATTCGTTGCGCCGTGACCGGCACCTTGGTGGGTCCGCCCCTGTTCGAGTCGCTCGAACTCCTTGGTCGCGAGCGGACATTGGTCCGCCTGCGCGCCGCCCTCGCGCGCTGTTCGCCATGATTTTGGGACCCTTCAAGCTCGTCTTGAAGATCATCAGCACGTTGATCACCTTCGTGCTGCTCTATTTCGTCGTGACGTTTGTTCAGATCTGGTTGACCGGTCACGAGCATTCGACGTCGTCGGCTCAGGCCATTCTCGTCTTTGGCACGACGGAGGACAACGGCAAGCCGTCACCGGAACTGAAGGCCCGGCTCGACCAGGCCCTCAATCTGTACAACCACCACCGCGCGCCGTGGATCGTCGTGACCGGAGGGAACCGGCCGGGCGACACCCATACCGAGGCCGGCGTGTCCGCGACGTACCTGGAGGCGCACGGCGTCGCCAAGACTCACATTCTGAAGGGTTACGGCAACGACACCTGGCAGAACGTGTCGACCGTGGTCAAGCAACTTCGCGCACGCCGCATCGTGACGGTCCTCTGCGTGACCGATCCCTTTCACGAGTACCGCGCGATGGCGATCGCGTCGTCCCAGGGTCTCGTGCCGTCGCCGTCACCGGTGCCCAATTCACCCACCATCAACCATTCGCTCTGGCGTTATTACTTGAAAGAGACCCTGGAAGTCGGCGTTGGCCGCCTCGTTGGCTACGGGCGACTCAGTTCGTGGACGACGACGGCTTCGAAGATTCCACTGGCCGGTGGCGGTTAGCGAGCGCACTCGGATAAGATTGCCCAGCCCTTCGGGGGTGGTGTAATTGGCAACACAACTGGTTCTGGTCCAGTTATTCAGGGTTCGAGTCCTTGCCCCCGAGCGAATGGAGTGGATTAGCGGTACGCCACTCGCTTCATGGTCCCATCGTCTAGTGGCCTAGGACATCACCCTCTCAAGGTGGAGGCACGGGTTCGAATCCCGTTGGGACTGCGCAGATCGTGACGCCGCGACGGTGCGCGCCGTAGCGAAAGGTCGTCCGGCACTGTCGCGTGCTCGATTGAAGCCTCCGTTCGAACCGGAGCCAGCGCGCGGCCGCCACCAGGGGCTCGTGCGTACGGGCGAAGCGACAATCCCTCACGTACTGGCGAATTGGTCGTCGAAAACCGGGTCTCGTTGTTAGCATTCGTGGGAAGTCTTCAAAAGTTGCGTGTGGCGACTAACGCCGCTGAACTTCGATATCCCGGATGGTGAAACCGTGTTCTTTCACACAATGCGTTCGGTTCGCCTCGCCGTGGTGGCGACGGTAGTACTGCCCCTGTCATTGGTGTTGGGGGGTTCGCCAGCGCAAGCGGCTTCGTCGGCCACTGCATCCACGGTGGCCGTCGGGAACGAATCGTCCTGTGTCGTCTTGACGACGGGGGTGGTGAACTGCTGGGGCGCCAACTCATCGGGTGAACTCGGTAACAGCTCGACGACGGACTCGAACGTTCCCGTTGCCGTGACCGGCATCTCGAATGCCGTTTCGATTGCGCTGGGCAATCAGACGGCGTGCGCGCTGCTCGCCACCGGATCAATCGACTGCTGGGGGAGCGGCGCGAGCGGCCAGCTCGGCAACGGCTCGAACGTCAACTCCAACTCTCCCGTTGCCGTGACCGGCGTCACCAACGCGGTGACGGTCAGCGTGGGTGGAAACTTCGCGTGCGCGCTGCTCGCCACCGGCTCGATCCAGTGCTGGGGCGATGGTTTCTTCGGGGAGCTCGGTGACGGCTCATTCTCCAGTTCCAACGTCCCGGTGGGCGTCACCGGCATCGCGAACGCGACGTCGATCTTCGACGGCCTCTTTGCCGGTGAAGCCTGCGCGACGCTGGCAACCGGCTCGATCAGCTGCTGGGGAGACAACACGCACGGTGCCCTCGGCAATGGCGCGGGCCCCAACTCTGACGTTCCGGTCGTCGTGGCTGGTATTTCCAATGCGACCTACACGGGCGTCGGCTCGTACAACGCGTGTGCGCTCCTCGCCACCGGCTCGGTCGAGTGCTGGGGCTACAACGCCTTCGGTGACCTTGGCAACGGGACGGCGACAGATTCTTTGACCCCGACCTCGGTTGTCGGGATCACGTCCGCGGTCAAGCTGAGCGTCGGCGATGACCAGTCATGCGTCGTGCTCTCCGGTGGTTCGATGATGTGTTGGGGCTATGGCTACTCGGGAGTGCTCGGCAACGGAGCGTTCAACGTCTCGACCGTGCCCGTAGCGGTGCTCAACATCACGAACGCCGTAACCGTCGCGGTCGGATACGACCAGGCGTGTGCCGTGCTCACGACCGGGGTCGTGAACTGTTGGGGTCTAGCTGGTTTGGGACAACTGGGGAATGGTTCCAACGCCAATTCCGACCTTCCCGTCGCGGTCACCGGTATCTCGAACGCGGCAATCTCGGTTGGAGGGTCGGCTGGAGGGAAGACGGGGCCCCCGCATCGGCACGGTAAGGAACCGCCACGCAGGGACGGAAGGCCGCCCCGTCACGGAGTGCACCGACACAGGGAAGGCCCACCTGAGTCGGCCGGGCGGGGCGCCGGGACCAAGCACAAGTAGAGCCGCGCCAGGTTGATAGTCGCCCGGAACCACGTTGAACGGAGCGGGTTGAGGAGCGACGACGCCAGTTCTGAGGTGCGTCGGGGACCCTGCGGCGCGTACTTCGGATCCGGTATTCCTGCTCTGCAGTCAATCTCTGCTCCCGGGGTTTGGACAGTTAAGGACGCCGAGTCCGAACGGTCCCGCTGGTTACGGGTTGAAGAAATGGACCTCTCCGGTTCCAATCACCTCGAAGAGCGCCCAGGAGAACATTTCTGGGCCTCGATCGGAGTCTCCTCTAGGAGATCAGCAGACCATTACCTGGGTTCAGCGAACTCCATCGGCCAACCGACACGGCGCCGCCAACGCAGACTGGGCGGTTTCGAGGGGTGAGCAGTGAGATTGACGCGGTTTCGTCGGCGGGCGCCGAGAAGACCACGGCGATTTAGTCTTCGGTGCCCTTGGCTTCGAGGCCCTCGACCACGGCGAGGTAGCCCGCGCCACTCAGCATGCGCCGCAGGTCGACGACCTGTTGGACGTCGATGTCCTTGTGCTTGGGACGTTCGAGGAACTCCACTTCGGAACCGATCTGTACTCGAAACTTTCCGTCCTTGTGCTCTTCGATCGTGCCGACAACCTCGAGGAGCGACGCCACGGCACGCCATTCAATGTTGTGGCTCGTCGGGTGCTGGAAGATCTGCAGCAACGTGTCTCGGTGGTGATTGTTGAGTTCCACGGGCGGTGGGGAAGTTGACATAAAACCCCTTTCCCCTTCACCCTAACGTCACTCGTGTTCGACGACCAAGGCGACAGGCCCCAAGCGGCGAGGTCGAAATACTCTATTTACGCGGCGTCGCCGACGTCGAGCACGCTGGCCAGGGTCTCGTAACCGGGCGCGCTGCGCGCCCAGGGGAACGCCGCTTCGAACAGCGCGGCAATGTCGAGCAGCCGCCGGTCGTGATAGTGGGGGGCGCTCACCTGCAGGCCGAACGGGAGCCCGGTGGACAGACGGCCGAAGGGCACGCTCAGCGCCGGATGTCCCGTCACGTTCTGCATCGCGGTCGAATAGACGTCCGGGGGTAGTCCATGCACCTCGGCGTTCGTGTCGAGTCGTCCGTCCGCGAGCCAGCCCTCACTGGCGACGGTCGGCGTGAGCAACAGACCGTTCTCACCGAGCAGCTGATCCATCGTTCGCACGTAGAGGTACCGGCGTCGGCGCGCCGACAGGTACTCGTCGATCGTGACCTCGAGCCCCACCCCGAGGTACTCCTGGGTCGAGACGTGGAACTCCGTCATGTGCTCAAGAACCCACGCACGACCGAGCGACGCCACGTGTTCGGCGGTCGTCACGGTGAACCAGTCGAGATCGGGATCCCCGTCAGGAAAGAACCCCTCCGCGTCACGCCACGTGACCGAGGCCTTCATGAGATCGGCGAAGGCCTCGACCGCGTCGTGAAACGCCGATCGGACCGAGGCGGGCAGTGGCCCCAACGGGGACGTCCGATCGGCCGCGACGAGGTTTACCGGTCGCTCGTCGTGACGCGTCATCTGTGACGTCATTAACCTCGTCGGCGACGACGGATCGCCCGCGACGGGTCCCACCATCACGTCGTACAGCAGACGAAGATCGTCACTCGCGGTGGCGAATGGTCCGTCGGTCGAGTAATCGATCCAGTCCGGTGCCGGCCAACGTCCCACCATCCCGTTGGTCGGCTTCAGCCCGACGAGACCGCACAACGAGGCCGGAATGCGGATCGATCCACCGCCGTCGGTGGCCGTGGCGATCGTCACCAGTCCCGCACTCAGGGCTGCCGCCGAACCACCGCTGGATCCGCCCGGTGAGTAGTCGGCGTTCCACGGGTTTCTGGTCACGCCGGTCAAGAGACTGGCCGTGAAGCCCTCGATCGCGAACTCGGGCAAAGTCGATTTGCCAACGACGATGGCGCCCGCGTCGATCAGTCGTCCCGGCACGACACCGTTTGTGTGCGCGGCGCTCGCCCGGGCCAGGGCGAGCGAGCCCTTGCGCGTGGGATGGCCTTGCCAGTCCTCGAGATCCTTGATGAGCGTCGGCGCGCCGACGAGTGGACCGGACCGCCGATCGCCTCGGTCAATCTCGCCGGCGCGCCGTAACGCCTCGTCAAAGGCGCGTTCGGCGAGGACGTTCAGTAACGGGTCGTGCGCCTCGAGTCGCTCGATGGAGTGCTCGACCAGCGTCGTGGCACGAAGTCGGCGCTCGCGCACGGCGCTCGAGAGCGTCGTCAGCGGTCCGGTGGGCAGCGTCATCGCCGGACGATCTAGACGACGAGTGGATCGCCGAGGTCACCGGCGAGGTCGAGTCCCTCGCTGGCCCACGCGAGCATGCCACCCTCGAGATTGACCGCCTCGAGTCCCTGTTCCAAGAGGAAGAGGGTTGCCCTCTTCGAGCGCCCGCCCGAACGACAGACGCAAATGATCAGTTGTCCGCTCGTGAAGTCCTCGACGTGGTCGCCGAGCTCGGCGAGCGCGACGTGCACCGCTCCCGGAGCGCGACCGGCCTGCCACTCGCGGTCTTCTCGCACGTCGAGTAGCAGTGCGCCCGACGCCGCGAGTTCCGCTGCCTCGGCGGGGTTGACAGTGCGTACTTCAACCACGTGCCGTCCTTCGTTCGTGTGCTTCGACCTTCTGTCGACGTCAGCGAATCTACTCCTAGACTTTCTACGTGACGTCCAATGAACTGATTTCAGGGATATCCACCAACGAACTGCTGCCGCTCTTGGACGACGACGACGATCTCTTTCTCCTCGACGTTCGTGAACCCGACGAAGTGGCCGATTGGCAGATTCCGGACGCGCACAACATTCCTCTCGACTCGCTCGAGCGACGAGTTGACGACGTACCTCGAGACGCTCGCGTCGTCGTTATCTGTGCCGCGGGGACGCGGGCGTTGCAGGGCGCCGAGATCCTCGCGCGCCACGGTTTCGCGAGCAACGTACTCGAGGGCGGGATGGGCGCGTGGGCTTCGACGGTCGATACGGTGACGGGCAACTTCGCGGGCGCCACGGTCGTGCAGCTGCGCCGTCGGGGAAAGGGGTGTCTCTCGTACGTGATCGGGGTCGACGCCAACTGTGTCGTGATCGATCCCTCCCTCGACCTCGATAAGTATCTCGACGTCGCTCGATCGCATCGATGGACCATCAGCCACGTCCTCGACACGCACCTTCACGCCGACCACTTGAGTGGCGCACGCGCCCTGGTCGTCACCACCGGTGCCGCACTCTGGCTCAATCCCTCCGATCCGTTCACCTTCGACTTCGAGCCGCTTAGCGACGGGCGGTCCATCGACCTGGCGCCGGGCGTCGAACTCACGGTTTCGGCGGTGAGTGTGCCGGGCCACACCGAAGGCTCGACGATGTACCAACTGGGACACGCCGCGATCTTCACTGGCGACACGCTGTTTCTCGAGAGCGTGGGCCGCCCCGATCTGGCCGACCAGGCCGAAGAATTCGCCCACAATCTCTTTCGTAGCCTTCATCAGAGGGTGCTGCCGCTCTCTGACGACATCGTCGTGTTTCCCGCCCACTACGGCGCCAGTGTGCCAGTGCGCACGGGACAGTTCGTGGCGCGTCCGTTAGGGGAGTTGCGGTCCGTGTTGCCGGCACTGGCGCTCGACGAGAATGATTTTGTGGCGTGGGCTCTGAGGAACGTAAAGGACCGTCCGCCGAATTTTCAGCACATCGTGCGCATTAACGCCGGCCGCGAGGAACTTGGCGACGAGCACGCCGAACTGGAACTCGGTCCCAATCGCTGCGCGATTTCGTAGTGTTGACGACGCGGGGGAGCGTTCGACGGAAGAACTCCGCTGTCGCGAGTCCGGGGGAAGGGCCGTAGGCCAACAAGGAAGCGATTGTTCTCAAATGCCCAAGGCACAAAGCCGTGCGATCCATTGGCCCGCCCTCGTGGCGATAACGCAGCGGTCGCCAGGTCCTGAAATCCGAGGCTCCGGGCCCTGCCGTTGACGTGGATCGCTCTAAATACCTGGTCCGAGGCGGAATAATGACCAGATCGGCATGTGTCGACGGGGGCGCTCCGGTCTGTCGAGCATTTGTGGGAGAGACGCGATGGGGCGAAGAGCCTGACGTCGATGCTCTAGTGAAAGTGGTCATTCACACGGCTGCGCAGAGCCCGTGAATTGAGAGCGTCCGAGCGACGAGTGTCTCGATCGTCGACTGTTCCAGTGCGCCGTTGAATTGGCGCAAATTATGGCGAAATCCCGACAACAAATTGTCGTGCTTTTTGAAGATTCACGGCAACAATTGCGGCGCTTTTACTGACCACTTTTGTCGAGGCGAGCCGTTACGTGTCGACCTTCGCGCGTGCGTAGTAACCAAGAAGAACCCGGCGATTTCAGCAGTCTGACGATATTACGAGTTCGTAACGATTCTTAGGTTGGCGAGAGCGAAACGTGAACGACGAACGCAGGAGACCGTATTTATGGCTCTTAATCAGGTATTTTGTCAATACAGACAATTGCGACAGATTGTATCGAGTTGACGAAAGAAAGCCTTGGGGTATTCGCTTTGGTCTGATGTTCTACGTATACTTTTGCTTGAGGTAACGGCCGTGTCTTGTCGCGAGGCGCTATCTTGTGCCGGACCGTGCTGTACCGAATGATCTAAAAGAAGAAGGCCGATGTAGGTCGGCCCTTATAAATGGAGTGAATGGACAATGAAAACCACGACGGAGGGGTTCTTGATGAATACTTTGCGACGGATATCTCGCCACATGGCAAAGGCTGTTGCAGCCGGCGCCGTGCTTGTTGCGGCGGCACTGCCAATAGCAGTCGCTACTGAAGCGAGCGCAGCGGCGATCCCCACAGCGAGTTACTTGCAGTTGACCCAGGTCGCTGGCGTCCCCGCTAATAACGGTGGCCCCGGTTTGACGCCGATTTTCGCGCAGGGCTGGACTGGTGCGGGCATATTCGTACTGACTACCGCTGATGCCGCCAATCTGAACGGATCGGGAGCAGCTGCCGTAACGACGACCGCCGCTGGTGTCACCTTCTCTGGTGGCACTGAGAGTGTCAACACCGCCACGCAAGTTGCGGTCAACATCAGCGCGGGCGCCGCGGTGCCCGCTGGTTACTACCCCGCGACCATCACCGACGGAGCTGGCACCGTAACAATTGCCAACGCCTTCTACGTTGAGGCCGCGCCGACTGTTACCGCGGTTACTCCCGCGACGGTCGCTGAAGGCAACACCGCCATTCCAGTGACTCTTACTGGTACCGGCTTCGCCGCCGGCATGACGGCTGTCTTTGGTGCCGGCGCAGCTGGTGGCCCGTTGACGAGCGGCACTGTCACGGTTACCTCGCCGACAACGGCGACCACGACCGTTACGACGACGACTGCCAGCGCGCAGTTGTACGCCGTTACCGTGAGCAACCTTGACGGTGGAGTAACTACTGCAACGGTTGGTGTCACTGTGACTGGTCCGACGATTAAATCGATCGCTCCCGCGTCACTGGCGATTCCTGCCACCGCTACCACGACTCCCGTGATCATCACCGGTACCGGTTTTGAAGCTGGTGCCGTCGTGTCGCTTGCTGGCACCACTGCCGCTGTCGGTGTAGTGACCTACACGAGTTCAACCTCATTGACGGCGCAGATCACGGTACCCTCCTCCGCATCAGTCGCGCGAGCCGACGTCACGGTAACCAATCCGGACTTGAGCCACGCGACCGCTACTGGTGGTTTGGGAATTGGCGAAGCGAGTCTCGCACCCGCCGTTGTTACCGCCGTGACTCCTAACCTGACGCTTGGCGTTGGTTCGATCGCCTCATTGACGATCACCGGCACCGGTTTCGGCGCGGGACAGGGCGCGACCGTTCAGTTCCTCTCAACCGCTGGTACTTCAGACACCGCGATTGCTTGTGCGACCACGAACGTGACCTCGGACACCTCGATCATTTGCACCCTCAGCCCAATCGGCAGTGCCGTGATTTCCGGTCCGCACAGCGTTCAGGTAACGGCCTCGACTGCTGTTGGCGCGCCGGTGAGTAACGCACTCGCCAACGCGCTGACCATTACCGGTCCGGTAATCACGGCGGTTTCTCCTGCCGCGATCGGTGCGAACTTCACCGGAACGTTGACCTTGACGGGTACTGGTTTCAGCTCGACTGGACTCAGTGTTGTTGTCTCGGGTACCGGGGGTGGCGTGACGACTGCTACCGCAACCTACGTAAGTCCGACCTCAGTGACCATCTCGATCACTGCTTCGACCATCGGTGCGGCGAACAGCCCCGCGCTGGTCTTGCTTACTGACAACTCGCAGTTTGCGGCGTTCTCCGTGCCCGTGGTGATTGCTCCTAGCATCACCGGAGTGGTGTACCCCGGTACAACCACCGGCGTTGGCCAGGGCGCGTCTGCTCACGCGATTGTCATTACCGGCACTGGATTCTTGCCCGCCCCGACGGTTACGTTCCCCGCAGCGTCCGGTATCACGGCTTTGGTTACCTCGGTCTCACCAACGTCACTCGTGGCGAGCGTGACGGTTCCGGGTACAACTGCGGCTGCCTCGTACGCCATCACCGTGACGAACACCAATGGTGGATCGTTCACGAGTATTACTGCCCCGACGTCGCTCACTGTGGACCTGGCTCCCGGTGTCTTGACACTTAGTCCAAGTACCATCAAGGCTGGTGCCGCGGCAACGGCCGTGACGATATCCGGAGCTGGCATCACTGCCACCTCAGGCCCTGTCGTGACGACCAACTCGACGTTGATCACGCTGGGAACAGTTACGCCTGGCGCCGGACACCTTACGGTCCCGGTTACGGTCGCTCCAGTCACTGGAACGGTTCCCGTGATTGTGGCAGTTACCGTCACCAACGCTGACGGCGGATCGTCGACGACGACCCCAGCGAACAACCTCATCGTTAACCCGGGCATCACGATCATCGGGACGTACTTTGTCCCGACGTTCAGCACGAACTACGAAGTCGTTGTTCACGGCACGGGCTTCGCGCCTGGAATGACCGTGACCAGCAGCAACGCTGCCTACACGGTTGCTATCGCCAACATTTCTGCCGACGGTACGTTAGTGACGCTTTTGGTCTCGACCACCTCGGCAGCAACGTCAGGTACGTCATCGACGCTGGTGTTCACGAATCTTGACGGCAACACCGTGACGTTCCTGCTGAACGGTGGCCCCGCTCTGGCGAAGCCCAACTTGCACGCCTCTAGGTGTGTCGGTCATGCGGTTGCTGGTAAGACCGTGACGATGAGCATCGTTGGCACCGGCTTCTACGGTCAGCCCAAGATCTTCGGCCCCGCTGGAACTCGTGCGGTTGTTTCGCACGACACTGGCAAGGTGTTGACGGTCCGGGTTACGGTTGCACGCGGCTCGAAGAATGGTGTGCACACGTTCACCATTCGTTTGGCCAACGGCAAGGCTACGAGCGTTCGTTACAACCAACACGCATAGATTCACTCCATAAGTGCGGTTGCACTGAGCCCCCTCCTCGTGAGGGGGCTCAGTGCTTTCTGCCGTGCATTCTTGATGCAGCTGACTCTCACTTGGTTTGGCCAGTCCCTTGTTTGATCAGTCCTAGAGGCGTTGGAAAGATGATTGCCCGCCGCAACGTGGCTTCCTTCCGCGGTAGGCAACGTGAATCGACGCGAAGTTGGACGGTTGTAGGGACTCTGAGGCGTGAACTGTACTTCCGATGTCGGGGGCTGAGAGAACATTCCGCGACCTTGACTGATTGCCCCTTCTCGGAGATCCCCAAGCAAGAATGGTTGGTTCGCCGCCTGGAGCACGAGGGCGTGTTCACGGCGATGGCACCTGGCCGTCGAAGGTCCGACCCCGAAAGAGTGGGCCTTGAAGCTGGAGCGCCCCCTCTTAGGAACGTTGTTGTTCGCGATAAGTTGCAGATTTGATTGGCGGTGACACACACACCGTTCGGTCAAATTGATTGCTTCATAATTGCTGGTGAGCGCTTTATATCTTTAGTAAGTGGGTGGTTCGCTGTAACCCATTCGTAGTATTTGCGGCGTTTAGTAGCACGGTTGCCTGTGGTAAGCCTGTAATGGGGGCAGGTGCCAATGCTGCGAGTCATTGCGCAAATTAGCGATGGGATTTCTATGAGTAATTTGAGCAGAATTGCCAAAGTTCGCCGATCGATCAGATCACTATGTGCGTCAGCAGTGACCGTGGGTGTAGCGTCGGCATTGCTCGTCGTCGGTATGACGCTCGGCGAAGCGACGCCAGCTTCTGCCGCGCCAATCACGCCGGCGACACTGCCGAACGCTGCGGTGGGCAGTGCGTACAACTCGGGCACATTGACGTCGTCAAGTGCAGCCACTTGGTCGACCACGGGAGCGCTGCCCACGGGTGTGGCGTTGACGTCAACAGCGAGTTCCACCACTGACACGATCACGGGCACGCCGACAACCGATGGTACGTACAACTTCACCGTGACGAGTGGAGCCGATAGTACGGCGTACACCCTCACGGTGACGGGTATCGCGCCAGTGGCACTGGCCGTTCCGACCGTTGGCACTGCCTACAACTCGGGCACGATGACGGTGCAGACCGCGGCCACGTGGTCAACCACGGGAACGCTGCCCACGGGTCTGGCGTTGACGTCAAACGCGAGTTCCACGACGGACACGATCACGGGCACGCCGACCGCCGCTGGCACCTACACCTTTACCGTGACGAGCGGATCGCAATCACAGAGTTACACCCTCGTCGTCGGAGGGATCTCTCCCACGACACTGGCGTATCCATATCTGGGCGTGGCGTACAACTCGGGAACGATGACCGAGGTGACCGCGGCCACGTGGTCGGTCTCTGGTGCCCTCCCCACAGGACTGGCGTTGACGTCGACGGCGAGTGCAACCACGGACACGATCACGGGCACGCCGACGGTCGCTGGAACGTACGCGTTTACCGTGACGAGTGGTTCGAATTCGCAGAATTATACTCTTACCGTTTCGTCGATGTCGCCAACCTCGTTGGTGAACCCCTCGCTGGGCACCGCGTACAACTCTGGCGCGCTGACCGTGGCGACCGCGGCTGTGTGGTCAACCACGGGTACGCTGCCCCCGGGTCTGGCGTTGACGTCAACGGCGAGTTCCACCACTGACACAATCACCGGCACACCAACGACGGCGGGCACCTACACGTTTACCGTGACCAGTGGTGTCGCCGCACAGAGCTACACCCTGGTCGTAACGGGCATTCTGCCCGCGACATTGGCGTTTCCGTTCCTTAACGTGGCGTACAACTCGGGTCCGATGACCGTGGCGTCCGCGGCGACGTGGTCAACCACTGGTGCGCTGCCCACGGGTCTGGCGTTGACGTCAACGGCGAGTTCCACCACTGACACGATCACGGGTACGCCGACGGTGGCTGGAACGTTCACCTTCACCGTGACGAGTGGCGTGAATTCGCATGTCTATACCCTCACCGTGGCGACGATGTCTCCGACCACGTTGACGAACCCGACGATCGGGAGTGCGTACAGCTCGGGGAATTTGACCGTGGCGACTGCCGCCACGTGGTCAATAACCGCGGGCACGTTGCCGCCAGGCCTCGCGCTGGCCTCTACGGCGAGTTCAACGACGGACTCCATTATCGGAACACCGACGACGCCTGGTACGTACACCTTCACCGTGACGAGCGGCACCGCTTCGCAGTCCTACACCCTTGTTGTGACGGGGATCACGCCGACGACGTTGGCGAACGCCACGGTGGGCACCGCGTACAGTTCGGGCACCATGACCGTCGTGACCGCGGCGACGTGGTCGATTTCGGTCGGCACACTTCCCCCAGGATTGGTGCTGAACGCGTCGAGTACCACGACTGACACCATCACCGGTACGCCGACGACCGCGGGAACATTCACCTTCACGGTGAAGAGCGGCACTGCCGCGCAGAGTTACACCGTGGTCGTGACGGGGCTCAGCCCGACGACGTTGCCGAGCGCCACGGCTGGCGCGGCGTACAGCTCGGGCACACTGACGGCGCCGATTGCGGGGACGTGGTCGGTCTCCGCGGGTGTACTCCCGGTGGGTCTGGTGTTGAACGCGTCCGTCACAACGACTGACACCATCACCGGTACGCCGACGACCGCCGGTACCTACTCCTTCACCATCAAGAGTGGCACGGTCACCCAGAGTTACTCACTCGTTGTCCTGCCGCCGGTCGTCGTCTTTCACGCCATACGAGTCATTGGTCACGTGACCGCCGGCAAGACGGTGATCATCACCATCGCGGGCGCCGGCTTCTACGGCCGGCCCACGGTCGTAAGCCACCATGGAACCGTGGCCATCGTCACCCGTGACACCGGCAAGCTACTGACGGTCCGGGTTTCGGTGGCGCGTGGATCACGCAATGGCATCTTCACTTTCACTATTCGGTTGGCCAATGGCCACACGACGAGGGTCCGTTACAACCAGCACGCGTAGCTTCACGCCTGACGTTGTCGTTGCACTGAACCCCCTCAAACGAGGGGGTTCAGTGCGTTGGCCCTTGGACCCGTCCACTGGCACGCGACGGACGCGCATTGGCGCGACGCTCGTTGGCGGCCACCGCGAGCGAGGAAGACGATCAATCGTCAGGGCGAGGGAGTGACCGTCCAGGTTGAACCCTCGGGTCCGTCCTGCACGTCGATACCAGCCGCGACGAGAGCGGTACGCAACTCGTCAGCCAACTCGTACTGACCAGACGATCGTGCGTTGGAGCGCGCCGCCAGTACTCCCTCTACCAAGGGCGCGGGATCGATGAAACCACCGCCCCCGCTCGCGGCGAGGCGAACGAGACGGGCGATGGCGTCGATCGCGTCGGACCCTCCACTCGCGGCGACGGCACCCAACACCGAGGGTTCGTCGGTTGGTGCTGAGTCCGACGGGATTGGGGTCGTACGCGTCGGGGCCGGTGCCGTCTGACGCAACTCGCGCAGTGGCGTTGACGAACTGTTGGCGAGCACTCGCTGCTCGCCCGCGAGACGCCAGTAGCCCTGGGACTTGCCCAGAACGCGCACGGTGTCGCCCTCGAGATCGAGCACGAGTACGGTGTGCTCGTCAACTCCAAGCGTGGCGACGCCGTCGGGGAACTGACCCTCTAAGAGGGCGAGGCGTCGTTCTCCCAAGTAGCACCGACTGGTGTCGTAGTTGCCACCTTCGGCGTTGTCGAAGTGTGGCACGACCGTGCAGTTGAGGCCCGCAAGAGCCGTGAGGTTGAGGCCCTCCAGCCAGTACGGCTCCGTACCCACCTTGTAGATCTCGTAGATCGGAGCACTGAAGGCGCCCAGCGTCACCGCCGCGGCCGACGCGAAACAGACGGTGCCGCCGTCGTCGAGCACCTGCTCCAAATCTGGCGCAAGGCCGAGGGGTCGCCACTGTGCCAACGCGTAACTGGGGCTGCCCGGACCGGCGAAGACGTAGTTCGCGGCCCGCACGTCCTGGTGAAAGACGGCCCGGTCGAGTTCGCTGGAGCCCTCGAACGAGGTCAGGTGTAATGGTGCCACCGTGACGTGGAGCGACGTCGCGAAGTAGTCGAGCAGCTTCTGGGTCATCTGGGGCACGTTCTCTTGGAATCCGTACGTCGTGTCAAGGTTGACCGCCCGAACCTCGCCGAGACGGCGAAGCAGTTCACGGTGGATTTTGGTCATGCCCGGGGCCGTCTCTCCCGAACCCATGATTGCGAGTACTCCCTTGGCCACTTCGGTAGCGTACCCGTCGTCGTGCGGCGACTCGACGGGGCATTGACTAAGTTGGGGGCGTGAGTGGCGTCGTCTTCCAGGTTCGCCAGCGCTCTCGGGGCAACGTGACGACGCCCATGGTGCTCTGGGCGATCGTGATGACGGCGGTGATCT
>Ga0075520_1000651_pt1 | contig 15643 bp, 12 predicted proteins | sample NGEPerB_FD_75100 | JGI IMG/M metagenome (GOLD analysis project Ga0075520, IMG submission 75100) | Arctic peat soil microbial communities from the Barrow Environmental Observatory site, Barrow, Alaska, USA - NGEE PermafrostAB12-B | ecosystem: Environmental > Terrestrial > Soil > Wetlands > Peat ... | reverse complement strand
CCTCCCCGATCTCCTCGAAGAACGCCTCACCGTGGAGCCCGCTCGAGAACATCCGCGGGTCCGAGCCGATGATCTCGTCGAGGTCGTAGCCGCTGCTCGTCGAGGTGGCCGGATTGGCATAGACGATGCGGGCGTCGAGGTCGATCACCACGACCGTCTCGCTCGCCTGTTCGATGGCCGTGCTGAGCAGGTTCTGCTCGGCCAGTGACTCCATCAGCCGGTCTCGCGTCCGCACCCGGGACAGGGCCAGTCCCATCTGATGGGCCAGCTGCTCGAGGGTGGCCACCACCGAGGGACCGAAGGCCCGACCCTCGGCGTCGTGGACAATGAGCACGCCGTCGACCTCGCCGTCGATCGACACGGGAAGGGCCACCGAGACGGGAGGCCCGCCTCGGCCGCCGGCATCCCGCACCACCGTTGGGAAGGAGGAGCGGTAGCCGAACTCGGTGGATCCGGATCGGATGGAGGCACAGGCGGCCGTGATGGGCTCCGGCGAGCCGTCGCCGCCCAGAACATTCGACCTGCCGGGAACGTCGGAGCCACTCGACGCGACGCACGCCACCGTGCCGCCGGTGCGATTGACGAGCGTGCCGTACCAGGCCCCGGCGAAGCCGCCTTCGTCGACGACCACGCGGCACACGTCGCCGAGCAGGGTGTCCTCGTCCGGCGTCCCGACCAGTGCTGCGTTGGCCGCGTCGAGCGCGTCGAGCGCCCGTCGAGAGGCGTGGTCCTCGTGGATGTCCTGCATGCCGACGACGATCCCGAGCGCCGAGGTCGCATCGCTCCCGAGCCGGCGGGCGCGTGCCCGCATCCACCGGTAGCCCCCCGACGCCGTCCGGATCCGGCACTCGATCCCGTCCATCGTCACGCCGTTGCGCACCTCTTCGTGGATCCGGCGTGCATCCGGCACGTCCTCGGACACGACCAGGTCCATGACGGCACGACCGATCAGCTCTCCCGGTCGCCAGCCGAGCACGTGCTCGATCGAGGGGGAGATCCAGACGAAGCGCCCGTCGAGTGACTGGTAGACGACATCGGTCACGTTCTCGGCCAGCAGCCGGTAGCGCTCCTCCGACGCCTCGAGGTCGAGGCGGGACTGGACCTGCTCGTCCACGTCCCGCATCGACACGATCACACCCAACGGTCCCCCGTCGTCGTCGGAGACGTTCCGGATGCGCGCCGACACCCACAGGGTGCCGCCGCCGGCGCGTCGGCACCGCACCTCCACGGTGGTGTCCCGGACCGTCGCCGGATGAGGGCGGAAGGCCAACTCGCGCTCGAGGTCGTCGCCGAGCACGAAATCAGCGGCCGGCCGTCCGGCCATCTGCTCGGGGCTCCATCCGAGCATCTCCCGCACCGCCGGCGAGACCCAGTCGACGATCCCGACCGGCGTCAGCAGCACGACGACATCGGAGGAGTTCTTCGCCAGGAGGCGGTACCGGTCGAGCGACTCCGTCAGTGCCTCGTCGTTGTCGTGTCGCCGCGTGACGTCCCTCCATGCGAAGCACACCCGCTCGCCCACGGCGACGGCCCGTGCATCGACACGGGTGACCCGCCCGCTGACGGGGTCCGACAGGCGCAGGTCGTCGAACGCCAGGGGCTCGCCGCTCTCGAGCGTGTCGATGCACTGCTCGAGGAAGAACGTTCCCAGCGCCTCCGACATCGTCTCGAGCAGGCTGGCACCCACCAGCTCATTGCGCGGGACGGTCAGACTGGCACAGGCCGCCTCGTTGGCGTCCTCACATCGGAAGTCGACGATGCTGCCGTCCGGACGGCGCACGGCCCGCAGGACGAGGCTCGGATCGAGGAGTGACTCCTGGACCGCTCGCAGCTGAACCGGATCCACGTCTTCGAGGAGCGGGATCGTGACCCGGGACGGCCCGAGGCCGAGCGACGCGGTGTCGATCGGCGTGCCATCCGGGATGAAGGGGGTGGTCGGCGCCTCGGCGCTGTCCACCGCCGTCGCCTCGTCTCCAGGCCGTCCGTGAGAGCGCGGCTCCTCCACGGTTCGGACCGGGACCGTCCCGGTCGCCTGGGTCCCCCGACCACGCCGACGCGCCATAGACCAAGGCTAGGGACGGCACGGGGGGCTTCTTCAGGGCCGAAGGACCCGATTCGTAGACGCTGGCTACAGCGCCAGGCACGGATCGGTCCGGGCGATGCCCCATCCGCCCCGCGCTCAGCCTCCGAGCGCCCGGGTCAGGACGGCTCCGGCCTGATCGGCCTCGAGCAGGAAGCCGTCGTGTCCGAAGCGGGAGGTGATGACCGTGGGTGGGCGTGCGCCGGGCAGCCGCTCGGCCAACTGCGTCTGCTGCGCGAGAGGGTAGAGGCGGTCGGTATCGATGCCGGCGACATGGACATCCGCCGTCACCCTGGCCAATGCCGCCGTCACACCGCCACGACCGCGGCCGATGTCGTGGCCGTTCATGGCCTCGCTCAGGACGATGTAGGAGTTGGGGTCGAACCGGGCGGCCAGCTTGGCCCCCTGGTGGTCGAGGTACGACTCGACGGCGAAGCGCCCGCCCCGTAGGGGGTCCTCGTCGCCCTGGGGCCGGCGGCCGAACCGCTCGTCGAACTCCCGCTCGCTCCGGTAGGAGATCTGGCCGATGCCCCGGGCCAGTGCCATGCCGGCCACGGGCGCGGATCCCGTGTCGTAGTAGTCGCCGCCGACGTAGGCCGGGTCGAGCCGGACCGCCCGGCACTGCACCGAGCACAGTGCCACCTGCTCCGCACTGGCGGACGCACCGACGGCGAGGACGGCAGCACGGGCCACCCGGTCCGGGTGGCCGACGCACCACTCGAGGACCCGCATGCCGCCCATCGAACCACCCACCACACCGGTCCACCGCTCGATCCCGAGCTCGTCGGCCAGGAGCACCTCGGCGGCCACCTGGTCCCGGATGGTCAGTCGCGGGAACCGGGAGCCCCACGGCCGGCCGTCCGGCGCGATGGACGACGGCCCCGTCGTGCCCTGGCACCCGCCGAGCACGTTGGGGCACACGACGAAGAACCGGTCGGTATCGATCGGCGCCCCCGGACCGATGAGCAGGTCCCACCATCCCGGTGTCGGGTGACCCGGGCCGGCCTCACCGGTGGCATGGGAGTCGCCGGTGAGGGCGTGGAGGACGAGCACCGCGTTCGAGCGCGCTGCATCGAGCGCGCCCCAGGTCTCGTAGGCGATCGTCACCGATGGCAGGCTCCCCCCGCCCTCGACCTCGAGTGCAGCGCCCGCCGGGCCGACGACCTCGGCGAATCTGCGGCGCCCCGCGTCGTCGCCGGGATGCCAGGACAACTCGTCCGGTGCGCCCGTCACGCCCCCTGGGCGGCGCGGAACCCGAGCTCGAGGTCGGCCAGGATGTCCTCCACGGACTCGATGCCGATGCACAGGCGCACCAGGTCCGGGGTCACGCCGGTGGTGACCTGCTCGGCCTCCGTCAGCTGTGAGTGGGTCGTCGAGGCCGGGTGGATGGCCAGGCTCCGCACGTCGCCCACGTTGGCCAGGTGGCTGAAGAGCTCGAGCCCCTCGATGAACCGACGGCCGGCCTCGGCGCCGCCCTCGATCCCGAAGGCCAGGATGGCACCGCCTCCCCGCGGCAGGTACTGCTCCTGACGTCCGTGCCAACGGCTCGAGGCCAGGCCGGGGTAGGCGACCCAGTGGACCTCGTCGCGCGCCTCCAGCCACCCGGCCACGGCGGAGGCGTTCTGGACGTGGCGCTCCATGCGCAGGCTGAGCGTCTCCACCCCCTGCAGGAAGAGGAACGAATTGAAGGGGGTGATGGCCGGCCCCAGGTCCCGCAGGTACTGCAGCCGGGCCTTGAGGGCGAAGCGGGCCGGGAACAACGGTTCGGGGAGGTCACCGAAGACGAGGCCGTGGTAGCTCGGGTCGGGTTCCGTGAACCCGGGGAACCGGCCGCTGCCCTCGTAGTCGAAGGCCCCGCCGTCGACGATCACGCCACCGATCGAGGTCCCGTGCCCACCGATGAACTTGGTGGCCGAGTGGACCACGATGTCCGCACCATGGGCCAGGGGATTGCACAGGTACGGCGTGGCCAGGGTGTTGTCGATCACGAGCGGGATCTTGTGCTCGTGGGCGATGGCCGATACGCCGGCGAAGTCGAGCACGTCGCCCTTGGGATTTCCGAGGGTCTCCGCGTAGAAGGCCTTGGTGTTGGCTCGGATGGCCGAGCGCCACGCGTCCAGGTCGTCCGGGTCGTCCACGAAGGTGACCTCCACGCCCAGTTTCGGCAGCGTGTAGTGGAAGAGGTTGTAGGTCCCGCCGTAGAGCGAGGCCGACGACACCACGTGGCCACCGTTCTCCGCCAGGTTGAGCAGCGCAATGGACTCGGCCGCCTGCCCACTGGCCACGGCCAGGGCGGCGACGCCGCCCTCCAGGGCGGCGATCCGCTCCTCGAACACGGCCTGTGTCGGATTCATGATCCGCGTATAGATGTTCCCGAGCTCGGCCAGGCCGAACAGGGCTGCCGCATGGGCCGTGTCCCGGAAGGTGTAGCTCGTCGTCTGGTAGATCGGTGTGGCCCGGGCCCCCGTGGTGGGGTCGGGCTCGGCACCGGCGTGGATCTGACGGGTCTCGAATCCCCACTCGGGCATGGCGTGTCTCCTTCGACGACGGACGTGGTGCCGGATCGGCTACCACGGAAGCGACCCGATACTGGCAAAATATGACCAACTGGGTCAACTACGGCACGTCCGTCCTGCTCGCGGGGTTCCCGCGTGCGGCGCCGTCGCCAGGCCGTGCGGACTCAGACCGGACTGCCCCCGGAGCACCACGCGCTGTCTGGGACGCCCGTGCACGGATCGGGCATGGTCGGCAATCCCTTGGGCAGCGGGTGCATGACCACGCCCGTCGCCTGCGGGTACACCATGTCCGCGCCGCACGGGCCGTTCCCGGTGTCGCACAGCACCTGACCGAGGAGCGCCCCGCCGGTGACCGCTGCTGTCGTCGTCACCCCGCACTTCGGCTGGGTCTGCTGGAGGTCCGCGGGCGTCGTGCCGTTGGGGGCCACGTTCCCCGAGTAGCAGTTCGACGGCTGCCCGGCATTCAGCGTGATCTGCCCGAAGTCGCCGTTGCTCGGATTCTTGAAGGACCCGTTGTTGGAGAAGTGGTTGTTCAGCAGCGCGTTGTTCATGGGGTCGTAGACGCAACCGAATGCACCCGACTCGACGCCCCCGGTGCCGGTGCACGACTGGTTGTACTCAGGGGTGCTGGAATCCGGGTACGGGATCATCAGGAAGCCCCACGCACCGTTGTTGGCGAAGGTGTTGTCCATGACGGTGTCGTTGCGGCCGCCCGAGAGGGTCATCCCGGTGCCGGTGGGGCCCTGTCCTGCCGTGCCGGCCTGTGGCACGTTCGGGTTGTTGTTGTCGTGCACGTTGTTGTGCATGAACACCCAGCACGAGTGGGTGTGGGTGATCGGGCTGATCGCACCGTCGGGGCAGGCACCGTTCTGTGGGGCCGGCGGGTCCCCGGCGATCTGGGTGTTGGTGTCGAAGCCGTCCTTGTTGTTGTCGAACTGCGAGTTCTCCACGACGATGGCTCCCCCGGAGTTCGTGCCGGAGTAGCCCAGGGCGCTGTACTCCATCCAGGCGTGGTCGATCGTGATGTCACAGACCTGCCGGCAGGCGCCGACGTAGACCCCCGAGTCGTTCATGTTGCTGCCGTAGATCTGGTTCCAGGTCGCCGGCCCGGCTGCGTCCGACGAGAAGATGCCGTACTGTGCCGCCGAGTTCTCGTCGCCGTAGTAGGTCGAGGTGGCGGTCAGGTAGCTGCCCGAGTAGCCGTGGAGACCGATGGTGGCGCTGTCCGCCCCCCCGTTCCACCACACCCCGTTGCCCGAGTCGCCCGTGCCGGCCATGAAGTTGCAGGTGGTCAGGTTGTCGACCGACACGCCGTTGGCCTTCCACACGACGATGCCGTTGCGCCCGACCGGCTTGCCGTCCGAACCGGTGGCGCCGTAGGTCTGGTCCGCTGCGTTGTTGCTGCACTGCGGAGCACCCGCCTTGGTGCCGTCGACCACCACCCCGGAGCGGTCCATACCGCGCAGGTGGACGTCTGGGGTCGAGATCATCACCCCGGCGTCGTCGCCGTGGGGGGGGTCGGTGGTGAGGCCCGAGCTGTCAGCGGTCTCGTGGTAGTCCCCGGGGGCGACGAGGATCCAGTCCCCCGGCTTTGCCGCGTTCACGGCCGACTGGATCGTCGTGTACTGGCCGGCGTGGCCCTTGTACGTGCCGACCAGCAACACCTTGCCGGACGCGGCCGCCGCACCCGTGGTGGAGGAGGACGACGAGGACGAGCCACAGGCGGCGAGCAGCCCCGCCACCATCACGCACGCGGCCATCGCCGTCGCCGTTCCGTTGACCCGTCCCCTGCGCGAGCCGATCCGATTCCTGTGCACCCGTCCGACGGCCATGTCTGCTCCTCTGTCCGGCGCACCAGCCCGCCCGGGATCCGCACCGGGCACGCGCCGCCCAGACCGTAACAGCCGGAACATCGCAGTTCGCGCTCCGGCCCGCCGGTGCCGTCGGGACACCTCGCTGCGGTGGTGGACGACGGACGGTGACCCGACGGGCACCTGTCCCGGCGCGCTGTGACCGCAGGACGATCGGGAGCACACCGGACGGACGCCGGATGGGGAAACGGGACGGTGGACTATCATTGCGTCAGCGATTCGGGGACCCGGGGCTACGGCCGGAGGAGGGCTCCGACGCACACGGACGGGCCGGACGGCCCGCGCCGGTGAGCACCGCCCCGACCGGGCCGGTACGACGAAGGAGCCACATGCCGAGCGAGACACGCACCCACGACTTCAAGGTCGCCGATCTCTCCCTGGCCGAGTACGGCCGCAAGGAGATCGTGCTGGCCGAGCACGAGATGCCGGGCCTCATGTCCATGCGCGAGGAGTTCGGTCCGTCGCAGCCGCTCGCCGGTGCCCGCATCACCGGGTCGCTCCACATGACCATCCAGACCGCCGTCCTCATCGAGACGTTGACCGCGCTGGGTGCCCAGGTCCGGTGGGCCAGCTGCAACATCTTCTCCACCCAGGATCACGCAGCCGCCGCGGTGGCCGTGGGCCCCGACGGTACGGTCGAGGATCCCCGGGGCGTGCCCGTCTTCGCCTGGAAGGGTGAGTCCCTCGAGGAGTACTGGTGGTGCACCGAGCAGGCCCTGCAGTGGCCCGGCGGCGAGGGTCCCAACCTGATCCTCGACGACGGTGGCGACGCCACCCTCCTCGTCCACAAGGGCGTCGAGTTCGAGAAGGCCGGCGTCGTGCCGGACCCGTCGACGGCCGACTCCGAGGAGTACGCCGTGGTGCTCGGCGTCCTGACCCGCAGCCTGGCCGAGGACCCCAACCGGTGGACCTCGATCGCCAACGGCATCAAGGGCGTGTCCGAGGAGACCACCACCGGTGTCCATCGCCTGAACGAGATGGAGGCCTCGGGCGAGCTGCTGTTCCCGGCCATCAACGTCAACGATGCGGTGACCAAGTCCAAGTTCGACAACAAGTACGGCTGCCGCCACTCCCTCATCGACGGCATCAACCGGGCCACCGACGTCCTCATGGGCGGAAAGGTCGCCGTGGTCTGCGGCTTCGGCGACGTGGGCAAGGGATGCGCCGACTCGCTGCGGGGCCAGGGGGCCCGCGTGGTCATCACCGAGATCGACCCGATCTGCGCGCTCCAGGCGGCGATGGAGGGCTACCAGGTGGCCACGCTCGACGACATGCTCGAGACCGCCGACATCTTCATCACCACCACCGGCAACAAGGACGTGATCACCTCGGCCGACATCGCCCGCATGAAGCATCAGGCGATCGTGGGCAACATCGGCCACTTCGACAACGAGATCGACATGGTCGGCCTCATGGCCACCCCCGGCATCGAGCGGGTCAACATCAAGCCCCAGGTGGACAAGTGGGTCTACCCCGACGGCAAGGCCGTGATCATCCTGTCGGAGGGTCGCCTGCTCAACCTGGGCAACGCCACGGGCCATCCGAGCTTCGTCATGTCCAACTCGTTCACCAACCAGACCATGGCCCAGATGGAGCTGTACGGGAACACGGGACAGTACGAGAACAAGGTGTACGTGCTGCCGAAGCACCTCGACGAGAAGGTCGCCCGGCTCCACCTCGACGCCCTCGGTGTCCGGCTCACGACCCTCACCCCCGAGCAGGCCGACTACATCGGCGTGTCGGTCGACGGCCCGTACAAGCCCGAGCACTACCGCTACTGATCCCGATCACCCCCGGTGCCCACTTCGGGTCCGGGGGTGTCGAGGACCCGGTCCGTTGACGCCGTTCCCACTCGAGGTCACGCGCTACGAGGTGGCCGAGGGGATCGCCACGATCACCCTCGACCGTCCCGAGCGCCTCAACGCCTGGACGGCCGCCATGAACGCCGAGTACCGGGCCCACCTGCAGGCGGCCGCCGAAGACCCGGCGGTGCGGGTCGTCGTCGTCACCGGCAGCGGCAGGGGCTTCTGTGCCGGGGCGGAGTCCGAGGACCTCGCCGGCCACGCCGAACGGGGCGCCTACGACTCCGGGGCGCCGGACGACCTGGCCTCCCCGGGGTACGGGGTACGGCCGGAGTTCGACGCCGAACTCGCCTATCACTTCGGCGTGCCCAAGCCCGTCCTGGCCGCCATCAACGGGCCGGTGGCCGGGATCGGCTTCGCTCTGGCCTGCTACTGCGACCTCCGGTTCGCCGCCAGGGGGGCCAAATTCACCACTGCCCACGGCCGTCTCGGCCTTCCCTGCGCCTTCGGTCTTGCGTGGCTCCTCCCCAAGCTGGTCGGCCTTCCCCGGGCGATGGACCTCATCCTGTCCAGTCGGACCTTCGACGCCGACGAGGCCCACCGGCTGGGCCTCGTCACCGATGTGGTGGACGGGCCCGACCTGCTCGACCACGTCCGCGCCTACGCCCGCATGCTGGCGACGACCGTGTCCCCGGCCTCGCTGGCCGCCTCCAAGCGCCAGGTCTACCAAGCGTTCCACCAGACGGCGGCGGAGGCGGTCCGCTCGGCCGAGGCGCTGCTCGACCCGATGATGGCCGGACCGGACTACCGGGAGGGCGTGGCTGCCCTGCGGGCCAAGCGGCCCCCGGTGTTCCAGGACCCCCCGGCCGGCGCCTGAACGGTCGACCGACCGCCGTCATCTGTGCCACCATCGGAGGTGCACGGACGGGACTCCGTCCGGCCTGCGGGCAGTCGACGCCGGAGCCTCCCCCGAGGGGACGGGCCGGCGGGCCGCGGGACTCGACGAGGAAGGGAACAACGATGGAGACCCAAGCGGCAGTGCTGAGGGGACAGATGCAGGACTGGCAGGTCGAGACGATCACGCTCGACCCGCCGAAGGCGGACGAGGTCCTGGTCCGGATCGTGGCCTCGGGCATGTGCCACAGCGACGAGCACCTGCGCACCGGGGACCTCGGCGGCATCTACCCGATCATCGGTGGCCACGAGGGCGCGGGCATCGTCGAGGAGGTCGGCGCAGGCGTCGACGACCTGAAGCCCGGCGACCACGTCGTGTTCGGCTTCGTGCCGGCCTGCGGCAAGTGCCCGTCGTGCGCCCGCGGGCGCTCCAACCTGTGCGACGTGGGCGCCATGCTGATGTTGGGCACCCAGATCGACGGCACCTACCGCCACCACGCCGCGGACGGCAGCGACATCGGCACCATGGTCTGCCTCGGCACCTTCGCCAAGCACACGGTCGTGAACAAGGCGTCCTGCGTCAAGATCCTGGACCACTACCCGCTGGACAAGGCCTGTCTGATCGGCTGCGGCGTCACCACCGGATGGGGCTCCGCCGTCTACGCGGCCGAGGTGCGCCCGGGCGACGACGTCGTGGTCATCGGAATCGGCGGTATCGGCGCCTCCGCCCTCCAGGGTGCCCGCCTCGCCGGTGCCGAGCACATCTTCGCCATCGACCCCCTGCCGTGGAAGCGCGAGATGGCCGAGAAGTTCGGGGCCACCCACACCGCCGCCAGCATCGAAGAGGCCACCGCCCTGGTCAACGAGGTGACCTGGGGGAAGAATGCCGACAAGGTGATCTGCACCATGGGCGTGGGCGAAGGCGGACTGATGGAGTCCATCATGCAGCTCACCGCCAAGGGGGGCCGGGTGGTCGTCACCAACATCCACCCGATGGACGAGACCGACGTGACGTTGTCGCTCACGTGGCTGACCCTGCTGGAGAAGCAGATCGTCGGCACCATCTTCGGGTCGGCCAACATCCGCTACGACATCCCCCACCTCCTCAAGCTGTACGACCAGGGCCAGCTGGACCTGGACGGGATGGTGACCAACAACTACAAGCTCGAGGAGATCAACCAGGGCTACGCCGACATGCTCGACGGCAAGAACATCCGGGGCGTCCTCCGCTACGAGTAGGAGGGCCCGGTTTTCCGGGGGGTGGCACGGCCCACTACCGTGGCACCCATGTCCGGAGACCCCGCCACGTCACCCGCGCCAACCGTCGTCACGCTGTCGCCGCCCCGCAGAGGGGAGCCGGTCCGTCCCGACATCGACCCGGCCGAAGCTCGCGCCCGCATCCACCTGGCCGAGCAGGCCCTGCTCGACGACCGCCGCCTGTTGACGGGCGAGGAGCTCGCCGGTCTGGCTGCGCTGCCCGACGGCTACGTGACCTCGCTGGCCGCCCTTGCGCACCAGGTGCGCCTGGCGTGGTGCGGTCCCGAGGTCGAGGTCGAGGGCATCCTGTCGGCCAAGACCGGCGGTTGCCCCGAGGACTGCCACTTCTGCTCGCAGTCCTCGCGTTTCGATACGCCGGTCAAGGCCACGCCGTTCCTGGATGCCGATGAGGTCCTCCGGGCGGCCGAGGAGACCAAGGCTGCCGGAGCCTCCGAATTCTGCATCGTGCTCGCCGTGCGCGGCCCCGACGAGCGCACCATGCAGCGGATCCTGGAGCTCGTGCCGATGGTCCGGGAGCAGACCGGCCTGCATGTGGCCGTCAGTGCCGGACTGCTCAGCGAGGACCAGGCGCGACGGTTCGCCGAAGGGGGCGTCCACCGCTACAACCACAACCTGGAGACGTCCCGCTCGTTCTTCCCCAACGTGGTCACCACCCACTCCTGGGAGGAGCGCCGGGACACCTGTCAGCTCGTGCGCGACCACGGCATGGAACTGTGCTGTGGTGCCCTCATCGGCATGGGCGAGAGTGACGAGCAGCGCATCGAGCTGCTCACCCAGCTCCAGGAGCTGGACCCGACCGAGGTTCCCCTCAACTTCTTGAATCCGCGTCCGGGCACACCTCTCGGGTCCGAGCAGCCGGTGGCCGCATGGGAGGCGATCCGCTGGATCGCGCTGTTCCGACTCGGCCTCCCCGGCGTCATCCTCCGCTACGCCGGCGGTCGTGAGGTGACGCTCCGGGAGCTGCAGTCGATGGGGATGACCTCGGGGATCAATGCGCTCATCGTGGGCAATTACCTGACCACCCTCGGCCGGTCGGCGGACGAGGACCTGCAGATGCTGTCCGACCTGCGCATGCCCGTCGGTGCCCTCACCGGCGTCCTCTGATCGGTCGGGCCGGGGACGCCGTGGGCGACACCGAGGTACGGCCTGCGGGCCGAGGTGACCACTGCACGAGCTGCGGCTCGGTGTCGTGCATCGGGTGCAGCCGCACCCTCGATCCGCCACGCTTCTGTCCCGACTGCGGCAGGCGCCTCACCGTCACCGTCACCCCCGCCGGCTACCGCGCCCGGTGCCGCGACCACGGCGATCTCGCCCTAGATTGATCACCGACGTCCATGCGCCCGTGACCGGGGCGGCGGCGCCGACGGCCAGCGGACACGGACAACGGGGGGCGACATGGACTGGACACTCGAGCTGGTGGTGGTACCGGTGGCCGACCAGGACCGGGCGAAGGCGTTCTACCTGGACGGCTTCGGCTTCGATCTGCACGTCGACCACCAGGCCGGCCCCGACTTCCGGGTGATCCAGGTGACACCGCCCGGATCGGCCTGCTCGGTGGCCCTGATGCGCAACCCCGAAGCGGCCGGATCGGCTCAGGGCCTCCACCTGGTCGTGTCGGACATCGCCCGGGCCCACGCGGAACTGGTCGACCGCGGCCTCGAGTCCGGGGGGATCATCCATTTCGAGGGTGGTGCCCAGCTCGACGGTCCCGACCCCGAGGGTCGTGACTACAACTCGTTCTTCGAGCTCAAGGACCCGGACGGCAACGGCTGGCTCATCCAGCACGTGTCCTCTCGCAGCTAGGACGTCCCGTTCCGCTGGTCCGATCAGGCGAAGGCGGAGGGACCGTCCACGCCGGGCTGGGGCCATCGCACCCGGGTCACCCATCCCCAGCGCTCGAAGCGGACGATGAGCCACGCCGACGGGTCGATCATCCCGCGGTGGGCCCCGTGGCGGGCCCACGACGGGTGCGCGTGGTGCACGTTGTGCCAGGCGTCCCCCAGCGACAGCACGGCCAGCGGCCACAGATTGGTGCTCCGGTCGGTGGTGGCATCGCTCCGGCGGCCGAACGTATGGCAGAGCGAGTTGACCGACCAGGTCACGTGGTGGAGCAGGGCCATGCGGACCAGTCCGGCCCACACCAGTGCCATCAGGGCACCCACCCACGACCCGGAGACCGCGTAGCCGATGCCGAAGGGGATGGCCAGTGAGGCCAGCGCCAGGACGGGGAACAGCCGGCCGATGCGCACCAGGTCCCGATCGCGCAGCATGTCCGGCGCGTACCGCTCCGTGCTCGAGGCGTCCGACACGAACAGCCACCCGACGTGGGAGAAGGCCAGGCCCCGGATCAGCGCCAGACCCCTGTCGCCGTAGCGGTGGGGCGAGTGCGGATCGCCCGCCAGGTCGCTGAACATGTGATGCCTGCGATGGGTCGCCACCCAGCTGGTGACCGAGCCCTCCACGGCCATCGAGCCGAGCACGGCCAGGGTGATCTTGAGGGCACGGTGCGGGGCGAAGCCCCGGTGGGTGAACAGGCGGTGGAACCCGATGGTGATGCCGAAGCCGGTCACCAGGTAGAACACCGAGGCCATCACGACGTCGGACAGGTTCACCACACCTCCCCACAGCCACCACAGGGCCGTGCCGAGGGCGAGCGCCGGACCGGCCACGATCAGCGCGGTGACCACCTTCTGGGAGGCGTGCACCTCGGCCGGAGGCCCGTCGCCGCTGGTGCAGGGATCGACGGCACTGAGACAATTGCCGGTGAGGGACGTGGGACCCATGGGACCTCCATGTGCGCTGATGCGCCTGGGGCAGGGTCATTCCGGAGGGCCTGGTGCGGGCCGGACGCCGAGCGACGGTGACCCGAGCGTATCCCTGGACCGCCGCCGCGGTGGGGTCGGGGGCGGAGCGAGGACCCCACGGGCGCCCTCCCCCTGGTCAGCGGCGTGATCGACGCCGGATCCGACGTCGTGCCCCCCGATCGGATCAGCCGGCCGGGACCTTCCAACCCCGGGCTTCGGCGATCTCCTTGCAGGTCGGGCACACCGGATACCGTTTCGGGTTCCGTCCCGGGACCCAGATCTTGCCGCAGAGCGCCTTGACCGCAGTGCCGTTGACCATGCCCTCGACGACGGAGGGTCCGGCGGAGATGAAGTCGCCCTTCTCCGGCTTGAATCCTTCGAGCACGATGTGGGACATCCGCTCGTGGTCGCCGTCGAGCTGTGGATCGACGTGGACGGGGGCGACGGTGATGCCGGTGTCGGTCATCCCCCCAGGATCGCGCAGTTCCCAGGGAGGCGGCACGCCCGGGTGGCACAGGCCGCCCGACGATGACCGCCGGCGGGCATGAGAGGCACAGGTGGCCCCTAGGCTTGCACCATGCCCGCCCGCACCCTGGTTCTCGCCTCGGGGTCGCCGGCGCGCCTGCGACTCCTGCGTGACGCGGGGTTCGATCCGGAGGTGAAGGTCAGCGGGGTGGACGAGGACGGTGTCGATCCGACCGACACCGCGGGCTCGGTCGGGGTGCTGGCTGCCCGCAAGGCCGAGGCGGTGGCCCGTCCGAACGGCACCGACCTGGTGCTCGGGTGCGACTCGCTGCTCGAGTTCGACGGCCACGCACACGGGAAGCCTGCCTCCCCCGCCGAGGCCCGTGCGTGGCTCGTGGCCATGCGCGGCCGGGCCGGGATCCTCTACACGGGCCACTGCCTGATCGACGAAGCGAGCGGCCACCGGGCACAGGCCGTGATCGGGACGACCGTGCGCTTCGCCACCACGACGGACGCGGAGCTCGACGCCTACCTGGCCGTTCCCGACGTCTGGGACGTTGCCGGCGCGTTCACCTTGGACGGGCGGTCCGCTCCCTTCGTCGACGGGATCGACGGGGACCACGGGAACGTCATCGGCCTGTCGCTGCCCGGCCTGCGCCGGCTGCTCGGCGAGCTCGGCGTGCGGGTCACCGATCTCTGGACGGACCCACGGTGACCGGTCCGGGGACGCGCGTGTCGGAGCTGAAGCTGGGCAACCTCGTCGTCGACGTGCCCGTGGTGCTCGCCCCGATGGCCGGGGTCACCAACAGCGCCTTCCGCACCCTCTGCCGGAGCTACGGCGCCGGCCTCTACGTGAGCGAGATGGTGACCGCACGAGCCCTCGTCGAGGGCAATGCCAAGACCATGGGGATGGCCTCGTTCGGCGACGACGAGCCCGTCCGCAGCGTGCAGCTGTCCAGCGTCGACCCCTCGGTGATGGGCCGGGCGGTCCGGCGGCTCGTGGACGACATCGGTGTCGACCACATCGACCTGAACTTCGGGTGCCCCGCCGGCAAGGTGACCCGCCAGGGTGCCGGCGCCGCCCTCCCGGTCCACCGCACCCTCTTCCGCGACATCGTCCGGTCCGCCGTGGCCGGTGCGGGCACCGTCCCGGTGACGGTCAAGCTGCGGATCGGCGTCGACGCAGACCATGTCACCTACCTCGAATCCGGGCGCACGGCCGAGGACGAAGGCGCCGCCGCGGTCACCCTGCACGCCCGCACCGCCGAGCAGCTGTACTCGGGTGCGGCCGACTGGCAGGCGATCGGGCGCCTGAAGGAGGCGGTCACCACCATCCCGGTCCTGGGCAACGGAGACCTGTGGGAGGCCTCTGACGCCCTGGCCATGACCGCGGCCACCGGGTGCGACGGGGTCGTCGTCGGCCGGGGCTGTCTCGGCCGCCCCTGGCTCTTCCGGGACCTGGCCGCCGCATTCCGGGGCGACACCGTGCCCCCACCTCCGGGGCTCGGCGAGATCTGCACGATGATGTCGACGCACCTCGACCTGCTGTGCGGACTGTTCGGCGAGGACCTCGGTACCCGTCAGTTCCGCAAGCACACCGGCTGGTACCTCACCGGGTTCCCAGTGGGCTCCGCGGTCCGGCGCGCACTCGCCCTGGCCTCGACGGTTGCGGAGGTGACCGCCCTCCTCGACGGTCTCGACCACACGCTGGCCTTCCCGCCCGAGGCCCTGCGCATGGCCCGCGGCCACACCAACGGCCCACGGCCGGTGCACCTACCGGACCGGTGGTTGGACTCCGTCGACGACCCCACGCCTCCGGTCGGCGGCGACCTCCTGGTGTCGGGCGGATGACCGCCACCGGGCCAGGCGCGCCCGCCGCCGGTCGCCGGGCCGCGGTGGTCGGGGCCAACGGGTTCGTCGGCACCAACCTGGT
>Ga0075520_1000650_pt1 | contig 15651 bp, 15 predicted proteins | sample NGEPerB_FD_75100 | JGI IMG/M metagenome (GOLD analysis project Ga0075520, IMG submission 75100) | Arctic peat soil microbial communities from the Barrow Environmental Observatory site, Barrow, Alaska, USA - NGEE PermafrostAB12-B | ecosystem: Environmental > Terrestrial > Soil > Wetlands > Peat ... | reverse complement strand
GTGATGCGTCGCGCTGCGCACGGCGTGGCCGAGTTCGTCGACCACGCCCGCCGGTAACCGCCACCACGACCGGCGGGCCGGGACGCCGCCTGTCCCGCGCAGCGCCAAGGAGCCGGTGGTGGTGCCGGGATGGGCTGCCGTGCGGGGCACGTTGGGTGTCGGCGCGTGTCCGGATCCCGCCGATATGGTCGCCCAATGCGAGGCCGCGCACCCCTCACCCTCCGGGCCGCGCGGCGGCAGGTCGGGAGCCCCCAACGTTCGGGGCCGACGTCCCGAGCCGAGAGGCGGTCGAGCGAGTTTCCTCGGCGGTTCCCGACGGTGGCAGCAAAGAGCCCGAGATTGTGTCCAGCGTCTCCGACTGCGTCTCAACCATGCATTTGCTGATGCTGATGACGTGAGTGCGTTGACCGCGGATCCCACAAACGATGTGGAGATGGCCTCACCGATCCGGCGCGGGCCGACGTTTCAGGCGAATCAGGTTCACCCAGTGCTCGGGATGATCTGTGCGTCGGGACCAGGAAAGACAACCGACTCGTGGTTGTCGTCGGTCCATCTGACGGTGAATGGCGGCTCACCGTTTGCGTGAGTGCTCACGATCTCGGCCCTGCGGACGACTCCTTGATCTGTGTGGCTGTGCACCACCAGCCAATCTCCTGGCTGTGCCTGCATCGCAAACCTCCCTGATCGAACGGATCTCCCCGGTGTCGAACGGTCACCGCCGGCGCTGCACTCCGGCGTCTGTCCCGCTCATCGGGGCTGTCTGATGTGATTGCAGCACAGCACAACCTGCGCATGGCGGCGGGGCAGGAAGACCCGTGCGCCGCGCGGGATAGTTCCCCATGGCCCGTCGGTCGGCGGCGCAGATGGGCATGGCGGGGGCGCGGGGCGAGATCGTCGCCAGGGTGCTGGCCGACCAGCCGCTGCGGAGCCATGCAGGCCTTACCGTCAGGTTCCACGATCCAACCGGGCGCGGCGGCCGCCCTTCGACCAATGCCAGGCTTGTCGGCCCCTCGGACCAGCAGTCATGCGCGGATTTCTTCATGCGGAACATGACGGCGACCGCTGCGTCTTCACTCTTTCGTCTGCCCCTTTCCGCTATTGGGATCGTTTGTGGCTGTTAGATGTCACGAAATTGGCGCTTCTTGATGACCATTAGGGAAACTGAATTCCCGTCATTGACATGGCCCAGCACAGTGGGACGCTCGATAGTTGGACGACGGGCCGAGCCTGAATTCAGCGTTGCGGCGATCCTCACGGCCGTCGCGCTGCAGCTGATTGCACTGCTGGCGACGACCGTGGCCTTCCGCGTGCGTGTCGACGCGCGCGGCCTCGGCGTCCGGTCGGTGTTGGGCATGCCCCGCTTCCGCGTGGCGCCGCAGGAGGTGGGCTCGGTCGCGGTCGTCGACGACCGCTCCCTGGGCGTGCCCGGCAGTTGAGCTGAAGGAGAGAGTGCTGACTTGGCCTGTCCTGCTGGTCACAGCCGCAGTGGCAGGCAGGACCGCTCAGACGTGGTTCAGGGCCTGGTGGGCGGCGGTGAACAACTTCGGCCGCGAGGCTTCGCCGGTTCCGGCCGACCCGCTTGGTGTTCCCTGGCCCGGTCCAGCGTCCACTGGTACGAGACGGGTTCCCCTTCCTTCATGTTGCCGATCTCGCCGATCCCGACGTAGCAGTGGTAGAGCTCCGGGTGCCGTGCAACGGCCGTTGCTCCGATGACGGTTCCCCAGGAGTGTCCGACCAGCACGAGCCGTTCCTGATGAAACTTGCTCAGCAGATACCTCGTCAATTCCACGGTGTCGTGGACGAACTGATCGATGGTCATTCCGGCGAGGTCGGTGATGGCACGATAGGACTTTCCCGCGCCGCGTTGGTCCCAATTGACGACCGTGAAGAACTGCTCGAGGCGTTTCGTGTCCCGCCTGTTCGACGTCAACTGCGAGGTGCCGGGTCCGCCGTGCAGGTACAGCACAATCGGGTTGCAATGTCCTGGGACCTTTCCCAGCACCCACTGGTCACTTCCGCCGATGCGGACCTTTTCCAGTACGGCGATGCTCCCCGCGGAACCGGCGGTCCGCGGCCGGCGGATTCGCGGGGTCCCGGCCGGCAGTGCGTATCGAACGCCGACCAGACCGAGCAGACCCGCGGCCGTCGCGCCGACGACACGGACCGCCCGCTGGCCGCCGCCCCGGGGAGTGCGGACACTCATGTCAACCGCCTCGGTTGAGGTAACCGTGCCCGCCCGACCGCATCGACGGGAAGGGCCCCAGGGCCTTCCCCGGCGGGGCTGAAGTCCTCCGCCCCAACCGCTATGACCACCCACGGCGCGCGTGAGCGTTCGTTGCGGGCCCGGAGTCCCCCGCCAGGACGTTCGGCACGTCAACGCGAGGTGACATCGTCCGCGGAAGGCGCCGCGAGCCCGGACAAGCGTGGGGTCCGGCGCCAAGTCCCAGGGGCGTTTGGCCCTGGGAACCGCCGTCGGGTGGCCCAGGATGTGGTGGAACGGGGAGCGCCGCCCGGAACCGCGCAAGGGCTGGCACGGGTCCGTGGCGGAGGTCGATATGAGCCGATGGCGTCGGGCGTGCCCGGGTCGTGGACACCGGGACCGGCCTGATCGGGGTGCCTCTGGTCGGCGCGGACGCCCGCAGAGGACTGGTCACCGAGGTTGGACGCGATCATGGACGGATTGAGCGTTCCGGTGAGCACCTCCAAGGCGCTGCGGGCCCCGGTCCGGCGCAGTACGGTCGGCATGTGGTGGGGGGTCGCCCTGCTGCTGGTGGGCGCGTCGATGGCGGTGCTCGTCGGCCGCGACGGCGCCGCCGGGTGGCAGATCACCCGGGTCGCGGTGACCGCCGGGCTGACCTGGGCGGCGGTGCTGGCGGTGACCCGCGGCCGGGTGCTGGTCCGCGGGGCCGTCGGCCTCGGGGTCGGGATCTTGGGCACCGCGGTCGGCGCCGGGATCGCGGTGCCGCACGCCGCCGCGGTCGGCTGGGCGGTGGCGACGGTGGCCGGGGCGGTGTGCCTGGCCGCCGGACTGGCGCTGCTGGTCGGTGGCGCCGTCACGACGGCCCGGGCGGTGCCGCGGTGGTGGGGCCGGGTGCTGGCGATCCCCGCGGTGATCCTCACGGTGTATGCGGGGGTGTATGCGCTCGCGCTGGCGGTGGCCGTGACGAACGTGCCGGTGACCGCGGTGGGCCAGGCCGACCCGGCCGGGGCCGGCCTGGCCTTCCGGGACGTGTCCCTGACCACCCCGGACGGGGTTCAGCTGTCCGGGTGGTACATCCCGGGCAGCTCCGGCGCCGCGATCGCGCTGGTGCACGGCTCGGGGTCCACCCGGTCCGATGTGCTGCCGCACGCGCAGGTGCTGGCCCGCAACGGCTTTGGGATTCTGCTGTTCGATTCCCGCGGCCACGGCCGCAGCGTCGGACGGGCGATGGACTTCGGTTGGTACGGCGATCAGGACGTCACCGCGGCGGTGGACTTCCTGGCGTCCCGACCGGAGGTGACTGGCGGGCGAATCGGCGTCGTCGGGATCTCCATGGGCGGCGAGGAGGCCATCGGAGCGATGGCCGCCGACCCCAGGATCCGCGCCGTCGTCGCCGAGGGCGCCACCAACCGGACCGCGGCGGACAAGGCGTGGCTGCCCACCGTGTACGGGGTCCGCGGCACCCTGCAGCAGGCCCTGGACACAGTGATGTACGCAACCGCCGACCTGCTCACCGACGCCGCGCCGCCGATCCCGCTGCGGGACGCCGTCGCCCGGGCGGCGCCCCGACCCGTCCTGCTGATCACCGCCGGCGCGGTGCCCGACGAGGACGCCGCGGCCCGGTACATCCAGGCAGGATCACCTGACACCGTGGACATCCTCACCGTCCCCGGCGCGCCGCACGCCGGTGGGCTGGTCACCGACCCGGCCCTCTGGCAGACCCGGGTCACCACATTCCTGAAAAGCAACCTCCGATAGGCCCCAGTGGACACACAAACCCGGAAGTTTCACCGAACCTCTGAACACGACGGGTGCCATGTATTTCACCGTTACCGTGTTCTCCACCGTCGGGTTCGGGGACATCACCGCCAGGACCAACCCGGCTCGCAGCCTGCTGACCATTCAGTTCAGATGATGTTCAACTTCGTTGTCATCAGCCTGGTCGCCAGACGATCTTCGGAGCTGTCGACGTCGGTCTGAAGTAACGATCAGCCGATTCCAACCTTCTGATCCGTGTTCGTCGATGGTGCCAATAACAGATTGGGACGAGGCTCGTGATCTCGACCTGCCAGGTGCAGGCCCATGCATGTGCCGGCGTCGGTCCACCGTCGTGGGATCCCCGACCACTCTTCTGGGCTCGCCGCTCGGAAGGTGTTCAGGTCGACGCCCCTGTGGCGAGCTCGTGGCTCCAGGACCGGGCCGGGCCCTCACGCGGGGCGGAGTCGGCGCGAGTTTCAGGGCCATCTCGTCCATGCAGGGCACCGCGGTCGCTGCGGGTTCAAGCGCAGCCCGACATCGGAGCCGCCTTCAGGCTCCGCATCAATGTGCACGTGGGAGCACGACTGCGACGGCGGCGAGGAAACGTTCGGGGTCTCGACCGGCCGAAACTGATTTGCTGGAAGAAGGGGCTTCGTGGATTCGCCGTGACGGGTTACGGGTGGTACCGGGTGGTACCGGGCGTCCATGTCGGTGACCACGCCCGTTGGTGACGATCAGGTGGTACGTGTTGGAGTATCCCGGGTGATGGTGATCCGGTTGGCCTCGGTGGCCAGATCACTGGTCATCGCGCTGTTCCGTCCAGCGTTGTGATGGTCGCCTGCGGGCTCACAGCGACGACTCGGACCGCCGGATTCACGTTCCGGTAGTAGTTGGGTGGATCCCGGTTCGCGCGACCTGGTGCACGGGGTACGTCCGCTGCGCACGCCTGCTGGGCGGCCGCTCCGGTGAACCCGTCGATCTTGTCCAGGGTGATGAGCGCTGCCGCGGGATCCACCGCGCGGACGAAGCCATAGACCTCGCCGTCGAGGTCGGTCCGCGGAATCATTGACCCGATGGACGCCGGGTTTCTCGCGTTCGGTGATGATGAGCTTGCCGTGGCCAGGGCGGACGCGGACGCCGCGGAGGAGGCCGTCGGTACCGAATGTGACGCCACGTTCGCGGTGCCGGCGTGGAGCTGCCGCAGCCGATGGTCGTGGCGACCGCGACGAGCAGAGCGAACGACATCAGCGATGTTCGACTGATCACGCTCATCGCGATCCCCTCTTCCGCCCGAGGGCTCGCGCAGCGGGGGGACGCTGCGCGTACTTCTTTTGAGCACTACGCCGAACCTTGGGTCAGTGGCGTGGATGATCGTGTTTTCACTCGCCAGCGCGGTTTTCGATTGGCCGGAAGGTATATCCGTCTTTCTTGCGAACCACCTGCCGGGTGAGCCGTTCACTGCGAGTAGTGGTCCGCCCGCGGGCGGGCCGTTCTCGTCCCCGAGCGGACGGTGAGAGAGCCTGTCTCACAGGTCTCCTCGCTGCGCGGAGCGCTCCGGGCGCCGCTGTCCGGGATTGGGCATCAAGGGTGTTTCGGTTCTGGACTGCCCCCGTGATTTCGCGTCCGGACACGGGTCGCGGGTCAGGGGAGGTGACGCTTCCCGCCCATGATGCCGAGGGTGCTGGCCGGTGGTGTCCACCGGCGTGACGGTCGGGTGAGTTATGTCACCGGATAATGGGTTTCGCCAATTAACGGACCCCGATGTTGGCCTGTTGTTTGAATTGATACCAATTGCGGGACTTTCGGCCCTATGCCACGGGGGCCGGGCGGCGGTGGGGTTGCCTCGACGGCTCCATTCGCGGCCGATCGGGGGTTTCTGCCACATCTGATAGCGGATAATTCCGATGCGCAGCGCCTGTGCTGGGAGGTCTCGTCATGACGATCAGCCATTCCGTGAGTGACCCCGAGCCGCCGACTGTGGGCGGCCCCTTCTGAGCCGGCCTTTTCCACCAGCCCAGTTGCATTTTGCGTGGAGGGACAGCGGAGATGAAGATCAGCAGCGACGCGGGTGATGCGCGAACAGCGGTCACGATCAACCCCAAGGGTGCGGCGGCACACCAGGCCAGCATGCCCGGCCTGGCCGAAGTGTGGTTGTGGGAACACCAGCTGGTCGAGTTCGGTACCCGCTACACGGGCAGCGGTGGTCACGCCGCCTATGTGGATTGGCTGACCCATCAGCTATCCCGGGTACCCGGTTTCACGGTGCGTACCGACCGGTTGACGTTCAACCGCTGGCTGGCACGCGATTTCGCCCTGCGGGTCCAGGTCCCCTCGACCGTTGGCCGCTCCGGCCCGGTCCCGCTCACCTATTACTACCCCTATTCCGGGCAGACACCGCGCCACGGTGTGACCGCCAAGCTCGTCGACCTCGGCGTCGCTCCGGTTCCCACGGCGGCACCAGCGGGCTCGGACGCTGCGGCGGCGTTCTGGGCACCGGCCAAGGACGGCATCGCCCTGGTACGGACCGCGCCGTCGGTGTTTTCGCTGACATTGGGCCAGTCGGCGATCGGCGGTTACCGGCCGGGCAAAACCTCCGCCCAGACCGCCGCGGACTACACCGCCTACGCTTCCGCGCTGACCAATCCCACCTGGCAGGGCCTCCTCGCGCCGGTCGGGTTGCTCGACGCCCGCAACGCCGGGGTTCTCGGGGTGGTGTGCGCGTGGACCGGGATGCCCGACGACGAGGTGATCAACCAGTACAACCCGTTCATCACCGGCTATCCCTCGCCATCCGGCCTGGCAACCGGCGCCGACCCCGGCTGCCCAGCCGTCTGGGTAGGCGACTCGACCGGCGTCGAATTATCCCGCCTCGCCGCCAGCGGCCAAGCGGACGCCACGCTGGTCCTCACCGCCGACATCACCGAGGGCGCGGCGACCGAGACAATCTGGGGCCGGTTGAAAGGCTCCGGGGACACCGGCCAGCACATCATCATCAACACCCACACCGACGGGCCGAACGCCACCGAGGAAAACGGCGGGCTCGGCCTTGTCGCACTCGCACGACACCTCGCGGGCCTCAGCGCCCGACAGCACGACATGTACTTCGCGTTGGTCACCGGGCACTTCCAGCTGCCGCAGTTCACCCGGAACATCCCCAACCCCAAGAACATCGAGGTCGGCAACGACGCGATCAGCGTGTGGATGCTCGACCACCCCGAGATCTACCAGGCCGCCACCCTCGGAGTGACCGTCGAGCACCTCGGCGCCACCATGTGGAGCACCGACCCCGCGACCGGGCGGTACGCACCCACCGGCGGTTCCGATTGGGGCACCACCTACACCATGCCGCGGGACATCACCCGTCTGGCCAACGCCGAACAGGACGCCTACCTCGCCGCCGTCACCGCGGTCAACGCCGCCGGCTGGCCAAACCATCCCGTGGCCACCGTGCGGCCCGGAACGATTCCCTTGTATCTCGGGGAGGGCGCACCGCTGTACGCCGCCGGACTCGGCACCGTCTCGCTCTGCCCCACGCCCACCTACCTTCTGCAGGCGGGCGACGCGCACCGGCCGCACCACCTCAACCTCGACAAACTCGACAAACGTTTGATGTACGGCCAAATCCTCGCCCTTGCCCAGACCATGGAGACCCTCGACGCCGCACCGGCGGACGCCCTGTAAGTCAACGGCACCTCGCGGACAGCCGCCGGAGACCGCTCCGTGAGCTGTGACGCTATGAACAGTCGAGCGGCGGCAGGCCGCACGGCCTTGTGTCATTGCCGCTTGATTCCCGTCTCGTGACCTGGGTCGGCAGGAATGAACACGTCGACTGACAGGCCGTGGCTGCGGTACTACGGCGGGGTGCCATCGACCATCGCGTACCCACGCATCACGCTGTACGAGGCTGTCGCCGCGACGGCCCAGCGGCAGCCGTCGGCGGTTGCCTGGGATTTCAAGGGCACCACGGCGACCTACGGTGAGTTGCTGGCCTCGATCGATGCGTGTGCCAACGCGCTGGCCGCACTGGGGTTGGCGGCCGGTGACCGGCTGCTGATCTCGATGCCGACGGCGCCCAGCGGCGTCATCGCCGTTTATGCCGCCAACAAACTCGGTGTGGTGGCGGCGCTGATCCATCCGCTGTCCACCGAGCGCGAGATCGAGCAGTACCTGAACGAGAGCGGAGCGCAGGTCGCGCTGACCCTCGACGCGTTCGCCGGTGTGTTCGCGCGAGTGAAACCCCGCGAACCGTTGCGGCACATCGTGCTGGCGCGCATCGGTGACCATCTCTCGCCGGCCAAACGCATCGGCTTCTGGCTGACCAAGGGACGCAAGATGGCGCCGGTGCCCGACGATCCGCGGGTGCGCTGGTGGAAGGACTTGACGTCGGCCTCGCACCCGCCCGCGGCGCGCGCCTCGACCGGGACGGAAGACCCTGCGGTGATCCTGTTCTCGGGCGGCACCACCGGCGTGCCGAAGGGTGTCGTGCTGTCCAGCCGCAACGTCATCGCGCAGGGCATGCAAGCGGCGGCCTGGGTTGGTATGGGCCCCAGCGATTCGATCCTGGCGATTCTGCCGATCTTCCATGGCTTCGGCCTTGGCGTGTGCGTGAACGCCGCATTCCTGGCCGGCGCCACCTCGATCCTGGTGCCGCAATTCTCCGCCAAGATCGTGGCGAAGCTGCTCAAGAGCGCGCGGCCGAACCTGCTCGTCGGCGTGCCGACGCTGTACGACGCACTGACGAAGGACCCGTCGCTGGACAAGAGCGACTTGTCCTGCCTGCGCGCGTGTTTCTCCGGTGCCGACACGTTGCCGCGGCCGGTGAAGGAACGGTTCGAGGCGCTGGTCGCCGCGCACGGCGGCACGGTGAAGTTGCTCGAAGGATATGGGGCTCACCGAAGCGGTGACCGCGATCATGGCGATGCCGTTGACCGAGTACCGCGAGGGCTCGATCGGTGTTCCGTTCCCCGACATGGACGCGGCGATCTGCCGCTACCGCACCACCGAAGAGCTTCCTGCCGGCGAGGAAGGCGAGATCTGCGTGTCCGGTCCCGCGGTCATGCTCGGCTATCTCGAGGATCCGGCGGCCACCCGCGAGGCGCTGAAAGTCCACGCCGACGGCCGCACCTGGCTGCACACCGGCGATCTCGGTCGACGTGACACCGACGGCTTCTTCTACTTCACCGTCCGCGCCAAACGCCTGATCAAATCCTCCGGCGTCAACGTCTACCCGGCGCAGGTGGAAGCCGTTCTGCGCGAACACCCGCTCGTCGCGGACGCCTGCGTGATCGGGGTGCCCGACCCCGCGCAGATCGAACGCGTCAAGGGGGTGCTGGTGTTGAAAGACCCCGCGCAGGAATCGGCGGCCACCGCGCGGGCCTTGATCGACTTCTGCGCCGAGCGGCTGATCACGTGGTCCCGCCCGCGGGAGATCGAGTTCCGCCGGGTACTGCCGCTGACGCACATCGGCAAGGTCGACTACAAGGTACTCGTCGCCGAACACACCGACAAAACCCCGTGACAGGCGGACAGCGCGCTCCCTCCGCGTTGCGGGCACACCCGACGTGCGCACCATGTTCACGCCGCGCGGCGTCTCCCGGGGGGGACACACGCCGAGAAAGCAGACGCCTCGGCATCATCATCGCGTCGCGGGTTCTGCTGCACCCCCGAATGCGTTACAGCGGCTGGCATCTTCTCCGCCAACGACTCCCGCCCTGACCGTTTGCCCGGCAAGAGATCAAGGCTCATGATGGGAGCTCGTAACCGCTTCGCCGCTGGTCTGCCCGGTGAGCTTCAAGGGGAGCGCAACTGATGACCTACAGCCACATTATCGACGTCCCAGCACCGATTGAGTTCTATGACGTGTCGCACGCAGCGATCAGGGAGATCGCCGGGCCGGACGGCGTCGACGGCCTTCTTGTTCACGTTGGACGGGCGACAGATGCGGGTTTTGAGATCGTCGAGGTCTGGCAGTCAAAGGAACACGCCGAGCGGTTCGTGCAAGACCTCTGGCCCAAGGTCATGGCCACGATTCCGGGCGGTGCCGGCATGGAGGCACCGCTACCTCGGGAGTTCGAACTTCGTGGCCTGAACATCGTTGGCAGGGACGACCTTTTCGTCTGACCAATGCCGAAGTGCCGGTGTCTGTCGAACCCGGCCACTGACAGGCGGGGTGTGGTGCGGCGTCGGGCATCGCCCCGCCTCACCTCGGGGAGCCACAATGCCTGGTGCTCCCTCAGGCGTGGGTATCGCGTGGCCCTCGACCAGATACGCGCCGATGCCCGAACCGCCAAGACGGTGCCTCCGGCCAACTCGAACCCGGATGCGGGCGACGGTCCGATAAAGGGTGAGCAATGGGTCGGCGTTCGCTGACCCGGCGATCTGCCGCCAGCGGTCAAAGACGCTGGCTGTCCTGACATCAGCACCCGTGCCTGAGGGGCGTCACCCATGTCCGCAGCGTGGCGGCGAGCGGTTGAGGATCCCGGACGTCAAGTCCCGAGCCGGACCAGTGCGACGGCGTCAAACCGCCATGCTCACCATCCAGGCTTCACATGGGGCGGATAGCCCTCGTGCCGAGGATGCCAGGAGGAATCGGCGGCAAGCTGCCGCCGGCGCCAGACCACGCTCATCACGATGCTGGCGAGGGCCAGGGCTGACAGCGCGAGCATCTTGGCGGTAAGGACATTTCGCAACGCTCTGCTCATGGCTTGTTCACCGCCGCCCACCAGGCTTTGAACCAGACCAGGGCAGTCCTACCTGCGACCCCGGCGGTGAGCACCACGATGGACCACGTCAGCACCCGCTCCTTGACGCTCGGCCCGCCTTCCATCTGTCGATCGTCCCACGGCCGGCGACGTCGAATGGCTTGAGCGTTGAACGATCGTCAGCGCAACAGGGCAGCAAGATCGTGGCCCCCTCGAACTGAAGGCGCCGCACCGTGGGTGTAGGCGACTGTTCGGTATGGATTGACGATCGGTCAGCATCATGTCGAACCGACTCCGCTTATTGCCTCTGCGCCATCACTCTGCACCCGAGTTGATCCCTTTTGGCCGTGGACGACCACGAATGATCACGCTAATAAGGGGTATGGCGCGTTGGCGCTGATCGAGAACGGGCGTTGTCATGGACAAATGGTGTTCAAGGTCGCGTCATCCTTCATGGCGATATCGACGGTTTGGGTCTCGTCGTCGTGAACGGTAAGGACAAGGCCCTCCGCGGCACAGGTCCGGGATGAAGAGGGTCTCTCGTGACTGCATAGGGCACATGAGCAGGAGGTGTTGCTCAGCGACGTTGGCTGGGATCGTGCCACGAACATCGATTGCGCAAGTCTCCGTCAGCTTCACGGCCCAGACGGCGATGCCGAACCGCACCTGGCGAGCGATCTGTACCGCGACTTCCCAGGGGTGATTTGGCGAGTTTTCGCCGCAGGGCGGTCCTCCACGCCCGTCCGGCATCGCGTCGTCAAGTAAATGTGTGTCGTGGACTGTGGGGCTACTGGGGCATGCGGCGACGGTGGTGGATGCCGCCGCGGGCCGCGCGGGGACTGAGGTAGGTGCGGCGCAGTGCGGCCTGGTCGGGCAGTTCCAGGGGCGTCATCTCGGTGCCGGTGATGGCGGTCAGGAGGTGGTCGGCCATCGCCGGGTTGCGGGCCAGGACCGGGCCGTGCAGGTAGGTGCCGATGACCCGGTCGGTGAGGACGCCCTCGGTGCGGCGGCCGGAGTGGTCGCGGGTGCCGTTGCCGGTGCCGGTGCCGGCCAGCACGGTGCCCAGCGGGGCGGTGCCGAGGGTGGTGATGCCGTGATGGTTCTCGAACCCGGTCAGCGGCCCGACGCCGGGAATGACGCAGGTGGTGGTGATCTCGCCGACCGCGCGGCGCCGGCCGGGGGCGGTGGTGACGTCCAGCACGCCGAGCCCGGGATGGTCGTGGCCGGGTCGGTCCCGCATGGTGTGGCCGAGGATCTGCAGGCCGGCGCATATCGCCAGGACGCGGGCGCCGGTGACCAGGGCGTGATGGAGGTCCCGGTGCCGGCGGAGCCAGTCGACGGCGAACAATTGCGCGGTGTCCTCGCCGCCGCCGAGCAGGTACACATCGCACCCGGCGGGTGGGGTGGTGTCCGCGGTGATGGTGAGGATTTCGGTGGGGATGCCGCGCCAGCGGGCGCGGGCGGCGAGCACGGCGGCGTTGCCGGTGTCGGCGTAGGTGCCGAGGACGTCCGGCAGCAGCAGACCGATCCGGATCGTCGACGCGCCGGTCACCGGGGCCCGGCCGGGACCGGGAGGCGTCGGAGCAGTTGGTGGAACGCGGTGTAGTTGGCCACCACATCGATGCTCCCGGGCGGCAGCAGGGCCAGCGCGGCGACCGGGTCCGGTTCGGTGCGGTGGTCCAGGCCGGCGTAGGACAGCCGCACCCCCAGGTCCGCGGCCCGTTCCCCGCTGGCCACGATGATCGGGCAGGGCAGCTTGTCGAAGGGCACGTCCCACAGCCAGGAGGTGTCCCGTCCGTCGGCTTCGCGGGCGTTGATCACGATCAACACCGGCCGCGCCGGGTCGATCACCGGCAGGGTTTCCGCCCACCCGGCGGGGTTCTTGGCCAGCAGCATCCGCAGCTCCTGCCGGCCGCGGTGGATGACGGCGAACCGGCCGGCGACCGTGGCGAGTTCGCCCATCGCCGCCGCCGCTTGCTCCGGCTGGACGCCCACCGCCGCGGCGGCCGCGACGGCCTGCGCGGCGTTGCCGATGTTGCATCGGCCGGGGAGCCGCAACGCCAGCCGGGTCACCTGCCGCCCGGTGCAGAGCAGGTCACCGTCCAGCCACCAGTCCGGTTCCGGTCGGGTCAGCCCGCAGCCGCAGCTCCAGGCCGGTCTGTCGGTGTGCAGCATGTTGCCGCACCGTGGGCAGGTCGCCGTATCGCCGAGCCAGCCGGCGCCGGCCGCCACCCAACACACGCGGGCCGCGTTGCCTGCTGCCCAGACGACCATCGGATCGTCGGCGTTGGCGACCACCACGGTCCGGGGAACCCCGGCCAGTGCTGCGCCGACGGTGGCCGCGACGGCGCGGACCTCGGTGCCCCGGTCCAGTTGGTCCCGGGTCAGGTTCAACAGCACCACCACCGCCGGCTGCACCGCCCGGGCCACCGCGGCCAAATGCCATTCGTCGACCTCGAGGACCGCGTATTCGGCGTCGCCGGCCGCGGCCAACGCCGCGACCGCCCCGTCGGCCATGTTCGACCCGGTGGCGTTGTGCGCCACCGGCCCCGACGTGCGCAACGCCGCGGCCAGCAGATGACTGGTAGTCGTCTTCTCGTTCGTGCCCGACACCACGACAATCCGGCGGCCGACGGCGAGTCCGGACAACGCCCCCGGATCCAGCAACAGGGTGACCCGGCCGCCGATGATCGAACCGGCACCCACTCCCACGCGACGCGACACCCGGCTCGCGACCAGCCCGGCCCGCACTGCCGTACGCGCCCACGCTCGACCCCGCCCGGCTCGCCATCGCCGCACCGCGCCCGATCGTCGTCGACGGTCGCCACCACGGCCGGTTGCGCGGGCCCTCGCGGGTCGGCGCCGATAGCGGGTCGTCCCACGGGTCAGCGGTGGTCTCGAATGCCGCGCCGCGACAATCCGGCGGGTCGAGGACGTCGGTGCTGCAGTGATCGATGTCCACGTCATCGTTGAAGCCGCGGTCGCTCACCCGGTCCCCGCCCGGACCGTCGGTCGCCGAACAGGTTGGTCCGGGTGAGGACTCCGCGCTCGGCGGGCGGCGCCCGGCGAGTTGAACTCGTCAACTACCAGCATTCGGCCAGGGCCTCGGGACCCGCAGGGGCAGCAGAGCAGCCGGGCCAGCAGTCGTGTGCGAGGGAGCAGACGGTCAATCGCAGGTTCTCCTTGGGCTGACCAAACCACCTTTCGGTGACGAACAGTCAGAATCCTCTCACGAAAGAATGAAACGGACGGCGCTCGGTCCACCCGACCGGGCAAATCCGGCGGCCTGTCCGCAGCCCAAAGTGGCCGCAGCGCATCACTGGGCGAAGTTCCCGGTGACCGTCGTGAAATGAGTCGTTATCGCTGGGATCGGGTAGTTGGCCGACGGTTTCCTGTGTTGTCCTGGCATCGATCAACTCGATCGCCGCTGTAGTTGAGCGAATCGACTGGTGTGGTGATCATGCCGCGCGGCCGTCGAACCGTTTTGCCTTCTTGTGTCGGGCAGCGGTCTGGCGCGCCGTGAAGAGCTCGGGGCTGCGGCTGTGGCAACGTCGTCGAGATGACCACGCCGGGTGCGGAGCCGGGTCGATCCGGGACCGGTCGCTCTCGTGTGGGCGGTCAGAACCCGGCGGCGGTCCAGCGGCGGGTTGACCGGCCGGTCGGTAGGTCAACGCTGTGGGACGGCGGTGCCGAACCCGGCGCCGCGGAGCGGGCCCGGCAACCGACCGGCCGGCAACGTTCGGACACCCGGTCTGGCAGCGGAGCCCCGCGGCCGTCGGGCTCACATTCGGCCGGCCGCGACGGTCGTGTCGCCGCGGCCGGCGAAGGGCGTACGGGAACTCCTGTCCGTCCCCGTTCGGCGTCGGGTTCGGCGTCGGGTTCGGCTGATCCCGGCGGCCGTACGCCGCCGCGCCGGCGTCCGCGGCCAGGCCGGGGCCGCCCGCCGTTCGGGTGGCGGTTGATCGCGGTCCCTGTGCTGGTGTTGCTGACGGTGATCGTCGTCTTCCAGGTGGCCGGCTCGCCATCGGATCCGCCGACGGTCACCGGCGCACAGAGTGGACCAGGGGCCACATTCACTACGGCTGCGCCCACCGCGCCGATGAATGGCAGCGAAGCGGCCATCGCGTCTGCCATCGGTGCGGGAGCGTTGCCGGCGGGCCCGGACTTCGCCTCGACCGGCCCGGGTACCTGGCACACCGTTGCGGGTACTACCCCGGCCCGGGGGACCGGAGGTCGGGCCTACACCTACACCGTCGAGGTCGAGGACGGCCTTCAGTCGGCGGACGCCGACCAGGCGTTCGCCGCGGCGGTCGATGCGACGTTGGCAGATCCGCGGTCCTGGGTCGGCGGTGGGCAGGTGACCCTGCAGCGGGTGGACTCTGGCGACCCCAGCTTCCGCATCTCGCTGACCAGCCAGATGACCGTTCGTTCACCCGAGTTGTGCGGGTGGGACGTTCCGCTGGAGGCCTCCTGTTTCAACAAGCAAGCCGGGCGGGTGCTGATCAACGACGCGCGGTGGAGTCGCGGCGCGGTGGCCTACGGCACGGACATCGACTCCTACCGCTCGTACGCGGTGAACCACGAGGTCGGCCACGCGTTGGGCTTTTCCCACCAGCCCTGCCCGCAGACCGGCGGCCCGGCACCGGTGATGATGCAGCAATCGTGGAGCACGGCCAACGACGATCTGACTGTGCTCAACCCACAACTCATCCCGGCCGACGGCAAGGTCTGCCTCCCGAACCCCTACCCGTTCCCCGACGCCGCACCGGTGCCGGCCTCCGCGGCATCGGCGCCGGACGGCTGAGCATCCCCTCGTGGTGTCCCCTCCTGCGGTCGGCCGTTCCCCCGCACTGTCGCCCACGAAACGGCGGGCCGAGGCTCGCCCGGGGGCCGGCGATGGCCGATGACCGAGGTTTGCACCCCGGGCGAATCGGCACTCACATCCATGAGCGCCACGGGCTGGCGGCGGCCCGGGGCGCTCATGGATGTGAG
>Ga0075520_1000648_pt1 | contig 15680 bp, 19 predicted proteins | sample NGEPerB_FD_75100 | JGI IMG/M metagenome (GOLD analysis project Ga0075520, IMG submission 75100) | Arctic peat soil microbial communities from the Barrow Environmental Observatory site, Barrow, Alaska, USA - NGEE PermafrostAB12-B | ecosystem: Environmental > Terrestrial > Soil > Wetlands > Peat ... | reverse complement strand
TCTTCGCCGCGCTGGCGGATCCGACCCGCAGGGCCATCCTGGCCCGCCTCGCGGACGGGGATGCCACCGTCACCCAGCTCGCCGAGCCGTTCTCGATCAGCCTCCCGGCGATCTCCCGGCACCTGAAGGTGCTGGAGCACGCCGGCCTGATCTCGCGCAGCCGCACAGCGCAGTGGCGCTCCAGCAGCCTGCAGGTGGAGCCGCTGCGGGAAGCGACAGCGTGGATGGAGCGGTACCGGCAGTTCTGGGACACCAACTTCGACCGGCTCGATGCACACCTGCAGCGGGTCCAAAACCCGCAATCGGCAGCCCCGCCCTCAGCGCCACAACCACCCCCATCGGCACAGCATGACCAACCCGGAAGGACCTCGTCATGACCGACACCACCACTGCCACAGAGGAACTCGTCATCACCCGGGTCTTCGACGCGTCCCGCGATGTGGTGTATCGGGCGTTCACCGATCCCGACCAGCTCGCCCAGTGGTTCGGCCCGGTCGGGTACTCGGTGCCAAGGGAGACGGTTGACGTCGACACCAGAGCGGGTGGGTATCAGCGCTTCACCATGGTCAACGACACCGACCCGACCGAAACATCGCCGGTCGACGCCAGCTTCACCGAGGTGATCGAGAACGAACTCCTGGTCAGTCACGAGCATTTCGAATTGCCAGGGCTGCAGGAGCCGACCGAGATGTACACCCGGCTCGAGTTCCACGACGAGGGCGAGGGGAAGACCCGACTCGTGTTGCGCCAAGGCCCGTACAGCGCCGATATGGAAGGAATGGCGCGGGAAGGCTGGACGAGCTCGTTCACCAAGCTGGATGCCGTGCTGACCGGCTGATTGTCAGGAGGTTGATCGGGGAACACGACGTCAGCGGACCCTCATACACCGCCCCGGATCACCGTCCGGACGCCGAGAAGTGCTGGTAGTCAATGGGTCCGCTCCAGGTTCCACCCCAGGTCCAGCCGATCGAGGCGAACGCCGCGACCACCTCGTTCCCAGCGGTGATCACTCCTGGAGCCGGCGCCCGATCCAGGAATTGCCGGCCCTGCGCCGGCAGCACGGTATCCCCGCTGAGGTAGGGGTTCTCGACGGGGTTGAGGTCGATCGCGGTGCCGTAGGAGTGTTCGGAGAATCCGCCACCCCCGGTGACGGCCCGGCAATTGAACGCCGAGCTGTTGTCGGCGTCCATCGATTGGTCGTCACTGCCCCCGAAGTCGTCGACCAACCGCAGCGACGCGAGCGGAAAACCGTTGTCGTACAACCGATGGAACACCTGGACGACATCCGGTGCCGCGGACGCCGCGACCACCAGCTCGCCCAAATGGTCGACCCCGTCGAATCCGCGGTACGTGACCGTCAGGTAGCGCAGATCGGTGAGTGGCACGGGACAGCCTGGCCGCCAGCTGGAGCTCATCCGCGCGGCCAGGGCGTCGTCGATCCCGGCGATCGAGGAGGTGAACCCGGATGCTGCCGTGGCGCCCGGCCCGGCTTCGGTGGTGGCGTCGGTCGTCGGGGCCGCGGGCGGCGCGGCGGTGGTTGCCGTGGATGGGGCGGCGGGGCCCTCCGGTATCGGCGACACCGGGATCGGCGCGACCGACGACACCTGTGACGGCGTCGATGTCGCGGAACCGGGCGGCGGCGCCGCGGTGAGGGAACTCGCGGTGGTGGCCCTGTCGGACGTCACCGCGCTCGCAGAGGGCGACGTCACCGGCGATGAGTTCGCCACCTCGGACCCGCCGGTCGAGCACGCCGCAAGGGCCACGGCGGCGCACAGCGCCGGCAGCAGCCCCGGTCGACCTCTCCCGCCCCGCATGCCTCCACCGTGCCACAGGTCGAAGTCAAGGGCGTGGCCTCTGCCGGGACTGGGTTCGACGGCATGCCGACCATGGTGAGGCGATTGGCAGAGGCGTGGAACGGCACGATGCTCGTCGAGTCGCGGCGTTGTTCGCGCAGGAATACCGGAGCGCGCAGCCCGTCCATCCCAGCCGCGGTTTCGGCGGCTCGGCGCAGGTGCTCGAGAACTGGACGGCGGTGTTCGAGAGCGTCCCGGATTTTCGTTGCCGAGTTGGTCGACGTGTCGATCACCGGCGCTACCGAATGGGGGGAGTGGTACTGGCACGGCCGGCACGCGGATGGCTCGGCGTTTGCTATGCGCGGGGTGACGATCCTGAACCTGCACGACGAGCTGATCTCGGATGCTCGCCTGTACATGGAACCTGTCGATCATGCGGAGGAGGGTATCGGCGCGGCGGTTCGTGAGCTGTACAAGCCGCCCGATCCGTCGTCACCGTGATCAGTGCAGATCGAACACTCAACTCAGCGGACGCACGTGCTGGGCCGCGATGGCGGCGACCTTGCCGACCCGCCGGCGGTACTTCTCCTCGTGCTCGCCCAGGTAGTCGGTGGACATCCAGACCCGGACGATGTCCAGCGCCAGGGCCGAACCGATGATCTTGCCGCCCAGGCACAGCACATTGGTATCGGAATGCGAACGGGCCAGCCCGGCGCAGAACGGGTCCTGGCAGACTGCCGCGTACACCCCCGAGATCTTGTTGGCGATCATCGCGCTGCCGTACCCGACGCCGTCCACGAAGATGCCACGGTCGACCTCGCCGCGGCCGACTGCCACTGCGGCGGGGTGGACGAAATCCGGAAGATCGCAGGCATTCTCGTCGTGTGTACCGAAGTCGACCACCTTGTGCCCGTCAGCCACGAGCAGCTGTTCGATCTCCTCTTTGAGCGAGAACCCGGCGTGGTCGTTGGCCATGGCGATCCGCATCGCACGCTCCCAGAAGTCGTTTCCGGACGCTTCACCGCGGCCCGGTCCGGGTTCAAAGTAGCGGTGCGGTGCTTGGTGCGCGTACCGGGAACGTAGAGAGCGGGGCCGGCGACCTTTCGATCACCGAGCCCCGCTGCGCGGTGCCGGACCCGAGCCGAGCGCAACGACGCGCTTCGCCTCCGGGCGCCGGGGTGACTCCCGATCCCATCGCCGCGTGCTGACCAGGGCCGGCCCGCGCGACGTCCGCCCACCGCACCGAAGGAATAGGCGCCGGACCCGCGTCCGATGTCACACTCGGGGGAGCGACGGAACATATCCGCTGCCGAGCATCCGTACCAGCCCTTCGGCTCACTCCGGGCTGTGCTCCGGCCTTCGCTCTCGCGTCGGTGGTGCGCTGCCCTTCATGTGCCATTAGGTTTACTCGCGGCCGGCTACGGCGGCAACTCCTGGGGGGCCATTTCGGTGTCTGACTCGTCACCCTTCATTCCCTGTCCCGCGCGGTGATTCGGCAACGCGCTGGGTGTGGCCGGTCGCTTGTGCTGCTCGCGGTGCCGCCCAACGAGAGGGGCGCGGCACACCGTCCTGAATCGTTGCAGCGCGCGGCATGGCGGCCTTGCGTGTCGCGGCAGGTGGGGTGACGATGCTGCGGTTGCCCGTCCAACTCGATGGAGGCGCTCGCTATCGCCGTCCCAGAACGATCGTCGTACAACGTCCGGCACGTTGACATTCCCGATGCCGGGAATCTCGAGGTCGGTTACTTCGAGGACGGTCTGTACTGGTGGCGGCTGCACCACCGGACCGGCACCCTCCTGGAGGACGGCCACAGCCTCACCGTCGCGGGCGAGCAGAGCACCCGGTCAGCGGCTCGGGCACTGCTGCTGTTCCTGCTGGCGACGGCAGACGCACCGTCGCGCGACTTCAACCACGCGACCACGGTGTGGGCGTCGCTCAACCGGGAGGAGCTCGTCCGCATCCTCGGCAGACTCGCGGGTCCGACCGGCCGCTGATGCCGACCGCGCGCCGATGGCCGCCGACCCTGCCGGGTCGGCCGCCGACCCTGCCGGGTCAGGAAGCCTCCCGCACGCCCTGCCGGTCGCGGCGTGCGGGCGCATTCACCGGTGCCCGGTCGAAAGCCGGGTCGTCGGAAAGATCGCGCTGCCGGGTTTCGGAGTACGTGCCCACCGCGAGGATGGTGATCAACGCGGAGACCGCGACGTAGACCGCGACGGCGTAGCCGCTGCCGACGCTGGTGTAGAGCGCCACCGCGATCAGCGGCGCCAGTCCGCCCGCCACGATCGAAGCCAATTGATAACCGACGGACACCCCGGAATACCGCACCTTCGTCCCGAACAGCTCGGACAGGAATGCCGCTTGCGGGCCGTACATCGCTCCGTGGAACAGTAGCCCGCCGACCACGGCCAGGACCGTCAACGGCCAATTCCCGGTGTCGACCAGGAAGATGAAGACAAACGCCCAGACGCCGACACCGATCGCGCCGAGAAGGTAGATGGGGCGTCGGCCGAACTTGTCGCTCAATGCACCCACACCGGAATCGTCACAAAATGCACGGCCGCACCGATGAGCACCGCATTCAGCACGAACGAACTCGACGCCGTGTGGTCCCGGAGGATTCTTGGTCAGATAGGTGACCGCCACGACGGTGAAGATGTAGTAGGAGACGTTCTCGGCGAATCGCGCGCCCATCGCGGTGAACACCTCGCGCGGATACTGCCGGAACACCTCGATGATCGGCATACGCTGTTTCTCGCCGGCGCCGGCGCCCGCTTCGGCGCGGGCCTGCGCGGCGCGGAATACCGGCGACTCCTCGATCGAGAGCCGGATGAACAGCCCGATCAGCACCAGCACGGCCGAGAGCAGGAACGGGATACGCCATCCCCAGGACAGGAACGCGTCCTCGCTCTGGCACCAGCGCGAGCAGCGCCAGCAAGCCGTTGGCAAGCAGCTGGCCCAGCGGAACACCGGCTTACGGCCAGCTCGCCCAGTAGCCGCGGCGCGCGGGGTCGCCGTACTCGGAGACGATCAGCACCGCGCCGCCCCACTCGCCGCCCAGCCCGAAGCCCTGGATCAGCCGGAGCAGCACCAGCAGGACGGGAGCCAGTACCCCGATGGCGTCGTATCCGGGCAGCAGCCCGATCGCGAACGTGGCGGAGCCCATCATCAGCAGGCTGATCACCAGCAGCCTCTTGCGACCGAGGATGTCACCGTAGTGTCCGAATATCAGTCCGCCGACGGCGCGCGATGAAGCCGATCGCGAAGGTGCCCAGCGCCAGCAGCACACCGACGGCCGGATCGCTGGCCGGGAAGAACACCTTCGGAAAGACCAGAGCGGCCGCGACCCCATACAGAAAGAAGTCGTACCATTCGACCGTGGTGCCGGCCATGCTCGCCGCCACCACCTTGACAATGGTGGACCGCGGCTGAACTGCTGGTTGGGACATGAGGCTCTCCGAGGGGTTGGGCCGATCCCGACCGTTTTCGGGCGGCAACAAAGACAATTCCCGGCGACCTGGCCGGCCAATCACGACGGCCACTGCGCGCAGCATGGCGCGCTCGGCCATTCAGGAAAGCCACTGCGCTCAGCGGCGCCGTTCAGCGTGGCAGTTTCACACAGTTGCGCGCCCGATGGTGTGCTCCCGCCACATCTTTGGGCCGCGGCGGTCCAGCACTCGGATGCCGACTGGTTTTCTGGCGCGACTCAGCCGGCCCAGTGCCCGGGGCGGGTCAGCGAGGGCGGGAGTTTCGTCGCGGCATCTCCCCGCGCCGCGCTCACCTGCGGTTGGGTGAGGAACAGCGTCGACGAAAGGTCGGCGGCGGACAGATCGGCGTCGCGCAGGTCGGCACCGATGAGGTCGGCGCTGCGTAGGTCGGCTCCGGTGAGATCGGCGGCGATCAGGCAGGCACCCCGCAGGTCGGCACCGGTCAGATCCGCGTTCCGCAGCGCGGCCCCGACGAGATCCGCGCCTGGACGGGCCTTCTTCGCAGGCCCGATCGGCTTCGACCGGCCGCGCCGTGCTCCGGTGCGCACCAGGTCGCTGACCCGGGACAGCATGGAACTGACCCGGTCCCGGTGGGCCGCGACGCCCGACTCTTCGAGCAGTGCTGCCAGCCCGACGGCCTCGTGCCGAGCGAGGTCCTCCGTTTCGTCGACGGCCTGACGGAGGTCGTCCTGCAGCGGCCCTGCCGGCACCATCGGCAGCGCGAGCGTGAGGTACCAGAGCAGTTCGTGCAATTGACGCATGACGCCGAACACCGCGTACATCTGCCCGCCGGTCTCCGGCGCCTCTTGCCAGCTCCGCCCGCCATAGGTGTCCTGAGCGACGCGTTGACCTGCGCCGAAGCAGTCGTACACCGTGCAGCCCTTGAAACCGTCCTCGCGCAGCCGGGTGTGGATGGCGCACCGGAAGTCCAGCCGGAGGTTCTGGCAGGGCTCGCCGGCGTCCTTGCCGATGGCGAAGTCGGCCGAGGCCTGGAACGACAGCGCCACGCAGCACAAGCCGAAACAGTTGCCGCAGTCGGCGCGGAGCAGGGGCAGGCTGCGCATGGTTCATTGTCGCGGCCCGAGCCCGTTGCTGGCCGCCGACTGCGGCGGGACGACCGATGAGTCCGGACGACGCCGGCTGTCATCACCCCAGATAAATGGGCCGGAACGGGCAACGACCGGGAAGGAGCGAAGTGCATATGGTGCAACTCGTGGAGGACAGCGACCTGTGCGACCTCGGCGCCGCTGAAGTCGGCCGCAGACTGTCCGCCGGCCGGATCAGCGCGATTGACGTGCTGGACGCGCAATTGGCCCGGATCGAGGAACGCAACGGCGCGCTGGGCGCGGTCGTGTCGCTCGACGCGGACGGCGCCAGGCGGCGCGCGCAGGCGGCCGACGACGCGCTGGCCGCCGGCTGCCCGATCGGTCCGCTGCACGGTGTACCGATCACGCTCAAGGACGGCAATGACGTTGCGGGCCTGCGCACCACGATCGGCACCCACGAGTTGGACAATGTGCCGGCGAATGACGGGGCGGTGGCCGCGCGGCTGAGGGCGGCCGGTGCCAACGTCATCGGGCACACCAACGTGGCCGCGTGGCTGGCCGATCACCAGAGTGCCAACCCGGTATTCGGCCGAACCAGCAACCCGTGGGATTTGAGCCGGACGTCCGGTGGCTCCAGCGGCGGTGCCGCGGCGGCGGTGGCCAGCGGCATGACGCCGCTCGACGTGGGCTCCGACCTGGTCGGTTCGCTGCGCCAGCCGGCCAGTTTCTGCGGCGTGTATGCCTTGAAGACGACCGAACACCGGGTGCCGTTGACCGGGTTCTTCCGCACCCCCGACGGCGCGCCGCGACCGGTGCGGATCATGCTCGGCCTCGGCCCGCTGGCCCGTGATCTCGACGATCTCGAGCTCGCGCTGTCGGTGATCTCCGGTCCTGACGGTGTCGACGGCGACGTACCGCCGGTGCCGCTGACCCGCTGCGATCCCCGCGCACCGGGAGACCTGCGTGTTGCCGTTGCACCCGAAATCCCCGGAGCACCCGTAGTCAAGGTGTTGCGGGACAAGGTGGACCAGGTGGCCGGCGCCATCTCCGATGCCGGTGGACAGGTGCGGGAAGCACTCCCGGAGATCTCCTGGCAGGAGCAGGGTGAGCTCTTCGGCGAGCTCATCCAGCTGGTCACCTCGGTCTTCACGCCGGACGGTGCGGACTTCCGGCTGGCCCGTTACCTCGAGCTGCTGTCTCGCCGGGACGAGCTGATCGGCCGCTGGGAGAGGTTCTTCGACCAGTACGACGCGCTGCTGATGCCACCGGCGGCCACCGTGGCGTACCCGCATTGCCCGCCCGGCGAGCCGCTCTCCGTGGACGGCGGCCAGATCGCTTACTACGAGCAGGGTTTGGTCTTCGCGTTGGCGAGCCTCAACGGGTTGCCTTCGTTGGTGATGCCCGCCGGACAGGACGACGGAGGATTGCCGACCGGGATCCAGCTGGTCGGCGCCCGCTGGAACGAACCGCAGCTGCTGGCGACGGGGCGCGCACTGGAGAATGCCGGTCTCACGCCCGGATTCCGGCGACCACCGGTCACCCGAGTGGGCTGAGTCGACCCAGCCAAGTCGACCCAGCCAAGTCGACCCAGCCAAGTCGACCCAGCCAAGTCGACTCAGCCGTGATCAGGACTGCCGTGCCGCCGCGTTCCTGCGGGCCCGGTAGGCGGCGACCGCGGCGCGATTGCCGCAGCCGTCGTCGCAGAATCTCTTCGACCGGTTCTTGGACAGGTCGACCACGACATTGATGCACGTGGGGTACTCGCAGATCCGTAGCCGGCTCAGTTCGTCGCTGCGGACCACGTCCACGATGGCCATCGCGGCCTCCACGGCCATCCTGGTGGCCAGCGGGGCGGCCGGTGGGGTCGCGTGCAGGTGGTAGCTCCATTCGTCGTGCCTGACCAGCTGCGGGAGTGCCTTTGCCTCGCGCAGCAGCTGGTTCACGATCTGAACCACCTCGTCCTCGTCCACCTCCCAGATCCGGCGCAGCCGCGGCCGAAGCGCGCGAACGGCCCGCAGTTCCGCCTCGTCGTGGCGAAGCTCGCCGGTCCACCCCCAGCTGCTGACGAAAGTGTCGAGGGCCGCGATGTCGGGAAGATCCTCCTCGTCGGTATCCCCGTCCGCCGTCACCAACGGCGCCGTGTTGACCAACGCCGCGGCAGCGGCCAGCGCCACCTCGGTGTCATGAGCAAAAAGCACGTTGACTCCTGTCGGGGGCCGGTCGTAGTGTCATCATCGTAGGCCGTGTTCGGTCATGACACCGAAGACAGCAAGTGGCATTGGGACGACAAGGCAGCGGAGGACAGATGCTGGAGCAGCGAGCAACCCGAGCCGGATTCGTGCTGGCCCTGTTCTCGGCCGCGACCTTCGGCACGTCGGGCACGTTCGCCCGGTCGCTTATCGACACCGGCTGGTCACCGGCCGCGGCGGTCGCGATCCGGATCAGCATTGCCGCTGTGCTGCTGGCGGTTCCCGCGGTGGTGACGCTGCGGGGCAGGTGGAACGTGTTGTGGCGCAACATCCGGATGGTGACGATCTACGGACTCGTGGCGATCGCCGGCTGCCAGGTGTTCTTCTTCAATGCGGTACAGCACCTGTCGGTGGGGGTCGCCCTGCTGCTGGAGTACATGGGCATCATCCTGATCGTCGGCTGGCTGTGGATCCGCAACGGGCAGCGGCCCCGGCGGCTGACCATAGCCGGGTCGGTGGCGGCCGTGCTCGGCCTGATTCTGGTGCTCAACCTGGTCGGCGATACGCATATCGACCTGGTGGGGGTGCTCTGGGGCCTGGCTGCGGCAGTGGGACTCGCCGTGTTCTTCGTGCTGTCGGCCAAGAGCGATCCCGACCTGCCGCCGCTGGCCATGGCCAGCGGAGGAATGACGATCGGAGCGGTGACGCTGCTCGTCCTCGGCGCCGTGGGTGCCCTGCCGATGCAGGCGAACACCGGTGACGTCGATTTCGCCGGCCACCAGCTGAGCTGGCTGGTGCCGGTCATCGGGCTGTCGCTGGTGGCCGCCGCGATCGCCTACGTGGCCGGGATCGCCGCCACGCGGATCCTGGGGTCGAAGCTCGCGTCCTTCGTCGGGCTCACCGAGGTGCTGTTCGCCGTGCTGTTCGCCTGGCTGCTGCTGGGTGAGGTCCCGACCGCGCTGCAGCTGCTCGGCGGGGTGCTGATCCTGGCCGGCGTCGCTTTGGTGCGGATCGACGAGTTCCGTTCCGGCACAGCGGATCCCGTCAATCCGCAGGTGATCGCCAGGGTGACCCCCGCGCAGGAGCGCGGATGACCTGGGTGGCGCCGGCTCCGTCACCGGTGGATGGGCCGCTCAGCGGGGCCGACCGGCCATCCTGGAGGGCTACCTGCAGTTCCAGCGGGTCACTCTGCTAGGCGCGCACCGACTTCGGGAACTTCACGACCAACCCCTTGACACCGCCATGGGACGGCCCTACAGTCTTAATCAACCAAGTGATTGATCAATGAAATGGTTGATAACGTGATCGTCGATCCGTCCGCCGATGATCGGCTCGACCGGGCCTTCATGGCCCTGGCCGATCCGGTGCGGCGACGGATGATCGCCCGCCTGAGCCGCGGCCCGGCGACGGTCAACGAACTGGCCGATCCCTTCGAGATCTCCAAGCAGGCGGTCTCGAAGCACATTCAGGTGCTCGAGCAGGCCGGGCTGGTTACCCGGACGCGGGACGCCCAACGCCGACCCGTGCACCTGAATGCGGTCCAGCTCGAAGCACTCACCGCGTGGATCGACAAGTACCGGCTGATCCACGAACAGCAGTTCCGGCGTCTCGACACCCTGCTCGAGAGCATCGTCCTGCCCGGCGACGCCCCAATCACCCCACCCGCCCGCATCACCGGCCTCACCGACCAGGCCGGCCAGCACAAGGAGGAACAGACATGACGAACCCCGTCACCATCACCGCGCCCGAAGGTGTCCCGTTCATCGACATCGAGCGCGAGTTCGATGCGCCCGTCGCCGCGGTCTTCCGCGCCCACGCCGAGCCCGACCTGATCAAGCAATGGCTGGGGCCCAACGGGTATGAGATGGACATCGAGCACTTCGACTTCACCTCCGGCGGCGGCTATCGCTACGTCCACCGCAATCCTGAGGGACAGGAATTCGCGTTCAACGGCGTCTTCCACGTGGTGCGCGAGAACGACTTCGCGATCCAGACCTTCGAGTTCGAGGGATTCCCGGATGTGGTGAGCATCGAGTCACTGACCTTCCAGGACCTGGGTAACGGCCGCACCCGGCTGCGGGCGCACGCGGTCTACCCGACCTTGGGAGCCAGGGACGGAATGATCGCCAGCAACATGGAGGTCGGCGTCGTCGAGGGCTACGAGCGTCTCGACAAGGTCGCCGCATCCCTGTAACGCGGCCACGCCCGGGCCGTCCTCAACGACGGTCCGGGCGGCTCCGCGTGATCGACTTTCCCTTCCGCTGCGGCACTTCTTCCCGAATTGGAGCACGTAATGGACTGGACCCTGGAAGTCGTGATCGTCCCGGTCAGTGATCTCGACCAGGCGATCGCCTTCTATCGCGACAAACTCGGCTTCGCACTCGACCACGACACCCGCAACGAGCACATGCATGTCGCGCAGCTGACCCCGCCGGGATCGGGTTGCTCCATCGTCGTCGGTGACCTGCCGTCCCAGAAACAGATGGCTCCCGGCTCCCTGCACGGCCTCCAGCTCGTCGTCTCCGACGCGGCGGCCGCGCGCCAGCAACTGATCGACCGCGGGGTCGAGGCCAGTGAGGTCACGGTCTTCGACGAGCGGGACGGTGGGACCTTCTTCGGATTCAGCGATCCCGACGGGAATTCGTGGGCTGTGCAGCAGATCAAGGCCCGCGCGGCGAAGCCGCTGATCCCGGTCGAGGCACGCGGGCGCTTCGGCGAGGAGTAGGCCCTCAGTCCACGCTCGCGCCGCAGGTGGTGTTCAGGATGGTCCCGGTCATCGATCTCGCCAGGTCGGACGCCGCGAAGACGGCGACGTTACCGATGTCCTCGAGCGTCGCCGCATGGCCCAGCATGGTCGGCTCGACCAGCATGTCGGCGATGTCGTCCCGGCCGGGGAAGTCCTTGGGAAGTGTCTCCAGCAGCCCACCGGTCTCGATGGTGAGGACCCGGATGCCGTACTCGCCGAGTTCGGCCGCCAATTGTCGGCGAAGGGTGTCGACGGCGGCCAGCGCGACGATGAAACCGCCGATCGAATAGTGCCGGATGGGGTTCCGCGCGCCCCCACCACCGAACGTGAGGATCACCCCGGACCGGTGCCGGATCATCTGCCGGGCGGCGGCCCGGGCGGTGAGGAAGGTCGACCGCACCGCCGTCGCCACCGGCTTGTCGAAATCCTCCCAGCTCATCTCGGCGAGCGGCGTGCCCTGCACGTCCTGGACGTCGATGAGATTGAACGAGATGTCCAGGCTGCCCGCCTCGGCGACGACCCGGTCGGCGAGGGAATCCACGGCAGCCTCGTCCAGGGCATCCACGACGGCAGTTTCGGCCGCTCCGCCGGCCGAGCGGATCGATTCGGCCACGGCCTGCAACGTCGCCGAGGTCCGCCCGGCCAGGAATACCCTGGCGCCCGCGCGGGCGAAGGCTCTGGCCACCACGCTTCCGACGGCGCCGGCTCCGCCGTAGACGACCGCGTTCCTGTTTTCCAGCAGCATGTCCTTCTCCTGTCGTCGCCCGGTGTTTCGCCCGGTGTTGTCTTCCGGGGAATCCTGATCCTGTCGACCGCCGATGACCCGGTGTGTCATCGGTGCCGGGCGGCGGCGGCCCGCCACAACCTCAAGGCCGTGACCAGCCCCTCCGGCACGTGACAATGGCATGATGCCGCTGCCGCTGACCGACACCCTCGTCTCCTACCCCGCGGGATCGGTGCTCGATCGGGCCACCGTGCTGTCGATTGTGGTCCGTGACGCCCATGGCGTTGTGCTCACCGACAGGACGCCGTTCCACCCGGTTGATCCGCGCTGGCCCGACCAGGGAACCGATCTCGGGACGCTGACCTGGGCCAGCGGTTCGGGGCAGGTGGTCGAGGCGACGATCGGAGCCACCGACGGCACCCAGCTGTTGGTCGGCAGCGAGGTGAAGGTCCGCCGCGGCACACCTGGGTGGGCCTTCGTGGTCGCGCACCTGCTTGCTGTGGACGCGCCGTTGCCGGCGGAGGGCGAGATCGTCACGCTGACCGTCGACGGCCAGCACCGGGCCGCACTGTCCGCCGGCCACACCGCCTGCCACGTCGCCGCTCTCGCGCTCAACGGCGCGCTCGCCGACCGCTGGCGACAACCTCTCGGCAGTGGTGGACGCACCGACGGACTCGGCAATCCCGACTTCGATCAGCTTGCGATCACCTCCTCAGTGATCCAACCGTTCGGCGCCGCCGACACCTATCGGGTGGGAAAATCCCTGCGCAAGAAGGGCTTCGATCCGACGGACCTGGACTGCGCCCTGCCCGCAGTTGCCGACCGGGCCAATGACCTGCTGGCCGGCTGGGTGGCGGCCGGTGCGCCGATCGAGCTCGAGGTGTCAGGGCCGCGGCTGACCGACCTGCGCACCTGGATCTGCCGATTGCCCGAGGGGATGCAGCGTATTCCCTGCGGCGGAACGCATCTGGGCTCCCTGCATGAACTGAGCGCGATCAGGGTGGCGCTGGCCTTCGACGCAGCTGCGGGCGAATTGGTGATGACAACTGAGGCCACACCAGCCGAGCGACTCTGAAGGCTCTCCCGTAACGACTCTCAGGCGCCGAACCCGGGATCCGCGACGTCTTCCGCGTCCTGCAGGACCCGCAGGATGTTGCCGCTGGTCAGCGCCTCCAGCTCGGCGTCGGACCAGCCCCGATCGGCGAGCTCGCTGAGCAGCGCCGGGTAGGTGGAGACGTCCTGGAGCCCGATCGGCAGGTCGCTGACCCCGTCGAAGTCACCGCCGAGCCCGATGTGCCGCACCCCGGCGACCTCCCTTGCGTGCTCCACATGGTCGGCGACCTGTTGCAGAGTTGCTCGTGGTGACGGGTTCTCGACCTGCCATGCGGTCAGCTTCGCGACCGCGACCGGATCCAGGTGCTCGCCCGCGTGCTCGGTGTAGACGGTGACCTTGTCCAGCCCGAGGGCGTGCCGCTCGGCGTCCTCGGCCGTCGCGTGGTCGGCGCACTCCTGCGAGATGAAATCCGGCACGAAGGTGATCATGACGACGCCGCCGTTCTCCGCCAGTCGCTGCAACGCCGAGTCCGGCACGTCGCGCACATGATCGGTCAACGCCCGGCAAGAGGAGTGCGAGAAGATCACCGGTGCAAGGCTTTCGTCCAGCGCGGCATGCATCGTCGGCGGCGCGACATGCGAGATGTCCACCAGCATCCCGACCCGGTTCATCTCCCGGACCACCTGGCGTCCGAACTCGGTCAGCCCGCCCGCCACGGGGACGTCGGTCGCCGCATCTGCCCATGGCACGTTCTGATTGTGCGTCAACGTCATGTACGCGACACCGAGCATTCGCAACATGCGCAGCACACCCAGTGAATTGTCGATACTATGCCCGCCCTCGGCGCCCAACAGCGCGGCGATCCTTCCACCGGCCATGGCCCGCCGGACGTCGGTCGCCGTCCTGGCTGCCGCGAACGTTTCCGGGTATGCCGCGACAATCCTTGACACACAGTCGATCTGCTCGAGGGTGGCAGTGACGGCGGCACCGCCGGTCAGTGTGCCCGGCACGTACACCGAAAAGAACTGCGCACCGACGCCGCCCGTGCGCAGGCGCGGGATGTCGGTGTGCAGGGTGGGTTGGTGAACGGCAATATCCCTGGCGGTCAGGTCGTAGTCGACCTGCTTGCGCAGCGCCCAGGCCAGGTCGTTGTGACCGTCGAACACCGGTGCGCGCCCGAGCAGTTCGGAGATCCGTCCGCTGCTCATCGCATGGCCGCCAGACGCTCCACGGCCTCGTCGATGACCTCGTCACGTTTGCAGAACGCGAAGCGCACGAACGGCTTTCCATCGCGGGGATCGTCGTGGAACACCTCGTCCGGCACCGCAACGACGCCGGCGCGGTGCGGCAGGTCCAGGCAGAACTGCATGCCGTCGTCCGATCCCAGCGGCCGGATGTCGGTCATCACGAAGTAGGTTCCCTGCGGCCGGAGCACGCCGAACCCAGCCGCCTGAAGGCCGGCGCAGAGCCGGTCGCGCTTGGCCTGCAGGCCGTCCCGCAGCCCGCGTACCCACGTCATCTCGGTCCGCAAGGCCCCGGCCACCGCCGGCTGGAACGGAGCGCCGCCGACGTAGGTGAGGAACTGTTTCGCCGCCCGGACGGCGGCCACCAGCGGCGCGGGACCGCAGGCCCAGCCGATCTTCCACCCGGTGACGTTGAACGTCTTCCCCGCGCTGGAGATGGTGACCGTGCGTTCGGCCATTCCGTCGAACGTTGCGAGCGGCAGGTGTCGCACGTCGTCGTAGACCAAGTGCTCGTAGACCTCGTCGGTGAGCACGATCAGGTCGCGGTCCACCGCGACCCGGGCAATCCCGGCGAGCTCCTCGCGGGTCAGCACCGTTCCGGTCGGGTTGTGCGGCGAGTTCAGGATGAGCATCCGGGTGCGCGGTCCGACCGCGGCCGCCAGTTCGTCGACATCCAGTGCGAATCGACCCGTGCTGTCCGGGCGGAGTGGCACCGAGCGATGGCTGCCGCCGGCCATCGCGACGATCGGCGGGTAGGAGTCGTAATGCGGTTCGAGTATCAGCACCTCATCGCCCGGTTCGCACAGCCCGATGACGGCGGCCGCGAGGGCCTCGGTCGCCCCGACGGTGATCAGCACCTCGGCGTCGGGATCGAACCGCTGCCCGTGGTCACGCAGCCGGGCGTCGGCGACGGCGTGCCGCAACTCGGGGATCCCCGGACCTGGCGGGTACTGGTTCACCCCCTGCGCGATGGCCCGCTGGGCCGCGGCGAGCAGGGACGGCGGGCCGTCGGTGTCCGGGAAACCCTGACCCAGGTTGATCGAGCCGGTGGCCACTGCGAGCGCGGACATCTCGGCGAAGATCGTCGTTGTGTACGGCCGCAGGCGCAGCACCAGCGGGTTGGCCAGCCGCGGCGTCAGAGAATCGGCCGATGTCATGGGTCATTCCTACCGTGCCGGGTGAGCGCGGACGCGGGCGGGAACTGTCCCGATGTGCGCCCGAACGAGAACGACCCCCCACCTGCTCGGCCTGACACGTGACAATGGCGTCATGAGCACCACCGAATCCCAGCCGACCGAATCGGCCGGTCCAGCGGGCGCGGCCGATCCCGTGCGCGACCTGGCCGGGGCCGTCAACGACGCTGTGGGTACCCCGCCCCCGGCACCGGACCCCCCGGCAC
>Ga0075520_1000647_pt1 | contig 15701 bp, 14 predicted proteins | sample NGEPerB_FD_75100 | JGI IMG/M metagenome (GOLD analysis project Ga0075520, IMG submission 75100) | Arctic peat soil microbial communities from the Barrow Environmental Observatory site, Barrow, Alaska, USA - NGEE PermafrostAB12-B | ecosystem: Environmental > Terrestrial > Soil > Wetlands > Peat ... | reverse complement strand
GACGGAGGTGGCCCGGCCGATCACCTGGCCGCAGGGGTTGAAGTTCACGTCACGGGCCTGCTCGGGGTAACGGTGGCCCCGGGACACCGCCTCGATGGCCACCATCATCTGGAGCGGCATGGGAAGGGGATCGGGTGTGTCTTCGGCCTCCCACGCCTCGGTCCACTCGTTCCTCAGCATGCGGCACGGCTTGCCGGTGAAGGAGCGGGACCGCACCGTGTCGCGGCTGGTGGCGGCCAGGTAGGTCTCCATCTGCTTGGGCGGGATGTCGGCTTCCTCGACGGTGAGCCACAGCGTTCCCGACCACACCCCTTGGGCGCCGAGGGCCATGGCGGCGGCCATCTGCCGTCCGCTGCCGACGCCACCGGCCGCCAGCACGGGAATGGGGGCGACCGCGTCGACGACCTCGGGCCACAGGACGATGCTCCCCACGTCCCCGGTGTGACCACCACCCTCCGAGCCCTGGCAGATGATGAAGTCGAGCCCGGCGGCCTTGTGGCTGAGCGCGTGCTTGACCGATCCGGCCAGTGCGCCGATCATCAACCCGGCGCCCTGCACCTTCTCCACCACGTCCGGCGGGGGGGTGCCGAGGGCATTGGCGACCAGCTTGACGTTAGGGTGGCGGAGGGTGACGTCGAGCAGTCCGGCGGCATGGGCCGCCGTCCACCCGATCATCCCGTTGCTGCGCCGATCCTCCTCGGGGAGCTCGGGGACGTGGTGATCGGCGAGGATCTTGAGTGCGAACTCCTTGTGCTCGGCCGGCACAAGGGCACGGATCTGGGCCTCGAGCTTGTCGGGGTCCATCTCCTCCATGCCCTCGTACTTGGCCGGAATGACGATGTCGACCCCGTACGGCTTGTCGCCGACATGCTCGTCGATCCAGGTGAGCTCCACCTCGAGCTGCTCGGGGGTGAAGGCGATGGCACCCAGCACCCCGATCCCCCCGGCATTGGTGACGGCGGCCACGACGTCGCGGCAGTGGGTGAATGCGAAGATCGGGAATTCGATGCCCAACTTCTGGCAGATCTCGGTGTTCATCGGTGGGGCTCCTCATCTGGATGATCGGTTGCGGGAATCGAATCGGTCGGGGAGAGCGATCCCGATCGGGCCGGCACGCGGAGTGGCGACCCGTCCTCGGGAGAACCCAGCAGCGAACACAGCCCTTGCATGGCCAGCTCGTCGCTCACCGACCCCGGATCGAGGCGCCGCTGCATGGCCAACCCGGTGAGGAGCGCCTTGACCAGGACGGCCATCCCTTCGGGGGCGGCGATCGGCCGGGCGTCGACGGCGGCGGTCCACCCGGCCAGCTGGCGGGCGCTGTACCGGCGGGCCTCGGCGTTGCGGACCCGGATCACCTCGCACACCTCCGGGTCGCGGGCCGCCCGCAGCCAGAGCTCGTGCTCGAGCAGCGCCCACCGCCCGGACCGCTCGTCGGTGGTGTCGGCCACGTTGTCCCACACCGCACGGAGTTGGCCACGGGGAGAATCGGACACGGCAACCTCGGCCAGCAGCACCGTCAGCACCGAGTCCTTCCACGAGTCGAGCAGCGCCAGGAGCAGCCCTTGCTTGCTGCCGAAATGGGCGTAGACCGCGCCGGACGTCCGACCGGCGGCCTCGGCCACGGCATCCACCGACACGGCATCGACCCCCTGCTCGGCGAATAGGTCGGCGGCGGCGGCCAGCAGCCGCCCCCGTGTGTCGGCCTTCCGTTCCTCTTGGGTCTTGGACACGTTCCCCCGTGGCGTCGCTGCGGTCCTGCGCTGTCCGGAAATCTACATATATCGGAATCGTTATGCAACATGGGCTGCGAACGCGAGCGGACGAGGAGCGTCATCGCAGGTGGTCCGACATAAGGTGTCCGGACACCTCGGACCAGGAAGGAGCACCATGGAGCCATCGAAGACTGTTGTGCGCGACAAGCTCTACATCGGGGGAGCCTGGGTCCCCTCCACCGGATCGGGCTCGATCGACGTCATCGACTCAACTTCCGAGGGGGTCATCGGGACGGTTCCGGAGGGCACGACCGAGGACATCGACCGTGCAGTGGGTGCCGCCCGCGCGGCATTCCCGGCATGGTCCGCCACTCCGGTCGAGGAGCGCACCGCTCTGCTGACCCGGGTGGGAGAGGCCCTGGGGTCCCGCATGGACGAGCTGGCCGACCTGATCACCCACGAGGTGGGCATGCCCCTGATCCTCTCCCAACTGGTGCAGGTGGGGCTGCCTATGGCGTCCTTCGGATCGATGGCCCAGGTGGCCGCCGACTTCACCTGGGAACAGACCATCGGCAACTCGGTTGTCGTCCGCGAGCCGATCGGCGTGGTCGGCGCCATCACCCCGTGGAACTACCCCTTGCATCAGATCGCCGCCAAGGTCGCTCCGGCGCTGGCGGCCGGATGCACCGTGGTGCTCAAGCCCAGCGAGGTGGCTCCGCTGAACGCCTTCGTCCTCGCAGAGATCTTCGACGAGCTCGGCCTGCCGGCCGGGGGGTTCAACCTGGTGACCGGCTTCGGGCCGGTGGTGGGCGAGGCGATCGCCGGCCACCGCGATGTCGACATGGTCTCCTTCACCGGCTCGACCAGGGCCGGAAAGCGGGTCTCCGAGGTGGCCGCGGCCACCATCAAGCGGGTCGCCCTCGAATTGGGCGGGAAGTCGGCCAACGTCATCCTCGACGACGCCGACCTGGCCCGGGCTGTTCCCGACGGCGTGGGCAAGTGCTTTCTCAACTCGGGCCAGACCTGCAGCGCCCTGACCCGGATGCTCGTGCCACGAGCGCGGCTGTCGGAGGTGGAGGAGCTGGCCAAGTCCGCCGCCGAGTCCTTCACCCCGGGCGATCCCTTCGACGGTGGTACCCGCCTCGGACCCCTGGTGTCGGCGGCGCAGCGGGATCGGGTACGCAACTACATCGACAAGGGGATCGGCGAGGGAGCCACCCTAGTGACCGGCGGCGCCGAGTCACCAGACGGGCTCGACACGGGCTATTTCGTCGAGCCGACGGTGTTCTCGTCGGTCTCCCGCGACATGACCATCGCCCGGGAGGAGATCTTCGGCCCCGTGCTGGTCATCATCCCTTACGACTCCGAGGAGGAGGCGGTGGAGATCGCCAACGATACCGAGTACGGGCTGGCGGGCGGCGTGTGGTCCGGTGACCCCGAGCGGGCCAAGGCGGTGGCCCGGCGCCTGCGGACCGGCCAGGTCGAGGTCAACGGCGGGGGATTCAACCCGATGGCCCCCTTCGGCGGCTACAAGCAGTCCGGCAACGGACGCGAGTTCGGTGCCTTCGGGCTCGAGGAGTTCCTCGAGGTCAAGGCCGTGCAGCTCTGACGTTCCGAGGTGGGCACCCGTGGTCGGATGCCCACCGGGTGGGGACGGATCAGAAGCCGAACTGGTCCTCGACGAGGCCCAGGTAGATCATGGCGGCGTCGGTGTAGGACTTCTCGCCGATGAACACGTGTTGGGTACCGGTGTACATGTCGCGGAATGCCCGCTCGAGGCGGGTGCCCTCGCGGATGGCCGAGGTGCCGGCGGCGAGGTGGGCCCACTGGACGACTTCCCGGCCGGCCTCGGTTGCGTAGGTGGCGGCCACCCGCATGTCGGCCCGCAGGGTGGGCGTGAGGGCGCGGCCGTCCATCACCTGGCGTTCGACGTCGCCGAAGGTGGTGACCACGAGGAGGCGGGCCGCCTTCCACATGGCCAGATGGTGCGAGAGGTTCCGTTGGAAGGTGGTCCGGTGGGCCAGTGACGCGTCGTCGCCCATGCGGACCTTGGTGGCGGCCAGCTCCGTGACGTCGTCGAGCATGCTCTTCGCCACCCCCAGGGCCCACGAGGCATGGCCGGCTGCGGTGATCGGGATCAGGCCCATCCTGAACGCGGCCGATCCGCCACGCTCCGGCGCGCGGCAGAAGAGTGGAAACGTGCGCTCCCCGGGCACGAACAGGTCGGTCACGTTGTAGTCGTACGATCCGGTCGCCTTCAGCCCCTGCACGTGCCAGCCATCGGTGAAGACGATCTCGTGGCGGGGGACGACCGCAACCAGCAGCGGAGGGATCCCGTCGTCACCGGCGACCACCTCGCCGTCGACCGTGGGGATAAATCCTGCGGCGACGTACTGCGCGTGACCGGTCCCGGAGCCGAAGTTCCAAGCACCCGTGACCCGGTACCCCCCGTCGACCGTCTCGCCCAGCCCGTTGGGGAAGAACTGGCCGCCCACGGTGACCCGGTTCGCGTTTCGGGTAAATACCTCGTCGAACCCGTCGGCGGGCAGATAGGCGGCGCAGGCCGCAGCCGAAGGCAGATTTGCGATCCCGATCCAACCGAGCGAACCGTCCTGCCAGGCCAGCTCGATCCAAGTGTCGATCATCTCCGGGAAGGTGGGCTCGCTGCCGTCGGCCTCGGCCGGGTTGCACCACTGCATCAGCCCGCTGCCCCACAGGGCCTCGACCGTCCGCTCGTTGAGCGTGCGGTTGCGCTCGGACTCTGCCGCCTCGGTGGCGACCAGGGCGCGCAGCGAGGTCGCGGCCTCCGGTCCGTCGACGGTCACGCTTGTCGCCATGGGCTGACTCCTCAGTCGGGGGCCGTCGTCGGTCACATGCCGTGTTGTTCGAGTAGCCCGACACGTAGGCCCGCAGTGAACCCACCGTCGACCACGAGGGCGTGCCCGGTGATGAAGGAGGCGTCGCCCGAGGAGAGGAAGGCAGCCGCCGCGGCGATCTCCGAAGGCTGGCCAAACCGACCGAGCAGGTGCTCCTCGCGCAGTCGCTCCCGGTAGAGGTCCATCCCGTCCGAGTCCGTGATCGACCGGAGCATCGGGGTGTCGATACCCCCAGGGCAGATGCAGTTCACCCGGATCCCACGGCGTCCGTAGTCGATGGCGACGCACTTGGTGAGCAGGACCACCCCGCCCTTGGAGGCGTTGTAGGCGCTGCCCCCCTCGGTGCCCTCCAGCCCTTCGATGCTGGCGATGTTGACGATCGAGCCGTGGCCCTGGGCCAGCATGTGGATGGCGCTGTGCTTGTCGACCAGGAACGTTCCCTTGAGGTTGACGTCGACCACCCGGTCCCACTCGTCTCCGTCGAGGAGGTGGATCGGGCCGCCCCCGGCCACACCGGCCGCGTTGACCACGGCGTCGAGGCGGCCATGGTCGCCCATCACCGAGGCGAAGGCCGCCTCCACCGCCCCCTCGTCCCGCACGTCCACCAGGTGGTCCACCGCACCCGTCACATCGAGGGTCACCACCGTGGCCCCCTCCTCGGCCAGGCGGTCCGCGCACGCGCTTCCGATTCCCGAAGCAGCGCCGGTCACCACGGCGACGGTGTCGTCGAGTCGTCCCATCCAGCTTCCCCCTTTGCGGTGTCCGGGCCGGAGGGACCCGAACGTCTGGGGCGAACGTAGGGTCGGTTGCCCGGGCTGGTCAAGGGCGCCTGGCGGACCGCCGGTGCTGCGGCCCCCGGGGTGCACCCCTCGGGCCGCGCGTGGTCACTCCGGGAGTCCGGTCATCATGTGGTGGCTCACGTCACCGACCAGGTCGACCAGGTACCGGCGCTCCGAGAACCACCAGACACCGCCCCGGCGCTCGAACCGATCGTGGTAGCGGCCGGCCAGGATGGGCTGGAGGGGGAGGCCGGGCACCGCCTGGAGAACAGTCCAGTACGAGCGCGCCGTGGCGGTCCCGGCATCCTCGTCGATCTCGAGGATGAGGTTGGTGGTGACGTGTTTGGTGCCCGGGGTTCCGTCGCGATAAATGCGCGCCGTGGAGGAGAACAGCTTGCGGATCGCCTCCCGACCGGTGAGCAGCGGCTCTCCGTCCCCACCACCCACGGCAGCATATCCCAAAAGGTCGGCCATTCCGTCGAAGTCGCCGCCGTCGATGCACTCCGCGTAGCGGGCGATCAGGTTCCCCAGTTGGATGGCACCGCCGGTCATGGGCCGGGCTCGATCCTCGCGCCGGGTTGCCCCGTCGTGACCGGGTCGTGGGCGCCGTCAGGCGAAGGACAGGTCGGCATCGTCCCAGTAGGCGTGCACCGAGGTGAACAGTCCGTCGGCGGCGACGGTGAAGACTTCGATGCCGTCGATGGTCATAGTCGACCCCCCGGTGACCAGGCGGATCTCGAAGTCGATGGCCACGTTGCGGGCGCACGTGTGGACGGCCGTTGCCGTGAAGGCCCACGTCTCGCTGGCACCGATGCTCACCTCGAAGAACGCGGCGATGGCCGCCCGGCCCACGTTCGGCGGATTCGATGCCGGGTCGGCCTGCACCGCATCCTCGGAGAAGAACGCGGCGATGGCCTGAGGGTCGCGGCTGTTGACCGCGTCCACGTACTCGGCGATGCGGGCACGCAGCAGGTCCGGGGTCAGCATGGCGATTCCTCCGACTGGGTGGCTCGTGGGGGCGGACCGATCACCGACGGCGCCACCGTCAGACGCCGACGGCGTGCACACCGCCGTCGACGTGGAGTATCTCACCGGTGGTCATCGGCAGGAGATCCGACAGCAGGGCCAGGCAGGCCCGGGCCACGACGTCGGTGTCGAGCACGTCCCACCCCAATGGCGCCCGGTCCGCCCAGGTGTCCTCGAAGGTATTGAAGCCGGGGATCGACTTGGCCGCCATGGTCTTGACCGGGCCGGCCGCCACCAGGTTGACCCTGATCCCCTGAGGACCGAGGTCACGCGCCAGGTAGCGCGACAGGGACTCGAGCGCCGCCTTGGAGACGCCCATCCAGGCGTACGACGGCCAGGCCACCGAGGCGTCGAAGTCGAGGCCGACCACCGACGCTCCGGTGCGACCACCCTCACCGGCGGCGATCAGCAACGGGAGAAAGGCCTCGACCAGTGCTTTGAGCGAGTAGGCCGACACGTGGAGGGCTACCTGGACCTGGTCCCAACCGGCCCGGAACATGTCCCCGCCCAGGCACTCCGGCGGGGCGTAGCCGATGGCGTGGACCAGACCGTGCAGCAGGTCCCCACCGGCGGCGAGCTGCACCGCGGCGGCCGCCAACTGCTCCGGTCGGGTGACGTCGATCTCGAGCACGTCGGCCTCGACCGGCAACTTGCGAGCGGTCCGCCTGGTGAGGGACAGGCCGCGGCCGGCACCGCTCAGGATTACCTCGGCCCCCTCCTGCTGGGCCGTGCGGGCCACCGCGAAGGCCAGCGAGGCATCCGTGAGCACCCCGGTCACCAGAATCCGTTTTCCCTCGAGCAGTCCCATGCGGGGGTCAGGTTACTGCCGGTCCTCCCGTCGGCCGTGAATCGTTGTGCAAGGGTAGGAATATGCGAATCGGCATTCTGGGAGGGACCGGCCCCGCCGGCCGGGGTCTGGCCGTTCGGCTGGCGGCCGCCGGTGAGGATATCGTCATCGGGTCGAGGGACGAGCACCGTGCCGAGACCGTGGCCGAGGGCCTGGTCGCGGCCTGGCCCGACCACCGCCTGGCCATTGCCGGCGCGGCGAACGAGGACACCGCATCGTGCGGGTTGGTTGTGGTGGCCACGCCCTGGGACGGCGTGATCGCCACGGTCGTGCCACTGGCTCCGTCACTGGAGGGGAAGGTGGTGGTGTCGATGGCCAACGCCCTGGTCAAGGAGGGCCGGGAGTTCCTGGCCCTGGTGCCGCCACGCGGCTCGGTCGCCGCCGCCCTGCAGGCCGGGCTGCCCCGTTCGTTGGTATCGGCGTCCTTCCACCACCTGCCTGCCTCGGAGATGGAGAAGTTGAGCGCGCCCATGGCCGGGGACGTGCTGGTCTGCTCGGATCACCCCGAGGCAACCGCGGCCACCGTGGAGTTGGTCGACAAGATCGACGGACTACGCGGGGTGGACGCGGGAAGCCTGTCCCAAGCGGCACCGATCGAGGCGTTCACCGCGGTGCTGATCACGGTGAACATCCGCCACAAGGTGCATGCCGCGATCCAGCTGGCCGGATTCGGCGATCATTGATCGGATGAGCGGGCGATCGGTGATCCGCCTCCATGACTCGGCCCGATGCGGGATCGTCCCGCTGGAGCCGGGGCCCCTGGTGACCCTGTACTCCTGTGGCATCACCCCGTACGACTCGGCCCACCTGGGGCACGCCCAGGTCTACCTCACCTTCGACATCCTCCAGCGGAGGCTGCGGGACCTCGGTCACGAGACCCGGTGCGTCAGGAACGTCACCGATGTCGACGACGACATCCTGCGCAAGGCCCGTGAACTCGGGGTCCACTACCTTGATCTCGCCGCCGAGGAGATCGCCCGATTCGACGCCGACATGGCCGCACTGGGATTGATCCCCGCGTGGTCGGAGCCCCGGGCCACCTCGGCGATCCCCGAGATCCTCACCCTGATCGGCTCGGTGCTCGACTCGGGCGCTGCCTACCAGGCCGGCGGCGCCGTCTACTTCGACGTGACCACCTTCCCCCGGTTCGGGGAGGTGAGCCACTTCGACCCGTCCCGTATGTTGGAGCTGGCCGTGGAGCACGGGGGCCATCCCGATGATCCGAACAAGCGTCATCCCCTCGATTTCGTGCTGTGGCAGCCCTCGCTGCCCGATGAGCCGTCGTGGGAGTCCCGGTGGGGACCGGGCCGTCCGGGGTGGCACATCGAGTGCTCGGCCCTGGCCCTCCGCGAGCTGGGGGAGACCGTCGATGTCCACGGAGGTGGGCGCGACCTCATCTTCCCCCACCACGAATGCGAGACCGCCCAGTCGGAGTCTGTGACCGGGAAGACGTTCGTCCGCCACTGGCTCCATGTCGGGTTGGTGGGGCTCGACGGAACCAAGATGTCCAAGTCCCTGGGCAATCTGGTGTTCGTCGGCGACCTGTTGAAGGAGTGGGAGCCCGCCGCGGTGCGCCTGGCCCTGCTCGGCCACCACTACCGCCCCGACTGGGAGTGGACTGCCGACGACATGCCCCTGGCCGGCCGGCGCCTCGACCTGTGGCGGTCGTCTGTCGCGGGACGTGGTGTGCCGGCCCCGGGGGGCGGCACTGACGGCACCGAGGACGAAGGGCTGGTGCTGGTGCGGTCGTTCCTCGACGACGATCTCGACACACCGGGTGCGTTGCGGGCCCTCGACACTGAGGCGGCGGCGGGGCGCCCGGTTGTCGCTGGGGCGGCCCTGCTGGGCGTTACCCTGTAGTCCCGTTGACTTGGGGCCGACGGCCGGGTGGCCAGAGGCGGCTTCCGACCGATCGCCCCGCGTTGCACGTTCGACACGATTCACAACCCGTTGGACACGACCCGATGGAAAGGCAGACCCATGGCAGCCGTCACCGTTCGACTTCCTGATGGTTCGACCAAGGAGTTCGACGAGGGCGTCACCGCCCTCCGGTTCGCCGAGTCGATCGGTCCCCGCCTGGCCAAGGCGGCGCTGGCGGCCACCGTGGACGGCGTCGAGGTCGACCTGGGGGCACCGCTGCCGGACGGAGCAGAGGTGACGGTGGTCACCGCCGATTCCGCAGCCGGCCGCAACGTGCTGCGCCACTCCACGGCCCATGTGCTCGCCCAGGCGGTGCTCCGCCTGTGGCCCGGGGCGCACTTCGCCATCGGCCCGGTGATCGAGGACGGCTTCTACTACGACTTCGAACTGCCCGGTGGTGCGCACTTCAGCGACGACGACCTCGAGCGCGTCGAGGCCACCATGCGCGAAATCATGGCCGAGGACCAGCCCTTCGTCCGCCATGAGCACACCATCGACGAAGGCCTGGCGCTCTTCGAGGGACAGCCGTTCAAGCGGGAGATCATCGAGGCGGTGAGGGCCGGCCAGGACGAGGTGGACGCCGCAGCCGAGGGCGCCTCGGCCGCGGCGGTGTCCACCTACTGGAACTCGCCGGCCTTCACCGACCTGTGCCGGGGCCCCCACGTGCCCACCACCGGCCGCCTGGGCCACTTCGCCCTGATGCGGGTGGCGGGGGCCTACTGGCGAGGCGACGAGAAGCGCCAGCAGCTCCAACGCATCTACGGGACGGCCTGGGAGTCGGACAAGGCGCTGGCCGAGCACCTCCACCGGCTGGAGGAGGCCGAACGGCGCGACCACCGCCGGCTCGGCGCCGAGCTGGACCTGTTCTCCTTCCCCGACGAGATCGGCTCGGGCCTCGCCGTGTTCCATCCCCGGGGCGGCACCATCCGCCGTCTCATGGAGGAGTACTCGCGCCAGCGCCACGTGGCCGCCGGCTACGAGTTCGTCAACACCCCCCACATCACCAAGGCCGAGCTGTTCGAGACCTCGGGGCACCTCGACTGGTTCGCCGAGGGGATGTTCCCGCCCATGGAGCTGGACGGCGGACACCAGTACTACCTCAAGCCGATGAACTGCCCGTTCCACATCCTCATCTTCAAGAGCAGGCAGCGCTCCTACCGCGAGCTGCCCATCCGGTTCTTCGAATTCGGCACGGTCTACCGGTACGAGATGTCCGGCGTGGTGCACGGGCTGACCCGGGTGCGGGGCATGACCCAGGACGACGCCCACATCTTCTGCACCCGCGAGCAGATGGCCGGCGAGCTCCACACCACGTTGAGCTTCGTCCTGTCACTTCTACGCGACTTCGGGCTGGAGGACTTCTTCCTCGAACTGTCGACCCGGCCCGAGGGCAAGGCGGTGGGTTCGATCGAGGAATGGGACGAGGCGACCGAGGCGCTCCGGTCCACGGCCATGGCCATGGACCTGGAGTTCGTCCTCGACGAGGGGGGAGGCGCCTTCTACGGGCCGAAGATCTCCGTGCAGGCGCGCGACGCCATCGGCCGGACCCATCAGATGTCCACCATCCAGCTCGACTTCCAGCTGCCCCAGCGTTTCGACGTCGAGTACATAGGGGCCGACAACGCCCGACATCGGCCCATCATGGTCCACCGGGCCCTGTTCGGCTCCGTCGAACGGTTCTTCGCCATCCTGCTCGAGCACTATGCCGGCGCTCTGCCCACCTGGCTGTCGCCCGAGCAGGTGCGGGTGCTCGGCGTTCGGGGTGACCACGAGGGGTATGCCCACAAGGTGGCCGACCGGCTGTCGGCCGTCGGTGCCCGCGTGTCGGTCGATCCGGCCGACGAGCCGCTGGGCGCGCGGATCCGCCGGGCGAAGTTGTTGAAGGTGCCCTACATCCTGGTGGTGGGGGACGACGATGTGGCGGCGGGAACCGTGGGCGTCAACCGACGGGGGAGCGAGCGGCCCGTGCGGGGGGTGGAGGTCGTCGCGTTCACCGAACAGCTGGAGCAGGAGATCGCCGAGCGCCGTCTCCCCGAATCCACCCCATGAGCCTCGAGCACCTGTGGGCCGGGTGGAGGAGCGAGTACGTGTCCTCCGTCGGCTCGCCGGGGCCGGCCCCGGCCGAGGACGGCGACCCCGCCCCGCTCGACGACGCCGACCACTGCGTCTTCTGCCGCATCGCCGCCAGCGGCCCGCCGACCGCCGGCAACGGTGTGCTCTGGGTCGGCCGCCACGTGCTTGCTGTCCTCAACGCCTTTCCGTACTCGTGCGGCCACCTGATGGTCGTCCCTCTGCGGCATGTCCGGTCGGTGGGCGAGCTCACGGAGGAGGAGGGCACCGAGCTGTGGTCGGGGCTCCAACGGGGCGTGGCTGCGCTCGACGCCTCCTTCGGTCCTGATGGGATCAACCTCGGTGCCAACCTCGGTCGGGCGGCCGGGGCCGGGATCCCGCGCCACCTCCATCTCCACGCGGTGCCCCGCTGGCTGGGTGACACCAACTTCATGACCACAGTGGCCGGTGTGCGGGTGCTGCCCGAGACTCTGGCGGACACCTGGGAGCGCCTGCACGGTGCCTGGCCGCCTGACCGAGGGGGGTGAGCGCCCTGGGAGCGCAGCCGGCCTCCGTCCGGAATCGAATCTGCCGCACCGGTGTTCATCTCCGTGGTCCTCGAATATCGGGGCACCCACGACACCAAGGGGTGGAGATGCAGGTCAAAGAGCTCGGGCACCTGGTGCTCTACGTGAGGGATCTCGAACGGTCGGTCGCCTTCTACCGGGACGTGCTCGGCTGGCAGTCCGCGTTCCCGGCCGGCCTGGGGTTTCCCGCCGCCGCGTTCACGTCGGGGCGCACCCATCACGAATTGCTCCTGATCGAAGTGGGGGAGGACGCGGCGGCCGCGCCGTCCGGCCGGCGGCTCGGTCTCTACCATTTCGGCCTCAAGATCGGTGACTCCGACGACGCCCTGCGTGAGGCGGTGCAGCGGCTCGAGGAGGCACGGGTGCCGATCGTGGGCGCCAGCGACCACACGGTGACCCACAGCCTCTACATCCTGGACCCGGACGGGAACGAGATCGAGCTGTACATCGACGTCCCCGGGATCGACTGGAAAGCGGATCCCAGCCTGGTCATGGCCCCGATCCGGGCGTTGTCCCTGTAGGCCGGCGGGATCTGGCCCCCGGCGCCCGCGGGCCCCGATCCGGTGCGGGGACGCTACCGCTCACTCGAGCTAGCAGATGGTAGAGTTGGGTGAGCTTTCTGAAGGGAATGCCATGTTCGACGGGCGCTGGCGCGACACGGTGGACCGGGGTACCGGCCCCGTTGGTCGCAGGCTGCAGAAGGTCGGCATCACTGCCGACATGCTGACCGCCACTGGATTGGTGTCGGCCGCCGCCACGGCCGTGGCCGTGGCAACCGGGCACCTCCATCTGGCCATCCTCCTGCTGATCCTGACCGGCCTCCACGACCTGCTGGACGGACCGGTGGCCAAGGCATCGGGTACCTCGTCGACGCGCGGGGCGTTCTTCGACTCTGTCACCGACCGGGTGTCCGACGCGCTGATCCTGGGTGGCGTGGCCTGGTATCTGGCGTCGACCCACTCCGGCCACCTGGTGCTGCTGCCGTTCGCCGTTCTCGGCGCCACCTCCCTGGTCTCCTATCAGCGGGCCAAGGCCGAGTCCCTGGGGATCTCGGCCAAGGGGGGGCTGATGGAGCGGGCCGAACGGATGATCCTGTTGGGGTTCGGCTTCCTCTCGGCGTCGTTCCTGGTCCCGGTTCTGTGGCTGATGTTGGCCCTGACGATGGCCACCGCAGTGGGCCGCTTCACCAAGGTCTGGCGGCTCGCCGAGGCCCCGGTGCCGCCGATCGCCTCCCGACGCCGCCGGCGTACGAGGACCTCCGCCCGCGTGGGTGGCCGCACCTCGTCGGCGTCCCGCTGGCGTGCCCGCCGGCAGGGTGAACTGGCCAGCCGATCGGGCCGCACGTGGCGTGCGCGCCATGCCCGCCAGGGCATCCGCCAGCGTGCCAGTCGCCGGCATCCCTGAGCCCTTCAGTCCGTTGCCTGGCACGAACTGAGGCCACGTGAACAAGGAGCAGGTGGTCTTTCGCACCTACGCCACCCTGGGCCGGTGCCTGGCCGCGCTGCCCGAGCCGGTGGCACTGGGAGTGGCCAACCTGGTCGGCGACGTGCTGTTCCGGGTCCGGCACGAGCAGCGCGCCATGGTGTCGAACAATCTGAGGCGTGTGCTCGATGCCGATGCCTCGGACACCGCCATCCTCGACGGGTGGGCACGCCGATCGTTTCGGGCCTACGCTCGGTACTGGGTCGAAGGGGCCCGGCTCGGTGGCACGCCACCGAGCGAGGTGGAACAGCGTACGTTCATCCAGGGCATGCAGTATCTGGTGGAGGGGATGGCGCTCGGCAAGGGCGTCGTCATGGCACTACCGCACGTAGGGAGCTGGGAGTATGGGGGCGCATTTCTGGCATCGCAGGACCTGCCGATGACTGCCGTCGCCGAGCGGCTCGAGCCACCCGAGCTCTTCGAATTCTTCGTCGAGCAGCGGGCGGCCATGGGGCTGACCATCGTGCCCCTCGATTCGTCCTCCGGCGGCGCACTCCTCTCGACCCTGCGGCGGGGCGGACTGGTCGGGCTGCTGAGCGATCGGGACATCGAGGGCTCCGGCATCGAGGTCGAGTTCTTCGGGGAGCCCACCACGATGCCCGCCGGCCCGGCCACGCTGGCCCTGAGGACCGGTGCCGTACTGACCACAGGCGTCGTCTACAGCGGCCCGGGCCCTGATCACCGGGCCCTGATCCACCCGCCGATCGACACCTCCCGCCGGGGGACGCTGCGCACCGACGTGGCCCGCCTCACCCAGGAGATCGCTCACCGCTTCGAGGGGATGATCCGCCTGGCACCCGAGCAGTGGCACGTGTTCCAGCCCCTTTGGCCGGTGGATCGCCCGGAGGACGGCGCGTGACCAAGTTCGAGAGTCGAGCGCTGCCGGTGGACACCGAACTCGACCTGTTCGGCCCTCCGGTGGTCGTCAACCACCGGAGAGGGGATCGCGCCGGCCCCTCCCGACCGGTGCCCGACCTGGAGTGCACCGACCGGAACGGACCGGCCGGGGAGCCCCGGTTCCGCGCTCTGGCCGAGCACGAGTTCGACGTGGTGGCGGTCGTCAGCGCCGAAGGTCGATTCATCTTCGTCAGCGCCTCCGCGGAGCGGCTGTTCGGCTACGACCCCAGCCACGTCATCGGCCAGGACGCGTTCGGTCTGTTCGACTCGCTGAGCGTCGAACCGGTGCGGGCCCTCTTCAACGACCTGGTGGCCCGGCGCAGGCTGTCGGTCTCCCTCGAGATCCAGACGGTACGGGCCGACGGGAAGACGATCGACCTCGATGTCACGGCTGCCAATCATCTCGACGATCCCATCGGCGGGATCGTCGTCAACGTCCGGGACATCACCGACCGCAAGCGCCTCGAGCAGAGGATCCGCTCGTTGGACCAGCGCCAGGCCACCATCATCGAATCGTTGGCCGACGGCGTGATGATGGTCGATGCGCAGGGCGTCGTCATCGGAGTCAACGAATCCTTCGAGGTGATGTTCGAGGCACCACGAGTGCGGGTGGTCGGCCGGCACCTCGACGATCTCCTTGCCATCAGCCAGAACCGGGGTATTCAGCTGCTCGACGGTGAGGGCGGGTTCATCGATGCCAGCGAGCAGCCGACCGCGTTGGGCATGCGCAGTGGCCGACGGTCGGTCGGGGTCGTGTGCGGGCTGCGCCGTGAGGGCCGGCCACCGATGTGGGTTCGGGTCAACACCCAGGCCATTCGCGATTCCGATGGCCGGGTGACCGGGGCGGTGGCTTCGTTCAGCGACATCACCTCGGCGCGCCAATCTGCCGACGAGCTCAGGCGTGAGGAGCAGTTCCTGCAGGTGCTGCTGGGCACACTCGAGGAGGGCATCGTGGCCTGTGACGCCGAAGGGCGGATCACGGTGTGCAACCCGGCCGCCCGGCGGTTGCTGGGGCTGGCCGAGGACGCCGATCCCATCGGGAGGAGCCCGTTCGGCACCCTGTTGCGCCGGCCGGACGGCTCGGTAATGGAGCCGGGGGAGAACCCGCTGATCCAGGCCATGTCCGGCGAGCGGCTGCGGGATGTCGAGGTCATCCTCGAATCCGACGAGGGCGGGCGGCGCAAGGTCAGCGTCAACGGCGAGGCCCTGGTCGACGAGGAGGACTGGATGCTGGGCGCCGTGGTGGCCATCCACGACGTCACCGAGCAGAAGCTCAACGAGGAGCGCCTGGCGGATTTGGCCCTGCACGATCCGCTGACCGGTCTGGCCAACCGGACCCTCCTGGCCGAACGATTGCAGGAGGCCATCGACGAACTGGCCCGCCGCCCGACGTCGCCCGGCGACACAGGGGCCGGGGTTTGGTCCGGGGTGGCGGTGTTCCTGCTGGACCTCGACGAGTTCAAGGGGATCAACGACGTGCTCGGCCACGACGTGGGTGACGACATGCTGATCGCGGTGGCCCGCCG
>Ga0075520_1000646_pt1 | contig 15718 bp, 16 predicted proteins | sample NGEPerB_FD_75100 | JGI IMG/M metagenome (GOLD analysis project Ga0075520, IMG submission 75100) | Arctic peat soil microbial communities from the Barrow Environmental Observatory site, Barrow, Alaska, USA - NGEE PermafrostAB12-B | ecosystem: Environmental > Terrestrial > Soil > Wetlands > Peat ... | reverse complement strand
GCCCCGAAGACAGCATCACGCCCCCGCCGAGCAGTCCGGCGACCCGTCTCACCGATGCCAGCCCCGCGACGACGGGTCACCGGGCCAACAGACGACGACGCGTGACCACAACCCTCTGATCGCGGCGCGCCCAGGATGCCGCTTCTATACACAACCAAACAAGGCCAGACGCGTTGGCGCGCACGATGGCGCACCGGCACCGGCGAACGCCAATCCCGCAGCGGATTCCTAAGCGAGCAAGAAGCCCGCGCACACGAGGAGGCCATGCGCACAGCCCGCCGCTGTGGCCAACCGCAGCGCAGACCCAAGCCACGTCTCACGATCGACGACTACTGGCAGTCGCCCGCAGGCTGACAAGGCGCGACCCCAGTGCCGACCGAGTACAGGAACACGTGGGGCGAGCGGCGGTGGCGCGCCAGGTGGCGCACGGGCACCGGCGAGCGCCAGTCCCTCAGCGGCTTCACAAGCGAGAAAGATGCCAGGGGTCACGAGGAGGCCATGCGAACCGCGCGCCGCGCCGGCGAGCCGGTGCGGCGTCCCACGACCCGCCTGACGGTCGATGGGTACTGGCGGAGATGGTGGCAGGAGGAGGTCACGGTCGCGAAGGCCCGCGCGACGCAGTACAGCTACCGCGACACGTACGCCGCCTCGATCGGCCCGCGCATCGGCGAGCTCAAGCTTCGAGAGATCGTGGAGGATTCCCAGCTGCTGCTGGACTGGCGAGCGCGCCTGGCCAGGGAGAAGTCCCAGTCCGCGCTCGACCACGCCCAGCGCGTGCTTTCCTCGATGCTGTCAGCCGCAGCGGAAGAGGGCCTGATCCCGTACAACCCGCTCCTACTGCTGAGCCGCCAGGGACGCCGCGGGCGCCGGCGCTCCATCGGCCGCACCCAGACCGTCGCTGAGCCCATCGCGGTCGACATCGCTGCCTGGTTCCTCGTCGTGGAGCGTCTGCGTAGACCCACACGCCCCGCCCCAACGGGCACGGGCGTGCGCACCCGCCGCTATCTGCTTGACCGCGAGCAGGACGCCCTCATCGTCACGCTCGGCTTCATGGCGGGCCTTCGCCTGCCCTCGGAGGCACTCGGCCTGACCAGGGAGGACGTCCGCACAGGGCGACTGCATGTGGAAGGGCGAAGCTCATCGGGGGAATACACCCCCGGATCGAAGACCGGTCGAGGACGTGACCTGCCGCTGCAGCCGCTGCTCGCCGAGGCGCTCGACGGCTTCCTTTCGCTCAACACCCCTGGCACGCCAAAGACACCCGGCGACTTCTGGATCTGCTCACGTACCGACGGCGGCATCTGGACCGAGCACCAGGCGCACAACTGGCGTCAGCGAGAGTTTCGCCCCGTCGCCCGCCAGGTCGCCGCCGACTTCCCGCAGTTCGCATCCGTCGCACGCGCCTCGCCGTATGCGACGCGGCATACGTTCATCAGCGCGTGCCTGCAGGCCGGGATATCGCTCGCGACGATCGCAGCGTGGTGCGGCACCAGCATCCAGATGATCTCCCAGACCTACGGACGCATGATCCGCCGGCACGAGGGGTCAGCGCCGGTGGCGCTCGACGAGCAGTTCCGCGCGGGAAGAGAAGAGGCGATGTCTCTCCTGACTGCGGGGCCCGAACCCGAGCCTGGCGCGGCGGACAGCCAGCCGGCTCAACCGTCTGCTGGACGAGTACCTCCCGCCCGCAGACGTAGAGGACGCGCGTAGAGCCGCGCGGCTGGGGGCCGGAGGCCTCCTCCGGGCGCAGGCAGACCTCGGGAGCTGACGAGCTGGGTCGCTCCCAGGGTTCTCAGCCGCGTCCAGCACGGGCCCGGAAGCGGGTAAGGTTTGGGCCCATGCCGCTGCTATTGCCCTCCTTTTCAACCCCCTCCCGAGGACAGGGTGGGCCCAAAAATGGGCCCAAAACCCAAAAACGCGCCTCTATTGGTGGATGAAAAGTGGTCGACTAGCAGGGCTTTTGGCGAGATAGCTCAGTTGGTAGAGCACACGACTGAAAATCGTGGTGTCGGCGGTTCGAGTCCGCCTCTCGCCATTTCCCCGAAAACCCCCGCCAACACTGGGCGCCCGAGCACCTGACAACGACGGGGGATCGAACCCAAAAGACCACGATTTCCGGGTACCAGTACCTTTTCGGTACCTTTTGCCCGCCCGGCGGCCCGTGGTGGCGCCGGCAAGACGGCGCTGGCGGGTGCCGAATGAGCCCGAGTCCTCATCTCAGGCTGCCGTGGCGAGCGGGCGCTCGCCGTGGATCTCGCGCGCCTGGCGCACCAGCCGATCGAAGCTCTCGCCGTGGCCGCGCTTAGCGCGCTGCTCGAGCTGCGCGTAGACATCCATCGTCATTCGAGAGTCCGCGTGCCCGACCTGCGCCATCACCCACTTCACGTCGAAGTTGTTCGCCAACAGCGCGATCGAGATATAGGTCCGCCGTAGCGTGTGCGGTGTGGTGTTCGGCAACGGCGGCAGTCCACGCGCCAGGAGCTGCTCGCTCGCGCTTGCGCTCGCCTTGGTGAGGATCCGGGCGATCCGACTGCGGTCGCTTCGACCGCCGCTCAGGTTCGGCACCAGGTGAGCCTCCGGACCGGTCGGCATGCTCGCCCGTCGCAGCCGCTTCAGGTGCTCGCCCACGACTGCGGCGAGCTCGGGCGTCATCTGCACCTCCCGAATTCCCGCCTCGGTCTTCGCGTCCACGATCCGAAAGCGCCCACCGTCGCCGCCGTGAAGGCGCACCTGTCCAATCCGCAGATCGCACAGCTCGCTGACACGCACGCCCGTGCGCCCGAGGACCTCCGCCGCCACACGCCTCCCTCCGTATCCACGACCCGCGCTCACCCCGAGCTGACGCAGATGGAAGCTCACTGTCGAGCGCGTCACACCCAGACGCTTGGCGATCTGCCACGGCCGATACCCCTGCCCCAGCAGGTGCGCGACCCGCCGAGTGCTCAGGCCGAGCTCCGCGAAGCTGCGCGGCTCCTCCAGAAGCAGGTCCTGCGCGCCCGCCGCCTCGAGCAGCAGCGCGAGCTCGTCCATCTCCAGGAACGTGCGGTCGGGCTTGGGCACCTTTACGCGCATCCGCTTCCCGCGCGCAGGGTTGCTCTCGAGCAGCTCGTCCTCGACCGCGTCCTCGAGGATCGCCGCGAGCGCCCGCAGCACCTTGCGGATCGAGTTCGGGCCGAGCGGCCGTCGGCGGCGACCCCGCTCATCGCGCAGATCCCGTCCCGCCTCGAGCGCCGTGCGCAGCTCGCGCGCGTCGCTGACCAGGCGCGCCTTGAACTGAAGGCAACGCGCACGATCGATCTCCTCGACCGTGCAGTCCCCGAAGATCGGCAGCAGATGCCGCTCGATGCACCAGCGGTAGTCGGCGACGGTGCTGTCCCTGACCTCGCCGAACACCCCCTCGCCCTTGGCCTGCAGCCAACGCCGCGCGTACTCCTCGAAGCTAGTCCCGGCCCCCGCCCGCAGGTTCCTCGCCGCGGCCGACGGACGCTTCCAGACGCCGAGCCGGATCCGCGCCACCGTGTCGGCGAGCTCGCGGCGTGCAGCCGGCTCGTCCCAGCCGCCGCCGCAACCGCAATCGCAGCCCGGACGCTCGTGCAGCGTCATGAACTGACGTCCGCCGAGAGCGTTGAACCGCAGACGAAACACCCGCGTGCGGTCTGCCAGAGTCCGAGCGTGTAGCGAGCCAGAGTTAGTGCGCGCCACCTGCCACCGACCCTTTCGGACGTACCGGACGGAACCGGCACCGGGTGTCCCAACCGCGCGCAAAGGCGCGCACGAAACCGGACGCCTGTCACGATCACTCGTCCCCGCCCCGGCGCGCGAGACGCTCGCTTCGCCATGGCGAAGGAGGCGTGTGCGGCGAGTCGCCCGAGAGTGCTGCTCGTCGTCCAACTCAGCAGTCCCGGGTTTGACGACCAACGTGCTCGCTCGCTCACAAGAGCGAGCGCGTCGACAATCAATCAGCGTGATTCGGCTCAGTTCGGTGGGTCCAGGCCCAGGAGACCTAGCCGATCCGGTAGCGCTCGAGCGCCCGCCGCCTGGCGTCCGCATGGTCCACGATCGGCTTCGGATAGTCGGTCCCGATCACGCAGCCCACCTCGCGCTGCACATGCGCCGGCATGGTCCACGGCTCGCGGATGTAGTCGTCGGGTACGTGTCTCAGCTCCGGAACGTAGCGGCGGACGTAGCTTCCGTCAGGGTCGTGTGCCTGCATCTGGCGCGTCGGGTTGTAGATCCGGCGATAGGCCGGTTGGGGGTCGGTCCCGACCGAGGCGATCCACTGCCAATTACCGTTGTTGTTGGCCTCGTCCCCGTCAACCAACAGGCGCATGAAATGGCGCTCTCCCCAACGCCAGTCGATGCCGAGGTCCTTTGTCAGGAATGATCCGACCACGAGTCGGGCGCGGTTGTGCATCCAGCCTTCACGCCGCAGCTGGCGCATGCCCGCGTCGATGAGCGGGTACCCCGTGTACCCCTCACACCAGGCCACAAATCGCCGCTCGGCGTGACTCCACTTGATCTTTCCGCGGTAGCGCGGTTGGAACTCTGAGGTGGCGTTGCGGGGGAAATGGAGGAGCACGTGGTGGTGGAAGTCGCGCCAGCAGAGCTGGCGGCGGAAGGTGGCGGACCCGGCATCCGACCCCAGCCGGTCCTCGACCTCGCGTGCGGACACGCAGCCGAGATGCAGGTAGGGCGACAGCCGCGAGGTGGAACTGCTGCAGAGCGCGTTACGGTTCTCGCGGTACCCCGAAACATCATGCGCGAGGAACCGCTCGAGCCGCTTGCGCCCCTCATGCTCACCGCCCTTGGGGGGTTCGTCCACCTCCTGCTCGAGGCCGAGCGAGGCAAGGGATGGGATCTCGCCTCTGGCGAGGCCCGATGGAAGCGCTGGCAGTTGGCGCGGCGCGCCCAGCACTTCGCGCCGGCTCTCTCTCTCCCGCGAACGATGGAACGCGGAGAAGACCGAGTAGGGCTTGCCCGCCTGCGTTAGCGGTGCGCCGATGTCGTTGATCACGCTGAGGCCGGGGTGGCCATGGAGAGCGAGCCGAGCAGCATCGAACGCCTTTCGCACGCGCTCCCCGCGCTGCCGCGCGAAAAGGGGTTATGTCCGCGGTGAAGTGGAGCTCCTCGGCCTTGATCTCCTCGGCGAGCGCTGCGAGCGTGCGCTCAGGGGGACCGTTGCGGACGACCAGGCCGCTGCCGCGCTCGCGCAGCGACCCGTCGAGGTCGGCCAGGCATTCGAGCAGGAACTGCGTCCGTGAGCCGGATGCGTGACGGCCGTGGAGCAGGCGCTCATCGAAGCAGAAGACGGGCACGACGTCGTTGTGGGCATCCAGTGCCGCCCGCAGCGCAGGGTGCTCGTGCAGGCGCAGGTCGCGCCGGAACCAGACGATCGCACTCACGTACCGGCTGGCTCTGGTTGGAGTCGTTCTGCCACCGCCCGCTCGCGGTAGTCGAAAACCCGCTTGAGATCGCGCTTGACGAATGCCGCATGAGCGGTCTGCCCGAGCGGGCCCAGCGGCATCGCGTAGCGGACGCGGTCGCCGATCAGGACCGCGTGCTCGCCGTCGGGCTCAAAGGTGTGCGTGTGCTCCCAGAGCGCGTAAGGGCCGCGCACCTGGACGTCGATGAAGCGCACCGGTGGCTCCCAGACGTCGATCCGCGTGCGCCAGCGGAGGGGGACACCATGCAGCTTCATGCGGTAGTCGATCAGTGCGCCGGGGCGCATCTCGATAGGCCCCGGCGTGATCACCTCGAAACCCATCCAGGGCGGCGTGATCACCGCGAGGTTGCGTGCCTCGGCGTAGAACTCGAATGCCCGCTGGAGCGGCAACTCGAGCCGCTGTCTGCGCTCGAGTACGTAAACAGGCCCGGCGCTCACGAACCGGGCTGCTTGGTTCCGAGTGTCTTGCGCATACCCGCGAGGGCGCGATTGCCGACCCGCTTGAATGCGAGCGCAAGCAGCGGGTCGGCGAGCTTGAACGGACCCTTCAGCGCGAGGTCCGCGTCGTAGGTGATTCGTGTGCCGCCGCCCGACGGCTCGAAGGTGATCCGGTCCAGCGAGACGACGCTCGAATTCTCACCGCGAAAGGTGACCGCGCGCGGCGGGTCATACTCGATGATGCTGTAGGTGAGCGTCGTCTTGCGGTGGAGGAAGTCGGCCACGAGCCAAAACTCGCTCCCCTCTGCGATCGGCGGGTCGCCGAGGCGCTCGGCTTCGACGACCCCCGGGTCCCACTCTGCGGTCGTCGAGAAGTCGCTGAGGTACGCGAACACCTCATCGGGGGGACGGGGCGTGTCGAGGGATGCCTTGTAGCGGGCCATCGGGTTCTCCTCATCTGTTCGAGTGAGTGCTGGCCGGAATGTCCGGCCAGCCGCTGAGACGCTCGCACTGCGCCCAGAGCCGGTCGCGGTCCGCGGCGCTCTCCCTGGTCCACGGCACGCGGTGGGTCGGCCGTTCTCGGCGGTCATGCCAGAAGCCGCCGGAGCAGCGTGCTGGCTCGGGAGCGGCACCCAGCCAGACGATCGTGTCGGCGCCCTCCTGCGGCGTGCGCAGCAGCCGCTTGGTCGCGCCGTAGAAGCGTGGCAGCGAAGACTTGATTCCCGGGGTGTCCGCCCAGCCGGGATGCATCGCGTGAGCCACCACCCCGCTGCCCTTTAGCCGCTCCGCCCACTGCTCGGTCAGGATCACTTGGGCGCGCTTGGTGCGAGCGTAGGCGGTGGCGCCGTCGAACTCACCGTGGGCGCTCTGCAGGTCCTCGACGTGGATCCGCTGCGTGTACATGCCGCCCGAGGACACGTTGACGATGCGAGCGGGCGCGCTCTTCTCAAGCAGCGGGGTCAGCAGGTTCGTCAACAGGAACGGTCCGAGGACGTTGGTGGCGAATGTCAGCTCGATGCCGTCGACCGAGAGCGTCCGCTCGCCGAGCAGCGCGCCGGCGTTGTTGACCAGCACATCCAGGCGTGGCACTTCGCCGCTGAAACGCTCGGCGAACTCCCTCACGGCTTTGAGGTCACCGAGGTCGCAGAGGCCGACGTGAATATCGCGATTGCCCGACCGCGCCACGATCTCCTGGCGAGCCCGCTCACCGCGCTCCTCGCTGCGGGCGAGCAGCCACACGGCGGCGCCGAGGCGCGCGAAGCCCTCGGCCGCGGCGAGCCCAAGCCCGGAGGTGGCGCCGGTGACGAGCACTGCCTTCCCGTCCAGCGACGGCAGGTCGGCGGGGCTCCACATCCCCCTGCGGATGCGATAGCCGACGCTCGTGTAGCCCGCAACCACGGTGCGGTCGAGGATCGTGTCGAGCAGCGAGTTGATCATGCGGTTCGTCGCGGGCAATCGAGCCGCTTGCACGGCGAGCTTGACGCATCAGCTCGCCGTGTCGGCTTGCTCGCGTCGGCTAGGTTTGTGTTCTCGTGCAAGTCCTCGTCACCGGCGCCAGCGGCTTCATCGGCGGGCGTCTCGCCCGCCGCCTTCGCGACCGCGGCGATGAGGTGCGCTGTCTGGTCCGCAACCGCGACGCCGCTCGTACCCGAGCGCTCCTCGACGAGGGCTTCGAGGTCCACGTGGGGGACGTTATCCGTCCCGACTCGCTCTCGGGCGCCGGCCGCGGGGTCGCTGTCGCCTACTATCTGGTGCACTCGATGGGCCGGGGCGGCAACGCCTCGGACTTCGCAGAGCGCGAGCGACGAGCGGCCGAGGGATTCGGGCGGATGGCCAGGCAGGAGGGCATTGGCCGCGTCATATACCTCGGTGGCCTCGGTGACAATCCCCGCTCCGAGCACCTGCGAAGCCGCCACGAGACCGCCACACAGCTCGCCGCACACGGCCCGCCGCTGACCTACTTCCGCGCGGGGATGGTCGTCGGCAGCGAAAGCGAGTCCTATCGCACCCTGCGCTACCTCGTCGAGCGTCTGCCCGCGATGATCGCTCCCGCCTGGCTCGCCACGAGAACCCAGCCGATCGGGATCGACGACGTGCTGTCCTACCTCTCGCAGGCGCCTCACCTCGAGGCCTCGACCGGCCGCGAGCTTCAGATCGGAGGCCCGGACGTGCTCACCTACGGTGAGATGCTCGACGTGATGGCACGCGCCCTCGGCAAGCGCCCGCGCCCGAAGATCCCGGTACCGTTCATAACGCCGTGGCTGTCCTCGCTGTGGATCGGCCTCGTCACGCCGGTCGACGCTGGCGTCGCGCGCCCACTGATCGAGGGGCTCAGCACCGAGACGGTCGTGACCGATTCCTCCGCCCGCCAGCTCTTTGACATAGAACCCGCCGGGTTCGAGACAACGCTGCGCCGGGCGCTCGCCGAGGACACGCGTGTTCCATCGCTGAACTAGGGGCTCCCGAACGCACGCGGGCCGCTCACGCTGCAATGCGGGCCGCCTCGCCAATTGCATCTCCTCCAAGCAACCCAACGCCCATCGCTTGGGCGAGCGCCGGGGTGGCGCCTGCGCCGCCTATGCACACGCGTACACGACTCCCAAGAACGCCGATTTCCTCACTGGCGTCGAGGAAGCGCTGCTGGCTGATCGCGGAGATCACCACCATGGTCGGCAAGAGCTCCCCAAGGGCGTCGGTGATCTCGCACAGAGGCGTGTCTGCGCCGAGGTAGGTGATCCGCCAGCCGTGCTCCCTCAGGGCGAGCCCGAAGCAGAGCAGGCCAAACTCGTGTCGCTCGCCGGGCGGACACGCGAGCACGGCCCGCGGGCCCACGCCGTTCCCCCAGCCCTGAGTCAGCGCGCGCAGCCGCCCGCCGAGCACGTTGCTCGCGAAGTGCTCGTGGGCGATGCTCGTTTCCGCTGCCGCCCAACGCTCACCGAGCTGGTGCAGAAACGGGAGGATCACCTCCGAGAGCGCGTATGGGGGCGCGAAAGCTCTGAACAGCTGGTCGAGCGCCGACTGGGCCATTGGCTCGTCGAGCGCGTCGATGCCGTGCGCGAGAGATGTCTGGATCTCGGCGAAGCTCGCCGAACCCTCGCGCGAGGCCGATTCCTCGCCCGACCTGGCGAGTCGGGCGGCCTCCGAGGCGGACAGCCCGGCGGCGATGTGCTTGCGCATGAGATACACGCGCCGCTCGTCCTCCTCGGAGAAGAGACGAAGCCCGCCTGCGGTGCGGTCAGGGCGCAGGAGCCCGTAGCGCGTTTCCCAGGCGCGCAGCAGTTCGGGGCTCACACCAACGCGTCTTGAGAGCTCGCCGATGCGCAGTCGTGGACCGTCGGTCACAACTGGAGTCTACCGAACTTCTACCGAACCTCTACGAATGCTGTACACTGAACCCGGATGACGCTGAAAACCATCAAAGGAGCGGGGCGACGGCAGGTTGCGCGCGCCCAGCGCTGGGCTGTGTTCATCCCCGCTGATCCTCGGTGCGCTACGACCCGTATAGGTTGGGCATGAGGGTCGCGATCATCGGCGCAGGAGTCTCCGGGCTTGTGTGTGCGCACATGCTGCACGCCGAGCACGAGCTGGTGCTGTTCGAGGCGGGCGATGAGCCCGGCGGGCACGCGAACACCGTGCGCGTCGAGACCGAAACCGGTGTTCATGACGTGGACACGGGGTTCATCGTCTTCAACGACCGCAACTACCCGAACTTCGAACGTCTGCTGGAGGAGCTGAAGGTCCCGACGCAGGCGTCCCCGATGAGCTTCGGGGTGAGTGACGGGCTCGACTTCGAGTACAGCGCGGCCTCGCCGAACGGCCTGTTCGCGAGCCGCAGCAACATGATCAAGCCGTCGTTTCACCGGATGGTCGCCGATCTCGTGCGCTTTAACCGGGAGGCCCGTGAACTGCTTGGCAGCGAGGAGGATCCGTCGCTGCGCGAGTGGCTGGCCGAGCGGCGCTATTCGCGCGACTTCGTGGAGCGTCTGATCGTCCCCCAGGCCTCCGCGGTGTGGTCCGCCGACCCGGCGCAGATGTGGTCCTTCCCGGCGCGCTTCCTCGTCGAGTTCTTCGACAACCACGGCATGCTCGGATTCCGTGGCCGGCCACGGTGGCGAACCATCACCGGGGGGTCGCGCAGATATGTCGAGGCACTCACGCGTCCGTGGCAGGAGAGTGTCAGGCTCTCGACAGCGGTGACGAGCGTCTCTCGTCATTCCGACCACGTCGTCGTCTCGACGCGGACAGGTGAGTCGGAGCGCTTCGATGCGGTGGTGATCGCCACCCACTCCGATCAGGCTCTCGCCCTGCTGGCCGACCCCAGTGAGCGCGAGCGCGAGCTGCTCGAGGCGGTCCCCTATCAGCGCAACGAGGCCGTGCTCCACACCGATCGCTCGCTTCTCCCGCGGCGGCGGCGCGCGTGGGCAAGCTGGAACTACCATCTCGGCGCCGATGCGGGTGGGGGCTGCACTGTGACCTACCACATGAATCGCCTGCAGTCGCTGCGCGCTGAGCAGGAGTTCTGCGTCACGCTCAATCGCACCGCCACGATCGACCCTGAGCGGATCATCCGCACGATCGACTATTCGCACCCCGTGTACACCCCCGCGGGCGTCGCGGCGCAATCGCGCCACGAGGAGATCAGCGGGCGCAATCGCACGCACTACTGCGGCGCCTACTGGGGATGGGGTTTCCACGAGGACGGCGTCAACAGCGCGCTGCGGGTGGCGCGCGAGATCGGCGCCAGGCGACCGGAACCCGTGAGCGTATGAGCACGAGCGCGATCTACGAGGGCACGATCCGCCACCGGCGGTTTGCTGCGCGGCCACATGAGTTCAGCCACCGCGTGGCGCTCTTCTATCTCGACCTCGAGGAGCTCGACGACGACCTGCTCGGCGGCCGTCTCGTCGCCACCCGTCCCGGCGCGGTGCGCTTCCGCCGCGCCGACTACCTCGGCGATGCCTCCGTGGGGCTCTCAGATGCAGTGCGCATGAAGGTCGAGCGCGAGACGGGCACGCTGCCGACCGGCCCGATCCGTCTGCTCACCCAGTTGCGCACGTTTGGACACTGCTTCAACCCCGTGAGCTTCTACTACTGCTTCACGCCGCAGGAGCAGCTCGAGGCGGTCGTTGCGGAGGTGACGAGCACGCCTTGGGGCGAGCGCCACGCCTACGTGCTGGCGCGAACGGCCGAGGGGGGCGTGCTCGCCGCCGACTCTGAGAAGAAGCTGCACGTCTCCCCGTTCATGGGAATGAAGCAGCGCTACTTGTGGCGCGTGACCGCGCCCGGCAGCACACTGTCGGTTCACATCGAGAGCCGCGAGCGCGAGCAGCGCGCCTTCGACGCAACGCTCGCAATGCGCCGCTCCGCGCTGACGCGCGGCAGCCTGGCGGGCGTCACCGCGCGCTACCCGGCGGCAACGCTTCGCGTACTGGCGCTGATCTATGGCCATGCACTTGCGCTCAAGCTCAAGGGCGTGCCCGTCCATCGCCGTCCACAGGTGCCGGCATGACGCCCGGGCAGCGCCTCGCGCGTCGCGTCGTGCTCGGCCTGCTGGCCCATCTGAACTCTGGCCAGCTGACAATCGTCGAGGGCAGGGAGCGGCTCGTGTTCGGGCAGGGCAGCCCGCAGGCGACGGTGGAGGTTCGCTCACCGCGGCTCTGGCCGATGCTGCTGCACGGCAGTCGCGGCATGGCCGAGGCATACATGGAGGGACTGTGGTCGTCGTCCGATCTGACCGCGGTGGTGCGCGTCGGTGCACGCAACGTCACCGCTCTCGACTCCTGGCGCCGCCGCCTGGCGCCTGCGCGGGTCCCGCTTCAGACGGTGCGCGGCATCCGCGCACGCAACACGCACGCGCGCAGCCGACGCAGCATCGCCGCCCACTACGACCTCGGCAACGAGTTCTTCGAGTTGATGCTCGATGAGACCATGATGTACTCCTCCGGCTACTTTCCGCGCCGCGGGATGACGCTCGCGGAGGCCTCCACCGCCAAGCTGGAGCTGGTGTGCGACAGGCTAGACATAGGGCCCGGGGACCATGTGCTCGAGATCGGCACGGGCTGGGGTGGCTTCGCCGTGCATGCCGCGAACACGCGGGGCTGCGAGGTCACGACCACCACGATCTCGCGCGAGCAGTACGAATACGCCCAGGCACGCGTACGAGCGGCCGGGGTCGAGGATCGGGTGACTGTTCTCTCCGAGGACTATCGCGATCTGCGCGGGAGCTACGACAAGCTCGTGTCGATAGAGATGATCGAGGCGGTCGGCTGGCGCGATTTCGACACGTTCTTCGCGCGCTGCTCGGACCTCCTCTCGGGCGACGGCAGCATGCTGCTTCAGGCGATCGTCATCGACGACCGCGCCTACGCGGTCGAGAAGGCCTCACGCAGCTTCATCCGCACACATATCTTCCCGAACGGCTGCTTGCCCTCGCTTGAGGTGATAGCACGCTGCGTCGCCCGGCATACGGACCTGCGTACCGTCGGACTCAAGGACCTCACGCCACATTATGCCGAGACGCTGCGGCGCTGGCGCGCCAACTTTGAGGCCGCTGGCACGCGACTGGAAGATCTCGGCTACGACGAGCGTTTTCGACGGCTTTGGCGGATGTATCTCGCCTACTGCGAGGCTGGCTTTGCCGAGCGGCGGATTGGCGTTGTGCAGATGCACTTGGCCAAGCCGCAGTGGCTCGAACACGTCGGCCTCACGAAGGCGGGTGAGACGCCGCTGGCGCTGGCGTCTTAGTTCGTTGAGACTCCGAAGGCCGCCGAGGCGGTGTTCCGTCACCGGGGCGGCCCGACAGTTGCGCTCGAGTCGTCGTGTCAAGATCGCGACACTCCCGCTTGTCCTGCGAATGCGAGTGCCCCGATGAGCCCGGAGCAGACTGCTGAGTTGGACGACAAGCACTCGTCCCACCGCCGACTCGGCAGACTTCCGCTTCGCCATGGCAGAGCAGGCGTGTCGGGCACAGTCGGCGGGGCACTCGCCTCTCGTCCATTGCGCTAGTGAGCCGCGGTGCCGCCGAGACCGCCGCTTGGCCGCGAATGCGAAAGAGAGGAGGTCGGGTCCAGCCTGAGCCGGTGCGTGGGCTGTTCGTCGGCGGTTGAGCAAGCGACGTCATGGCCTGCTGATCCGCGTGATCGCGGCGAACCGGCTCAACGTACAACGCACTCGTCTGCCAGCCTGCTCCCGTCGCTTCTCACGGGTTTCCCGGCTACTTCTTCAGTGGCGGCTACGGATGACCGTGCCCGCGATTTGGGCGTAGGGTTGTAGGCATGGATCTCATCGTGCTTCTGTTGGTCGTTCTGATCGTCTTGGCGTTGGTGGGAAGCCTGGCCGTGAGTCCGCTGCTGTGGGTGCTCGTCATCATTCTCGTGGTCTTCGCGGTTGGAGGTCGAGGCCGCTACTACGGACGGCGAGGGTGATGGCTCGCTCTAGAACCATCTGTGGATCGCGGCGACGGGTTCCGCAACGTCCGCCGGTATTCGCCTTGACCGTCTACATCTTTGGCTTGGTTCCTCGTCGCTAAGTGCGAGGTGTCTCGGCCACAACCCACCACAATCATAGGAGGCCCGACAATGGGCGAGAAGACCGACAAGATCAGCGGCCGCGCGAAGCAGGCCGTCGGCGCCGTCACCGGCGACGAGGACACCAAGCGCAAAGGAGAGCGCCAAGAGGACAAGGGCAAACTCAAGGGCAAGCTCGACTCAACCGTCGACAAGGCACAGGACGCGCTTGAGGACCTGAAGGACAAAGCCGACCCGAGATGAACGAATATGCTCGTTCGCGCAGATGACGCTGCCCGCCCCGTGATGGGCCGGATGTGGCGGGCGTAGGGCCGCCTTCGCGAATAGGACGTCTGCATCTTTGCGTGACCCGCCGAGCTTTGCTCGGGTGGGGAGCGAAGGCCACTAGGAGGTTCCTTTCATGTCTGAAGCCACGCCTGCCGGTTCTGCCTCCGAAGTCGACCCGAATCGCAGACCGGTCAGTGTGTCGCGCCGGCAGCGCAGGCGTAACAGCCCTGGCCCCCGCGAGTTCGTGGTGGACGTTGGGAGCTTTCTGGCGCGCATCGTTGCTCTCATCCTGAGCGTCGTCGTGTTGATCATCGTCGCGGGGATTCTGCTGGTGGTGCTCAAGGCCAATCCGGCCAACAGCATTGTCTCTGAAGTCCATAGCTGGGCGCACTGGCTCGCCGGCCCGTTTGACGGCATGTTCAGCTTCCACAGCGCCAAGACTGCCATCGCGGTCAACTGGGGCATCGCCGCGCTCGTGTACCTCATCGTCGGCGGACTGATCGTGCGGCTACTCGGCCGAACCTATCGCGACCGCTCAGGCGGGCGCTCGTCCTATCCCAGTGAGGAGCTTGTATGACAAACAAGAATGTCGAGAAAGCAAAGGGCCGCGCCAAGGAGGCAGCCGGTGCGCTGAGCGGAGACAAACGTCTGAAGAATGAAGGACGTGTTGATCAAGCAAAGGGCTCCGCGAAGAAAACCGTGGACAAGGTCGCCGACACCCTGACCGGCCGCAACGCAGACAACAAGCGGGCCTAGCCGATGTGTCAATCCCGTCGACTGAGCGTTGGGAGGTGACCATGCTCCTGATCATCCTGATCATCCTCGCAGTCGTACTGGTGACGGGCGGATTTGGCTACCGCCGCCGCGGTCGAAGCTCGTAAACCGAGAACGCGGTTATCCACGGCGAGCTGGCTCGTCGGGTTGCGGCCGTTAGAGCGTCTATAGCGCTCGCTCTAACTGTGGCCCATTCAATTTCTAACTAACCAGCAAGTGAAAGGGAAGTGATGTTATGCCGAGTCCCGTAGACGTAGACATTTGGGGGTATCCCGATGAGGCTGCCGCCGGCAGGGATTTGACTGGATACTCGATCGAGGCCATAGATGGAAGCATTGGCAAGGTTGACAACGCCAACAACGACACAGGCGCGAGCTGGTTGATCGTTGATACCGGGCCATGGATCTTCGGTAAGAAGGTCATGCTGCCCGCCGGCGTCGTCTCCCGGATAAACAGCGAGACGGAAGTGCTTCGCGTCAACCGCACCAAGGAACAGATCAAGAACGCCCCCGAGTTCGACGAAGCCCGTCACCTCGAGCAGACCTATCGCGACGAACTCGGCGGCTACTACGGACCCGGTGGTCGCGGCTACCAAGCGTGAGCCTGCCTCGCTAGGCGTACCTGCCTCATCCACACCCTAGATGCACCGCTGAAGAGACCCCGGGGGCCGCACTGGCCCCTCACCCAGGCCGCGCACCCGGGGTGCTCCAGCCGGCCGCGCCGGACACCTCACGCTAGCGCTTGGGACGACAAGCACTCGTCCGAGCGCCGGCTCGGCGGACTACTGCTTCGCCATGACGAAAGCAGCAGTCTCGGCATCGCCCGGCTGGACGCCTGCTGTTCGTCCGATCCAGGAGCGTGAGCGCGTGCTTCGACGCGTTCGCATCCAGGCGAACCCGGCAGTTGAGTCTGTTGTGCCAGCTACGGGTGACCGCGGCCGGAGCGGCGCGGCACTCCGCCACTTTCCGAGCGACAAGCTGCCCCGCCAGGCGCTTGGCGGTCTCCTCGGCCCGCTCGAGCATCGGCTGTGCGCGAGCGGCGCGAGTCGTTTGAGGCGCTCCGGCGGGGGGAGTGATCCGACGACGCAACGGGACCGAAGCGATACAGGCTAGGCTTGAGGCCATGGGACTACTCGAGCTGCTCATCGTTGTCCTGGTGCTCGCTGCCATCTTCGGCGGATTCGCCGTCAGTCCGCTGCTGTTCGTCCTGCTGATCGTCGTGCTCGTGATCCTGTTCACCAGGGGCGGGTTCGGCTATCGCCGAGGGGGGC
>Ga0075520_1000645_pt1 | contig 15782 bp, 14 predicted proteins | sample NGEPerB_FD_75100 | JGI IMG/M metagenome (GOLD analysis project Ga0075520, IMG submission 75100) | Arctic peat soil microbial communities from the Barrow Environmental Observatory site, Barrow, Alaska, USA - NGEE PermafrostAB12-B | ecosystem: Environmental > Terrestrial > Soil > Wetlands > Peat ... | reverse complement strand
GGCATTGCACCCAAGATGCAACGCTTGTTTGCCGGCTCGATGTTTCGAGCCCGATTCGAGAGCAAGGGGAGGTTCGCTGCGTATTTGGCAGCAGTGCCGACATGGATCGTCGCTGAGTCATCGAATGCGGCACTCCATGGTGCCGGGCGCGCTCTCGATCTGGAAAGCTGACGCGTTGGCATCAGGGCGGTGGCCGTAAGGCGCTGCGATCGCATTTGCGGCAGATTGCAAAGGCGCAAAAGGCGCCACTGAGAGCATCTTGGTATCGCCAAGCGCGCCTGCGGGGTTCATTGCCTTGTCGAGCACCGAATCTTTCCGCGACGCGGCGCCCTTCGGGCAATCTGAAGGCCTCCCACACGACGAGGCTGACATGAATATTCGATCCGACCTTCCGCTCGTTCGAGGCTCGGTGGAGCTCGCTCTGGTCGGCGCCATGGCGCTTCCAGCCGGGAGCGCTCTGGCTGCCGGCGGCGATGTGCCACCGACCGAGACCGCAGCGACGCTAAGCCTCGACGTCGTCGCCCCCAAGCTCACGGTGGGCGATCTCGTCTTCATCCGGATCGGCTTCAAGCCGTTCGCGGAAGTGGCGGCAGCGACCGGTACCTGGACGAATCACGTCGGTGTCGTCGTCGATGTCAGCGGCGACGAGCCGCGCATCGGCGAGAGTGCGTTTCCGCTGTCGCGCATCACGACGCTCTCGCGATTCGTGAAGCGCTCGGAGAACGGACGCTTCGCGGTCATGCGGCTCAAGGAGGATCTGACCGCCGAGCAGCAAGCCAGCGTCCTCGCCGCGGCGACCCGCCGCCTGGGAATCTTCTACGACACCGGCTTCGATTTGCATTCCCGCCGCGCGTTCTGCTCCCGATATGTCCGCGAGGTGCTCGCCGAAGCGACCGGATACACGGTCGGCGAGGTTGAGACGTTCGCGCACTTGCTGGCAAGCCGACCGAGTGCGAACCAGACATTCTGGAAGGTCTGGTACTTCGGCCGCATCCCCTGGGATCGCGAGACCGTGACACCGGCGAGCCTGTTGCGCAGCCCGGAGGTTCAGGCGGTGTTCGACGGAATCGCCAGGGCGCGTTGAGGGATCACATCGGGCGGCCGCGCACAGGCCGCGGAGACGGCTTGCCTACAGTGCATGCACCAAGAACCGGGCGAGGGAAAGCCAAGACGAGTTCTTGTCCTCGGCGCCTCGAACGCCGTCCTCTCGGGGGACGCCGTCGATGCCGTCGTCAATTGCGTTGGCGTCTGAAAGGGATCGGCGGATGGTCTATCCCGGTCGGACCGTTTGGAAGTCAGGGCCTTGGCGGACCACGTCGATCGGTTCCTCTCCGGCACGTTCGCGCTCGCTCCGAAGCGCCATCTCGAGAGCGGACCTAAGCCGCAGGGAAAGACTCAATCTGTCCGCCAGCCCGTGCGCGTCATCCTTCCGATGGTGCGCTAAGGCTTGGCGTGCTTGACAGCGAACTCGACAAACATCTCGAGGCCCTTGCCCGTCGTGGCCTTGAGGGCGATGCTCTTCATCAACTCGTCGAAGGTCATGTCGGGCTCACTCGCCTTCTTGCCCTTGAGCTTGTCCATTACCAAGTCGGTGATGAAGCCCTTGGCCTTTGCGAGCAAGAAATCCTTCACCATGCGCTGCAACCGCGTCATCAAGAAATCACGGTTTAGCGGCTGTGGCAGCTTGAGCGCTACGGCCAAAGCCGCCAGCTCCTTCTCACTGAACTTCGCCTTGCTGAGGTAAGGCCCGAACAATTTCGAGAAGCGTTCGGCCATCGCCCCTTCGAGTAGATGACCGACGATGCTTTCGGCGAGGCTCGTGGCGCCCTCTTTCCCCACATCGGTCCAGTTGATCTCCTTCTGTGTTTTTGCGATGTACGTCCCGCTCAGCTGTTCGAAGAGTTGGAACACCGACTTCGCACCTGCCTTGGCTGCGGCTCCGGCGACCTTGCTGTGCGTTAGCTTTTCGGTGCCCTTCTCGATCACGTCGGCGGCCGTGTCTTCGACCTTGCGCGCGATCTCGATGGCCGTACCGGCAGCCTCGATGCTGTCGTTCGTGTGTCGTTTGATCTTTGCGTTGCACAGGCGCGTGGCGTCCTGTATCGGCCTGATGGCGCTCTGCACAGCGTCGAAGTCGTCGCGCTTGAGAGCTTGCTTGCATTCGAGCAGGAGGCTCTGCGGCTCGTCCCAGATGTTGAGATCGAAGATGTCGACCTTCTCCTCGCCATGCAACGTACTGGTGAACGAGCTGATGCCGCCCGAGACCCAAGCGGCGAACGGCTCCTCTCGCTGGATCTTGAGCGCGTCGCAGTGGCTCGCGAAGCCGCTCTTCAGGCGCCGGTCCAGGTCGTCCACCACTTTCTGCAACTCGGCATGAACCTGCACCTTGCCTACATTGACGAGCTGCCTGGTGCCGACCTTCATCGTGTAGAGCTCTTGCTTGGGCACGTCAGCTTTCGACGCCGCGGATTCGTCTTGTAGCTTGATGAGCTCCCTGTCAATGGTCTCGAGATCGGCCGTCGCCTTGACGCGCTCCTTCGGACTGGCACCAAGCCGAGCCGCCGCGGCGGCGGCCTTCTTCATCCGTAGCGCGTCGTCGGGGTGAGCCCTCTGCAGCGCCAAGATGCGCGCCAGGGTGGCTTTGAGGTGCTTCGTGAATTTCACGGCCTCGGAAGACGGCACGTACTTCTTTGCCGGTGTGGCGTGGCCTGCAGCGAGTTCGTCGAGCTGCATCTGAACGACGCCAAGCGCTCGTTCGGCCCGGGCAAGCGCCGCCTTGTCGCCCATCTGGATGTTGTCGAGCAGGGAACTGGCCTCGGTCATGCGCTGTTCCAGGTCGGCGACACGCTTGGCGTCCCCTCCCTCACGCACCGATGCGACCCGCCCCTGAAGCGCCCGGAGGCGTTGTGCCAGTGCGCCCTCGTCAGCGCTCGCAATTCCGTGGGCGAGAACGTTCAGGCCCTCTCTGGGTAGCGGTAAATTCAGTGCGGCCAACAACGTTCCCATCACAGCTCCCGTTCTGCTCGAATGATCTTATCGGGCGCCTGACGGGAGCGATATCCCTCCTGCGGCGAGCTACACGAAATTGCGAGTTGACACGCAGCCTGCTGAACCGCGGCTTGTGTCGTTGCAAAGACAGGACTTGATCGGAGCTAGAGTCTTTCGTGGAGGAGTACGGCTCGACAACAAGAAACCGGACAATTGAGCTGTCGACCTGACAGCGTGTTTCAAAGCCACAGGCTTGCGCCTCGAATCCCGTTCAAAGAAACCGCGGCGCTGCCACAGCTTCCAGCATCCCCGCGGATGAGCGCCGGTAAGTCGAACGCGCCACGTTGTGGGGATGCAAAGCGGCTTCCGCAACGCTCAGTACGGGCGCGAAGCAGACGTCGCTGCCTTCCATCAACGCGCACCAATGCGCGCGGGGCCGACTTGCAAAAAGCGCGACCATTCGATCCTTGAGCGCAGGCCACTTGTCTCGGTGGTACTGCTCTGCCGGGTCGACGTCCGTGAAGCCTAGCTTGTCGAGCAAGAGGGAATAGAACTGCGGCTCGAGCGCGCCAAGGGTGATGAACCCTCCATCGGCACACCCATAGACATCGTAGAAGGGCGAGTCGTGGAACGGGCTCGGCTGGGGTCCGTCGAGCTGGCCGTTCTCTCGTACCCAAAGTGCGATCGAGCCGAGCATGGCCATCACGTCGACAATGGCACCGTCGACCACGCGGCCTTGGCCACTCGAACGTGCCTCGAAAAGCGCGCAGACCATCCCGAAAGCCAGTCCCAGAGCGCCACCAGCGTCGCCCACGACCGTCGGAGGCACGATGGGCTTCTGTTCGCGGTGAGCCGACAGCGACAGCAGGCCGGTCAGGGCCATGTAGTTCAAATCGTGGCCAGCCGCTTGGGCAAGCGGTCCCCTTTGGCCCCACCCGGTCATTCGACCGTAGACGAGCATTCGATTGCGGGCCGCGCAATCCTCCGGCCCGAGCCCAAGGCGTTCCATGACGCCGGGCCTGTTGCCTTCGATCAAGGCGTCGGCTGCGGCCACGAGTGCCATGGCTTCGGCGCGCCCGGCTGGATGCTTGAGATCAAGTGACACAACGGCCTTGCCGCGGCGCAGCGGGTTGTCGCCCGTGCCGCCAAGCATTTCTGTCACCGCGCCTTGCTGCGGCCTGGCGATCACGGTCACGGTTGCGCCCATGTCGGCGAGCATGCGCGCCGCCAGAGGGCCAGGGCCGATGCCTTCGAACTCGACCACGCGCACGCTGGCCAGTGGCGGCGTCATGCGACCAGCTTTCTTGCGATCAAGTCCTTCATGATTTCCGTCGTTCCGCCGTAGATGCGCTGAACACGGGCGTCCGCGAACATCCGGGCGATCGGGTACTCGCCCATGTACCCATACCCGCCGAAGAGCTGCAGGCACTCGTCGGTAACCTTGCCCTGCTGCTCGGTGCACCACCACTTCGCCATATAGGCCGCCTCGTCGTCGAGCGTGCCGTCCAGGAGGCGCTGGATGCAGTCGTTGACGAAGGTGCGCACCACATGGGCGAGGGTGGCGCATTCGGCCAGCTTGAAACGCGTGTTCTGGAAGTCGAATACTGTTTGCCCGAAGGCCTTTCGCTGCTGCGTGTAAGCGAGCGTCAGCTCGACGGCGTGTTCGATCACCGCGGCGGCCGGAACACACAGCAACAAGCGTTCGTACGGCAGCTGGCTCATCAGCTGGACAAAGCCCTCGCCCTCCCTCTCGCCAATCAGGTTCGCTGCCGGAACACGCACGTTGTCGAAGAAGAGCTCGGTCGTGTCCGAGGCGTGCTGGCCCAGCTTCTCGAGACGTCGCCCAACGCGAAAGCCAGAGAGCGTTTCGGTCTCCAGCACGATCAACGACACCCCTCGACTGCCCGATTCGCCAGTACGAACCGCGACCACGAGCAGGTTGGCAGTGAATCCATTGGTGATGAAGGTCTTGGCGCCGTCGATGACGTATTCGTCGCCCTCGCGTCGGGCCTTGGTGCGCAACGCCTTCAGGTCCGAGCCGCATCCGGGTTCGGTGAGGGCGATACCTGCCAGCATCTCGCCGCCTGAAAGCTTGGGAAGCCATCGGCGCTTTTGCGCTTCGGTGCCATAGTCGAGCAGGTAATGGGCAGCGATGGTGTGAACGGCGGTGTTGCCCGGGAACTCCGCCCTCGCGAGCTCGTCCTGCACCACCAGCTGGTAAGCGAGGGAGGCTCCGGCGCCACCGTAAGCCTCGTCCATCTCCGGCAAGAGAAAGCCCAGCTCACCGAATGGCCGCCAAGCCTCGCGAGGGATGAATCCCTGCCGGCGCCAGCCGTCGAGACGAGGAGCCAGTTCGGCGGCCACATAGCGACGGACCTGGTCGCGAAAGGCTTCGACCTCCTCGTCCATCCATTCATGTCGGTACAGCTGCGGCAGCATGATCAGATTCCGTTGACTCGTCAGACGCGTTCGTACAGCGTCACGACGCAGGCGCCGCCCAGGCCGAGGTTGTGCTGCAGTGCGAGCCGAGCACCTTCCACCTGACGCTTGTCGGCAGTGCCGCGCAACTGGTGGGTCAGCTCGTAGCACTGCGCAAGCCCCGTCGCGCCCAGCGGATGCCCTTTGCTCAGTAGCCCGCCGGAAGGATTGGTGACCACCGCGCCGCCATAGGTGTTGTCGCCGTCGCAGACGAATTTCTCGGCGCCGCCCCGGGGGCAAAGGCCGAGCGACTCGTAGCTGATCAGCTCGTTTTGCGCGAAGCAGTCATGGAGCTCGACAACGTCGATGTCCTTCGGGCCGACGCCCGCGGCTTCGTAGACTTCGTTCGCTGCAGCCTGGGCCATGCTGAAGCCGACCACCTCGCGCATGTCGCGGGCTTCGAAAGAAACCGCCCGGTCGGTGGTCATGGCCTGGGCCTTGATCCGCACATTGCGTTTGAGGCCGAGGCGGCGCCCGAACTCCCCCGAGCAGACGATCGCCGCGGCGGCTCCGCACGTTGGCGGGCAGGCCATCAGCCGGGTCATTACGCCAGGCCAGATCATTGGCGAGTGCATGACCTCCTCCGCGCTGACCTCGGTGCGAAAGAGAGCCAGGGGGTTGTTCGCCGCGTGGCGGCTCGCCTTCGCCCGGATCTTGGCAAAGGTTTCGAGCCGAGTCCCGAATTCGTTCATGTGCGCAAGGCCGGCGCCTCCAAAATAGCGCAGCGTGAGCGGGATCTCGGCATGGCCGACCAGCTCTTCGGTCGCCTCGTCGAAGCGGTCGAAGGGGTTCGGTCGGTCGTTGAACGTGGCGCCGAGGGCGCCCGGGTTCATGTGCTCGAACCCGAGGGCCAGGACGCACTCGGCGGCGCCGCTCGCCACGGCTTGGCGCGCCAGGAACAGGGCTGTCGAGCCGGTGGAGCAGTTGTTGTTGACGTTGACGATGGGAACGCCCGTCATGCCGACTTCGTAGAGCGCTCGCTGGCCCGCGGTCGAATCGCCGTACACGTAGCCCACATAGGCCTGCTGCACCAGATCGTAGGAAATTCCTGCATCGAGCAGAGCCTGATGCGTGGCTTCTGCGGCCATCTGCGGATAGGGCGCGTTGGCCCCGGGCTTGGTGAAGGGAATCATTCCGATACCCGCGACGAACACGTCTTGGCTCATGATCAACATCTCGAATTCAGAAGGGAAGGAACAGTCAGGAAAGCATGAAGGCTCAGCCGGCCCGCAGCATCAGCTTGACAGTGCCGTCGGCCACTACGTCTTGCTCCTGGCTCTTGCACTCGCCCTTCAGCGTGAACAAGAGGCGGGCTTGCGACAGGGCTTCCGGCTCCTGCACCGTCCACCGCGTCTGCAACGTGTCGCCGGAATACACCGGTGCGCGAAAGCGCGTGCTTTGCTCGACGATCGTCCAGCCGCTCGTCGGCAGATTGCGTCCGACCACCGCAGACATGATTGCCGCGGTCAGCGCTCCGTGAAGGATGCGCCCGCGCAGTCCCGCAGCCACGGCGAACTGCTCATCGACATGCACCGGATGAAAGCCGCCGATCAAACCCGCGCCGAGCACCAAGTGCGTCTCGGTCACTGTCATCGAGCCCTCGAGGACGGCCCCTGGAGCAAGTTGTCCGTTCAGGTACTTCCGGCCTTCGCCGTCAGCGGCGCCGGCCATCAATCAAGCCTCACACCGGTATCCCGTATGAACGCGCCCCAGCGGGCGTAGTCGGCTTTGATCTCGGCAGCGTATTCCTGCGAGGTGCTGAGTGTCGGCGGCGCTCCGGTGATGGTCATCACGCTCTCGCGAACGTCCGGCAACTTGTCGATCCGGGCCAGCTCTGCATAAAGCCGGGCGATGATGGCTGGCGGAGTCCCTGCTGGCGCAACAAAGCCTACCGTCGGAATCGCGACGAAGCCGGGCAACCCCGATTCCGATATCAGCGGCAAGTTCGGGAAGTTCGCCAGACGATGGCTCGCTGCGACTCCCAGCAGCTTCACTCGCCCCCCGGCAACGAAGGACCGCACTCCAGCCACGGTGTCGAAGCAGACGGCGACGTTGCCGGCGATCAGATCTGTCATGCCCTTGACGCTGCCCTGATACGGGACGTGGACCAGCGAAATGCCTGCGCGCTTCTTGAAGTCCTCCATGGCCAAATGCGAGAGCGTCCCGTTGCCGGACGAGCAATAGTTGAGCTCGCCCGGATGTGCTTTCGCGTAGGCGATGAATTCCTTGACGTTGGAGAAAGGCATCGAGGCATTGGCCACCAGGACCTCGGGTCCGTTCGCAATCAACGCGATCGGTGCGAAGTCCGTCAGACTGTCGTAGCCGACATGCTTATAGAGATGCGGGTTGGTCACCAGCGATGCGCTGGCCATCAGCCCGAGGGTGTAGCCGTCGGCGGGGGCACGCTTGAGTTGCGCCAGGGCAATGCTTCCGCCTTGCCCGGAGCGGTTGTCGACGATGACGGGTTGGCCCAACTGCTGGGCCAGCTTTTCGCCGTAGGCACGGGCCAGCAGGTCAGTGGCCTGCCCCGCCGGGAAGCCGACGAGGATCGTGATCGGCCTGGTCGGATACGCCGGGTCGGGCTGCGCCAGCGCGCTGGTCGAGGCGAGCGCGGCCAGAGCCAGGACGAGTCGCGACGACAGATGCTTGAGACCGTGTCGCACGGAAGGTCCGCACGGCGGTCGATGAAGGTTGATGTTTTGCAAGATGTCTCCTTGGTTGTCAGTTGTCCCGACTTCAGGCCGGGCACTCTGCGCCGGACGGCCAGCTCTCGTGAAACGTCACTGCCTCGGTCGTCTCGACTCGTGAAGTGCGGAAGCGATTGGCCGGGTGCTGCGGATCGGCGTGGCCGAATGACAGACCGCACACCACGAGCCGCTGATCGTCCAGGCCAAAATGCCTTCTAACGAATGGCGAGTGGGATGCGAGCGCCGCCTGGGCAATGGCGCCGAGCCCCAGTGCCTCGGCCGCCAACAGCAATTGGGCGACGTAGGCGCCGCAGTCCACGGCGCCGTAGACACCCAGGGCCTCGTCGGTGGTCACGATCATGACGTGCGGCGCGTCGAAGAACTCGAAGTTCCGGCGGGCTTGCCGGTCCTTCCCGATCTGGTCGGCGCGGCTGATGCCGACGCTCGAGTACAGCTGCATGCCGCACTCGCGCCGGCGCTGCTGATAGACACCGACGTAATCGCGCGGGAAAGGCAAATCGGTCGCGGCCTCGCCGTCGTTGAGCTCTGCCAGATAGGCCTCACGGAAAGCGTCGGTTGCCGCGCCGCGGGTCACGATGGTCTGCCAGGGCTGTGTGTTGCACCACGACGCCGTGAGCTGTGCGCACTGCAACAAGCGCGCGACCGTCTCGTCGGGAACCGGACAGTCGAGAAATGCGCGGCAACTGCGGCGGCTGCGCAGCAGCCGCTCGAGCACGTCCATGTCGGACGATGAAGCGTTCATGCGAGAGGGCTGACCGGCGCGCTGTGCGCCTCGGGCGTGTCGACGACGCCAGCCGCGATCAGGTCGTCAATCCCTGTCTCCGCGACCCCCGCCGTGCGCAAGACCTCGCGGGTGTCCTGACCCAGCAAGGAGCACGCCTCCGAGAAGCCTGGCGGCGCGTAACGCGTCCGGTGACCGACGTTGAGAGTGCGAGCACCCTGGGGATAGCCGGGCATGGGCGGCAACGACATGATGCTGCCCTCGAGACCCTGAAGCGGTCCCTGTGTGAATTCGCCGACGGTCCGGAGGCGAGCCGCCGGGACATCCGCCCGGTTCAGCAGCGCCTCCCAGTCGCTCGCCGGCCGCGTGAGCAGGGCAGCTGCAAGGTGCTCGCGCAGGCCCTTGGCGTCACGCGCTTTGACGAAGCCGCGGCTCTTCCGCGTGAAGGATGCCGGGTCGACCAGGCTGGAGTCGGTCAACACGTGCTCGATGACGAGCAGACCGCACAGTTTGGCGAACTGCGCCGGCGTGTTGGCCCCCAACGCGATCCATCCATCAGCAGTCGCGAACGTATCGCATCCCGGACTGCCCGTGTAGCCGCGGTTGCCGTTGCGCGGTGGCGTCATCCCGCTCTCGAGGCACTTGGCGATCACGGTCGACATCAGCGTCGCAGCGGCGTCGAGCATCGAGACATCGATGTGCTGGCCACCGCCGCCGCGCTCGCGGCGAAGCAGCGCGGCCAGGATCGCGGTGGCTGCGCTCATGCCGGTGGCGGTGTCGACGACCGGAAAGCCGACCTTGACGGGCGCATGGCCCTCGTCACCGCTCATCATTGCCATGCCGCTCAACGCTTGCAGGACGTGGTCATAGGCCGGCCACTCCCGCAGGGGACCGTCTTGGCCATACCCTGAGATCGAGCAGTAAACGATTCGCGGGTTGACCGGCGAGACGGCTTCGAAGCCGAGGCCGAGGGACTTCATGACACCGGGCCGGAAGTTTTCGACCAGCACATCGGCGTCACCGGCCAGCTTCAGCACGAGGTCGCGGCCTCGAGGCTCCTTCAGATCGATCGCCACTGACTTCTTGCCAGAGTTGATCGACACATAGTCGGGCGCTAGCTGCCGTCGCGGCCCGTCGGGACCCCAGCGCATGGCATCGCCGCGCTGCGGCGGTTCGACCTTCACCACCGTCGCTCCGAGCAGCCGCAGCTGGTTGGTCGCGAAGGGCCCCGCCAGCATGTGCGTCAGGTCGAGGATCCGGAAGCCTTGCAACGGTTGGGTCATCGTGTCTTTCATCGAATGCGGCCTCTCAAACGAAAACGATTGTCGAATCGGCCGGCTCGTCGACGCATGACGCGCCGGTGCAAAGACATGCACTCCGTGCATGTCAGAATGAATCGATGCTCGCAGTCGACTTGCAATACTTCCTGTCGATCGCCAAACATCGGTCGCTGGCCCGGGCGGCAGACGAGCTGGCCGTTTCTCAGTCCACGCTCAGCCGTGCGGTTCAGCGCATGGAGGGACGCTTCGCGATCAAGCTGTTCGAGCGAACCCCGCGCGGAATGGAACTGACCGACGCGGGGCGCCGTCTGGCGCACCATGCGCGCAGCGCCGAGGTCGAACTCGACGAAGCCGCGCGCGAGCTCACCGACATGTCCGGCGGCAAACACGGCCATGTCCGCGTGGCCGCAGGCCACACGATCTCGAGCCTCGTCAATTCGGCTCTCGTTCCTCGCCTGCACCTCGAGCGTCCAGCCGCGACCTTGCACCTGGATGCCCATTTCAACGACCGTATCGTCGCCTTGCTCGCCGAGGGTGCCTATGACTTCGCGGTGGGCGTGGTGCCAGAGAGTCTTCCGGAATCGTTGGTGGCGGAAGTGCTGATGCACGATGAACTCGTTCCTGCCGTTCACGAGAGTCACCCGCTGGCTCAGGTCAAACACCCGACCGTACAGGACCTGGTCGCGCAACCATGGACCGGGGCGGGATCGCGGGTGCTTTCCTATGCCGGTATGCAACAACTTTTCATCGCCGCCGGGGCAGAACCGCCGAGGTATGTCGTCGACACCAACTCCTACGAGACTGCCCTGGCGGCAGTCCGCCGCTCGCTCTGCGTGACGTTCGCGCCGAAGTGGCTGGTGCGCCGCCAGTCCGGCTTATTTGCGGGCTTGGTCACCGTAGACGTCCCCGGGTTTTCATTGCAACGCGACCTGGGCCTGCTGTGGCGAAGGGGCGGATATTTGTCGCCCGTGGCCGAACGCGCGTTCGAATTGTTGAAGACGGCTCTGCAAACGGCAGAGGCGCAGAGGGGTGAGCGGACGCCTGAAACCGCACAGCGCGGCCCATCTTGAAAAGCTGTCGCTGGTCCGCCGACAGGAATCTAAGGGCGGCTGGAGGCCGCATCAGTGCTGGAGTTGGCAGTCTGGGGTGGTCGACCTGCCCCCAAAGTTGCCCCTCGCTATCCGTCGTGCTTGTAGCCCGCCTCTCGCTGGCTGCGGAAGGCAAGGATGAAGACCGTGTCGATGTCCGGCAGGAAGCGATAGAGGGCGACGTAACCACGTGAGGATCGGCCGATGACGAGCTCGCGATTGCCGCCTTTGACCTTTCGACCGATGAGCGGGCTGTGGGCGAGGATGTCCACGGCCTCGATGATCTCGTTGATGCGCTGCGGTGCATCCGCGGCAGCACCGAACTCGGCCATGTGATCAAAGAAGCGATCGAAGTCGTCGAAGACCTCGGGCGCCAGCTCGATTCGTGCCATGCCCTCGGGTCAGGGCCGAAGCTTGCGAGCGGCCGGCTTGCGGGCCGGCCCGCCGAGGGCTCGCGCCTTGAGGTAGGCCTTGGCGTCGTCCCAAGGCACGGTCTTGCCGGTGTCTAGCACCTTTGTCCAGCGCTCCTCGGCGACGCGCTGGAACTCTTCATCCAACTCGGCTTGCTCGACGGTTTGGGCGATGGCATCGAGGATGAAGGCATGCGCCGTCTTGCCTTCGCGCTCGGCTGCGGCAGCGACGCGCGCCTTTAGATCGTCTTCGAGGCGGATGGTGGTTGTGGTCATGACACGGCGAACTGGTCCAGACCAATGTAGCACACATGTGCTATGAGGGCCGCAGTCTCATCCGGACGCAAGCAAGGTGCATGAAAAAACGCCAGCAGTTGACCCCACGGGACAACTGTCAAAGGTTTTTCATGCCGCGTCGCGGTCTCTCGGCATCGGCCGAACTGGCTGACGCTGCACAACCGCCTCGAGCACGCGCTCGACTACAGATGTGCTGCAGCCCGCATCGGGGCAGCGAATAAAGGATGCTCCTTCGGTCAGGTTGCGTAGTGCCGTGCGCAGCCATCTAACCGGCACTCACTTTCCACTTCTTGGCCAAGGCAGCGACGTCCTTGTCACTGGCGAAGTCGCCTACCTTGGCTTCCTGGATCGCTGCTTGAACCTCACCGATTTGCCACTCGTGGGTTTCGACAAAGGCTCGAATCGCTTCAGCGGCGAGAAAGGACTTGCTGCGCTGGGTCGCGGCGGCGAGGACATCGAGACGGTGCTTGACGTCGTCGTCCAGGCGGATGGTCATCGTGGTCGACATCGCAGGCTGTGCTTGGCTTACACAACATCATGCGCCGGTCCCGACGGACAGCACTACGAAAGCGGCGCACAGCCACCAGTCGCGATCACCTCCGTGGCCGCGCGAAGGCAGCCAGCAAATGCCGGCCCTTTCCCAATGGACGACATCGTTGGTCCCGCCGACAGGAATCGAACCTGTATTTGCCGCTTAGGAGGCGGCCGTTCTATCCATTGAACTACGGCGAGCGGCTCGCCGCAGGTTGGGCGAGGGCAGGCAGTTTAAGACGTCGGGCGCGCGAGCCGCTCGCGCCATACTTCGCTTTTCGGGTTGCTGGGGGCGGTCGGATGGCCACGGTCGAAGGAACGCACACGCAGGGAGCCGGTGGCCTGCCGATTCGATACCGCGTCGACTATGAGGTGGTCGGCACGGCGATTCACTTCAAGGCGAGGTTCGATCCGGGCGCGCCCCATGAAGGCGAATTCGACTTCGATCCGTCGAAGGTCGATGCCGCCGCCGCAGTCGACGCCTTCATGCACGACCACATCGAGAAGTCCGACCGCGACGTCGCTCCCTGAGGCGGCTCTTGCAGCGGCGCGTCGCGCCAGGCGTCGGCGCCGCGCCGCCTATTTCCAGCGCAGCGTCCAGATCAGGTCGACCGAGTTGTCGTCGCCGGCCTGGGCGCGCACGGTGAGGCGCTGGGCGATGCGGTAGATGAGCTGCCAGCTGCCCGCGGTCGCATTGAGCCCGCGCTCGTAGCCGACGTACCAGCGCTTCGAGATCTGCTTGCCGAGCGTGACGATCGTCTCCTTCACGTCGCCGACGTTCGCCTGCCGGACACCGACCGAATCGAGGCCGATCGCCTGGGTCAGCCGATCGGTGACGCCGGGGCCTTCGCCCGACAGCAGCGCCAGCGCCGCGCTCTGCAGCAGGGCGGTGTCGTTGCTGCCCGCGCCCTCGCTGGCGCGGCCCAGGATGAGCCAGCTCAGCTTGTCGATGTCCGACATGTCGGGCTCGGAGAAAAGGCGGACGCGCGGATTGAGCGCCGTGCCGACCACGATCACGCCGACGCGCACGTCGAGGTTCGGACGCGTCGCCTCGATGTCGAGGCGTGGGTTCTCGATCGGTCCGACGAAGGTGATCGCACCGCGATCGATGCCGAGCTTCTGTCCATAGGCCTGGTAGGTGCCGTCGACCGCGTTCAGCGTGCCGTTGACGGTGAGCCGCCCGCCGGGCGAGGTGAGATGCAGCTCGCCGCGCAGGCCGGCGTCGAGCCCGCGGCCGCGAATGCGAAGTTTCTCGCCCATGCCGACGCGCAGGTCGAGCGCGACCTTGCGGTTCACGGGCGCCGGTGCGGCTGTCGCGAGAGGACTGGCCGCGGCAGCGGGCGCGCTCGCCGCGGCTGCGGGCGCGCCGGCAACCGAGGTCCTCGCCACGACGGGGCGACGCACCACCTCGACGTCGTCGCCCAACGCCGGCGCGTCGGAGCGCGTGAAGTCGATCAGGCCCTCGTCGATCTTGAACGTGCCGTCGAGGTCGAGCGCTTGTGCGTCGAGGCGAAGCGCCGCGTCGCCGCTGGCGACGATGCGCCGGTCGACGCGGCCGAGCAGCTCGAACCTGTCGGCGCTCACCTTCAGGTGCGCGGCGGGCGCCGCATCGAAGCTCGCATCGCCCTCCAGCGTGAGGCTGCCGCTGCCGCCCTTGGCCGTGAAGTGCTCGATGCGCGCGGTGCTGCCTTGCAGTGCGATCGCGACGTCGCCGTCGGTCACGTTCACGCCTTGCAGGAAGTTGCGCACGCCGAGCTTGGTGCCGTTGACGTGGCCGGTGTATTCCGGCTGCCCGAAGCGGCCGCCGATACTGGCGCCGGCATTGAGCGCGCCGCTGAGCCGCCAGCCCGCGGGCACCCACGGGCCCCAGGTGCCCAGGCTGTCGACGCGCAGCTCGGCAGTGCCTTGCACGGGCGTGTCGGGGCTCGGCCAGGTCGAGGCGCTGCCGGTCCGCGCCGTCACCGCACCCGACGCGACGCCGAGCGTGCTGCCGGCGAGCGCCGCCGTGAAGCTCCAGACGCCATCCTTCGCGGCGATGCCGAAGCGCAGGTCGGAAAAACCGAGCGCCTGCGTGCCGATCTCATCGGTCACCGTGAGATCGCCGCTGGCGCGCTGCACGACGACGTCGACCGTCACCGTCGGCGCGCTGTGTATGTCGAGATGGGCGCCGACCGCGAGGTCGCCGCCCCAGCCGAAGTCGGGCTGCAGGATGCGCAGCACCGGCGCGACGGGCATGGGATCGACGACCGCCTGCGCATCGAGACGCGCCGGGCCGTGGCCGTCGCTCGCCTGCCACGCGATGCGGCTCCAGCGCACGGTCGCGCCGAGCGCTTCCGCTGTTCCCGGCTCGACGCTCGCGCGCAGCGGCCCGCCGCCCCAGAGCACGCTGCCGCGAACCTCGCGGGCGCGAAGCCAGGTGCGGCTCGGCGCTGCAGTCGATTGCGCTGTCAACTCATGCACCGTGCCCGACCAGCCAGCCGACCGCTCGGTGCCGACATCGACGAGACCGCCTTCGGCGCGCAGCACGAGCGCGCTGCGGCCGACGCCTGCAGGCGCCGTCGCCACTCCCGACGCGCCCGACGCAGCCGCGCCCTGCGCCGCCACCGCATCGGCCCATGACGGAGGCAGCGCGTCCGAGGCGACATCGAGCGAGAGCCGATGCGCGCGCGCCGTGCCGCTGGCCTGCGCGCGGACATGCTCGACGACGCGGCCGGATGCGCTCGCCCCGTCGAGCACCAGTGTTCCTTCCAGGGGCGCGTCGGCGGCGCTGCCGAGCTTCCAGTGCGCCTCGGCCTGGCGGACCGCGATGGTGTCGAAGCGGATCGACGCGCCGTGCAGCTCGCCCTGGCTCGTCACGTTCGGCCAGCGGCCGTCGATCGTCGCCTTCGCGCTCAGCGTGCCGCCTGCAGCGGCGCTCGACGCGGCGGCTCCCGGCGGCCGCAGCAGCGGCGCCAGCCTGGCCAGTTGCGGCGCATCGATGTCGAGCGTCCATGCGTCCGCCGGCCCCGACGCAGCGATGCGGCCGCGCGCCTTCACGCTGTTGCCGGCGGCGACGAGATCGAGCGAAGGCCGCGCCGTGCCGTCGCTGTTGCCGAAGCTCGCTTCGGCGGCGATCGTCACCAGGCGGTCGCTCGCCGCTTGCACGCTCGGCGCATTCGTCATGGGCGGAGCGGCGGACGCAGCGCTCGATGCGCTCGTTGCGCTCGATGCGGTGAGCTTGCCGTCGAGCGCCGTGTCGGGAGCGCGCGCATCGAGCCCGATCGGCCTGACCTTGTCCAGGT
>Ga0075520_1000644_pt1 | contig 15782 bp, 14 predicted proteins | sample NGEPerB_FD_75100 | JGI IMG/M metagenome (GOLD analysis project Ga0075520, IMG submission 75100) | Arctic peat soil microbial communities from the Barrow Environmental Observatory site, Barrow, Alaska, USA - NGEE PermafrostAB12-B | ecosystem: Environmental > Terrestrial > Soil > Wetlands > Peat ... | reverse complement strand
GGCTCTTCTGGCGCGGCTTGGGCTCTTCCTTGAGCACCAGGTCCTCGGGCGTGAGGTCGGCGGCCGGGTCGCGCTCGGGCGCCGTCTTCGCCTTCGCGCTCGCCACGGCGCCGCGGCCGCGGCCGCCGTTCGGCTCGGCCTCGACGTCGAGATCGCGCACGAGCTCCTTGAACTCTTCCCTGGAGATCTGCTGACCCGGCTCCTCCGGGGCGATGACGCTCCCGCGGCGCGTTCTGCGGCGCTTGCGCTCCGGCTCCACGTCCTCCGCCGCGCCGCCGACGGTGGTCGCATAGGCGGGCACCGCGCCGAGCTCGCGGACGATGCGCGCGCGCCGCACGCGATAGGCGCCCTCGCGCTCCTTCCAGTGCGTCAGCACCGGCGAGGCGATGAAGATCGAGGAGTAGGCGCCCGAGGCGATGCCGATCATCAGCGCGAACGCGAAGTCCTTGAGCGTTTCCCCGCCGAACAGCAGCAGGGCGCTGACTGGCAGCAGCGTGCAGAAGCTCGTGGCCAGCGATCTGGTCAGCACCTCGGACATCGAGCGGTTGACGATCTGCGAGAACGCCGCGCGCGGCATCCTCGGCACGTTCTCGCGCACACGATCGAACACGATGATGGTGTCGTAGAGCGAATATCCCAGGATCGTCAGCAGCGCCGCCACCGTCGCCGTGGTGACTTCCCTTCCGGTCAGCGAGTAGACGCCCGCGGTGATCAGCAGGTCGTGCATCAGCGCGATCAGCACCGGCACGGCGTACTTCCACTCGAACCGCAGCGCTATGTAGGCGGAGATCACCAGCAGCGAGGCGATGATCGCGATCACGGCGCTGTTGGCCACCGTTTTCCCGAACGTCGGCCCGATCGAGGTCGAGGAGAAGTTCCTGGTCCCGGCGACCGTGCCGCTGGCGAACCTGGCGTCCAGGGCGGCGTGGACCTTCTTGACCGACCCGGGGCCCAGCGTCTTGGTGGAGATCTGATAGCCGGTCCCGCCGATGCTCTTGTTCACGAACTTCTGGACCTGGGCGTTGCCGTAGCCGGCCGCCTTCATGGCGCCCGCCACCTGGCTCTCTGAGATCGGTTTCACGAACGCCGTCTGGATGCGCGTCCCGGACTTGAAGTCGATGCCGAAGTTCAGGCCGCTGCCGCCGATCGCCAGCGCCCCGACCAGCAGGATCGTGCCGGACAGCGAGAAGAACCACTTGGACGCGCCCATGAAGTCGAACGTCCAGCCCCGCCCGCGCCGCTCCGCTCCGAGCGCGGCCGGGTGGGAGACCAGTTTCGAGCGCCCCATCGCGCCGAGCGCCGCCTGCGTGGCGAGCACGGCGGTGAACAGCGAGACGAGCGTGCCGATGCCCAGCGTGAAGGCGAAGCCCTTGACTTCGGCGGTGGCCAGCGCGAACAGGATGAAGGCGGTCATGAACGTGACCACGTTGGCGTCCACGATCGCCGCGAACCCGCGCTTGTAGCCGGTGGCGATGCCGGACATGACCGATCTCCCGCCCCGGATCTCCTCCTTGACCCGCTCGAAGATCACGATGTTGGCGTCCGCCGCCACGCCGATCGTCAGGATCAGGCCGGCGATGCCCGGCAGCGTCAGCGTGATCGGGATCAGCTTGATCAGCGCGAAGAAATACAGCCCGTAGATGACCAGCCCGCCGACCGCGATGGCGCCGAGCACGCGGTAGAACAGCAGCAGAAACAGGCACACCACCGCGAAGCCGGCCAGCCCCGCCACCAGGCCCTGGTTGAGCGCCGTTTTGCCGAGCGTGGCCGACACCTGCGAGTTGGAGATCAGTTCCAGCTTGATCGGCAGCGCGCCCGACTGTAGCTCACCGGCCAGTTCCTGCGCGGAGGAGATCGTGAACCCGCCCGAGATCTGCGAGCCGGTGGTCGCATCGATGCCTTCCGGGAACTTCGTGTAGTCGATCGAGGGCGCGGTGATCAGCTGCCCGTCGAGCACCACCGCGAAGTGCTGCTGCGCGGCTTCCTTGCCGACGCCCGGCAGCTGGGCTTCCTGGCCGCGTGCGGCGATTTCCTTTGTGACGCGCTGGAAGACGCTCTGCCCGTGCGAGGTGAAGCCGAACGTCACGTTCGGCGCGCCCGAGCCGCCCGCGCCTTCGTCGAAGCCCTGCTGCGGGTTCTTGATGTCTTCGCCCGTCAGCACCGAGTTGTCGTTGAGCACGAAATAGCTGTTGGGGCTTTTCTGGGTGACCTTGCCGGCCGCCGATTCGACCGCCCGCGCCTGCACCAGCACGGTGCCCGGGTTGACGCGCACCGCCTTCGTCTTCAAGCCCGCCGGCACCTTGTAGTCGGCGTACAGGTTCTTTTCCGTTTCCTCCGGGCCGCGCAGCACCTTTTCGTGCGCGCTGTCCAGCAGATACCAGCTGCCGTAGATACAGCCGCCGATCTGCTGCGGGGTGCAGCCCGGCTGCCAGGTGGTGTCCGTCTTGCGCAGGACCGGTGCGCGCTTGGCCGCGCGCAGCACCGCCTGGTACTCCAGCAGCCCGAACTGCGAGGCGCCGGCGTTGGCCCCGCCGGTGGCGGTCGCTTCGGTCGGCGCGGGCTTGCCTTCGGCGCCGATCACGTTCGGCTCCCAGTCGTAGAAGTAGAGCTGCGCGGTCTTGCCCACCTCCTGTTCGGCGCGTGCCGCGTTGCTGACGTTCGGCAGCGCCACGTCGATTTCGGCGTTGCCCGAGCGCTGGATTTCCGGCTGGGACACCCCCAGCGAGTCCACGCGTTTGCGCATGATGTCGATCGCGCGGTTCAGCGATTCCGCGTCCACCTTCGACTGTGCGGTGGGCTTGCCCTGGTAGATCAGCTCGACGCCGCCCTTCAGATCCAGCCCGAGGCGGGTCTTCATGGTGGCGACCGCCGCGGCCGAGGCCGCGATCAGCCCGGCGACGATCAGCAGGATCAGGAGGTTGCGGCGACGGTCGTGCATCGTCCGATCAGACTACTTGTCGGGGGTCAGCACCAGCAACAGCCCGCCGTCGTCGTCGTAGGCGGGGAACATGTCCGCTTTGGCGTTCGCCGCCACGTCGCGTTCGCCTGAGACCTGCACGGGCACCTCCAGCGCCCGCACCCCCCACTCCAGCACCGTGGCCACGGGATCGTCGCCGTTGGAGAAGCTCAGGCCGAGGACCTCCTCGACGCGCTGGCCGATCACGTCCTCCTCCTCCAGGCCCGTGAAGGCGAAGGAGTTCTTGCCGCAGCCGACCACGCGGCCCTCGCCGTCGCAGACGAAGAACGCCGCGTCGGGCGCCGGGTAGTAGTCGTCGAGCAGTTCGAACAGAAACGCGAAGCCGCACTTCGAGCAGCCCTTGGGCTGACGGGTGAAGCCGAGATTGCGATCCAGCTCGCTTGTGCGGTGGCCGCAGTTTGGGCAGATGAAGGGGTGAGCCATGGTGTCTACACACAGACTACGCAAGCCTGCAGCGGGGCGTCCCGGTCGCCGGCGGGCGCCGCGTGGGCCTCAGAACAGCGACTGTCCGGCCGGTGCGAGCGGCTCGAGGCCCAGGTGCTCGAACGCGGAGGGGGTCGCCGCGCGCCCGCGCGGGGTGCGCTGGATGAAGCCCTCCTGGAGCAGGTAGGGCTCATATACGTCCTCGATCGTGTCCTGCTCCTCCCCCACCGCCACCGCCAGCGTGGAGAGGCCCACGGGTCCGCCCGCGAACTTGGAGCAGATCACATCGAGGATCCTGCGGTCCAGGCGGTCCAGTCCGCGCTCGTCCACCTCCAGCAGCTCGAGCGCCGCGTGCGCCGCCTCGGCCGTGACCACGCCCTCCATGCGCACCTCCGCGAAGTCGCGGACGCGCTTGAGCAGGCGGTTGGCCACCCGCGGGGTGCCCCTGCTGCGCGCGGCTATCGCCAGCGCGCCGTCCTCCTGCAGGCCGATCTCGAGGATGCCCGCGGAGCGGCGCACGATGACCGCCAGCTCCGCAACCGAGTAGGTCTCCAGGCGCGCCTGGATGCCGAAGCGGTCGCGCAGCGGTGTCGTCAGCAGACCCGTTCGGGTGGTGGCGCCGATCAGCGTGAACGGCGGCAGATCGAGCGTCACCACGCGCGCCCCCGCCCCCTGCCCGACGGTGATCGGCAGCCGGTGGTCCTCCATCGCCGGGTAGAAGGTCTCCTCCAGGGTGCGCGGGAGGCGGTGGATCTCATCCACGAAGAACACGCTGCGCGGCTCCAGCGCCGTCAGGAACGCCGCGATGTCTCCCTTGCGCTCCAGCGCCGGACCGGCGGTCTGCACGAACGGCACTTCCAGCTCCGCCGCCACGATCTGCGCCAGCGAGGTCTTGCCCAGCCCGGGTGGCCCGGCCAGCAGCACGTGGTCGAGCGCCTCGCCGCGTGCGCTGCACGCCTCGATCGCCACGGACAGCTGCTGGCGCAGGCTCTGCTGGCCCACGAACTCCTCCAGGCGCCGCGGCCGCAGCGAGCGGTCGAGCTCGTCGTCCGCCACGAGGTAGGGGGTCTGGATGCGGGCCGCGGTCTCGGTCATGGCCTCACGACGGCGACCGCGCCAAGCGCAGCGCATGGCCGAGCAGATCCTCGGCGCTGTCTCCCTCTGCGCCGGAGAGCAACTCCTCCGCCTCCTCGGGCGCGTAGCCGAGCTCCAGCAGGCCTTCGCGGGCGAGCATCCGGGGATGACGATCCCGCCCTCCCTCGCCGCGCCGCGCCACGATCGCCACGCGCGTCGAGGCGCCCGCCCCGGCGTCCACAGCGACCTTCTCGCGCAACTCCACGATGATCCGTTCGGCCGTCCGCTTGCCGATGCCCGGCACCGCCTGCAGGCGTGCGGCGTCGCCCGCGGCAAGCGCGCCGATCAGCTCGCGCGGCGGCCCCGCCGATAGCACCGCCAGCGCGACCTTCGGGCCGACCGCCTGCACGGACAGCAGCATCAGGAACAGGTCGCGCTCCTGCTCGGAATGAAAGCCGTACAGGGCGAGCGCGTCGTCACGCACGATCATGTGCGTGTGCAGCGTCACCTGCTCGCCCACCACGGGCACGTGGCGCAGCGTCTCCGCGGAGACGGCCGCGCGGTAGCCCACGCTCGCGCACAGGACCACCACGTGGTCGCCGCGACGGACGGCGACCTCGCCGCGCAGCAGCGCGATCACGCGCCCACCCGCGCCAGGGCCATCGCCAGCGGCGCGCAGTTGGCGTGACAGACCGCCACCGCGAGCGCGTCCGCCGCGTGGTCGGGCCGCGGCTCCTGCGCCAGCCCGAGCAGCGTCCCCACCATCCGCGACACCTGATCCTTGTGCGCGCGCCCGCTGCCGCAGACCGCGGCCTTGACCTGCTGCGGGGTGTAGCTGGCGCAGGCAATCCCGCGCTGGCCGGCCGCGAGCATCGCCACGCCGCGGGCCTGCCCGACGGCGAAGGCGGTGCGCACGTTCTGGCCGAAGTAGAGCTGCTCCAGGGCGAGCGCATCCGGTTCGTGCTCGGCCATCAGGGCGTCCACCGCCGCGTGGATCTCCGCCAGACGCCGCTCCTGCGGGGCCTGCGCCGCGGTCTCGATCACGCCGCCGTCAAGAGCCGCCAGTCGCCCGCCGCGCAGGGCGACGACGCCGTAGCCGGTGTTGGCCAGGCCGGGATCTATGCCGAGGACGATCACGATCTGTGATTCTGCGCCAGCCGCCGGACGCCTGCCTGTCATACGCTGCGCACCGATGTCCTGCGAGCAGATCGACTTCGCCGCCGAGGGACTACTCGACGGCCTGGAGGGACAGGAGCGCGCGGAGCGCCTGACGCTGCTGGAGAGCTTCCATGCGGAAGGCATCCCCCTGGCAGAGCTGCGCCGCGCCAGCACCGCGGGAACGCTGATGTTCCTGCCCGCCGACCGGGTGATCGTGGGCAGCGAGCGCTACACCTCCGGGCAGGTGGCGGAGCTGAGCAACGTGGATCTCGAGTTCCTCATCAGCGCCCGCCGCGCCATGGGGCTGCCGATCCCCGAGCCGGAGGAGGCGGCCTACACCGACGCCGACCTGAAGGCCTCGCGCATGATCCACGTGGCACGCGCCGCCGGCATCACCGACGCGGAAGTGCTGGACCTGCTGCGGGTGCTCGGACGCGGGCTCTCCCAGGCCGCGGAGAGCCTGCGGGCGATGCCGCTGAGACTCGTCCTCAAACCCGGGATCGGCGAGTACGAGCTCGCCCACACCTATTCCGAGGCCGCCGCGCATCTCTACCCCCTGCTGGACCCGCTGATCAGCAGCCTGCTCGCGCTGTACGTGCGCGACGCCACCCAGAGCGTGATGATCAGCGCCATGGAGCGCCGCGGCGGGCGCCAGCCCGGATCACGCGAGGTCGCCGTGTGCTTCGCCGACCTCGTCGGCTTCACCCGCCTCGGCGAGGAAGTCCCGCCCGACGAGCTGGGGCGCCTGGCGGTGCGACTGGAAGCGCTCGCCACCGACGTCGCCCGTCCGCCCGTGCGGCTGGTCAAGACGATCGGGGATGCCGCCATGCTCTGCTCGATCGAGCCCGAGCCGCTGCTCGACGCGGCGCTCGGGCTCATCGACGCCGCCGACACAGAGGGCGAGAACTTCCCTCAGCTGCGGGCCGGCGCGGCCCTCGGGCTGGCGCTGCCGCGCGCCGGCGACTGGTTCGGGCGCCCGGTCAACCTCGCCAGCCGCATCACCTCCGTCGCCCGCCCCGGCAGCCTGCTGGCCGAGCGCGAGTTGCGCGAGTCCGCGCGCGAGGCCTACAGCTGGTCGTTCGCCGGCGAGCGACGCCTGCGCGGCATCCGCGACCCCGTGCGCCTGTTCCGAGTGCGCCGCCCGCCTGAGGGCCAGCCCAGCCCGAGCGGCGGCGCCCCCGCCGCATAGCGCAGCAGCGACCCCGGCGACTACGCGGGTGCGGGCGCGCGCTCGACGCCGCGCTCGGGCGCAGCCCCGTCCCGCTCGGCCCACAGCCGCCAGGGCGCCTCCCCGGAGGCCCACAGGTCGTTGAGCGAGACAGCGTCCTTGTAGGTGTCCATGCACTCCCAGAAGCCCTCGTGGCGGTGCGCGCGGAGCTGGCCGTCGGCGGCCAGGCGCTCCAGCGGGGCGCGCTCCAGCACGCTGTCCTCTCGCAGGTAGTCGAGCACGGGGGCGCCGAAGCAGAAGAAGCCGCCGTTGATCCAGTGCTCCGAGCGCGGCTTCTCTGCGAAGCCCGTCACGCGCCCGTCGGGAGCCAGCTCGGTCACGCCGAACTGCAGCGTCGGGCGAACCACCGTCATGGTGGCCAGCGCGCCGTGCTCGGCGTGGAAGGCCAGCACAGCGTTCAGGTCGATGTCCGCCACACCGTCCGCATAGGTCGCACAGAAGACCTCCTCGCCCGCCAGCCTCGACTCCAGCAGCTTGATCCGCCCGCCCGTCTGGGTCTCGAGGCCCGTGTCCACGCACTCCACGCCCACCCCCTCCGGCCAGCGCTCGGCGGCGGCGAAGCGCTCGATCATCTCGCCCTTGTAGCCGGTGGCCAGCAGGAAGCGCTGAAAGCCGTGGGCCGCATACAGCTGGATCACGTGCCAGACGATCGGACGGCCGCCGATCTCCACCAGCGGCTTGGGCAGCTCCTGCGTGTGCTCCCGCAGCCGCGTGCCGCGCCCGCCGCACAGGATCACGACCGGCGGCCGGCGCGGGCGCCTAGCCCGCGACACGTTCGAGCACGTCCGCCGAGACGTCGAAGTTGGCGTGGACGGCGCTGACGTCGTCGTTGTCCTCCAGCACGTCGATCAGCTTCATCAATCTGGCAGCCTGGCCCTCGTCGATCGGCACCACGCTCGAGGGCCGGTAGGTCATCTCGGCGCTGTCCATCTCCACCCCGGCATCCTCCAGCGCCCGGCGCACGGCCGTGAAGTCCGCCGGCTCGGTGATCACCTCGAAGACGTCCTCGTCGGTGAGGATGTCCTCCGCGCCCGCCTCCACCGCGAGCATCAGCTCGTCTTCGGAGTGGCGCGAGGCGTCGATCACGATCGTGCCCTTCTTGTCGAACAGGTAGGCCACCGAGCCCGGCTCGCCGAGGCTCCCGCCGTGCTTGGTGAAGGTGTGCCTCACGTCCGCTCCCGTGCGGTTGCGGTTCTCAGTCAGCGCCTCCACCAGCACCGCCACGCCGCCCGGCCCGTAGCCCTCGTAGAGCACCGCCTCGATCGCGTCCGCGTCGCCCCCCTCGCCGGTGCCCTTGGCGATCGCGCGCTCGATGTTGTCCTTCGGCATCGACGCTTCCTTGGCCTTGCGCACCGCGTTCTCGAGCGTGGCGTTGGCGTCGGGATCGCCGCCGCCGTCGCGCGCCGCGACGGTGATGGCCCGCGTCAGCTTCGAGAACTGCGCGCCCCTGCGCGAGTCCACGATCGCCTTCTTGTGCTTGATGCTCGCCCACTTGGAGTGCCCGGACATATCCCCAAGTCTACGAATCCGCCGGGCGGGGACGCTCGCCGGGGCCGGCCGGGCGAGCGCGCGGGCACATAGGATGGCGGCACATGCCCGCCGCGCTCTCCCCCGACATCTTCAAGGCCTATGACATCCGCGGCCTCTACGGCGAGCAGATCGACGGCGAGATCGCCGAGCGGATCGGGCGCGCCTTCGCGCGTGTGCTCTCGCGGCTCGCCGGCAAGCCCGTGGGCGAGCTGCGCGTAGGCCTCGGGCGCGACATGCGCCTGAGCGCCCACGAGCTCTCCGCGCGCTACCGCCGGGGCCTGCTGGAGACGGGCGCCCACGTGGTGGACGCCGGCCAGGTGGGCAGCGAGATGCTCTACTTCCTCGTCGGCTCGCGCGAACTGGACGGCGGGCTGATGTGCACCGCCTCGCACAACCCCAAGGCCTACACCGGCGCCAAGCTGGTGCGCGAGGGCGCCATCGCGCTCTCCGGCGACTCCGGCATCCAGGACATCCGACGCGAGGTCGAAGCGGAGCTGGGGGCCGCCGGCCGCGGCGAGCCCTCGGCGACCGCCGGCGAGACCCCGCGCGGCACGGTCTCGGAAGTTGACCTGTACGCGGAGTTCCAGGCGGCCGCGCTGCGCTTCATCGACCCGCACGCGATCGGGGTGGCGAGCGGGCGGCGGCTGAAGGTGGTGCTCGACGGCGGCAACGGCATGGCCGGCCCGATGGTCGGCCCGCTGCTGGAGCGGCTGGACCTGGAGCTGATCGAGACCTACTGGACCCCCGACGGGAGCTTCCCCGACCACGAGCCCAACCCGCTGCTGGCGGAGAACCGGAAGCTGATCATCGAGCGCGTGCTCGCCACGGGAGCCGACCTGGGCATCGCCTGGGACGGGGACGCGGACCGCTGCTTCTTCATCGACGACACGGGCGCCTTCGTGGACGGCGACTTCCTCACGGCGCTGCTGGCGGAGTCGCTGCTGCGCAAGCACGCCGGCGAGGCGATCCTGTATGACGTGCGCGCCTCGCGGGCGGTGGCGGATACTGTCAGCCGGGCGGGCGGCACGCCATATGTCAACCGCGTGGGTCACGCGTTCTTCAAGACGCGGATGCGCGCCGAGGGCTCGCTGTTCGGCGGCGAGGTCTCCGGGCACTACTACTTCCGCGACTTCTACTGCGCGGACTCCGGCACCATCCCCGCGCTGCTCGTGCTGGAGCTGCTCAGCCGCGAGGGCAGGCGCCTGTCGGAGCTGCTGGCCCCCTACCGCGAGCGCTACTTCATCTCCGGAGAGATCAACTCGGAGGTCTCCGATCCGGCGGCGAAGATGGAGGAGATCGCAGCGCGCTACGCCGACGCGCGCCAGGACCGCCTGGACGGGATCTCGATCGACTACGAGGATTGGCACTTCAACGTGCGCCCGTCCAACACCGAGCCGCTGCTGCGGCTGTGCCTGGAGTCGCTGATCTCCAGCGAGGACATGGAAAGCCGCCGCGACGAAGTCCTCGCGCTGATCCGCTCGTGAGCTCCGAGCAACAGGAGCGCCAGCAGCAACAGGAGGGCCAGCAGGAGCAGGAGCAGCTCGCCCTCGCCGCCGCGGCCGGGATCCACCGGCTGGCGATCCCCACGCCGTTCATGGTCGGGCGCGTGAACGCCTACCTGATCGAGGACTCCCCGCTGACGCTCGTCGACTCCGGGCCCAACTCCGCCAAGGCGCTGGACGAGCTCGAACAGGCGCTGTCGGCGCGCGGGCACGCGATCGAGGACATCGAGCTGCTGGTGATCACCCACCAGCACATGGACCACTTCGGGCTCGCCTCAATCCTCGCGCGACGCTCCGGCGCGGAGGTCGCGGCGCTCGACCGCCTCGCGCCGTTCCTGTCCAGCTACGGCAGGCAGAGCGACCTCGACGACAGCTTCGCCGAGCGCACGATGCTACGCCACGGCATCCCCCCCGAAATCGTGACCGCGCTGCGCGCCGTCTCCGCCGGCTTCCGCGCGTGGGGCTCGGCCGTCGAGGTCAGCCGGCCACTCGCCGACAACACCGAGCTGAAGCTGCGTGACCGCACGCTGCGCGTGCTGCACCGCCCCGGGCACAGCCCGTCGGACACGGTCTTCCTCGACGAGTCACGCCGAATCCTTTTCGCCGCCGACCACCTGATCGCGCACATCTCCTCCAACCCGCTGCTGGCACGGCCGCTGGAGGCCGAGGGCGACTACACCGGACCTCGCCCGCGGGCGCTCATCACCTACATGGCCTCGCTGGAAAAGACCCGCGCGATGGAGCTCTCACTGGTCCTTCCCGGTCACGGGCGCCCGATCACCGATCACGCGGCGCTGATCGACGAGCGCTTCCGGCTGCACCGCCGCCGCGCGGAGAAAATCAACCGCCTGATCGCCTCCCAGGCGCGCACGGCGCACGAGATCGCCCAGGAGCTGTGGGGCAACGTGGCCGTCACCCAGGCCTATCTGACCCTCTCGGAGGTGCTCGGGCACGTCGATCTGCTGCTGCGCGACGGCCTGGTGGTGGAGCGGGAGGCCGACGGCGTGGTGCGCTTCCAGGCCGCCTAGCCCTGCTCGATCTCCGTCAGGCCGGCGACGGGACGCGGCGCTCTCCCACCCACTCCAGGAACATCTGGTGCAGGCGATCGTCGCGGCTCAGCTCCGTGTGAAAGGAGACCGCCAGCATCCTGCCCTGGCGTGCGGCGACGGCGTGGGCGTCGAGCTCCCCCAGGATCTCCACGTCGGGGCCGTGCTCGGCGATCCACGGGGCGCGGATGAAGATCCCGCGGATCGGAGCGCCCGACACCCCGCGGAGCTCCACGTCGGCCTCGAAGCTGCGGATCTGGCGACCGAAGGCGTTGCGCTCGGCGCGCATGTCCATCAGCCCGAGGTGATCCGCGTCGAGCATGATCAGCCCCGCGCAGGAGCCGAGGATCGGGGTACCCCGCGCCGCCAGCTCGCGCAGCGGCCCGGCCAGCCCCTCGCGCTCGATGCCCAGGGTCATCGTCGTGGACTCCCCACCCGGCATCACCAGCCCGTCGAGGTCCACCAGGTCGGCGGGCACGCGCACCTGGCGCGTCCGCGCCCCGAGCCGGCGCAGTGTTCGCTCGTGTGCCTCGAAGCCGCCCTGGAGCGCCAGCACGCCGATCAGCGGAGCGGTCACTTCAGCGGGCAGGGCGGTCCAGCTACCAGCCGCGCTGGGCGAGGAGCTGCTCACCCTCGAGCTTGGAGCTCTCGAGGCTCACCATCGCCGGTCCCAGACCGCGCGAGGCCTCCGCCACGCGCTCGGCGTCCCGCCAGTGCGTGGTGGCCGCCACGATCGCCCGCGCCCGCGTTGGCGGATCGTCGGACTTGAAGATCCCCGAGCCCACGAACACGCCTTCCGCCCCCAGCGCCATCATCAGCGCGGCGTCCGCCGGCGTGGCGATCCCGCCGGCGCAGAACAGCACCACGGGCAGCCTGCCCTCGCGGGCCACCTCGCGCACGAGATCCAGCGGCGCGGCGAGCTCTTTGGCCGCCGTCGCAGTCTCGTCGGAGCCGAGCGTCGCCAGGCGGCGGATCTCGCCTGTGATCTGGCGCATGTGGCGCACCGCCTCCACGATGTCGCCCGTGCCCGCCTCGCCCTTCGAGCGGATCATGGCCGCGCCCTCGCCGATCCGCCGCAGCGCCTCGCCGAGGTTGGTGGCGCCGCACACGAACGGCACCTTGAAGTCCCACTTGTCGATGTGGTTGCGCTCGTCCGCGGGCGTGAGCACCTCGGACTCGTCCACGTAGTCCACCTCCAGCGCGGCCAGCACGCGCGCCTCCATGAAGTGCCCGATGCGCGCCTTGGCCATCACCGGGATGCTGACCGCCTCCTGGATGCCAGCGATCATCTCCGGATCTGACATCCGCGCCACGCCGCCGTCGCGGCGGATGTCCGCCGGAACGCGCTCCAGCGCCATCACCGCCGCCGCGCCCGCGTCCTCCGCCACCTTGGCCTGCTCGGGGGTGACCACGTCCATGATCACCCCGCCCTTGAGCATCTCCGCCAGGCCCGCCTTGACTCGGAATGTCGCCTCGTCGCGCATGGGGCGAAGTCTAGCCGCGCGCCGGTGCTTCCCGCCGGCACGAGAATGCCCGGCTCATCCTCCCGCGCGGCGCATGCTCGGCTCTCCGCCGCATCCGGCGGGGGTGCGGCCACGCCGCCGGGTCAGCGGGCGCTGGCGCTGAAGCCGATCTGCGCGGGCCCGCAGGTCGAGTTGAACTTCCCGCTGATCTTCTGCGAGAAGGTGATCTTGCCCGTCGCGGCCTTCGCCTTGGTGAAGCGGCCCGTCACCGAGATCGTCGTCACGGTCGTGTTGCCGAAGGCGCTCGACGTCGACTTCGCCCCGCTCACCGAGATGCTTCCCGAGGCGGACACGCGGACCGTTCCGACGTGGATTATCGAGCCGCCGGTGTAGGGGTTGACGCCGGGGCGGAAGCCACCGGCGCCGAAGCAGCCGAAGCTGCCGTAGCTGAAGCCGGTCAGCTGGCGCCCGTTCTGGGAGACGGTGAACCTGACCGGGGCATAGAAGCCGAGGATCGGTGCGGCGGCGGTGCGCCCGGTGAAGTGCGCGCCGTGCGCCGGCTTGGCCGCGAGCGCCGCGGCGGCCAGCGTCATCGCGGCGAGCAAGAGGCCGACTGTCACTCCCAGGGCGCTTCGACGGATGGCGAGCGTGCGCGTCATCAGATCTCCCATCGGTGGCTTGAGGCCGAAGACTAGCGGCAGCCGGGCCTGGATGAGGCCGCCCGCGCGCGGCGCATACGTCGACACAGCGCATGCCTCCGGGCCGCGCCGGCGGCCGGCCATCTCCCGCATCGATCGTCGCTGTGCGGTCGGCGCATGCGCCGACCGTCCGGCCGCACATGTGCGGCCGGGGCCGCGTCGCATGCGACGCGGCCTCTACTTCAGCCGAAAGGCCTTGATGCGGTCGTCGTACTGCGCGGTGTCCTGCGCGTAGACGCCGTAGGCCAGCGCCTGGATGACGCTCAGCAGCGCCGTGTGCGAGCGCACGTAGGCGGGGCTGTTGGAGGAGTAGTAGAGCTTGATCTGCGCCAGCTTGGCCACCTCGGAGAGGGTCGCGTCGGTGATCGCCGCGGTTCGCGCCTGGCGGTGGCGGGCGAGCTTCATGGCGCGCACCACCAGCGGGTGCGGGCGGCCCGCCGAGAGGCCGATGACGAGCGTCGCCGGGTCGATCCGCCCGAGACGGCTGAGCGCCTCCTGGGAGGGGGAGGCGACGACGTCCACGCGCAGGTCCAGCAGCATCAGCAGATGGCGCAGGTAGCTGGCGAAGAAGGCCATCTGGTCGGTGCCCGCCACCAGCACCTTCTCCGCGCTGACGATCGCCTCGATCAGCGCTTCCACGGAGCTTCTGGAGACCTTGCGCGCGGTCTCCTCCACGTTCAGGTGGTCCGCCGCGAGCGCCGCCTCGAACTCGTTCTGGTCGAGTGAGAACAGCGGCGTGGAGGAGCCCGACGGCGCGCCCTCCTTGGCCGCCTTGGCGTTCACGCGGCGGTATTCCTCGCGCGCGGCCGCCTGCAGCTCAGGAAAGCCCTCGAAGCCCAGGGCCTGGGAGAAGCGCACCACGGTGGAGCTGGAGGTGTTGGCGCGGCGGGCCAGCTCCTCGGCCGTCTGAAAGGCCGCCTCGTCCAGGTGGTCCACGATGTATTGCGCCACGTCCTTCTGCGAGCGCGAGCACTCGTCGAAGCGCGCCCGGATGTACTTGGAGAGGCTCTGGTGCTCGCTCGTGCCGTTCGCCGGGGCGGACGGACGCTCGGGGGTCTTGGTGTCCGCGCGCTTCATCGGCGGTTCTGTTCGACGTGTGCGCCCGTCACTCCTCCCCGGCACGTCCAAGCGGGCCGCCTGAGCGGGCGGGCGCCCGGTAGGGTGCGGTCGCGATGAGGCGCAGCCTGTACGAGGACGTGCACGAGGATTTCCGCGCGAGCTTTCGCACTTTCCTGCAGCGCGAGGTGCTGGGCGAGGAGGGCCGCTACGGCGAGTGGGAGCGCGCGGGGATCGTGCCGCGCGAGGTGTTCGCGCTGGCGGGGCGCGGCGGCTTCCTGGGCATGGCCGTGCCCGAGGCCCACGGCGGCGCGGGCGCGGAGGACTTCCGCCTGAACCTGGTGATCGGCGAGGAGACCCAGCGCGTGGGCGTGGGCGGCTTGGGGCTGGGGATCACGCTTCAGAACGACATCTGCCTGCCCTACTTCCTGACCTACTGCAACGCGGAGCAGAGCGAGCGCTGGCTGGGAGGGATCGCCTCGGGCGAGCTGATCACGGCGCTGGCCATGACCGAGCCGGGCATCGGCTCGGACCTGGCGGCGATGTCCACGAGCGCCAGGCGCGAGGGCGATCACTATGTGGTCAGCGGCGCCAAGACGTTCATCACCAACGGCATCAACGCCGACCTGGTGATCCTGGCGGTCAAGACCGACCCGAGCGAGCGCCACCGCGGCATCAGCCTGCTGGTCGTCGAGCGCGGCACGGAGGGCTTCGAGCGCGGGCGCAACCTGGAGAAGATCGGCCAGCACGCCCAGGACACCGCCGAGCTGTCCTTCGCGGATGCGCGCGTGCCGGTGGAGAACCTCCTCGGCGAGGAGGGCCAGGGGTTCCTGTATCTCGTCTCCAACCTGCCGCAGGAGCGCCTGTCGATCGCGGCCTCGGCCGTGGCCGCCGCCGAGGCGGCACTCGGCTGGACGCTTCAGTACGTCCGCGAGCGCAAGGCCTTCGGCCAGCCGATCGGCTCCTTTCAGAGCTCGCGCTTCACGCTCGCCGAGGTGCGCAGCGAAGTTGAGATCGCGCGCGTGTACGTCGACCGCTGCGCGCAGGCGCTGAACGCCGGCGAGCTGACGCCGGAGGACGCGGCGATGGCCAAGTGGTGGTGCACGGAGCTGCAGGGGCGCGCCATCGACCGGTGCCTGCAGCTGTTCGGCGGCTACGGCTACATGCTGGAGTACCCGATCGCGCGCGCCTTCGTCGACGCCCGCGTGACCCGCATCTACGGGGGCGCCAACGAGATCATGAAGGAGATCGTCGGGCGCTCCATGGGGCTGTGAGCCTGCCGGGCGCCGCGCCTGCCGGGCGCCGCGCCTACCGCGACCGTCAGCGCCCGCCGGTGGAGTCGGCCGTCTCGCCGGCCGCAAGCTCTCCGGCCAGCTGCACGAAGTAGTCCAGCGAGGCGGGGTTGGCGAGCGAGTCCACGCTGGCCGCCTCGTGCAGCGTGGCGCCCATCAGGATGCGCTTGACGGGCACCTCCAGCACCTTGCCGGAGAGCGTGCGCGGGACCTCCTCGATCTGGCGGACCTCGTTGGGCACGTGGCGCGGCGAGCAGTCCTCGCGGATGCGCCGCTTGATCAGCGCGGCCAGCTGGTCGTCCAGCTGCACGCCGGGGGCCAGCACGACGAACAGC
>Ga0075520_1000643_pt1 | contig 15793 bp, 17 predicted proteins | sample NGEPerB_FD_75100 | JGI IMG/M metagenome (GOLD analysis project Ga0075520, IMG submission 75100) | Arctic peat soil microbial communities from the Barrow Environmental Observatory site, Barrow, Alaska, USA - NGEE PermafrostAB12-B | ecosystem: Environmental > Terrestrial > Soil > Wetlands > Peat ... | reverse complement strand
GGCATTGCTTGGGGCACCCTGGCGCGGGAAGAACCTGCCAAAAGCCTCTGGTTGATCCTCGCTCGACGTGGGCAGCATGGTTGTAGCCACAATTTGGCAGACAGAGAATTCTGAGAAGGAGGACCTCATGGCCAACACAAGGAGGAGGGTCCGCGACGACAGTGCGGATCGAATCATCGAATCGCTTGCGGGTACGGAGAACGCAGCGCTCGAGGCGGTGCGGAAGTTCGTTGACACCGTCAACGATGCATTCCCCCACCTGGGTGAGGGCGGCGGCACCCGTCAGAAGATCATCGATTCGGCATTCAAGATGACCGAAGAACTGGTCGGAACGTCGAACCAGTTCGCCCAGCGGTTAGTGAAGGTCGGCGGAAGTGCCGCCAAGCGCGCACCGGCCCGCAAGGCGGCGGCGCGCAAGACGGCCGCTCGGAAGACCACCGCCAAGCGCGCACCGGCCCGCAAGGCGGCGGCGCGCAAGACGGCCGCTCGGAAGACCACCGCCAAGCGCGCACCGGCCCGCAAGGCGGCGGCGCGCTGACTCTGGACGCTCGACCAAACTGAACGCATCGCGGAGGAGAAGGCGGAGGGGACTCTGCTTCTCCGGTCCTTGCCATCCGATTCTTCTGGTGGGAAGCAGCCCACGGTGTGATCAATGTGTCGCACGTTCCCACCCGACCGACATGGGGCACTCTGGCTCACAGCTGATCGGTTTCCAATCGGGGACACCCTCGACCGCACGCCGCGGGTACTTTCCACGGACCTCGACGCACAATCAGCACCTGCACATCGGGACGCGCTGACGGAGTCGACGGCGGGCGATTCCAGGACATTGGCTCGAGCCGTCCTCAACGCCGACCATCACCATCCTCGGAACAGGTCCAGCTGCCACCACGAGCTGTCCTTGGCTACAGGCAATGCGGTAGGTGCGTCCAGTCGCGCCAGAACGCGCGACCTGGGCCGCGTCCCGAGCGTTCGTGGCACAGGCCGTAGTTGACAGTATCTGCAAGCCAGGTACCTGGCCCCTACGGCCGACCTGCGCAGCAACGGGGATCGGCCGTGTGATCAGGTGGGCTGAGAACTCGACGGCGCGCCCGACTGTGGCACTATCAGGCGGTGCGCTTCCACGCCGAGCACCGCTTCAATGGGTCGGAGCAATCCGTCGCGGCGCTCTTGACCGATCCTGCCTTCCACCTCGGCCTCGCCCTTCCCGACCTGAGCCAGCCCGAAGTGCTCGAATACCGCGAGGACGGAGACGACACCATGCTGCGGCTCCGGTACGAGTTCGTGGGGAGCCTCGATCCGATAGCCCGCCACCTGATCGGCTCCAGGCACCTGGCATGGATCCAGGAGGTGCGGGTCGACCGGTCGACGGGCTCCGGCGCCCTCCGCTTCGAGGCTGAGCAAGACCCGAGGCGACTGCACGGTGCAGCCGACTTCGTCCTCAACGCAGCCGCAGGCAGCACTATTCGGCGCATCGACGGCGAGCTGGTTGTGGCAGTGCCGGGCATAGGTCGCTTGGCCGAGCGACGGATCGTGCCCGGGCTCCTGCGCCGGCTGGACATCGAGGCGCAGGCCCTCGACGACCAGCTGCGGCGAGGGGGATGAGGGACGTTCCCAGTCCAGCAGCAGATGATCGCCTCCGCTCGAGGGGTGTTGAGAGCCGCCCTCTGGTTTGGCATGGGGCCCACGGGAGCATCTCGGCCGTCCTTACAGAAGCGGCCCACAGACAAGTGGCCGCCAGTTCCCGTCGGCGAACTGAAGTGCGTGCCCCGGATCGCCGACCACCCGAAGCCCCAGCGAGTAGAACTGAGACATGTCGGGGATCACGTTGCTGCGCCCGGAGTCATGAGCTCCGCTCGCCACGCCACTGAGGGTGAAGCAACCTTCGGTGACGCTGCCAACCGAGAACCTCAAGTAGGTCTTGTGCTCGGAGCAGGCGGTGTGGCCGGTGGCGCCTTCCACGCCGGCGTGTTGGCTGCCATCGAGGAATCGACAGGTTGGGATCCCCGCCGCGCCACAGTGGTTGTTGGCACGTCGGCTGGGTCTATCACCAGCACCTCGTTGCGAGCGGGGCTCACCGCCGCTGACATGTTCGCTCGTGCCGAAGACCGACCCATGTCACCTGCCGGAACACGGCTGCTTGCGGGAGTCGGACCGCCGCGCCGACCGCCCGCGCTGCGTTCTGGCGGACGCCTTCGGCCGCCTGGGGATATTGCCGTCAGGCTGGCGCGCGCTGCCGCCCATCCGCTCGAAGCCCGACCGTTGGCGCTGCTCGCCGGGCTGATGCCTGAGGGGACCGTCGACGCCGACTTCATCTCGGAGGGAATTGCGGGGCTGGCGCTCGGCTCGTGGCCGAGCGAGCCGCTGTGGGTTTGTGCAGTTCGTCAACGCGATGGACACCTGGTGGTGTTCGGACGCGACCACCGGCCGGCGCTACCCGTGGCCGTAGCGGCGTCGTGCGCCATCCCCGGGTTCTTCCGGCCGGTCAGGATCGATGGGGAGGCCTTCGTGGACGGCGGCACACATTCGCCGACCAACGCGGACGTGCTGGTCGACGTCGACCTGGACCTCGTCCTGGTGAGTTCGCCCATGTCGATGGCCGGACGCAGGGTTCGTCTGGCCGTCGATCAACCTTCACGCCGATGGTCCCGTCTGGTCCTCGAGGCCGAGGCGCGGCGACTCCGCCGGCGGGGCATGCAAGTGATCGCGTTCCAACCGACAGCCGAGGACGCCGCGGTGATCGGGCCCAACCCGATGGATCCCGATCGCCGCGGCGCTGTTGCGCACCAGGCGAGGGAGTCGGCGCTGCGCCGGTTGGAGCGCGCCGACACCCGTGCGCGCTTGGGAGCGATCAGCGCCTGACAGGCAGGGCGTCGAAGCAGAAGAGTGCTGCGGATCCGGTCCGACACGGGATCGGCCATGGCGACCCTCTAGATGTGAGCGGGGTGGTTGGAGGGACTGTGACAGGTTCGGTCCACCAGCGGCTCGGCAGTTTGTATCCATTCGAGGATGCCATGGCTGTGCTCTGCCAGGAGATGCGTAGCGACCAGTACTGTTGGCAAGGACGACAACTCCTCGCATACAGGACCCGGGTGAAAGGACCACCACTGGCATGAGAATCGGCGTCGTGCTCCCTCAGACCGAAATCGGCGCTGACGTGGCGTCTGTGCGCTCCTACGGCCAGGGCGTCGAGGAGATGGGCTACCAGCACCTACTCGCCTACGACCACGTGGTCGGAGCAGACACGACGGTTCATCAGGACTGGAGTGGTCCCTATGACATCGACACCGAGTTCCATGAGCCGTTCGTCCTGTTCGGCTACCTCGCCGCGTGCACCTCGCTGGAGCTGGTCACCGGCATCACCATCCTGCCGCAGCGGCCAACGGTCCTAGTTGCGAAGCAGGCGGCAGAGATCGACCTCCTGACCAATGGGAAGTTTCGGCTCGGCGTAGGCATCGGCTGGAATCCAGTCGAGTACGAGGCCCTCGGACAGGACTTCTCGGTCCGGGGCCGCCGGATAGAGGAGCAGGTGGAGCTGCTGCGCCAACTGTGGACCAATCGATCGGTGACCTCATCGGGCCGTTTTGATCAGGTAACTGGCGCTGGTATCGCTCCGCTGCCCATCCAGCGGCCGATCCCAATCTGGTTCGGCGGCATGTCACCGAAGGCAATTCGGCGCATGGGTCGGTTGGCCGATGGTTGGTTTCCGCTGGTGCAACCAGGCCCGGAACTGGACAGGGCCCGCGAGACCATCGCTGCAGCGGCTTCGGAAGTCGGTCGCGACCCAGACGCGCTCGGCATGGAAGGTCGCGTCGGTTGGAATGGCGATGCGGACGATGTGGCCCGACGAATTGACGGGTGGCGAGAGGTTGGCGCGACACACGTCTCCATCAACACGATGGGTGCGGGACTGGCGACGGTCGAAGACCATCTGGGCGCCTTGGCGAGCGTGGCCGACGTTGTCCAGTTCAGATGAGGCGTAAGCAGGGGATGTGCCGCCCGGACGGACGCTCCCGATCCCGTGACCGACGAGCGGATCGCCGCTCTTCGTACCGTCCGGCTCACCGTAGATCACCGGATGACTTGTTGCGCCGAGCGGGACCAAGGTCGTGCAACTCCGAAGTGAGTCGGCGTCCCATGAGTGACTCCACCGCCGCCTCGGGCGACCGCTCTCCCGCCAGCATGGCGCCCACCTGCTCGGCGACGGGCATCTCGACGCCTGCTTGACGGGCCAGGGCCAGCACGGCCGGCGTGGAATCCACCCCCTCGGGGACCATGTTCGTTTCGGCCAGGATGTCGCCAAGGGTCCGGGACTGCCCCAGCGCCACCCCGACTCGGTGGTTGCGGCTCTCTGGGCTACTGCAGGTCGCGATCAGATCTCCGTTACCGGCCAGGCCCAGGAAGGTCAGTGGATCCCCGCCCAGGGCGACGCCCAGTCGGGCCAACTCGGCCAGGCCACGGGTGATGAGAGCGGCGCGACTGTTCCAACCGTAACCGAGGCCATCTGCGACGCCCGAGGCGATGGCGATGACGTTCTTGACCGCGCCTCCGATCTCACACCCGAGGACGTCGTCGCTGGTATAGACCCGAAAGTGGCCACTGTTCAACAGAGACTGCAACCAGCGGGCGATACCCGCGTCAGGAATGGCCACCACGGTGGCCGACGGCTGACCCGCCATGACCTCGCGGGCCAGGTTGGGACCGGCGAGGACACCAATACGACCGCGCTGGCGAGGTCCGAACGCCTCAGTCAGGATTTCGGTCGGCCGACGGAGCGTGCCCAGTTCGATCCCCTTGGTCAGGCTCAGCGTCACGACGTCAGGAGCGACCAGTGGGGCGAGTTGTTCGGCCACGCCCCGCATGTGCTGGGCCGGCACAGCCATCACCAGCAACTGGCGATCCGCTACGGCCTCGTGTTGGTCTGTCGTCGCCCTCAGTGACCTCGCCAGGGTGAAGCCGGCAAGATAGGTCGGGTTCTCGTGACGGACCGAGATCGTCTCGGCGACCTGAGGCTCGAGGGCCCACAGCACGACGTCAAACCGCTCGGCCAGCATCGAGGCCACCGTGGTGCCCCATGATCCGGCACCGACCACTGCGATCCGCACGTTGGTCCCCAGGTCGGGACCGCTGTTGGATCCAGCCTGCCACCGAGTCTGGCCCGCGTCGGGCTCCGGGGCGGACCCTCGTCGCTCATCATTGTGATTCCCCCCCATACATCTCCTCCACTTGATCTCGGTGCTTCCCGATCACGACATTCCGCTTGACCTCGAGCGTCCGGGCCATCTCCCCGTAGGCCATGGCGAACTCATGATCAAGGAACCGGTATGCGCTCACATGCTCGACCGCGAGCGTTGGCGAGAGCCTCAACGAGATACCACTGGGCTTCCGGCTTCAGGTTCATCCGCATTCCATTGGGTCTCGCCCAGGCACAGATCTGGCGACACAGGGGCACCCTCGTCCAATCCGGTGCTGGCAACCTCTGGCGCAGATGCAACAACTCGAAAGGGGCCGGCTGATGGGCCGCGAACCTCCGGAGGGCCCGACAGAACCGAACTTCTCAGAGACCTGTGGGCCCACAGTTCGTGATGATCGCACCGGGCTCTGGCAAGAGAATCGCGGCGTCGCCAGTGTCGTCCCACCGGACAAGATAGGGCGATTCACCGTTTGGATCCCAGACCCCCAATACTCTGCAGGCACGATCATGCTCACCCACTCCACACCCATTGACTACAAGTTGGTCCCCAGCTTGCGCGCGCATAACAACCGACCCCCTTCCCAGCCCCTCTGCATACCCACATGATCAACCGAAGGTCGCCCTTGTGCCAGGGCCAAAAGTCCCCGAGCTGCCCGAGTGTCACGCCCGAGATGCGCCACCGTCCCGGCGTCTCCACCAGTCAACGCTACCTGTGCGGCTGGAGCGGTCAGTGCCGGATCAGAGGGATCTGGCCGGATGCCGTGCTCGGCACCGACGGGATCAGGAACTCAGACGCTTGGGGACTTTCGGCACTAACCGGACTGCGAGCTGCGGCGTACGATCAATTCGGGTGCTTGGGGGTGTCAGATGCAGCGGCTCAGTGGTGCGGACGCCAGTTTCGTGTACGGCGAGACGCCGAGTTCGCACATGCACTTGGGAACAGTGGCCGTGCTCGACCCCTCGACGGCCCCCGACGGTTTCGACGTAGATCGGTTGCGCTCGCTGGTCGAGGCCCGGGCCGGCCTACTGGGCCCGTTCTTGCGCCGCTTGGTTGAGGTTCCCTTTGGCCTCGACCGCCCCGCCTGGGTGGACAACCCGGATCTCGATCTCGACCGCCAGATCCGCCCCGTCGGGGTCCCGGCACCGGGTGGCCCCCGCGAGCTCGGTGCTTTGGTCGGCGATCTGTTGGCCTACAAGCTCGAGCCGGGTCGTCCCCTGTGGGAGATCTGGTTCATCGAGGGCCTCGAGGATGGCCGCGTAGCTCTGTTTACGAAGATGCATCACTGCCTGGCGGACGGAGTTCGGGGCGCCCGCCTGTACGAGGTGTTCTACGATCTCGAACCCGGCACCCCCCTCGATCGGCCCGATACTCCCGTGCTTCTGGGCGAGCGAGTCCCCCCTGGGTGGGAGATGGCCCTGCGGGCGCTGCCCAGGCTGGCAGCCACCCCGCTACGGGCCGTCCGCACTTCTGGCCACCTCAGCCGGTCCGCCCTGAGGATGCTGGGCGTGCGCGCCTCCCCGGAATGGCCAGCGGTCACGTTGCCCTTCCAGGCGCCGCGCACCTCGCTCAACCGATCCATCACTCCACATCGCGGGTTCGCCTACTGCTCGGTCCCTCTCTCCGGGGTCAAAACCATCAAGAACGTCTTCTCTGTGACGGTGAACGACGTGGTGCTCGGTATCTGCGCCGGCGCGCTACGTCGCTATCTGGCCGATCGCGGCGAGCTTCCCGGAAAGCCGCTGATCGCCCAGATACCTGTCGCGGTGCATGTCGGCGACGGAGGCGATGCCTCCGGGGGCGCGTGGGGGAACGCGACTGCCGTGATGGGCGCCGCCCTGCCCACGCAGCTCGATGACCCGGTCGAGCGGCTTCGGGCGATCCACGCATCGACCCAAAGCGCAAAGGTGATGCAGCATGCGCTCGGCGACGACCTCATCCTCGACCTGGCCGATGTCGCTCCGCCCGGACTCCTCGCTGCCGGGGTTCGGGCCTACAGCCGGCTTCACCTAGCCGACCACCACCCGCCGATCTTCAACCTGGTCGTCTCCAACGTCCCAGGCCCGCCGCTCCCGCTGTACATCGGGGGGGCGCGGCTCGTGGCCAGCTACCCGATCGGCCCGTTGCTCGACGGCGGTGGGCTGAACATCACTGCGATGAGCTACCTCGACCAGATCGACTTCGGCTACGTCGTGTGCCCGGAGATCGTGGAGGACCCCTGGCAGCTTGCCGACGCGACGTCAGCGGCATTCGCCGAGCTCGAGAAGGCGGCGAGCACTTCTTTGCCCCAAGAGAGCACGAGCACGAAGAAGGCGCGGGCAGAGCAGCCGACGGTGCCGGTTCGCGACGAGGCGCAACCAATGCCTCGGCCCGAGTCAGTGCGACCAGGGGCGAAGCCATCCCCGACAATGACTTAGCGAGGCCCTACCTTCTCGAGTCACGAATAGACGCTGTTTCCGACCGAGGTCTGGTAGCCCGATCGCCTGCACCTCCACCTGCCGAGAAGGATCAATGCCGCATAGCCAAGGATGAGCATCCGACCCGAGAAGTTGCACACGGAGAAGCCATGGATGTCGACGGCTCCGCCATGGAGGTGCCAGCTCCAGCGACCGCTGTCACGAATGGTCCCGCAGCCATTCGGGAAGATGGGGGGCTTCGGCGCCGATGGTGGTCTCTTCGCCGTGCCCCGGCAGGGTCCGGGTGGCTTCCGGAAGGATGAGAAGACGATCCCTGATCGAGGCGACGATGGTCGGGAAGTCAGAGAAGCTTCTCCCGGTGGCACCGGGGCCGCCTTTGAACAAGGTGTCACCCGAGAACAGCACCGCGTTGGCGGCGTCATGGAGGCAGCATCCTCCCGGCGTGTGCCCTGGGGTGTGAATCACCTGGAGGGACGTGCCGCCGGCAGACAGTGTCATCCCATCAGCCAGGCTTCCGTCCGGCGTCCGGTCGGGGTAGACGTCACGCCAGAGCATGAGATCGTCGGGATGGATCCAGATAGGGGCATCCAGGGCGTCAGCCAGTGACCCTGCCGCGTTGATGTGGTCGTTGTGGCCGTGGGTGGCGATGATGGCCACCGTCGAGCGTTCCCCGACCGCCTTGGCGATCGGGCGGTGGTCATGGGCGGCATCGATGACCAGCACTTCGCGGTCGTCGCCGACGATCCAGATGTTGTTCTCGACCTCGAAGTCCGACCCATCCAGCGAGAAGATGCCAGACGTCGTGACCAACTCGATCATCAGAGCACCACGACCGACCGCAGCACCTCGCCGCGCTCCATCCGGTGGAACGCCTCTTCGACATCACTGAGCCCGATGGTCTCGGTGACGAACAGATCGAGGTCGAGCCGCCCCTGAAGGTAGAGGTCGACCAGCATCGGGAAGTCACGGGACGGCAGGCAGTCGCCATACCAACTCGGCTTCAGTTGGCCTCCCCGGCCGAAGAAGTCAATCATCGGCAGGTCGATGCGCATATCGGGCGTGGGCACGCCCACCTGCACCATGGTGCCGGCCAGGTCCCGTGCGTAGAAGGCCTGCTCCATAACCTTGGGATTCCCCACCGCCTCGATGCAGACATCGGCGCCGTTCCCACCGGTCAGGCCCCGCACCGCGGCGATCACGTCTTCACTCGAAGCGTTGACGATGTCAGTGGCCCCGAACTTACGAGCCTGGTCGAGCTTCCCCGGATCGAGGTCGATGGCAATGATCTTCGATGCTCTGGCCAGGCGGGCTCCGGCAATCGCCGCACAGCCGACACCACCGCAACCGAATACCGCAACCGAATCTCCGGACCCGACCTCGCCGGTCAACATGGCCGAGCCCAAACCGGCCATCACGCCACAACCCAGAAGGCCGACCGCTTCCGGGCGAGCTGCCGGGTCCACCTTGGTGCACTGGCCGGCCGCCACCAGCGTCTTCTCCGCGAAGGCTCCGATCCCCAACGCAGGCGACAGCGGCGTGCCGTCGGCCAGGGACATCTTCTGGGTGGCGTTGTGGGTGGCGAAGCAGTACCAGGGTCGTCCCCGCCTGCACGACCGGCATTCTCCACACACCGCTCGCCAGTTCAGCACGACGAAATCCCCGGTTTCCACCGATGTGACGCCCTCGCCTACTGATTCGACCACGCCAGCTGCCTCGTGCCCGAGCAGAAACGGGAAATCGTCGTTTATGCCACCCTCCCGGTAGTGGAGGTCGGTGTGGCAGACGCCGCACGTCTGCACATGCACGACGGCCTCACCCGGACCCGGGTCAGGCACCACGATGGTGGTCAACGACACAGGTTCCCCCTTGGTCATCGCTACGACGCCCCGCACCTCAGATGTCATGGTTCCCTCCTTGTCGAGCCGGGCCACAGTGTGCCATGACGGCACTGTCGACCAGATCCGGCACTTCGCCGGGGCGTGCCGCCTCCTCACCGATCCGGCGTCGGGCGAGTACCTCGACGGTGTGACGGCAGGTAGTCGTCGCGAGCCGGTGAGGGTGAGTGGCCAGATCAGACCGTGGAGCCACCCCCTGATGATGGCCGTTCGGAGGTGGATTCCGGCGATCGCGGCCGCAACCCCGTGGTGTCGAAGCCTTCCGAGCCGGCGAACAACGCCGAGGCCGCCATCACCGGAGACCCCTTCGGCCCCGGGGCCGCCTTCTGCTCGCTGATCAGCGAAGATCACATGGCCAAGGAGCAGGGACTGCTCTCACAGCTTTCCGGGCGTGCCCGCGTCGCCGGCGGTGGTCACCGCCTCGACCGACCGGGTTGCTTTCTCCGGGCCACGTGGGCACAGGCGTTGAGCAGGACACCGAGATTGCCAGGAGGAGTTCTTCGGTCCCGTCATCATCGTGCGGTCGTGCGAATCCGAGGGAGAGGCCCTGGCCCTGTCCCGGCCTTGGCCAACGCTGTCGTGCAGGGTCTGACCGCCAGTGTGCGGTCCGCCGACCATGGTCGGGCTGATCTCCTGTGCCGCCGGCTTGATCTTTTGTGCCGTGTCGGTGAACGCCCGGGCCGCGATGACTGCGGAGATACCCTATGTCGGCTTCAGCGGCACGGGTCAGGGCAAGGATCTCTCGCTCTCCGGCTTCGAGGACGACACCCGCATCAGGCACGTAGCCTCGTCCCAGTGGCCGGTCACACGAGATAACCGGATGAACAGGGGAGGATCATGATGGCAAAAGTACTGTGCGTGCTCTACGAGGACCCAGTTACCGGATACCCCACGTCATATCCCAGAGATGACATTCCACGTCTCGATCACTACCCGGGTAGCCAGACCCTGCCCACACCCAGCGGAGTCGACTTCACACCGGGCGCTTTGCTCGGATCAGTATCCGGAGAGCTCGGACTTCGCCCCTTCCTCGAGGCAGGCGGTCACACCCTGGTGGTGACTTCCGACAAGGAGGGACCGGATTCGGAATTCGAACGCGAACTGGTCGACGCCGACGTCGTCATCTCCCAGCCGTTCTGGCCTGCCTATCTCACTGCCGAGCGGATTGCCAAAGCACCAAAACTCAAATTGGCACTGACTGCGGGGATCGGTTCGGACCACGTGGATCTGCAGGCGGCAATCGAACACGGCATCACCGTGGCGGAAGTCACCTATTCCAACAGCATCAGTGTGTCCGAGCATGTTGTGATGATGATTCTCGGGCTGGTACGGAACTACATCCCGTCGCACGAGTGGGTGGTCAAGGGGGGCTGGAACATCGCCGACTGCGTGGAACGGTCCTACGACCTCGAGGGAATGGTCGTCGGAACAGTGGCAGCCGGCCGGATCGGACTGGCCGTGCTCAAGCGGCTGAAGCCCTTCGATGTCGAGCTCCACTACACCGACCGCCATCGGCTACCCGACGAAGTCGAACGGGAGCTCAACCTGACCTTCCATCCCGATGCTTCCTCGATGGTGCCCTTCTGCGATGTGGTGACAATCAATGCGCCCTTGCACCCGGAGACCGAGCATCTGTTCGATGACGCGATGTTCGGACGGATGAAGCGCGGCACCTACCTGGTGAATACCGCCCGAGGCAAGATCTGCGACCGCGACGCAGTGGTTCGAGCGCTCGAGAATGGACAACTGGCCGGATACGCCGGGGATGTCTGGTTTCCCCAGCCTGCGCCGGCCGACCACCCGTGGCGAACCATGCCGCACGAGGGAATGACACCGCATATCTCGGGCACCTCACTGTCGGCACAGAGCCGCTATGCCGCCGGGGTGAGAGAGATGCTCGAGTGTTGGCTATCGGGTACGCCCATCCGCAACGAATACCTGATCGTGGATGGCGGTCGCCTCGCCGGTACCGGCGCTCACTCCTACAGCGCCGGAGGTACCGCTGGGTCCTGATCGAGTGCAGTCCGGACGTCCCGGACGCTGCTGAAGTCGTGGCCTGATCGATCCGTGAATCGTCGGCGGATCGGCGAGGATTTCCGGACACTCGAAGTCATGACCCGCGTGTTGACCTGAAGGGTTCCCCGGCCGGTCCCCTATCGCCGGACCATGTGACCGGCAGGCACCTCGGGCATCGGGGGTGTGATTTGGCGTTGGTCACTGGCGACCGTGTGTGGCATCCACCGGGAAGCCGACAAGGCATAGATCGACAGTCCCAGACCTGTGATCAGTGCCATGGGAAGCGGGGCCCGCCACCGGACCTGGCCCTGGAGTATCAACCACCCGGTCGCCCAACAGAGGCCGACCGCCAGCGCCGCTCTGACCGCGAGGAACGCCGCAGCACCCGGGCCACCTCCGAGGACACGACGGAGGCCACCGAGCCATGCCGCAACGGCGATGATCCCTCCGAGCCACGCCGGCCCGTGGAGCCGGTTGGTCACCTGGCCGCCGGCGGGACGTCTCCACGCCCGGAGGAACACCCGCTGGAGTGCGGTGGTGAACGACGTCGCGTAGAACGCCAGGAACACCAGGCCCAGAACTCCGGTGGCCTTGCGACTGTCATCCGAGGAGGTGAACGCCTCCGTGACGGTGGTGGTACTGGTGCCGCTGAGCTCGAAGCGGCTGGACAGCGTTGAGGCGATCGACTGGCGGACGCGTACCGGCACGAATGCTCCGGCAACGACAACGAAGGGGAAGAAGGAGATGAACGCCTTGGCGCCGCAGAGCGCTGTAACGCAACCGCCCCGGCCGGGGCCTTGGTCTTCGCCCAGCCGGAGATCGGCAAACGCCATCCTCACGTAGACAGGACGTGGCAGACGCATGAAGTGGCGGATCCGCCAGCTTGTGCGTCGAACCGACTAACCCAGGATCTTTGCCTTCTGCGCATCGAACTCTTCCTGGGTGAGCGCTCCCGAGTCCTTCAGTGCCGCCAGCTGGGTGAGCTGTTCGATGGGGTCCACCGCGGCCGCTGGGGCAGGGGCAGGGGCCGGCTCAGGTGCGGGAGCCGGGGCTTCGGGTGCAGGCTGTGCGGCACCGGCCGCCTGCTTGTTGGCCGCATGTGCACCGACCGCTGCGGCGGTACCGGCCACCACCGTCGTTCGAACGGCCATCCGGGCGATTGGGCGTCTTCTGAGCATGTCGGTTCTCCTGTCTCGAAGCGGATCAGACTGCTGGGGGAAGATCTGCGAGGGCGGGTGCAATCAGCTCGGGGGGGATACGCGCTCCCTCGAGCAACACACCGTCGGACCTCCGCACGGCGTCGGCGAAGGGCGCCGCCCAGAGGTCCTCCCAGATCAGCAGCCCAGCTGACGAATTGGGCTCCAAGGCCTCCGCGACATACTCGATGTCTTCGGGGCTGATCAGGCCTCCGACGTCGGCGTCCAACCCGGCAAATCCTGCCAGTGCGTCCAGTTGGTCGATCTCAACGTTCACGACAGACCCATCGGCATCCTTGCCGATGAAGATCAGGTCGAGAATCCGGATCGTGCCGGATTCGACCAATGCCCCCAATTCGGGGGCGATCTTACCGTTGAACTTGTTGCCGGGGAATCCGACAATGATGTATTCGACTGGACCCATAGCTATTCGACCTCCGTCGACCTCCGTCGTCCCGTCCATGAAATCACACTAGGAAACGGCGATGCCAGTTGCGTCACCCTCATCGGGTGATTGTCCGAGGCCCCGAAGGTCTCGGGGCGTCGGTGCCCTTCCGCCATGTCGCCGGTGGATGCCGCCAGGTGGCCGGGTAGCCTTCGAGGCAATGGACGCCGCGTCGATCTCGTTGACCTCGAAGGCCGCCGCTTTCGGCCCGGCACCCACACTGCCGGACCCCCGACCGCCCACCGCGCCGAGCAATTTCCACGTCCTGGCCAAGCCGACCGGCCCGATCTGCAACCTCGATTGTGAGTACTGCTTCTTCCTCTCCAAGGAGTCCCTCTACCCGGGCGACCGGTTTCGGATGGGCGACGATCTCCTCGAGATCTACATCCGCCAGCTCCTCGAATCCCATGCCGCCGGCCCCGACGTGACGATTGCGTGGCAGGGAGGCGAGCCGACACTCATGGGCGTCGAGTTCTTCCGGCGGGCGGTCGACCTGGCCAACCGCTACCGCCGACCCGGTCAGGTGGTCACGCACACCATGCAGACCAACGGCACACTGCTCACCGACGAATGGTGCGTACTTCTGGCCGAACACAGCTTTCTGGTCGGAATCAGCATCGACGGCCCCCCTGCACAGCACGACCGCTATCGCGTCGACAAGCGTGGCAACCCGACATCGGGCAAGGTGATGCGCGGACTCGAACTGTTGAAGGGGCACGCGGTCGAGTTCAATATCCTGTGCACGGTGCACCCGGCGAATCAGGACGAGCCCCTGGCGCTCTACCGTTACTTCCGCGACGACCTCGGTGCGCGACACATCCAGTTCATCCCGATCGTCGAACGAGAGAATGAGACCGGGTTCCAAGAGGGGGACCAGGTCACCGAGCGTTCGGTCGACCCCGACAGGTGGGGACGGTTCCTCATCACGGTCTTCGACGAGTGGGTGACCCACGACGTCGGCACCGTGTTCATCTCCCACTTCGACGCCGCACTCGCCTCATGGCTGGGAATCCAGCCTGCGCTCTGCATCTTCGGCGAGACGTGCGGGAATGCCGTCGCCCTGGAGCACAATGGCGACCTCTACTCGTGTGACCACTTCGTGGAGCCGGACTATCTGCTCGGGAACATCCGTGAGAACCACATGGTCGACCTTCTGGCCTCACCGCAACAGCGGGCGTTCGGTGACGACAAGCGTGACGGCCTCCCGCAGTACTGCCGAGACTGCGAGGTCCGCTTCGCCTGCAACGGCGAGTGCCCGAAGAACCGGTTCGTGCTCACGCCAAGTGGAGAGCCCGGACTCAATTACTTGTGCGGCGGGTACCGAGCGTTCTTCAATCACATCGATCCCCTCATGAAGCAGATGGCGGGCTTCCTTCGTCAGGGGCGCTTCGCCGACGAGGTCATGGGCCTGCTGGCGTCGGCCGGGCGCAACGACCCGTGCCCGTGTGGAAGCGGTCGCAAAGCCAAGGCCTGCCACCAGCACTGAGAAGAACAGAAGAATCGGGCCGGCAAGCCGGAACGTGAATCGAGGGACCTGAGGTTGGCGGGGGAAGTGACGGCCGCGGCGTAGGGAGGTTCGGGGTGGGTGCCATGGACAACGACAGGGGCAGACCCTCGGTCATCGCGCTTCGGAGGGCGCGGCTGTCAGGGTGCGGCGGGTCCTGACCGCGCCATCTGTACCGCAAGAGAGCCGTCCTCACCAGGATCATCGTCGTCGGGGCGGCGCGAAGGGTCACTCGTGGACACCGTGCGAAAGCTCCATGCAGCATCAAGTTGCCTGGGCTTCCAGATCCCCTGCTGGGTGACCATGAGCCGAACGGGATGTCCCTCGAACGAGAAGTCGGCCAGGTCCTCTTGGCGCACCAGCAGTCTCCCGTCACCAGCCAGGCGATCGAGGAATGCAAAGGCCGCGGCTCGAAGCCGCCGTTCTGAGCCCTCATCGACGGTCGACACTGGCCGAGACCTACACGGCCGGGCTGAGCCCAGCAGGGATCAATGCACAAGTTCGCGCGAAGTGGGAATGCCGGACTGGCCTGGCCACGTCGTACCGGCGTAGCCAGGCGACTCCTGCATGCGAGTTGGTGCCCATGCCTGACGCCACCCGGCGCAAGCTCGAATCCAGCTTCGAACGGCGTCGTCGGGAACGCTGGCCGGACCTCGGCTCGATCTCGGTGCGTACACGCTCAGAGCCCGCCTGCCGAGTCCGGCGAGCCGCAGACTGACGGTTCGGGACGCAGTTCGAGGGGAGCGCCGAAGGTGCCCTTTCAGGACGACGCCACCCCTACCACCGGCTCGTTCAGTGGATTGCCGCCCATCGACCCGTAGAACTGGGCATCCCCGAAGGAGAAGATCCCACCGTCACTGGCGACCTCCCAGTAACCCTGTCCGTCGGGAGTGGCAGCGATGCCGACGACGGGCTTGTTCAGCGACTTGCCGCCCATCGACCCGTAGAACTGGGCATCCCCGAAGGAGAAGATCCCGCCGTCACTGGCGACCTCCCAGTAGCCCTGTCCGTCGGGAGTGGCAGCGATGCCGACGATGGGCTTGTTCAGTGGCTTGCCGCCCATCGACCCGAAGAACTGGGCATCCCCGAAGGAGAAGATCCCGCCGTCACTGGCGACCTCCCAGTAGC
>Ga0075520_1000642_pt1 | contig 15819 bp, 18 predicted proteins | sample NGEPerB_FD_75100 | JGI IMG/M metagenome (GOLD analysis project Ga0075520, IMG submission 75100) | Arctic peat soil microbial communities from the Barrow Environmental Observatory site, Barrow, Alaska, USA - NGEE PermafrostAB12-B | ecosystem: Environmental > Terrestrial > Soil > Wetlands > Peat ... | reverse complement strand
ATCAAGGTCAAGACGGTTTCGGACCCGCCCGCCCGATCTCACAGTAATGCAGCGTGCGCGCCGTCTCGCGAAGTTGCTCGGCTGCCTTCCGCTGAGAATCCCCCCGCTCCGGGGGGGCAGCGGTGGGCGCGGTGGTCTGCTGCTCATATCGTGATAATGCCGATGCGCCCGGTTCAGTAGCGGCCGCAGGCCACCAGCTGGGTTTGTCAGACTTCTCCTACCGTCGATGGCACGTGGAGGTCAGTCGTCGTGCTGAGCTGCGAACGTATTGTGATGCGCAAAGTGCTCGATCTGGCGCCGAACCCGCAGGTTTCGACCCGGTCCGGCTGCCGGGTACCCTAGACGGCACGCGAAGGCGATGCTGAGGTGATCGGGAATCGACAGGATCTTGCGCAGTTCCCTCTCGACGTGTTGTGCGCTGAAGACGCTCATGATTTGCATCCCGATCCCCAGCGTCTCCGCCGTGAGCCACATGTTCTGCATGACACACCCCAGGCTCATGGTGCCGAGAAAATCGCCCTTCGATGCCGGAGCGCGTTTGCGCCTGTCGTACACCACGATCATCAGCAACGGGCATGAGCGCATGGTCTCGTTCAGAAATCCGTGCTCGACATCTGTTGCGTCCTCGAAACCGCCATCCAGGTCCCGCCAGGACGGCGGGAACATTGTCGCCAGGAGTCCGGTTCCCTTCGCAATGAGCTCCTCTTCGCTGAAGGAGAGCTGGGCGTAGTTCTCCCGGATGAATTCCTCGGATGTTCCGCCTCTGACCTGCCCGATCGCCGCGAGCCTCACTGTGTCATCCACGACGATGATCTCGAAATTCTGCATGTTGTGCGCCGTAGGCGCCCAGCGAGCAGACTCGAGGATCCGCAGGACGTCAGCTTCGGCCAGATGGCGCTCGGGGTCGAACGGGACTCGCTCGGAGTGGCGCTTGCGAATGATCTCGCTGAGGCCTGCGAACTCGCGGATGTCGCTGATGTCAGTCATATGCCGCCTCCCCTGCCATGTGGCCTTCGATGCCAGTGTCGGGCACGGGACGGCCCGAAAGTGCACTGAGGAGCTCACCATTTTCTCGTCCCCTTCGCCGGCGCGTTCCAGCGCGGACTCCTCGACAGTCGGACGCACCCGGATGCCACGGGTTGGTGCCAGCGCCCGCTCGCCGCGCGGCGTCCAGCTGCTGGCGACCCAGCGGCTCGAGACCAGACCCCCATGGTCGATCCCCCACCAGTCTCTGGTGACCAACCGGCCACGAACCTTGCGTGCAGTTCCTACATGGTGCTGCGCAGGCACGAGGCAGCAGCGCCAACAGTGCCTTCTGCGCGACCCAGAAGCTCAATTCCACCGTGTTGCAGGCCAAGCCTCCAACAAGTGCCTGACGCACTGGCCAGGAATGCCGCGTGGCAGGCGGCTGTGTCAGGCTGCTCCGTGATGGAATTCCGAGCGTATCGCGAGAGTGAACTGTGCCCGGGAACAGTGTCGGCGGGGTGGATGCTTACCCAAGGGAGCCGAGCCGGGTGGTTGGCGAGGACGGACTTCGATCATCGGCGCCACCTCGCCGCGCTCATCGAGAAGCTCCGCGTGCAGAGCCGCTTTTACGGGGTCCCGCAAGAACCGGACGGCGCAAGCCCGGGCCTGGCTCATCATCTTCAGCGAACGGAGAACATCATGGAACTAGGAATGGTTGGACTGGGCCGCATGGGGGCGAACCTGGTCAGGCGCGTCAGTGGCGCGGGCCATCGCTGTGTCGTCTTCGACGTCAACCCAGAGGCCGTCAAAGCCCTCGAAACCGAGGGCGCCACAGGTGCCTCATCGCTGGAGAATCTCGTGTCCAGCATGTCGGCGCCGCGGACGGTGTGGGTAATGGTGCCAGCCGGAGAGATCACCGCCCAGACTGTTGGCGAACTTGCCAAGCATCTCGAGACCGGGGACGTGATCATCGACGGGGGCAACTCCTACTACAGAGACGACATAGCCCGGGCCGAGACCGTCGGCGCCAAGGGCATCCATTACGTCGACGTCGGCACGAGCGGCGGGGTGTGGGGCCTCGAGCGGGGGTACTGCTTGATGATCGGCGGTGAGGCCGAGGTCGTCGAACGGCTACAGCCGATCTTCGAGGCCATCGCCCCGGGAGTGGCAGCGGCCGAGCGCACCCCAGGTCGCACCGGAGAACCGAGCCCGGCCGAGCACGGCTACCTCCACTGTGGGCCGAGCGGGGCCGGTCACTTCGTGAAGATGGTCCACAACGGCATCGAGTACGCGGCGATGGCCGCCTACGCTGAGGGCCTTAACATCTTGAAGAACGCCAACGCCGGAGCAGTCCAGCGGGACCCCGACGCCGAGACCGCGCCCATGGAGAGCTCCCAGTTCTATCGTTACGACCTCGACCTTGCCTCGGTCACCGAGGTGTGGCGGCGCGGCAGCGTCATCTCCTCGTGGCTGTTGGACCTTACCGCGCAAGCCTTCGTCGAGGCTCCCGATCTTTTCAGTTTCTCCGGTCGTGTGTCCGACTCGGGTGAAGGCCGCTGGACGTCGATCGCCGCGATCGAAGAGGGCGTGCCGGCCCCGGTGCTCAGCACTGCGTTGTCTTCTCGGTTCGACTCCCGTGACCTCGATCACTTCGCCAACAAGGTGCTCTCCGCCATGCGCAAGGGCTTCGGGGGCCATGATGAGAAGCCGGTGGGATGAGCCCCTACGGGCTTTGTGCGTTGCCCGACACCAGGAGTGCCGCTCGGCACGCCGCCGACTTCATTGCAGTGCGGATCCGAACCTCGCAGGCCCAGGGACGCCTACGCCCGGCCGTGCGCTGACGACTGGCAGACCCAGGTCGGACAGGGCGCGTCTCAGCGGGCCAACGATGTGACCGACGACACGTTCGCGCGCTCGTCAAGACCCACTCACTGACAGGAGTCCATCCATGGCCTCGAAGTACCTCGCCATCCTCTTCGACATCGACGGCACGCTGATCATCTCCGGTGGGGCCGGGGCCGCCTCGTGGCGGATGACCTTCGACGAGCTCTACGGGATCCCGGCCGACATCGGCCAGTTCACCGACACCGGGATGACCGATCCTGACGTGGGACGCCTGACCTTCGTGGCTGTGATGCACCGTCAACCGAGCCGCGCCGAGTTCGCCAAGCTGCTGGAGCGACGGCTGTACTACCTCTACCAGACGGTGGCGGACTCAGCGGACTACCGGGTCCTGGACGGTGTCGAGGAGCTGCTGCCCCGCCTCCTGGATGACGGGTATCTGCTCGGGCTCGTGACCGGCAACCTTGAAGCGGCCGCCCACATCAAGTTGCATCGAGCCAAGCTCAACCGGTTCTTCTCCTTCGGGGGCTACGGCTCGGATGCCACGGACCGCGGTGAGCTCACCCGGGTCGCTATTTCCCGGGCCGCCCTCGTCTACGGCGAAGAAGTGACGCCAGCGCAGTGCCTCGTCATCGGGGACACCCCCCATGACGCCGAGGGGGCGCACGCCGCAGGCGTCAAATGTGTAGGGGTGGCTAGCCACGAATTCACCGCCGGTCAGCTCACGGCGGGTGGGGCCGACTATGTCATCGCCTCGCTCAAAGAAGGACTTCCCTTATGAGCGCCGACTCGGCGGGTGGGCCACCGCTGGACGGGACAGGTCCCCGTCAGGGGCACACGTCAGTACCGTCCACCGGGCCGCTCCTGGTGGCTGTTGTCAGGGCGGCGCACGGTTCGGGCTAAGGCCGCGGCTGCCGACGCCGCGCAGTGACGCCCGCAGGTTGTTGACGGCCCGATCCTGGCGGCCGTTGCGCCCAAGATTGGGGTGTGTCGGCACCGTCAGTGCGACGCTCGTCGCTGGGATCGGGGCCGGCCCGTGTGCCGGGACGGAGTCCTGGACGCCCCCGGTGGGCTCGCCGTTGCCGCGGCCTGCTCGCGGGCCAGGAACGTGCCGAGCTCTCCGATGGTGCTCATCAACGGCGCCGGGAACACGACCGTGGTGTTCTTGTCGACACCGAGCTCAATGAGTGTCTGCAGGTTGCGCAGCTGTAACGCCAACGGGTGGTCCATCATGATGTCCGATGCTTCGCCCAGTGCGGCCGCGGCCAGGTGCTCCCCTTCGGCGTTGATGATCTTGGCCCGCTTCTCACGCTCAGCCTCGGCCTGGCGCGCCATGGCCCGTTTCATGCTCTCAGGGAGCTGGATGTCCTTCAGCTCGACCAGGGTGACCTCGACCCCCCAGACCGCCGTGGTGACATCGAGGTTCTCGCGGATGTCGATGTTGATCCGGTCGGTATCGGCCAGGATCTCGTCCAGAGTGTGCTGGCCGACGACCTTGCGCAGCGTGGTCTGGGCGATCTGGTCGATGGCAGCGCGTACGTCCTCGATGGCGATAACCGACTTCACCGCCTCGACTACCCGGTAGTAGGCAACGGCGGACACATCGACGCTCACGTTGTCCCGAGTGATGATGCCCTGCGACTGGATGGGCAGGGTGATGATACGCAAAGAGACCCGATGCAGCCTGTCGATCAGGGGGATGATGATCCGCAGGCCTGGCTCTAGGGTCCCCCGCAGTCGTCCCAGCCGGAAGAGAACACCCTTCTCGTACTGCTTGACTATCTTGATCGTCAGCCCCAAGCCGATGAGGACCAGCAGTACGACGATCAGAACGCCGGTCGTAGCGCTCATCGGGATGCCCGCTTCTCTCTGCGCGAGAAGCCGTCACGGGTCAGATCAATCGACGTCATCATGGCCCCTTTTCTCGACCGGTCCATCAAGAGTCCCGATGGAGACCTCTGATCGGTCATAGCCACGCTACCCCTCGCGGGCAGCAGAGCCCCGAAGCTGGGTCTGTGTCTTCTAAGACCCCGACCACCCTTGGCCAGGAAAGCCCCGTCAGACCACAGAATGGAGTTTCTCCGGTGCGGTGTCGGCACGTCCCGATTGAAGTTACCCTTACGTAGGTTACTGATCGGTATACAACGGGAGGCGCCATGACTAGCACGCGCGAACGCACGGCGATCCTGAACGGGCACCAGTTCGCATACCTGGACAGCGGTGACGGTCCGGCGCTGCTGTTCATTCACGGGCTGACTAGTTCACAGCGCAGCTGGGCCCATCTGGTCGACGCGCTCAACCATGATCACCGTGTGCTGGCACCCGACCTGTTCGGCCACGGGGCGTCGGCAAAACCGATGGGTGACTACTCGCTGGGGGCGCACGCGGCAACGATGCGGGATCTGCTCGATCTGCTGGGCATCAAGCGGGTCACTCTGGTGGGGCACTCCTTCGGTGGCGGCATCGCGATGCAGTTCTGCTACCTGTTTCCGGAGCGGGTCGAGCGCCTTGTCCTGGTCGCCAGCGGCGGTCTCGGACGAGACGTCAGCCCACTTCTGCGCGCCGCCACTCTGCCCGGCGCGCAATGGGTGCTGCCCTTCATCGCATCCACTTGGGTGCGCAGACGAGTCGAAGCCGCGGGACGGATGCTGGGCAGTACCGGGTGGCGGGCCAGTCCGGAAGTAACCGAAGTCTGGCGCGGGTTCTCGTCCCTGGCTGACGGTGACACTCGACGAGCTTTTCTCGCCACGACTCGCGGCGTCATCGATCCGGGCGGACAGACCGTCAGTGCCCATGATTACCTGCCGATGGCTATCGAGATTCCCACTCTGGTCGTCTGGGGCACGCGAGACCGGATGATTCCCGCCTGGCACGCGACCACCGCACACGAGGCGATCGCCGGCAGCCAGGTGAAGCTGTTCGAGGGTGCTGGGCACTTCCCGCACCTAGACGAGCCTGAGCGGTTCGCGCAGGTTCTGAGCGACTTCATGGTTGGCTGAGTCTTCCCCGCTTCGCTCGGCCGCCTGCGGTGCCCACAGCCAAGTTCGCCATCGGCTCAAGACTGAGCGACCCTGGAACCGCCTTGGCCCCTGAGTGCCCTTGAACGTTGAGCGCTTGACTTGATGCTAGCGAGGCCTTCGACGTGCGGTGGTGGTGCTCCCCGCCATCGGAGGGCCACCCCACGGGGCTTCGCCGTGCGAGGTTCCGCGGGCGAACCTCCCGGCAACTGGCCGCTCGCGCCATCGCCGGCGCCGCGCAGAGCGTGGTCATGGCCTCGTTCGAGGACTCGACACCCTGCGCTACTCGTCGGCGGGGCGCATCTTCATGCTGCGCCCAAGCCGTGCCACCGGTCATGTGAGGTAGAGCAAACCAAGCACTTGACACGTGCGATCACCGACACAATTCTGGACAGTGTCAGCGTCCTGGTTGCGGCCGTCTAGGGATCTTGGATGTGGGGCTGGAAGTCGGCAGCCATTCTGGGAAACCTGGCCGCGCCACCCACTGGGTTCGCGGAGCTGGTGGGGGCCTGTGGAGCGTGAGGAGCGTTTGGTGGGCAGCCAAAACGCCGCCCAGAGTACTGGATTCAGGTCGTCGTCTAGGAGGAAGACATGACCATTGCGCGTGCTCAGTCCGCCTTTCTTGCTGCATGCACCGCCCTTGCCGCCACCAGCCTGATCGGAGCCTCGGCACCCCCGAACCCAGCCGCGACCGTTGCGGCCTGTGGCAACAGCTCGCTGACGGTCTCCCACACTGCGGCTCAGGGCGCGACCGGACACGGCTCATTCGTGCTGCTGTTCAAGAACACCAGCCGCACAACGTGCAACATCTATGGCTACCCGGGACTTGATGCATTGAACGCGTCCGGGCGCATCTTGGTGCACGCCCGACGCACCCTGCGGGGGTTCGCCGGAGGCGCACACATAGAGAAGGCGGTCACGGTCATCCCCGGCCACTGGGCGTCAGCGACAAGTGAGTGGATGAACTTCAACCCGACAAACACGGGCCCTTGTACCTTCTCGAAGTCAGTGGCGACCACTCCCGCAAATACGACGCACACCGTCCATCTGGCCGTATCTGTGAGTGTCTGCGATCTTCAGGTGCACCCGACGGTCAACGGAACGTCTGGCAACAACTGACCGCCCTGCGTCGCAGACCACCGACACCGGTCTCCTTGCAACGCTCAACGTCTCAACGTTGTCCTGGCCGACGTCATCCGCGACGTGCTCTGCGCCGCGGGTAAACCCATCCACCTTCGCACGATCAATGATCCGCAGGGCGCTCAATTCACGTGAGGACCTTGCATTGACCGACCAATGACTCACAGCCGTCGTTGAGCCACTTTCGATGTCCGAGCCAAGATCGGAGCCGGAGCCAAGTTGAGCACCTCGCCGCCAGCTGCGATGTCGCACTCCCGGGATCTCGCCGTCTCGCCCAGAGTGTGAGTCCCTGACCTTTTCCCTACCCCGCCAGGAACACACGACCTACCAGCGCTGAGCAGGAGCAAGGTCCCACGCGGCGCTTCCAAGGCTGAGCAGTCCAGTGACAAATCTGCAGGCAAACCCTGTTCACCCGGACACCGGCTGGTCATGCCCCGTCTCCCCTATCCCCACCATCGCGTTGGTCAAGCCAGTTGCGGACCCTTTGGCTGTGCTCTCCCAGGGCAGGGGGTGGCAGGTGCGTGGAACGCCCGCCGGCATAGGCCAAGTCGTCAAACCGGATGGGCGGACCGGGCAGCTCGATCATGCCAAGCACCGGGTGGTCAACGTCGATGACCAGCCCCTGCGAGCGGGTCTGCTCCCACTCATAGACGCTGTCCAGGGCGCGAACCTCACCAGCTGGTATGCCGCTGGCCTCCAGCCGCGGGAGCAGATCGGCCAGGGTGTGCTCGGCGAAGGCTGCGTTGACCGCAGCGATGAGCGCATCGCGGTTGCCGACTCGCTCGGCGTTGGTGGCGAAGCCCTCGGTCTTCGGGTCGAGCCCGAACTCGACGGCGAACCGTTGCCAGAGCAGGTCGTTGCCGACCGCGATCTGCAACGTGCCGTCGGCACAGTTGAACAGGCCGTATGGGGAAATGGAGGGATGGTGGTTGCCCTGTGCTCGGGGCACTTCTCCGGCGACCGTATAGCGGGTCCCCTGAAAGGCGTGAACACCGACGATCGCGGCCAGAAGACTTGTCCGCACAACCCTTCCGACGCCGGTCGTGTTGCGCTCGTGAAGGGCCGCGACAACCCCGTAGGCGCCGTACATCCCGGCGAGCAGGTCGCCGATCGGGACTCCCACTCGGGTGGGGTGCGCGGGGTCAGGACCGGTCAGGGACATCAGACCGGCCTCTCCTTGGGCGATCTGGTCGTAGCCGGCCCGGCCGCCCTCTGGCCCGTCATGGCCGAAGCCGCTGATCGAGAGGATGACCAGCCGCGGGTTGAGCTCGTGCAGCCGCTCGACCGAGAACCCGAGCCGGTCCATGACCCCGGGTCGAAAGTTCTCCACCAACACGTCACCGTAAGTGGCGAGGCGAGCCAGGGTGCCCACCCCGTCCTGGCTCTTGAGGTCGAGGGTTATCGACTCCTTGTTGCGGTTACAGGACAAGAAGTACGTCGAGATCGGGTCATCTTGCGGTCCGACGAAGGGCGGGCCCCAGCCACGGGTGTCATCGCCGCTGCCGGGGCTCTCCACCTTGATGACTCGAGCGCCGAGGTCGCCCAACATCATTGCGGCATGGGGGCCGGCCAAGGCGCGGGAAAGGTCGATGACGACGAGGTCTTTCAGCGGGCCGGCCGGCCTGTTCATCAGCGGGGCTGCCTTGTCACCACTGATCCCACTCACAGCCAGTCCACCCTAGAGGTGGTCTCCCAGCACACCAGCCGCGCGAGACCCGGTGCGCCATCGAAGAACGGCTCACTGCCTGAAAGCAGTGAACGCGCCCTCTCGCACAGCACGTCACGGACCGAACGAGGGGGCTTCTGGGCGGCATTGACCATGATCGGGACTGTACCTGCGATAGTTGTCCTCCCTCAAAGTCGTCCATGCCGATCGATCGGCACCGCCAGCATTACTCCAACATCAAAGGGTTCGAATGGTTCCCCAGCGGCGGCCAGCGCGGCGGCGGTACCGCTTCAGCTGTGGTGCGTAAGCATGCTCTCGCCCGGCTCGCGGACCGGTCGAGTGTCAGCAGTTCTCAGCCCCGTCGTGCTTCACAGACCCTTCCCGTTCACCGCACAGATCCCCCGGTCACCGCAATCACCGTGACCTACATCACCAAAGCGCCTCGGAATAGACCACCCTTGTGACCCAATGGCTAAGTGGCCAACTGGCTGAGCCAATTGGAGTGAACAATGGATACCTCGCAAGCGCTGAACCTCAGGCGCGCCCACCAACGGCGCGCCGTACTGGCCAGCACCGTGGGGACAACGATCGAGTGGTACGACTTCTTCCTGTACGGGACCGCGGCCGCGCTGATCTTCCCCAAGCTCTTCTTCCCCGGCAGCTCGGCGTACATGGGGGTTCTCGCCTCGTTCGCGACCCTCTTCGTTGGGTTCGCGGCCCGCCCGGTGGGCGCCGCCATCTTCGGGCACTACGGCGACAGGGTGGGCCGCAAAGCCACCTTGGTGATCACCCTCGTGATGATGGGCGCAGCAACCTTCCTCATCGGTGCGCTGCCCACCCACGCGTCGATCGGGGTTCTCGCTCCGGTCCTGCTCACCCTCCTACGCGTCGTTCAGGGCATCGGGGTCGGCGGCGAGTGGGGTGGCTCCGTCCTGATCTCCATGGAGTGGGGAACCAAGGGGCATCGAGGCCTCATGGCGAGCTGGCCCCAGCTCGGCGTTCCCATGGGCTTGCTGCTCTCCACCGGAATGGTCAAGTGGGTCAGCAGCGTGACGGGTCCAAACTTCGACCAATGGGGATGGCGGGTGCCCTTCTTGGTCAGCGGCGTCCTGGTCGGAATCGGGCTGTATGTGCGCCTGAGGGTGATGGAGAGCCCTGAGTTCTCCGAGGTGAAGGCCAAGCGAACCGTGGTCAAACAGCCGGCGCTTCAGGCAATCCGGCGCTACCCCCGTGAGATCCTCACCTCAGCACTCATCCGCATGTCTGAGCAGGCGCCCTTCTACCTGTTCATCACCTTCGTGCTCACTTACGGGACCGATAAGCTCAACATGGCCAAGGGTGAGCTGCTCAACTACACGATGGTCGCCGCGGCGCTCGGACTGATCAGCGTCCCCTTCTTCGGCCACCTGTCCGACCGGTTCGGCCGTCGGCTCATCTACGGCATCGGCATCGTCTGTACGGGCCTGTATGCCTTCCCGTACTTCGGCCTGTTGAACACCCGCAGCTCCGGGCTGGTGCTGCTGGCGATCGTGATCTCTATGGTTGTGCACGACATGCAGTACGGCCCGCAGGCGGCGCTGATCGCCGAGAGCTTCGGCACCAACGTCCGCTACAGCGGTGCCGGCATGGGTTACCAGCTCGCGTCCGTCATCGCTGGTGGACCTGCACCACTGATCGCTGCAGCAATTCTGAAGACCACCGGCTCCAGCGTCGGAATCAGCTGGTACATCGTGGGCTGCGCAGTGGTCTCCTTTGGTGCGCTGATCCTGATGCCGCGTCACCCGTCCGAGGCGGTCACCACGGAGTCGGCAGCCGTGGCAGGCACTGCCTCCAAACAGCAGGTCGGAGTCTGACAGCGGCCGCCGACGCCATCGGGCGAAGGCATGATCACAGGATGATAGAGGCGCCGATTCGGCCTTGACGCGCCGACGGCATCTGGATCGCGGGCGCCTGGACCTACCGGTCCTTCCTGATCTGCCCGAACAGCTCCACCCGGTGCGGATGCAGATGGCGGCGCAAGATTGGTCATCGGACGCCCCGCGGACCAGGAGTTCCGAATACCTTCCGGAGAACTGACCTGCGGAAACCAACCAGACGAAGTAGCGCCCCCCACCTTGCGGCTGGGGGGCGCTGGTCTGGTGTTGTCAGGTGGTTATGCCTCTCTGCCCGTCGACCAGCGTGAGGATCTCCAGGGCGAATCGCCGCGCCTCTTCCAAGGTGGCTGATTTGCCGGAACGCCCGCCGTAGCCGACGAACACTCGGGGCGCCGTGTCGTCGGCTTGCCGCAACAGATACGTGTTGAGGTACGGCTGTCGGGTGTTCCCGTCGCTCAGGAACTCAGTGGGCTCGGTCGACAGATGGACCGTGTGCTCGACCCCGAGACACCACTGGTCTTCGCGCGCTTGCTCGTCAGGATGTCCGTCGCCATCCTGACACCAAGGCTGGCACTTCAGCGGCGAGCACATCGTGCGCGTGGTTAGGTCGGCGTGGGTCATACCGTCGCAGCCGCACGTAGCTCCGCGTGCTGCTCCTGAGCAAGCTGGCCAGAGTCGCTGCGCGGCTCCTTGCGGTCCTTGTCCAGCACGGCGCAGATGTCGAGGACCTCGGTGAAGTGCATTGGGCCCCTGCCTATGGGCGGGTTCTTGTTCAAAATGGTGCTCACAACTGGTTCTCCTTCTGTTAGGCGAACTCGGTTCAGGCCGTTGGTCGGACCTGCTGTGATGGGTATTGGGGTCAGACCTCGAGCCCATCGACACGCGTGAGAATTTCCAAGGCGAATCGCCGTGCCTCTTCCAAGGTGGCCAATTTGCCGGAAGCGCCGCCATGTCCGACGAACACTCGGGGCGCCGTGTCGTTGGCTTGTCGCAAAAGGTACGTGTTGAGGTACTGCTGTCGTGTGTTCCCGTCGCCCAGGAACTCAGTCGGCTCGGCCGACAGATCGACCCTGTGCTCGGTCCCGAAGCACCACTGGTCTTGGCGGGACCCCTGGTCGCGGTGTCCGTCGCCGACTCGACACCAAGGCTGGCAGTTGACCGGCGCAACGGCCGGTGGGGGCAGGAGGCTGCTCATGACAAGTCCCCGTTGATGTAGCCCTGGGCGTTGTTCAGGTCGTAGCCGGGCTCCTGGTCGCCTGCGACCAGCGTGTTGGTGGCCATGTCCGCTGGCATGTACCTGCCGAAGTCGTCGGCGCGTGGGTCCTGTCTTCGAGATCTCGCACGCAGCAGGCCCTGTCTTAGGGCCGCCCGTCGTAGCCGGTTCTCCCTGAACTGCTCTGCCTCACCCATGCACAGGAACCATGCCACTAGTGATGCCAAACAGCCAAAACGGCGGCCGGCAACAGGTGACCGGACCCACCTTTCGCACCCTGACCGCTGGTCCATGGCCCCTGTCCACGCCCAACTGCGCAAGTCGCCGACAGCACATGCGTGCCTATCGGAGGGCAGAGGCCTGCACGGTCTGCCACTGTTCCTTTCGCCCAGGCGCAGCCTCATCCCTGGCCGTGCTCATGACGGGGTCCGAACACAATCTTGACAACTCCTTGGCTCGTTGAACATCCAGGCGCAGCAAGGTTGTCGACGTAAGACCACTCGCCCGCGCAATGAAACAAGGGAGCACATCATGTGGAAGACAATCGCCGCAGTCGGCGCGACAGCCGCCATCATCGGCGGAGCGAGTACGGCCGCATTCGCTGGGTCAGGGACTCCTACCCCCGCCCCATCGGCCTCGTCGGTCAGCCCTGCATCAGACAGCTCAGCGAGCACGCCGACGACAGCGGCCGTCAGGCACCCAAAGGCCGACCGGCTCCGCCGCGCTGTGCATGCAACCTGGGTGACCGAAAACAAGAAGACCAAGGTGTTCACGACCCACGACGCCATTGGGGGTCAGGTGATCGCGGTGTCGGCCACGTCGCTAACCGTTCAGGCGGCCGACACCCTCACCCAGACGTACGTCGTCACCCTGGGCACCAAGGTGCACACCCGGGCCCTGAAGAGCGCGGCGTCGATCTCTGACGTCAAGCCGGGGGACCCCGTGTTCGTCGGGGGTACTGGGACAACCACGCTGACCGCTGTCCGGGTCGCTGACGCAAAGAGGTAGACCGGCTCAGCCGGCGGTCGGTCCGCTGGCCGGCAACTGGACGGTGAAGCGGGCCCCTCCCTCAGCGGAGTGGCCCGCTTGCACCGTGCCACCAAGGCGACGGGTCAGTCCGTCGACGATGGCCAGCCCCAGACCGGTGCCGACCTGCCGGATCCCCCTGTAACGCTCGTACAACGCGGATCGCTCGAATGCCACCGCCAGATCCGCGTCCGTCAGACCAGGGCCACCGTCGCGCACCTCGAGCAGCACGATCTGTCGCTGTGTTTCAGCCCTGACCGACAGTACGATGGGCGCCCCTGCCGGCGTTACCCGCAGGGCGTTCTCGAACAGTCCGTCCAGGATCTGCCTAACTCGGGACGGATCTGTACGACACCAGATCGGTGTCGAGGGGGCCTCAAGCCGAAATGCAATGTCAGCGGCCCGGCAGCGACTACGCCACACCTCGCCAGCAGTCCGTGCCAGTTCGGCCACGTCCACCGAGGCAATATCGATCCGGAACTCTTCGGCGCCCAACCGTGCCAGATCGAGCAGATCAGCGACCATCCGGTTCAGCCGCTGCGCCTCGGTCAGCATGACCGCGCCGACCGAAGACGCCCGCTCAGGTGGCACCACCCCGTCCGCCAAAGACTCCGCGTAGCCGGCAATCGCCGTCAGCGGAGTGCGCAGGTCATGCGATACCGACAGCAAGAACTCCCGCTGCCGAGCCTCGGAATGAGACAGTGCGGAAGCGAGGGTATTGACCGCTGAGCCAACCTCGGCCACTTCGGCCGGGCCCTCGGGGGTGACTGTGACATCCCGGTGACCTTCGGCCAGCGCACGCGCGGCCCGAGCTGTGCGCCGCAGTGGACGTGAGATCCGATGGGCGAGCAGTACCCCAAGCCCAATCGCGATGAGAACTCCAATGAGCAGTGCTATCAGCACCCGCCCGATGACCGCATCGCCAAAGGCCGTGGCGTCGGCTCGGCGCTGCAGCAACACAATCCCCCCCACACGGGTGGGACGTCCTTCAACGAGCACAAGCTGCCCGAGTACGGTCTCTTGCTTTGAAACCGTGCCGCCCCTGAGAAGTTGGCTGATATCGGCTTGGTTGATGCTCGCCCCGCCCAGGGCTGTGGCCCCGACCAGCCGGCCGTCGGCCGACACCGTGACGGACTGCACCTTGAGCGCCTCCAGGATTCGGCGGGCTCGTCGCTGAGACGCCTCGGCGCTGACACCCAGGTCAGCGGTGGCCTGAGCCGCATTGGCCAACTGGGACAGCGTGCTCCGGGCGTTGTCAGAATTGCTCCTTGTGATGAGTCCGATCGCAAGGCCACCGGCCAGCAGCGCCGTAATGACGGCAACCGCGGAAGCTACCAGTGCGATGTTTTGAGCTAACGTGCCCCGGCGAATCACTGCTGTCCATCCCACGCGCGTCCTTTGCGCAGGACGGGGTTGTCCACCGCATAGCCGACTCCGCGCACCGTACGGATCGGGCTCGCGTCCCCGAGCTTGGCCCTCACTTGGGCGATGTGCACGTCCACCGTGCGGACGCTCCCTGTTGCGGAGTAACCCCAAACATCGCTGATGAGCTGCTCGCGGCTGAAGACCCGTCCCGGCCGGCGCATTAAGTAGCCGAGCAGGTCGAACTCAGTGGCTGTCAGCTCGACCTCGTTGTCCCCGACAAAGACGCGCCGTTCAGCCGGGTCCAGCCGGACGTTGCCCACCACAAGGTTGGGTGGACCGTCCGGGCTGCCCTGCGAGCGGCGCAGCACACTGGTCACCCTGGCCACAAGCTCACGGGGTGAAAAGGGTTTAGTCACATAGTGATCGGCACCCAGCTCGAGGCCAACAATCCGATCGATCTCGTCGTCGCGCGCGGTCACGAACAGCACCGGAGTCCAGTCGTTCTCGGATCGGAGTCGTCGGCATACTTCGATTCCGTCCAGTCCCGGAAGTCCAATATCGAGGATCACGGCGGCGGGCTTCAGCGCCCGGATTGCGGCGAGCCCGGACGTCCCATCTCGTTCGATGTGTACCCCGTAGCCGGCTTTGGCCAGGTTTAGCCTTATGACGTCGGCAATGGCGGGCTCGTCCTCGACCACCATGATGAGTCCACGTGCGGCGCCCTCGGAGCTCATGTCAGCCTGATTGTTGGCACGTCCACGGGCAGGATCAAAGAGGATGCAAGGACCACAGCCCGACTCTACTTTCACCCCCATATCAATCCGGCATACGCCGTGTTCGGATTCGGTCAGGATTACCCAGCGTCGCCTTATCGAGCACCCAGCAGGGTCCGTTACCGTCAACCCCGCACGTCGCGGGTTCAGATTGCGCGACCGTCATGGCGAAAACTCGGGGGGGCCGAAACCACGCAGCGGCCCCTGAGTCTGAGTGACCAGGCAACGGTTCAAATTCGCAAAGGGGTCGCGCCGAACGACCGCACCGCTGCACCCTCACGCACCCCGCCCCAAGGGCGGCGAGGTGGGCGCGTACCCTCCCAGGGTGGGTTACAACGTTGTGACCCACTTCACACACCGGGGTGTCTCATGCCTGACCGCCAAGGAAACGATCCGCCCGCCCCTACGGATCACGACACCACTCCCCCTGCCAACAGGAGCGTGCAGGCAGCCGCCGGGGTCCTGTTGCTCCTACCGATCGTTGCCCTGATGTGGGTCGGCAGCTATGCCAGGGTCGAGCCCAAGCTCGGGGGCTTCCCGTTCTTCATCTGGTACCAGTTCCTGTGGGTATTCCTGTGCTCTGCCTGCACGTACGGCTCCTACCGGCTGGTCGTGAAGGCGCGGCCGCACCGGCCGATGACCCGCGGCGCTAGCCACGACGACGAGGCGGGTCGATGATCACCCTTGCGCTCGCAGCGGCGGCCAACCATAAGGGAGTCAACGGTGTCGCCCTGGCCGTGCTGATCGCCCTCTTCCTGCTCGTCACTGTCATGGGCTTCTGGGCCTCGAAATGGCGACAAGCCACCAGCATGGAGAGCCTGGACGAATGGGGCCTCGGCGGTCGCAGCTTCGGCACCTGGATCACCTGGTTCCTGCTGGGAGGTGACCTCTACACGGCGTACACGTTCATTGCCGTGCCTGCGGCGATGTTCGCCCT
>Ga0075520_1000641_pt1 | contig 15838 bp, 9 predicted proteins | sample NGEPerB_FD_75100 | JGI IMG/M metagenome (GOLD analysis project Ga0075520, IMG submission 75100) | Arctic peat soil microbial communities from the Barrow Environmental Observatory site, Barrow, Alaska, USA - NGEE PermafrostAB12-B | ecosystem: Environmental > Terrestrial > Soil > Wetlands > Peat ... | reverse complement strand
GCACGTGACGACGCTCGAGATCGATCCGGCGCTGGCCCGTTTCGCCGCCGACAACCTGCGTCGCGCCTGGGTCGGCAACGTCACCGTGCTCGAGACCGACGCGTCGCAGGCGCCGCCCGTCGACGGGCCGTTCGACGTGATCGTGCTGTCGGGCTCGGTCGCCGAGATTCCGCGCGCCCTGCTGAGCCAGTTGAAGCCCGGCGGCCGGCTGACGGCCATCGTCGGCCAGCTGCCGGTCATGCGCGCCGTGCTGCTCACCCGCGGCCCCTCCAGTGCGTCGCCCGGGTCGCCGGCGGGTGGCGACACCGGCTTCGCGACTGTCGAACTGTTCGACGCGGTCGCGCCGCGGCTCTCCGGCTTCGGCGAGCCGAGCCGGTTCGTCTTCTGATCGACGCGGACGCAGCCCATCGTCCGTATCCGGCAACACGGCGCCTCCGGCGCGCAGGTCGTCGCATTTGCGGCGCAAAGTGGCCCCGAGTCCGTCTATAACCTCGCCCGGCGGCATTCGGTGCCGGCGACCTCTCGCCGCCAGCCAATGCCTCGCGCGACCAAGAAAAGAATCTTCAGGGAATGACCATGCCGTTCGAGCGCTTCCTACCCCGGCTGCTGATCGCCGCCGTCACCGTCGTCGCGGCGCTCGCTCCGTCCGCCGCGCGGGCGCAGTCGCTGCTCGAGCTCTACGAGGCCGCGCATGCGTACGACGCCACCTATCTGTCGGCCCGGGCCCTCTACGACTCGGCGCCGTACCGGATCGAGCAGGCGCGGGCGCTGATGCGGCCGAACGTCAGCCTCTCCGGCAGTGGCGCGCGGACGTCGAACAAGGAACCGCTCACCGAGGAGTTCAACAGCAACACCTACGGCGCCGCGATCAACGGCCGCCAACCGCTCTTCAACCAGGGCAACCGGGCGACGATCGCGCAGTCGGAGCGCTCGCTCGAATCGTCGCTGGCCGATCTCGACGCCGCCGAGCAGGATCTGATGCTGCGCCTCAGCCAGGCCTACTTCGACGTCCTCGGCGCCCAGGACACGCTGACGACGACGCGCGCCAACAAGGTGGCGATCGCCGAGCAGCTCGCGTCGGCGAAGCGCAACTTCGAGGTCGGGACGGCGACGATCACCGACACCCGCGAGGCCCAGGCACGCTTCGACCTGGCGACGGCGCAGGAGATCGCCGCCGACAATGATCTCGTCACGAAGCGGATCGCCCTCGACCAACTGGTCGGCGCCGACAACGTCGCGCCGAAGGACCTCGCCGTGCCGGTCGTGCTGCCGGTGCCGACGGTGCCTGTCGACGAATACGTCAGCCGCGCCGCCGAGTCGCATCCCGCCGTACGGCGCGCCCTGGCCGCCTACGACATCGCCCAGCTCGAGACCGAGAAGGCCCGCGCGCAGGCGCTGCCGACCATCGATGCGGTCGCCTCCGTCAACGGCGGGCGCGGCACGATCGCCGCCGGCTTCACCGGCTACAACTCCGGCACCAGCGTCGGCGTGCAGATCAACATGCCGATCTTCACCGGCGGCCTGATCCAGAACCGGATCAAGGAGACGCTCGCGCTCGAAGAGCGCTCGCGCAACGATCTCGACGCGGCGCGGCGCGGCGTCACCCAGGCGACGCGGCAGGCCTACTACACGCTGCTCTCGGGCGCGGCGCAGGTGAAGGCGCTGGAGGCGGCCGAAGGGTCGAGCCAGCTGGCGCTCGAAGCGACACAGCTCGGCTACCGGGTCGGCATCCGCGTCAATGTCGACGTGCTCAACGCGCAGAGCCAGCTCTACCAGACCCGCCGTGATCTGGCCCGCGCCCGCTACGACGTGCTGCTCGGCACGTTGCGGCTGCGCCAAGCGGCCGGCCAGCTCACGCCGAGCGACATCCTCGCCGTCGATCGGCTGCTCGCCCGTTGAGCCGTGCGCTCCGGCTGCCGCTGCCGTCGCGTTGAGCGCCTGCGGCCCAGCCTACCCGACTCCTGGCCGCCGCTCGAGCAAGGCGACGATCCGGGCCGAAGTTCGCGTCGCCGCGCCGCGATGGGCCGCCGCGAAGGCGAGCGCCGCCTCGGCGCGACGGCGCCGCTCGTCCGGCGCGTTCGCCAGCGAGACGGCGGCGGCGACGCCTTCGGCCATCGATGCCATGCGCAGCGCCGCGCCCGCCGCGATCGCGAGCATCGCCGCCTCGGTGAAGTTGAAGGTGTGCGGACCCATCACGATCGGACAGCCGCAGGCGGCCGCCTCGATCAGGTTCTGGCCGCCGAGCGGCGCGAAACTGCCGCCGAGCAACGCCACGTCGGCGAGCCCGTAGTAGGCGGCCATCTCCATCATGGAGTCGCCCAGCCAGACGTCGGCCGACGCCGCCGACGCGTCGGGCGCGTCGCCCCAGCGGCTGCGCCGTGACAGCACGAATCCCGAGGCCTCGATCAGCTCGGCAACCGCCTCGAAGCGCTGCGGATGCCGCGGCACGATGACGAGCAACGGCCGCGGCTCGGGCAGCGTGCGCCACGCCTGCAGCAAGAGCGCCTCTTCGCCGTCGCGGGTCAGGGTGGCGAGCACGACCGGGCGCGCGCCGGCAGCGTCGCGCCAGTGGCGGCCGCGCTCGACCAGTCCGGCATCCGGCGTGCGGTCGAACTTCACGTTGCCTTCGACATGCACGTTCGCCGCGCCCGCCTCGCGAAGTCGCTCCGCGTCGGCCTCGGTCTGGGCGAGCGTGACGGCCAGGCTCGCGAACGCTGGCCGTAGCAAGGCATCGACGCGACGGCCGCGACGGCGGCTTCGCTCGCTCATGCGTGCGTTGGCGAGCACGACCGGCAAGCCGCGCCGGTGCGCGACATCCAGGAGGTTCGGCCAGATCTCGGTCTCCATCAGCACGCCGACGAGCGGATCAAAACGACCCAGAAAGCGTGCCACCGCGCCCGGCGTGTCGAACGGCAGCCAGACCTGCGCATCGCCAGGCGAGAGAAGCAATTGCCCAGCGGCGCGACCGGTCGCGGTCCCGTGCGTGAGCAGCAGCGATCGCCCGGGCAAGGCGCGACGCAGCGCATCGACGAGCGGCGCGGCCGCAAGCGTCTCGCCCAGCGACACGGCGTGCAACCAGACCGGCCGTGTCGGCGCCGCGCCGGCACCGGCGCCGTAGAGCCCGACGCGCTCGCCGAGCGAGGTCGCGTAGAGGGGCTCGCGCCGTCCGCGCCAGAGCACGCGCAGCAGATAGAGCGGCAAACCGACGCGCAGCAGCAGCGAATAGCTGGCGCGGGCCAGCGTCGACGCCACCCGCCCGCTCACGTCGGCGCCGCGCCGCGGACCTGTTGCCAGGCCGCCCAGACCGCGTCGACATCCGGTGTCGGCACGGCCTCGATCGAGCACTGGTGGCGATGGCCGTGGCGCGCCTGCGGCCCGGTCCGCCAGGCGGTCGGATGGTTATAGATCTGCACGTGCGGCAGATCGAGAGCGACGGCGATGTGGCTCGGCCCGCTGTCGACGCCGATCGCGCCCGCCGTCTCCGCCATCCGGTCGATCAGCCCGTCGAGCGCCAGCGTCGGCCAGATCTCGACGACGTTTCCGCTCGACCCGTCGATGCCGGCGGCGATGCGCGATGCGCGCGCGCTCTCGACGTCGCCGAAGCGCGGCAAGGCCACGCGCATGCCCTGGCCGGCGACGCGCTTGCCGAGCGCGATCCAGCTCGCCTCGGGCCAGAGCTTGTCGGCGCGCGAGCTGCCGTGGATGAAGACGACCGTCTGCTGCTGGCGCGGCGACGCCGCGGCGCGGCCGCCGAGGCCGAAGTCGGGCACCGAATCGATCGAGGTGCCGAGCGCCTTGGCGACGAGCTCGCGCGAGCGGTCGAGCGCGTGGCTCTTCGGCTCGACCCGGATCGCTTGTGTGACCAGCGCGCGCGCCGGCCATTCATGGCTGGCGCCGTCGGTGCGGTTGGCCAGGCCGTAGCTCGGGCCGCGCGCGATCCGTGCGATCACCGCGGATTTGGTCAGGCCTTGCAGATCGACGATCGCGTCGTAGCGCTCGCGCCGCAAGCGCCGGACAAACGCAGCCACGTCGCCGCGCAGGAACGCGCGCAGCCAGCCGGTGTCGGCCCAGCGGCGCAGCGGCAGCTCGATCGTCTCGGCGATGCCGCGCACGCGCCGGACCAGTGGCGCGAACGCCGGCTCGACGACCCAATCGATCACGGCGCCCGGATGCGCCGCGCGGAGATCGGCGACGACCGGCAGCGCATGCACGACGTCGCCGAGCGACGACAGCTTGACGATGAGGATGCGCACCCGCGGTTGTGTCGGCAAGCCTCAGCCGGCGCCGGGCCGCTCCCAAGCGGGCTGAGCGCCCCCTCGGGGGGCAGCGAACGCAGTGAGCGTGGGGGCACACATCTCAGTGCGCGGCAGCGACGATGTGCGCATCGGGCTTGACGGCGCGCAGCGCCGCCATGCCGTCGGCCTCGATCCGGGCCAGCGCCTCGGGCGTCGATCCTTCGAAGCGCAGCACCAGCACCGGCGTGGTGTTGGAGGCGCGAACGAGGCCGAAGCCGTCGTCGTATTCGACCCGGATGCCGTCGATGTCGACGATCTCGCGGGCACCGGGATACGTCGCCTCCCTGCGCAGCCGCTCGACCACCCGCGCCGGCTCGCCTTCCTCGCAGGCGACGTTGAGCTCGGGCGTGCTGAAGCCTTCGGGCAGCGCGTCGAGCACCGCGCTCGGGTCGGCGCTGCGGCTGAGGATCTCGAGCAGACGCGCGGCCGTGTAGGTGGCGTCGTCGAAGCCGTACCAGCGCTCGCCGAAGAAGATGTGGCCGCTCATCTCGCCCGAGAGCGGCGACCGGAGCTCTTTCATCTTCGCCTTGATGAGCGAGTGCCCGGTTTTCCACATCAGCGGCTTGCCGCCGGCGGCGCGGATCAGCGGCGCCAGGCGCTGCGAGCATTTCACGTCGAAGAGGATGGTCGCGCCGCGCTGGCGCGAGAGCACGTCGCGCGCGAACAGCATCAGCTGCCGATCGGGATAGACGATGTGGCCGTCCCTGGTGACGACGCCGAGCCGGTCGCCATCGCCATCGAACGCCAGGCCGATCTCGGCATCGCCGCTGGCGACGACGCGGATCAGCTCGGCGAGGTTTTCCGGCTTGCTCGGATCGGGATGGTGGTTCGGGAAGTCGCCGTCGACTTCCGAGTAGAGCTCCTGCACGGTGCAACCGAGGGCGCGCAGGATGCCGGGCGCCGACGCGCCGGCGATGCCGTTGCCCGAGTCGACCACCACGCGCATCGGCCGCTCGAGCTTGCAATCGCCGGCGATGCGCGCCGCGTACTCGGCACCGATGTCCATCGACGCCTGCCGACCCCGGCCGGTCGTGTAGTCCTCGGCTTCGATGCGCCGGCGCAGGCTCTGGATGTCGTCGCCGTAGATGGCGCGGCCGGCCAGCACCATCTTGAAGCCGTTGTCGTCCTTCGGGTTGTGGCTTCCGGTCACCTGCACGCCGCTGCTGCAGCCATGGCGAGCGCGCGTCGCCGCGACGTAGTAGAGCATCGGCGTCGTCACCGCGCCGAGGTCGACCACGTCGAGCCCGGTCGAGACCAGGCCGCGGATCAGCGCCGCGCTCAGCGACGGCCCGGAGCGCCGGCCGTCCCGCCCGACGGCCACGGCACGTTCGCCGGCCGCCATCGCCATGCTGCCGAACGCCCGGCCCAGGTGCTCGGCGAAATCGGCATCGATCGTGCGACCGACGACGCCGCGGATGTCGTAGGCCTTGAAGACCGAAGCGTGAATCTGCATCGAGACGGAATGGGAGCAGGAGGGCAGCGGCATTGTAGGGAGCGGCCCCGACGCGACCCGCTTGCGCGCGTCACCTGCGCCGCTGCCTCGCCATTGGTCGGGCCGGCTGTCGAATCGTCGGTCGGCGCTCGAACGGGCGGAGGCGATTCGTACACTCACCGCCATGATGAGCAGACGGCAGTTGCACGAATCCTGGCGTGCCTTCCTGAGCGCCGACGACGCACGCCTCGGGCCCTGGTGGATGGCCTATGCCTGGACCATCGTCTTCGCGGTCATCTGCGCGTTCGGCTTCACACTGGTCAATATTTCGCTCAATTTCAGCGACGCCACCGCGCACCTGTCGACCTGGTGGATCTGGTTTCAGACCAACATGGTGATCAGCCTGGCGATCACTCTGACGATCCGGCTGCTGTTCACCGTGTCGGGCAAGGCGATCGGCAAGGAGCGCGTGCGCCTGTGGAGCAAGCCCTGGCGCTCGTTCTATTACTCGATCGTGCCGATCATCGGCGTGTCCATCGCCTGGCCGCTGACCGTGATGTGGATGGTCGGCGTCGACGTGCGCCACTTCGTGACCATCGATCAGCCCGGCTCGCTGATCGCCAGCATCGCGTTCGCGATCCTGATCACCGGGATCTTCACCCAGTTTTTCCAGATGAAGACGCGCCAGATCCAGGCCGAGAACAGGGCGACCGACGCGCAGCTGCGCCTGCTGCAGGCGCAGATCGAGCCGCACTTTCTCTTCAATACGCTGGCCAACGTCGTCTCGCTGATGCAGACCGACACGCCGAGAGCGCAGGCGATGCTCGAGTCCTTCGTCGACTATCTCCGCGCCTCGCTGGCGGGCTTTTCCGACGGCAGCCACACGCTCGGCGACGAGATCGATCTCGTCGAGGCCTACATGCGCATCGTCAAGATGCGGATGGAGGACCGCCTGCACTACCAGATCGACGTGCCTGCGGAGCTGCGCTCGCGCAGCCTGCCGGCGCTGACGCTGCAGCCGCTCGTGGAGAACGCGATCGTGCACGGCATCGAGCCGCAGATCAGCGGCGGGACCGTCCGCATCGCCGCCACGCTCGCCCGCGGCCAGCTCGTCCTCACTGTCGAAGACGACGGGGCCGGCGTCGATGCATCCGCGTCGCGACGGGCGACCGGGGCGTCGCGTGCATCGCGCCGAGCCGCCGGCAAGCAGAGCAGCGGCACCGCCATCGGCAACATCCGGGAGCGTCTGCGCCAGGCCTACGGCAGCGACGCGGCGCTGCAGCTCGAACCGGTGCTGCCGCACGGTGCGCGTGCGCGGCTCGCCCTGCCTGTGGCAACCGGGGCATCGCGATGACGAACCGGGAGGCGCGATGCCCACCGCACTGATCGCCGACGACGAGCCCAACCTCTCGGCCTACCTGCAGTCGGCGCTGGCTGCGGCGTGGCCCGAGCTCGAGATCGTCGCCAGCGCGCGCAACGGCGTCGAGGCGGCCGAGCGGATCGCCGCGCTGCAGCCCGACCTTGCCTTTCTCGACATCAAGATGCCCGGACTGACCGGGCTCGAGGTGGCGCAGGGCATCGAGGGAACGACGCGCGTCGTCTTCGTCACGGCCTTCGACGAGTTCGCGGTCGCGGCCTTCGAACAGCAGGCGCTCGACTACGTGCTCAAGCCCGTCCGGGCCGAACGGCTGGCGAAGACGGTGGAGCGGCTGAAGCAGGCGCTGCAGGAGGCGCACCCGTCTCCAGGCGATGCCCGGCTGTCCGATGCGCTGCAGCAGTTGCTGGCGCGGGCGCCGAGGCCGGCATTGCCGCTTCGCTACGTGCGCGCCAGCCAGGGCGATCTCACCCATCAGATCGACGTCGCCGAGGTGCTCTTCTTCCAGGCCGACGACAAATACACATGCGTGCGGACGGCCCGCGACGAACTCCTGATCCGGACCAGCATCACCGAGCTCGCGGCGCAGCTCGACGCCGAGCGTTTCGCCCAGATCCACCGCTCGACCATCGTCAATCTCGACCATCTCGCCGGCACCCGCCGCGACGAGACGAGCCGCCTGTTCGTGCGGATGCGCGGCCACGAGGCGGAGCTGCCGGTGAGCCGCGCCTACGTTCACCTGTTCAAGGCGATGTAAGCGAGACTGCGCGTCGCGCCCGTTTCGGGCACGAGTTCGCGCCGCGCCGCGATCGACGGCTGCGCGGGGCGAACGCCGGGGCCGAGTTCTGTACCATCGGCCGACCCGGGCCCGACCACGCCGTTCAGGCGTGTGCATGCGGCCCGCACGAGCATGAATCCGGACGAGGAAGAAGACCGCACGATCGTTCGACCGCCTGCGACGCGTTCGCGAAATCAGGCGCCGACCACCAGCCCGGCGGCCGGAGGCGCCGCCGACGGAGCGAGTGTCGCCACCGCCACGATGGCGGCGACGACGCCGTACAGCGGCTCGCCCACGACGGCGGCGATGCCGACGACTCAGCACACCCTGAGCCTGCCCGCCGGGACGCGCCTCGCCGAATTCGAGGTGACGCAGACGATCGGCGAAGGCGGCTTCGGCATCGTCTATCTGGCATGGGACCACTCGCTGCAACGCAAGGTGGCGCTCAAGGAGTACATGCCCTCGAGCATCTCGACGCGGGTCGGGCCGACCGAGATCCGGCCGCGCTCCGAGCGGCACCAGGAGACCTTCGACGCCGGCCTCAAAAGCTTCATCAACGAGGCACGCCTGCTCGCCCAGTTCGACCACGCCTCGCTGCTGAAGGTCTACCGCTTCTGGGAGGCGAATGGCACCGCCTACATGGTGATGCCGTTCCTCGAGGGCGCGACGCTGCGCGACACCGTCCGCGCGCTCGCCGAGCCGCCGGGCGAGGCCTGGATCATCGCCCTGCTGATGCCGCTGTTCGATGCGCTCTCGATGCTGCACGCCGCGCAGTGCTTCCATCGCGACATCGCTCCCGACAACATCCTCCTGCTCGCCGACGGTGGCCGGCCGCTGCTGCTCGATTTCGGCGCGGCGCGGCGCGTCATCGGCGAAGTGACGCAGGCGTTGACCGCCATCCTCAAGCCCGGCTACGCGCCGGTCGAGCAATACGCGGAAATCCCGGGCCTCAAGCAAGGGCCGTGGACAGACATCTATGCCCTGGCCGCCGTCGTGCACTGGATGGTCACCGGCAAGACGCCCTCGCCTTCGGTGGGACGACTGTTCGACGACTCCCACGTGCCGCTGGTCGAGCGCGCTGCCGGGCGCTACAGCCCCGCCTTCCTGCAGGCGGTCGACCGTGCTCTGGCCGTCATGCCGGAACATCGCACGCAGACCGTCGAGGCATTCCGCGCCGAGCTGCTGGGTGGCGCCGCGGCCGTCGTCGCGCCGGGTGCGGCCGGCGCGGCGCTGCCCGCGCCGAGCCCGCAAGGCGCCGCCAGCATTCCATCGACCCGCCTGATCGGCGACGGCGGCAGCCCCCGGACACGGACGGTGACCGCGCCGACGACCGTCCAGTTGCCGCCGCCGACGACGCTTCAGCCTGCTGCGGCGCCGCGGCGCACGCCCTGGCTCCTGATCGGCGCCGCCGTGACCCTCGTCCTCGCCGGCGTCGTCTACGCGGTGTGGCCGAGGCCTGCCGCCATCGGCACGGCCGCGACCGCCGCGTCGGCGCCACAGGGACTTTCTGCGTCATCGCCCGCAGGCGCGACGACCGCGGCACCCGCCGATGGCCGCGTGGTCGTCCCCGAGGCAGGCACTGCCTCGTCCGCGCTGTCGCCACCTCCCGTGATCGAGCCAGCGGCCAGCGCGCCGCCGCCGACGATCCTGCCGACGACGCCAGACGCGCAGGTCGTCAAGCCGCCGGCACGTGCGCAAGCGTCGAAACCAGCCGAACCACGCGACAAGCCGGCGGCGCGTAAGCCCCCTGTGACACGACCGGAAGGCCGCAGCGAACCGCCGGCGGATGCGGAAGCGAAGTCCAGCAACGACAACCGCGCCGAGTGCGCACGCCTGTTCCAGCGTCTGTCGCTCGGCGACACCGATCCTGGACTCACCGATCGCGTGCGCGTCTTGCGTTGCCGCTGATCCACGGCCACCGAATGAGGGCTTGACGGCGCGAAGGGCCTGGACAACGATCGCGCGCCGAGTCGCGGCAGAGCGACCAACGAGAGGGAGTCAGGATGAAGCCGTGTGGATCGCCGATGGCCGGACGGACGCTTGCGCTTGCCGCATGCGTCGTCGCAGCGGCAGGGGTGATGTCGTGCGGCGGCGGCTCGACCGGCAACCCGCAGGACAGCGGCATCGACAAGACGCTCCTGAGCGTCGACGCCACCGATGCCGACGGCGATGCGCTGCAGTACCAGTGGCGCGTCACCGCAGGAACGATCGACAACACGAACGCAAGCCAGACCGTCTGGACGATGCCCGGTGGCCCCGGCCTGCACTTCGCCTATGTCGCCATCTCCGACGGCAAGGGCGGCTGGACCGAGCAGCAGTACGCGGTCTCGTCGGACACGCTGGGCACGACGGCGCCAGTACCCGCGCCCGCGGCATACGCGGCGCCCGCCGTCGCTGATCTCGACGGCTCGATGAACCGGCTGCGCTTTTCCTCGGCCGACAGCACGATGTTCACGCCACCTTCGGGCGGCGCGGCGCAAGCGCGCATCGTCTATCTGCCGGGCATCCAGACCCAGCTCGTGGTCCGCAGCACCGGCGCGATCGCCTTCGCGGGCCGAACCGACCTCGCCGGCGAGGTCGATCTCCCGAAGCTGCAGGCGGGCGTCGCCTACGACGTGCGCTGCTCGACCCAGCCCGACGCACCGTTCGTCGCATGCGGCTCGTTCACCGGCGCGAGCCAGGGAACGGTGCACCTCGTTGCGCCGGCGCTGACGAGCGCACGCAATCTCCGGCTGTTCGGTCACGTCGCCCTGGCCGACGGCGGCGTCTGCGGCCATGAGAACCCGTTCTTCGGCATTCTGTCGGCGGCGACGGTGCAACTGCGCCTGGCCGACGGCAGCGCGGTTGGCAGCGCGGCGACGGTCAACCGATTCGGCGACTACGAAATCGATGCGGCCGTGCCGGTGAATGCGACGCTGAAGGCCGAAGTACGGTGCGAAGGCTACGACGCCACGCTCGCCGTCCCGGCGTCTGGCAACCCGGGTGGCTACGTCAGCAGCGCGCCCGTCGAGCTCTCGCATGTCATCGCCAACGTGCGCCCGAAGGTCGTCAAGATGGTCGGCAGCGGTCCCGACGGCAACGTTCGCGGGCGCATGGTCGTGCCGCTCGACAACTCCGCATCCGACGCGCTGCCGGGCGCCAATCATTTCCTCGTCTACAAGGGCGCTGACACCAAGCTCGGCGCCTGCGAGTACTACCGCGCCCTCGGCGCCGTGCGGGACTGCGACGCGCAAGGCAACATGGTCGCGCCGATCTCGCTCAACGACTGGATCGCGAAGAACGGCTTCGGCACCGCGGCAGACGTCTCGGCCACCTTTGTCAACCAGCGCGACCTGAATCTGGTGCGCCGCATGGTGGCGACGCGGTCATCGGCCAGCTCGATCGCCTTCTACGTGTGCAATGGGCCCGGACCGGACGGGCTGTCGCAAACCGAAGTCGATCTCGTCATCGACAACACCCTGCGCGACCTGAACCGGATCGCCTGCGTGGCGATGGAGTGGTCGCCGACCGCCGGTGCCAACGGCGGTCAGCCGTTCACGAAGTTCTTCACCTTCGGGCCGAGCGGCGCGCTGCTGCTGTCGATCAACCTCGACACGCGCGGCGAAAAGTACATGCCGGGCTCCTGCGTCGCCTGCCACGGCGGGCTGACCTACAACGGCAAGTTCCCCGAGCAGGCGAACGCCTCGGCCTACCTTGGTTCACGCTTCCTGCCGTTCGATACCGGCAACTATCTGTTCTCGTCCGTGTCGTCGCTCGGCGAGGCGGCGCAGGGTGAGGCGCTCTACCAGCTCAACCAGCTGGTGCGAGCGACCGAGCCAAGCGACAGCACAGCCACGAGCACACTGATCCAGGGCTGGTATGCGAACGGCCACGTGCTCGACAAGAGCTACGTGCCGCCGGCCTGGCTCGCCGCCGACGCCGTCCCGGCGACAACGGGAGCGGCCACCTTCTATCGCAACGTCGTCGGCATCTCCTGCCGCACCTGCCACGTCGCCCTCGACACGAAGTTCGACTGGAACTCCATCATCCTGTCGCCAGCGCGCGCCTCGACGCAGTTCTGCGGCGGCACCGCCGATGTCGCGATCAACGCGTCGATGCCGAACGCGCTCATCTCCAACGATCGCCTGTCGCAGCACCTGAGCGCCGACGCGAGCCTCGCGGCCGTCGTCACCGAGTTCCTCGGCTGCACGGCGCCGCTGCCCGACCCGGTCTATCCGAAACGCTGATGGCGCCCGGCACGCGTTGAACGAAGCACCTCGAGGTACGAACGAATGAGAACCGCCCGCCATTTTCTGCCGCTGTCCGCCGCGCTCCTGCTCGGGCTTTGCGCGTGCACCAACGCGCCGCCGACCGCGGCGCCCGCCGCGGCGACGGCGCCGACGTCTTCGGTCGCACCAGCGCCCCAGACGCCGGCGGCGCCGGCGGCCATGGCAGTCGCGCCGGTCGACCCGAAGGACATGACGCCGCCCGAGCCGGCGAGGTTCGAGGACGCCGTGGCACGCGCGGGCCGACAGCTCTTCAGCCAGGCGCAGTCGGTGCTCGGCAATGCGCCGCGCCTGCTCGTCGTCGATCCGCTCATCGATGCCAACACGGGCGGCCAGACGATCAGCACGGAACAGATGGGGCTCGAGCTCGAGTCCGTCGCGAAGTCCGATTTCCGCGCTTATGCCGTCACGCCGTTGACGCGCAACACGCTCGCGACCAAGCCGTTGCTGCTCATCGGCACGCTGACGCCGATCAACGTCGAGCGCAGCATCGACAAGCAGCCCGATGCGTTCCGCGTCTGGCTGACGCTGATCGATCTGCGCACCGGCAGGGTTGTCGCCAAGGCGCTCGACCGCGCCACCATCGCCTCGGTCAACCCCGAGCCGCTGCCCTTCTATCGGGACAGCCCGACCTGGCACAAGGACAAGACGATCCTCGGCTACATCAACTCCTGCCAGGTCAACACGAAGATCGGCGACTCGGCCGACCCGGACTACCTCGCGCGCCTGCCCGCGGCCGCCGTCATCAACGAGGCCACGCTCGCCTACGACGACGGCAAGGTTCCGGCAGCGCTCAAGCTCTACAAGGAGGCCGAGCCGATCGCCGACCCGGGCGACCTGCGCGTCCTCAATGGCCTCTACATCACGCACTGGCAGCTCGGCCAGAAGGACGCGGCCCGCGATGCCTTCGGCAAGATCGTCGCCTCCGGTCTCGAGTTGAAGCGCCTGCCCGTGAAGCTTCTGTTCCAGCCCGGACGCACGAGCTTCAACACGATCGGCGACCTGCCGCAGCAATACCAGCTCTGGATCGCCTCGCTCGCTCAGCAGGCCGGCCGATCCGATTCCTGCGTCCGCATCGTCGGCCACACGAGCCGCACCGGCAACGCACGCGCCAACGAGACGCTGTCGCGACAACGGGCGGAGGTGGTGCAGAAGATGCTCGAAAAAGACAACCGGTCGCTGGCCGCGCGCTTGAGCGCGTCCGGTGTGGGCTCGAAAGAAGCGTTGGTGGGAATCGGCACCGACGACCAGCGCGACGCGCTGGATCGGCGCGTCGAGTTTCGCGTCGTCGACTGCGTCTGACGGTCGCGGCGGACGCGGCGGCCATGTCGGCGCCGAATTGAATGCAGAGCCGGCAACGCCGGACACAGAGGCGATGAAGCCTCGCGCAGAGGGAGTTGGAGATGATTGATTGGGGCCGGATCATCTGGCGGTCGGGCGCCTGCGTCGTGCTGGCGCTCTTGGCGCTCGGCGCGAACACGGCTCACGCCAATACCTACAGCGACACGTGCACTGGCTGCCATGCCGACACGGCGACATCGCCTCCGTACATGCCGTCGCAGGATTCGACGTTCGGCCTGATCATGTCCGAGCTGGGCCAGTTCACCGACAACTGCCAGGTCACGCTCAATTGCGTCTTGCGTCAGCTGATGGCCGCCCAGCCGGCGATGGCTGGATTCGCGTCGGGAGCGGGAAGCTTCACCCAGCCCCAGCTCGAGGCCGTCCGTTTGTATCTGCTGCAGGTTCGAGACGATGCGGTCGCCAACCCGTCGCCGTCGTACGCGTTCCCGAGCACCCTGACGACCTCGAACGCGTCGATCACGTCGACGATCGCGATCTCCAACTGGCGCAACGCGTCGGTCGTCTACCACTTCGCAATCAGCGGCGCGAACGCGGCCGATTTCGCGATCACGTCGGCGACGTCGGGAACGTGCACTGCCGCACCCAGCATCACGACGGCGACCATCTGCAGCCCTGGCGTCTCCATCCGATTTTCGCCAAGCGCCGGCGGCGCACGCAACGCCACGCTGAACGTCTCGTTCACGGCCGCTGCCGGAGACCCGGTTCCGTTCACCCGAAGCTTCTCGCTGTCGGGCACCGGCGTCGTACCGACGCCGGGGTTCAACATTTCGGCGACCACGCTCACCCTGTCGGCCAAGCTCGGTTCGTCGACGACGGGATCGCTCACTATCAGCAACCCGGCCGCCGCGACCGCCAACCTCGTTCTCGGCACGCTCGTCTATTCGCCATCGAACTACGTGCTCGCGGGCTCGAGCACCTGCAGCAACGGGCTGGCGATCGCGCCGGGCGGCAGCTGCACCGTCGTCACCACGTTTACGCCGACGGCAGCAGGGGCGCAGAACGGCACGCTCGTCGTCACGCACAACGCGGCGGGCAGCCCGCAGACGGTGACGCTGAACGGCACGGGCACGCAATCGCTGATCAGTCCGACGGCGTCGCCCCTGGCGTTCGACAACGTCCAGCTCGGTGTGCCGAAGGTACTGAACCTCACCGTCACCAACACCGGCACGGCCAGCCTCGTCTTCGCCGTGGAGCCTTCCGCGGCGTCGGCCCGCACCGGCGCCGCCAAGGATGACTACGCCGTCGGCGGCACCTGCCATGTCGCGTCGCCGCTCGCACCGGGCGGCACGTGCAGCCTGGCAGTCACGTTCACGCCGACGCTGCTCGGCCTGCGGCCGGCGACGCTCACGATCACCTCCGATGCCACGAACGGCCCGCTGGCCGTCGCGCTGACAGGCACAGGCGTCTCCCTTCCGGAACCGGTCCTCACCTTTCCGGGCAGCGACTTCCCCGACACGGTGATCGGCCAGACGGCGGCGGTCACGCGCACCATCACGATCCGCAACGACCGCACCCGCGACATCCAGTACAGCGTCGCGAACATCACCGACTTCACGATCGGCAGCCAGAGCTGCGCGACCCATGTCGTGACGGGCGGCGGCGGCAGCTGCACGGTCACGGTCCAGTTCGTGCCGACGCTCGGCGCCGGCGAAGGCCGTCGCCAGGGCACCTTCGCCTTCACGTTCACGGGCACCGGAGGCGATGCCGATCCCTCGAGCCAGAGCGGCGGCGTCGCCGGCGTGGCCCTGCTACCGCTGGCGCTGTCGACGACATTCCTCAACGCCGCGGCCGTGGTCGGTTCGCCAAGCACGGTCTCGCTCGTCCTCACCAACCGCTCGGCCACGAGCCTGACGCTCTCGTCGCTCGCATTCAGCGGCGCCTCGCCCGGAGACTATTCGCTCGACCCGACCAACACCTGCACGCCGGCCCTGGCGCTGGCGGCAAGCGCCAACTGCACGCTCGTCATCCGCTTCGCGCCGGCAGCGGCGGGTACGCGCAACGCCGTGCTGACGCTCACCCATACGGCGCCGGGAAGCCCGCAAACCGTGACGCTCAATGGCACGGCAACGCCGGCGCCTCAAGGCCGCATCGCGCTGAGCGCGGTGTCGTTGAGCTTCGCCGACACGCAGCTCGGCAGCACGTCGCCGCAGAGCGCCACGGTGGTCAACAGCGGCGACCTCGCACTCACGTTCAGCGCCTTCACCTTCGGCGGCGCGGCTGCGGCCGAGTTCACGCAGGGTGGAACCTGCAGCGTCGCCTTGCCCCTGCCGATCGGCGGCCAGTGCACGCTGACGGTCGTCTTCGCGCCGGCCTCGCTCGGGCTGCGCAACG
>Ga0075520_1000640_pt1 | contig 15839 bp, 12 predicted proteins | sample NGEPerB_FD_75100 | JGI IMG/M metagenome (GOLD analysis project Ga0075520, IMG submission 75100) | Arctic peat soil microbial communities from the Barrow Environmental Observatory site, Barrow, Alaska, USA - NGEE PermafrostAB12-B | ecosystem: Environmental > Terrestrial > Soil > Wetlands > Peat ... | reverse complement strand
CAGCTGTCGCAAAAATGGACCTAAGACTATTCTGTTCCACATTCCTAGCCATCTTCTTGGCAGAAATGGGCGATAAGACCCAGCTTGCTACAATGTCCCTTGCGGCGGGAGGCAAATCCCGGTGGGCGGTGTTTTTGGGTGCCTCTGCCGGGCTCGTCCTAACTTCGGCGCTGGCGGTTCTCGGGGGTGACATCGTCGCGCGATGGATACCTGCCACTTGGGTTCGTCGTGGCGCGGGCTTACTGTTTCTGGTGCTGGGTGTGTTGTACTTATTTGGTAACGGTGAAGATTAGCCTCCCGAAAGCGCAAATCTTGTCTTTCTTGGGTCAACCTCTTGGAGAACCGCAATTGGCGCAGGGGGCACCCCAGCTACGGGGGTTGCCCGAGATCTTCACTTCGTCTGACTGGCGTCACTTTACGTTGATGTCGGGCTTGGGCGGATCGGCCATCCCGGCGCCGATGTGAAAACCCGTGTGGGGAGGCTGGTTGTAGCTTGTCTGCTCAAACGCTACCTGCATCCGGTACGTCGGATCGTGCATGAGCGTGAAAAGCCGCCGCGTAGTCACAGCCGTGGTCGTGTACACGCGCAAAGCCCTGTTGTCCGATTGGCGCCAGATAATCTCCTCGCGCCAATCACCCAGTAGATCTGCCGTCAGTGTCGGAGTGGACTTAGTTCCGTTGTTCGACGCGCAGCCGCTCCCGCTCTGCAAGGTTCCACCCCCAAACTTGGAGATTGTCGTTCCATCTTCAAACTCGCGCGATTCATCGGCGTCCCAGTAGATGAGGAAATTCGTCGGACCGGGCTTCGTTCCAAGACTCGACCCGCCCGCGCAAGAATAGAGATCGGGGTAGGCTGCGCTCCAGAATCCAGCTGCAGTAGTGTTGGATGCTTCAATGTAATCCGCTGCGCCACGCCCGTTGTCATTACCGGAGCTGGTAACGTTCACAATAAACGCGCAAGTCGCACCGTTATGTACATCGTAACCGCCTTGTCCTTCGTGAACTGTGAACACGGAAATTCCCTTGCCAACGACTAGCTCGCCTGCGTGCATAGCATCGCCATGGTCGAGATGCGTTGTGCATTGCAAAGTCCCATCGCTGGCGATGGTCGATGCACCGGTGATTATCTCCTGTGCACCGTCGTTGTTCGTGTCCGCAGCCATCGCTGAGTGGTCGCCTTGGCCATAGGCTCCGCCACTGTTCCCCCTGTCGTAAGTCCAGTTCTTCGTCAAAGCACCATTTCGCCAGAGGTATGATGACATCGTTAATCGGGTATAGTACCCACGCTGCGCGATGATGCTTGGCCGCCCGGTCGCCGTGCCGCCCTCTTTCACAAACGCCGCCCCAGCGTTGAAGCGGTCCACGCGGTTGCCGTAGGAGTCGCCCCAACTGGACACCGTACCGCGGACCACCGGATAAGCCACTGTCGCCATTTCCTTGCCAGTCGCGCCGTTGAACACCGTTAGGTATTCGGGCCCGGTTAGGATATAGCCGTCCGTATTGCGGTAGATAGCGCTGTCATCGTCGCTAGCTGCGGGTCCTGTGCTCAGAAACGCGCCCGTTCCGTCTTTAGTTCCAGGTGCTGTCTTGCAGGCGATTTCTGCCTTTCCGTCACCGTCGAAGTCGTACACAGAAAATTGCGTGTAATGCGCGCCGGCACGAATATTCGGGCCCAGATCGATGCGCCAGAGGCGTGTGCCCGCCAATGTGTAACCGTCCAGGAAGACGTCATCGGTAATGCCCGCGTTTGAATTGTCCTGCGCGTTAGATGGGTCCCACTTAAGAACGATGTCGTATATGCCGTCGCCGTCGAGATCACCCGGGCTTGCGTCGTTCGCGGCATACGTGCCACCGTTGGGGCCAGTGGCAGGCGGCGTAAGCGGTATGCTCAGGTAGTTTTGCGCCCAGGTCGTTACCGAAGGAGACTGCGAGCACTCGGCCCCGTTAATTACGGCAGACACTGTGTACGTCGAGCTAGCGGTACCGGCGGCGTCCAGGTAATTGGTGCTGTTGGTCACCGTCGCCAACTTGGTGCCTGCCCTGTACACGTTGTATGCAATACTGGTGGGGTTAGTCGGGTTGTATTCATAACCAAACATGCGCCAACCAACATAAACGCCACCAGTGACCTTTACTGCCACGACGCCGCGGTCGATATCCTCCATTTGGTAATGGCCGTTCGCAGATACAGCCGCGCAGGTTGCGGTCGTACCGCCTGTGGAGGTGACACCACCCGTGGCCTTGCTGCCACCGGTAGCCTGTGCCCCGCCCGTCGCCGGCGCCCCACCAGTAGCAGTGGTGCCAGCCGTTGCGGGGATGCCACCTGTCGCTTTCGTGCCTCCAGTTGCGGTCGTCGCCCCACCCGTGGTGTTGGTCGTGGTACCGCCGGTGGCTTTGCTGCCACCTGTCGCTGGGTTTCCGCCCGTGGTGCCAAATACTGTACCTCCGTAGCCGCCACTCCGCCCGTGGCTTGGGCACCTCCGGTGCTGCTCGCGGCCGTTGTTCCACCGGTGGCTGGGGATCCGCCAATTGACGTTTTACCTCCAACCCCGGTGTTTCCTCCGACTGATGCCGATCCTCCGACTGGACTTGCGCCGCCCGTCGTTGCTGCGCCGCCCGTGGATGCGGCTGCTCCCCCGGTGCTTCCCAGCGGTGTGCTCGTGTCGGATCCCGAACAGGCGAATTCGAGAAGTGCTACGAGCCCTGTGGCGACGATTCCAGAAAGGCGAAAGGTAGAGTTAGTCGTGAGAAATCTCATTTTTTACTCCGTTACGGAAAAATCTCTGGGACCCGCACAGAAAGCCAACGGTTTCTCGCAGAACTCAACGCGCTCCAACCGTCCAATGAGCCCGACTAGCGAGCGGATTACCTAAATTCGAACTCAGGTCAAATTTGACCATGGTGAACAGCTCGTCAGCCAGTGATTAAAATGGGGCCATCCGACTACGTCGGTAATGCACCCAGTTGCCAAATCGGTCGCAAGAATCGAGGGTTTGAAACCATAAATTTATGAATGAAAGAGCATTGGGTTTTTGGTACTCAACAGCGAGAGTCACGACCTTCGGCTGGTACTAGGGGGTTGGGGTCAGTGTTAACCATGTAACAGGAAAATTCCTATGGGCATGAATTCCTCAGATGATATGGATCGTGGATCTATGGCCCGCTGGTTCGGATAGTGGGTTCGATCCAGTGACTCCAATATTGTTCAACTAATGCCGGGCGCTTTGCTCTTCTAAGGCTCTCGCGACTTCTCGCGCGACTTCTGAATGAGTCTCGGTCAGTTTCGCCTGTTCCAGGGCTGTCGTGGCTGCTGCATCATGAAATTGACCCAATGCCCACGCCGAATGGCCGCGAACGATCGGGTAAATCGAGCTCGCCAGTAATGTCGCCAGGGGTTCCAAGATCGAAAGGTCCCCAGAGTTCCCAGCTGCAACTGCGGCATTACGCAACAGCTGCCGACGGCTTGCGCGCCGCAGTGCCGAGCCAGAGGTGAGTCGGCGATAATCTGATGAACTCAAACGCAACCACTTCTCGAGACCTATTTCCGGGACGTTGTATGTCGCGGTCCCATCCCGATTTGGGCTGGTTTCATCTCGGCCATGATTGAATGGACAAACATCCTGGCACACATCGCAGCCAAAGATGCGCGTGCCGATCAGCGGCCGGAGCTCGTAAGGAATCCAACCCTGGTACTCTATGGTCAAGTAGGCGATGCATCGGCGCGCGTCGAGTAACCAGGGGCCAACGAAGGCCTGAGTCGGACAAGCGTCCAGACACGCAGTGCAGCGTCCGCAGCGATGATCGCGAGGAGCATCTGGAGCGATGGCGAGATCGACCAGCAGCGCACCAAGAAGCACCTGAGATCCCACCCCTGGCAGAATCAGCATGTTAGATTTTCCAATGAATCCTAAGCCCGCCCGCCGGGCAGCTTCCCGTTCAAGCAAAGGGGCAGTATCGACGCAGGCACGCGCTTCAATCGGCCGACCACTGTGATCAGCAATCAGTTGCCCGAGGGCAGCCAATTTAGATCGCAATGAACTGTGATAGTCGGGGCCTGCGGCATATGCGGCGATTTGGCCCAACAAGGGCAATCGGCGAACCTGTTGAGTCCTGGGCGAGCTTCCCATGGCAACCATCACGATCGTTACCGACTTGCGTGCCAGCCGAGCGGGGTCAGCCCGATCGCCGTCAGACAACATGTATTGCAGAGTTCCTTGGTAGCCCGCCGATATCCATGAGGCGAGTGCTTCGCGAGCTTCATGGAATGGCTCAATCGCGGCAAAACCCAATGCCTCCAGGCCAAGTTCCGATGCGTGATGTCGCAGTCTTTGTGCCAGCTCCTCCGGAGAACAAGCCGGCTGTTCAATGCATAAATTGGGCTTGAATTGCCATGTTGGATCCTGAGGTGATTGGTTTCTAGGCGGGTGCATGGTAATTCCCCGACCCCGCCCACCGATTGCGGGGGAAACGAGTGAAACAAACGTGATCGAGATCCGCGATCTGTACAAGTATTACGGAGAGCGACGGGCGCTCGGACCGCTGACCTTTGCTGTTGAATCGGGTCAAGTCATTGGCCTGCTGGGGCTGAACGGCACGGGAAAAACAACCACCCTGCGCATCTTGGCCTGCGATCTGCTGCCGACAAGCGGTTCGGTTATTGTGGGGGGCATCGACGTCGTCGCCGACCCCGATACCGTCCGAGCTAAGATTGGCTACCTGCCTGACAGCCCACCACTTTACCCTGAAATGACCGTCCGCGAGTATTTGCGTTTCGCCGGGCAGATTCGTGGCCTGAGACGCGCGCAGCTATCGCCTCGGGTGGACGAAGTCATTCAGTTGACGGAACTTGGGAGTGTCAGGGATGACACAATTGCCACACTGTCACACGGTTTTCGCCAACGCATTGGGATCGCGCAAGCCATCGTGCACAAGCCCGACCTGGTCGTACTCGACGAGCCGATATCCGGTCTGGACCCCGTTCAAATTGTGGAAATGCGCGAGCTTGTCCGTAGCCTAAAGGGAAACCACACGGTAATTGTCTCAAGCCACATCTTGTCTGAAATTAGTGAGACCTGTGATCGAATACTAGTCATAGGCGACGGCCAAATCATTGCCGCTGGCACAGAAGCTGAATTGGGAGCGCGCTGGCTGTCGGGAATGCGTGTTGAACTTGTAGTTCGGCATCCGTTGAACGCTGATTTGCCTCAATTCTGGGAATCGATTCGACACTTGGACGGAATTGTCGATGTGACGCCTCACGAGCCCCGCGAATCGGGCAATGACTTATTGAACTTCGAGGTCCACATGCGACGCGATGTCCGAGAGTCTATTGTCGCATTTTTGGTGCAACAAAATTTTGGGGTTCTGCAATTGTCACGGAGCCATCGCGATCTTGAGGATGTATTTCTCCAACTGTCTGATGCTGGCAATACAAGAACCGCGAATATCACCGACAGTAACGCTCAAACGGAGGAATCACCGTGAGTCAGGCTCTAATCTTGGCGCGTCGCGAATTGGGAGCCTATTTGCGCTCACCACTAGGTGCAGCGATCATAGCCGCCGTGCTTTTGATCGACGGCATTCTATTCTATTGGCAAGCTCTGTCTGAGAAATTGCTTTCCGCTGAAGTTCTGGAGCAATTTTTTTACAACGCAAGTGGCACAACAATGATTGCCGGCATATTGCTCAGCATGCGATTGTTGGCTGAAGAAAGGCAAATGGGGACGTTTACGCTTCTCAACACGGCGCCACTTGGTGACGGCGATATCATTCTTGGTAAGTACATTTCGGCGATTTGCATGCTGGGAATGATGACACTGTTGACGGTCTATATGCCGCTCTTGATTTTCGTAAATGGCAAAATCAGCGTCGGCCACATACTCGTTGGGTATCTCGGGCTAATGCTGTTGGGAGCTGCAACGACGGCCATCGGCTTATTTGCCTCGTCATTGTCAAGCTCAACGGTGGTTGCGGCCATTGTTGGGGCGGCACTTACCGGAGCCCTCATTCTGGAATGGGCATTGGCTCGAGCGGTGGACGCGCCCCTCAATGCGATTTTGGCCGCTATGGCTCTACATCACCAAAATTTCAAGCCTTTCATGTCCGGAACGATAGACTTAGGCTGTGTGACTTACTACTTGGTAGTTATACTATTCTTTCTCGTAGCGGCCACTAAAATGGTGGAGGCGCGGCGATGGCGCTAACCAAACAAGCCAACCGTTTAAAATCGGTTGAGACGTTACCCCTGTATTTATCAGGGTTGTTACTCGTATTAATCGGCGAACGAGTGCTCGCATCGCGCCCCGCCTTCGAGGTCACTCTAACGGCATTCGGCAGCCTGTGCCTAGCGTTAGTGGTCGTCTTGAAATTGGTGCCGCGCTCGACTCGATTGAAAGAGAGGGCGCAAATTGATCAATGGCTGGGATGGCTATCACTGGGCACGGGCCTTGCCGTCGCGCTGGCGCTGCTGGTGCAGCATCAACCGAATTGGTTCGGTATTCGCCCGGAACTCGCCACGGATGTGCGAGATCGGCGTGCCGGCTTTTGGAATGTTGCGTGGCTCGCCGGAATACTGTTCACGATGGTGCCTCTGCTATTTGCCGAGACAGCAATGTACCCCATGCGCAGGTCGGCACGACCCGAAATTCGACGAGTCCGGGCTGCCGCCGTTGCAGGGTTGACTTTGTCAATGGTTGCGCTCTACGGCGCGTTATTTGTGTATGCGGCGGGAAAGTTTGGCGTTGCCGCTGATTACTCGTACTTCAAAACTGCCAAGCCAAGCGAATCGACCAAACGTATTGCACGAAGTCTGAAGGAGCCAGTACGTGTTGTTGCCTTATTTCCATCGGTCAACGATGTGCGCTCCGAAGTCGAACGCTATCTACACGATCTTGCACGAGGGACGCCCAAACTTCAGGTTGAGTTCCATGATCGATTGTTGGAGCCAAAAATAGCCCGCGAGTTGCGCGCGAGTCAGGATGGAACCGTCATTTTAGCGCGCGGCGAAGTTCGACACGTAATCAATATTGGCGTCGAGCAGAAAAATGCTCGCGCCACGCTTCGGATTTTGGATCAAGAAGTACAAAAGAATCTGATGAAGTTAGCGCGCGATGTTCGCGTGGCCTACCTGACGGTTGGGCACGGTGAGCTCAATGAGAACAAGAACCAAGATGCGACATCGAGTGGGCAGGGCGTTCAAATCTTGCGTAAGTTGCTCGAAACACAAAATTTCCGAATTCAAGATCTTGGCGTATCTCAGGGTTTGGGCCAAGAGGTGCCCCAAGATGCAGATGTCGTATTTGTCCTAGGTCCTCGGGAACCCTTGGCCACCGAGGAACTTACCGCGCTCGACCACTATGCCAAGCGAGGTGGCCACCTATTTCTTGCGTTGGATGTCGACGGGAGAAGCTCTCCAAAGGGACGTGGTCCGACGGCGGGGCTGTCAAAAGCCGCAGGCCCCAAGTCCGCTCCAGAAACTTCAGATACTGTCGATAAAGTTGCAGCTGCCGTGGCGGGGGTCTCCGGTAACGGGACCGGTGCTAATATCGAGGATATCGCCAGAATCGTAGGGCTTGGCATCTTGCCTGGCACGCTAGCAAATGATCGCATTTTTGTGCAGCGGAGGTTTGATAAGTCAGACTACGTTCAATTGGGGACGAATCGATTTTCTTCACATGCTTCAGTCTCGACTCTAAATCGCAACAATGGGGGAGTCGTTCTATTCGGCGCCGGCGCTTTGACGAAGCTTGACGCCAATGACAGCTCGGTGACCTTCGTTGCCCACTCGATGCCTGGCACTTACATAGACACGAATGGTAATTATGAGTTTGACGGAGCTGAATCTCGCGGCAATTACGAACTAATGGCCGTAGTTACGCGACCTGTAACCAAGATTAGTGAGAAGAACGGCCGGAAAAACTCCGTCAAGACTGAAAAATCGAAGGAACTTAGAGCATGCGTACTAGGCGATGCGGACGCAGTTAGCGACTTAGTTCTGATGAATGCGCCGCCCAATCGCGTACTGCTGCTCGATGCGGTTCGGTGGTTGATTGGAGAAGAAAGCTTTGCGGGTGAGGTAAGCTCAGAGGAAGACGTCCGCATTGAACACACAAAAGAGAAGGACGTGTTTTGGTTCTATTCTACGATCCTGGGTGCACCTGCCTTGGTTTTGGGGCTGGGGCTTCTCTTTGCACGTAAAAATCGTTCTGCAGGAGGTCGAGCATGAGGCGCTCATGGGGAATTTGGGTTCACATTGGAGTGCTCGGTGTGGCCGCAAGCCTGGCGTGGTTCACTTCCGGGCGCGCCGACGAACCCACCAGTTCCCACATTCCCAGCGTGGATCTTTGGAAAGTCGATGTTGATCAGGTGCGCAATATTTCCTTTGATGCCACCGATCGTCGCGTACACGTTGAATCTAAACGCGACAATGTCGGAGGCTACGCAGTCGTGACTGTTGAAACGTCAATACAACCGACGACACCTGACGCAGGCGTTTCCGTAGTTCCAAGTTGGCAAAAGAAGCGATTCATTTCCGTCGAGTCAGCGGAAAAATTGCTGGAAGGCATGGCACGTTTTCGCACGCTTCGTACCATTGGAAAGCTTGAAGGCAAACGAGCCGCGGAGTTTGGTTTCGACAAACCCAGTGGTACGCTCAAGATCGTATTCACGAATGGATCGCGAATGCTGACCCTAGGTGCGACGACGCCCGGTGGCGGTAATTACTACGTTCGCGACGAACAGACGGGACTCGTTCTGGTTGCTGTGGGTGAGCCAATTTCCACGATCCAATATGCTGAAGGGCGTATGACGGAACGCGATCTGCACGGCTTCAAGACGGACGAGATCGTTCGAATTGCGGTTCAGGCAGGCGGGAAGCTTCGTCAACTTGTTCGTGTTGCGGGCAAGGCCAATGGCTGGGCCGATCCCAAAACGCCGTTGGTCCAAGATGAAACTGCCAGCAATTGGGTATCGAAGCTGTCGCAGTTGCGGGCTACCGCCTATGAGGAAAAATATCAGAGTACGCCAACCCCGCTCTTGAGAGTTGAGTACGGTGATGCCAAATCGAATCTGGGCTTCGTGGAGCTGTTTCGAGTCACTGCAATTAATGAACCCGAAAAATTCATTGTTCGGTCAGAACGAACGCGCTGGTACGCGGAAGTCATTAAGAGCCAAGCAGAACAGATAGAGCGCGACGCATCACTTATAGCTAAGTGACCACGCTCCGAATTTTTTCAAGTCTGTCAATACTGCTACTCGGACTTCTTTTTAATCGGACCGGCTAGGCCATCGGCAAGTTTTCCGCTGGCCAATTTCATTCCACCGAACGGTTTGATGCTTGGAATTTTGCTGAACGTTTCTTTGTACAGCGCCTTCATTTCCTTAAATCGATCAGACTCAGCTTGTGCCAAATTGTGCTCCTCGCCGGGATCGTTAGTTAGATCGAACAATGAGAATGACTCATCGTAGCCTCGGATTAGGAGCTTGTAGTTCCCCGCAATAATTGCGCGACGTTGAGGGTTATTTGTATCTTCGGTCAATTCGAGTTGGATATGATCACGCGACTTCGGCACCTCTCGACCGTAAATTTCGGACACCAAGCTTTGCCCTGCAAATTGAGGCAATGATTGCTTCCCTAGAAACTCCATAATCGTTGGGGCCATATCGATAAGGCTCCGAAGCGCGTCAACGCGTTTCGGAATCACACCGGGACCCATCACGATGAGAGGCACACGGACGAGAGGCTCCCACAATTCAAAAGCATGCCGATACTGCCCATGCTCACCGAAGGACTCGCCATGATCGGCGCTTATAATCACAACTGTGTGAGGCCACCAAGTCTGACCTTTGGCCCAATCAATTAATTTCCCAATATGGTAGTCCGTATACCAGACTTCACTGTCATATCGATCGCGATTCTTATTGCCGAAATCCGGTGATTCCTTGTGCTTGATATATTGATCGTGAGGGTCACCGAAATGGGCCCAGGCAAAGAATTGCCCCTTGGTGTTCTCCGGATTACCTAAAATCTTGACACCCAGGTCGTACATTTTGTTGCTTGTAACGTAGTTGTCTGTCTGGGGATCGAAGGTAATTCCCGGCACCAATTCCCAGCTAGCAAATCCGCGGTCAATGCCCTTGCCTCGTGCAAAGTAAAGATGTGAAAACCATCCGAGCGACCTTATTCCGTCCGCCTGAAGGGCTTCGGGAAAGAAACTGTTTGCCTTTGTGTACGAGGTAAAAAAGACTCCAGTCCTGTACAATGTGGACGCATACTGTCCAGTTAACCATGCGGCCACGCTTTGAGCGGTATAACTTGCAACTGAATAGGCTCGCGTGTAGATGACACCTTGTTCGGCAAACTTTGTGAGGTTAGGGGCGATTGGACGGGGGTAGCCGGTCCACGGCATGTCTGCGCGGAGGCAATCCACACTCAGCAGCAAAACATTCATTGGTACCGCCTTACGCGGCGTCGTTGAAGGGGCAGCAGCGATTGGCAGGGAAACGGACGCGACCGGGGTAGATTGCGGACGTTCCTGGCGTGGCTTCGTCGGGTTCTCGCGAGCGCAACCTGCTCCTGCAAGCATCAAAAGGCCCACAGTGCGGGCAAAGGAGCTATTAGGTGGTGACACGTGACCGCTCGTAACTTAATCCGCAGTCCGATGCCACCCAGGCCGTTCAAATCTTGCCTTCAGGCTAGACCAAGTGGAGCCGTAGATCGGTAATGAGCAATACGAGTCGTTGCGCCTAAGTAGAAACTGACGAAGTCTCCCGGGGCCGTCAATAAGCCATGCGCCTTGAAGTTCTGCTTTCGGGATAATAGTGCTGATTGTGCCAATAATGCCCCGCTTCACCTCGACGCGCAGTGCATCGCGACTAAATGAAACGCGGACGAGACCTAGATATAAGTGAACAGCAATGATGGCCGGAATAGCTATCAAAAGTGACCCCAATGATAGTCCGAGGCCAGACATATCGCCAGATCTTCGGATTTGGCCGGTTACCAGGAAACCCACAACGACGAATGCCACGGACGCAATTGCACCGAAAATACCTACCAACCCGAGCTGACCATCGTGCAGACGCGAGATGAATAACTCGCCGTCAAAAGCAGCCTCAAAAGTTTCCACACTTTTATTGGCCATAACTTGATACAGAGTATTGGGCATCAACGGCCCCACTGCCAAGGCAATTGGCAAATGTTTGCGCAAGTGGTGCACATTATTGAGGAGGGGAGCCAGCGTTGAACGCTGCAGCACAAGCCGTTGACCCGAACCATCTACCAGGTGCAATTCAACGGGGCAACGGGCGGAGTCACGCACCGACAATTCGCTCGGGTTTAATTCAAGATAGAAATCATCGGTTATCGAAATGAGCTTGCCGTGCCAGTGCAATTCTCGACTTAGTGGGAGCATTACTACTCGCTCCTTTTGGCATCCCAGCAGAACGCATAGCGCAGTTGCCACGAAAAGAAGCGAGGATCCGACCACCCTGGTAAGTGAGAAATCCGCTCCCGAAAAAAGGGAGGAGATTGCTAGGGAGCCAAGCGGCAAAACTAATAGAAGTGAGGGCTGCAAGACCCATCTTGGGCCGAACTCAATAGTCTTAGGCCGGTTACCAGCTATCCTCACATGTGGACGGTAGCAGGGGCAGAGTTCAGACTCTAGGCTATGACTGAAAGAGATCGAAGACGAGTTGGTTTCAATCCGGTTGCAGTTGAGGCATGTTGGAATTGCAATGGTGAAATTTCGATCGGAACGTTTCAGGCGCAAGTCCGTGATTTTCGGGTGTTTGGTTGATGGCACGATCGCTGCTAATAAGAAGAGTAGCGGCAATTGACGGCGTGTACGCGTCTCAGTTGCTGCGGACTCTATCCGACGGATCTGGGCGCCCCCCCTAAAACTCAGATCCGTCGTTGCTTTTCCAGAAGGCGAATCGGCCAATAGTCCGATGGCCAGTTGAAATCACACTATGCGGCGGATCGCTAGCCCCCTCATGCGGTCCGTCGCTGTTTTTGTGGAGTCGATTACTCAATCGCCAGACCTGCAGATTATTTTCGTACATCGACACTGAATGATAATCGTAATGCGTGGTTCAAATGGGCGGACATGGCGGCGGTGTCCTCACGACCTTGGCTCGGTGGGTTTCGATTCAGCATATCGGGTGGCATCGTAGGCGCGACTTCAGTAAGCGCCTGCTGCGTCCTGATTGTTACCTTCTTGTTCTAACAGTCGCTTGCCACCGGCAACCCTCAATTGGGCAGCCCGATTCGTCAGCACTTTCTGGCGAAGAATCGCCTTCGGGCGCAACGGCACCGGCAAACTCTGTATCACCGGCCACTTATGTCGGACTTGACGGGCAGACGACTGTTCCGCCAGAAGCTGACACGGCAGCGAACCAGCGAATTTATGCGCGTGCTTTTCAAACTTGGGTGTACGCCGAACCTCGACCTAATTCGGCCCGGCTTGGGTATTTGCGAATGGGCAGCTCGGCGGCAATTAGGTCTTCCCCCACCATCAATGCCACCTGCCCCAGAGGCTGGTATTCCTTGGTCCCCCGTGGATTTGTGTGTCTCGACGACAGCAGCACCATCGACGGCAATGACCCAATCGTGAGCGCAATGCGCGACTTGGGTCCAGCTATTGCTCGCAAACTTCCATTCACCTACGGAACCGTTCGTCGGCCGGGTCCCATCTATCGCAGGGTGCCCACAAGCGAGGACTTGGCTGCTGCGGAGCCAGACTTGGCCAAACGTTACGACCGTTGGCTGAGTGCCTCGGGAGAAACAGGGGCAAATTACGGTCAACAAGTTTGGGTACCCGCTGGAGCGACAGTCCCAGATCCCGGGGAAGTCTGGCGCACTAAGCAGAGCGATCCCTTCCCCGAATTTTTGCGGTCCGGAAAGTTCGCGCCTCGCATTCCAGGTGAATCTGCGCCGACAAACGGGTCTGTCGTATTAGGAATGATGGCACCACGGGTGGGTTATTCCCTGATGCGCACGTTCTTGGCCGAAGGAAGGCGCTACGGGGTTACTACAAAATTCGAGATTGTATCCACCGATCGACTTCGCCCCATTCTGGGTTCGGATTTTCATGGTTTTCGCATTCCCGAAGACATCGACTTTCCTTTTGCGATTGTGCGCCAACCCGGAGCCATGCTCTTTAGCTTCGATGCCGAATCAAAGAAAGCAAGTCCCAAAGAAAGAGCGACGTATCGGAGTGCTGTCAAACTAACCGGAAAGCAGGCGCTTTTCCGTGGGAAGTTGCACTATGAAACCTCCGCTGGACTCTGGCTAAGTGATCGCGACGCATCACGACTCGACCCGGTTCGAAAGATGCCTGCTTGGGGAAGTAACGGTGAAAAGTGGATCGATATAAACGTTACCAAACAAACGCTGGCACTGTACGAAGGAACCAAGGCAGTCTATGCGACGCTCGTATCTACAGGTGAGGCCGGTCTCTCCGATCCAACTAAGTCAACCGCAACTAAACGTGGGATTTACCGAATTCATACGAAACACATATCGGTCACCATGGATTCCGACGAAGTAGGTGAGGAATTCGAGCTTCGGGACGTCCCGTATGTGCAATACTTCGAATCCAGTTATGCTTTGCACGGAGCATACTGGCACGATCGATTCGGCATTCCAAAGAGCCATGGGTGTATCAACCTGGCGCCGGAAGATGCCCGTCGGATCTTTTTTTGGACTGAGCCCACTCTGCCGGCGGGTTGGCATGGTGTATTGCTACCGCTTAAAGGCACCGTGCTGTTTGTTCACCCCTGATACCTCAATTTATCGATGATTTTAGCGTCTTAACCGGCGTCGACAGGACCGGACGTTAAACACGAGGCTTGCTCAAGGAATTCGACCGTCACTTCGTCCCACAGCAAAGTGCCATTTGGAGCCCGCAAGGCACTGTCAGAAGCGTCATGTAGCTCAAGGTCAAAGACGTGAGAACCAGGTGCAGTTACGCCCTCTACGGTAATCGGAGAAGTCCGGGTCGCTACAGAGACCGCTGATGCCTCTCCAGGGTCGACACGCAGGACCAACCAGCCGCAGGAAGGCAAATTGACGCAGCCGCCCGGTTCGGCAAGCGTAAAACTGTCGATCGCAGGACTGGCAGGGTCAGGTTCAGGATCTGTCTTGACGATTAATGGCGCATCATTGCAAGAAAGCGTCAGGGGCGTTTAGTTCGCCGGACTCCAAAAGTCACCACTTGTTGAACCCGCTACAGCGATTGAGGCAATATTTAGAGCCCCAGGAAGTTGAACTGAAACAGGCGCTGCGTTATTCGAGCATGCCGTCAGAACCACGAGCAATAAATATGAAAAATACGTTACAGGCTTCATGAATAACATCTGCCGCAGAGGATGAACATTAGTCGATGCTTTGTGTTGCGTAGTCAATTTTGATCCTGACATCAGAAAATAGACAAGCTTCAATGGGGTCAAGTGCACAGCCTAAGAGCCGAGATTGCCCGATTGGACGCTGGTGCGGCACACGCGGGCCGTGAATGTTCCAAATAACCGGGTCGGGGGTTGACCTTCGCCGCCAGATTGTTCAAGGCGCATCACGCCCGCCACCTCACCTTGACGTTCGAGATTGATTCGTTGAATGTCTACGTTTCCGCCAGGCAAAAGAGCATTGCTGATTTTCCCAATTCGAACTACAGGCATTACGACTGGCGTTTTTAGATCAACATTAGCCCCCGCAGTCTTGTTACTCGCGGGTAAGCCAGGCCAAGGGTAGGTTCCGGCAACCGGGTGTTGGCCGACTGGCAGAAGGAACGTCAAGACCACTAATGCACCACCCTCCGGTGTCGGTGAGTACCCTTCGCAGCTGAGGTCATAGCTAGCCAGCGTTACTCTCAGCTCATCGCCTCCGATCGGCAACTCGACGTATTCGGCAAAAGATGACTTCGGTGAAAAACTGATCTGTTGCTCGTCCGTGGTGCCTGTCACGATTTGAATTGTCGGCGAGCTGTTCTCGCGGCAAGCAATTAACCAAGCTGAGGGCAATAGAACAAGCACCGCGAAGTAGCTACGGAGCACGCAGTCCTCATAGTCGCAGCGGTGCCGAACGCAAGCAAATGGGCTAGAGGCGCGATCCCATCGAAGGGATGGGCCATTCGGACCGGCCGCTTCGCGGCCATCGCGCCGCTAGCTTGGTATTCTCGGGCTTCGCCCAAACGCAAATTCGCTTCGCGAATTGCTAGTACCTCGATTCTATTGAATCGAGGTACTAGGCTGTGAGCGGCTGCTTCGAAGGGATACTTGTCGGCAATGGCCAAGTATGCTCGCCGATTCGCAGGGCAAGGGCGTCAATGGCCGCCCGGGCTTCGGCAGCGGAGGGTCGTGCGGCCGGATCATGACGCAGACATGCGGCAAGTACTATAGCCAATTCCGCGGTTCGCGGGTTACGGGCAAATCGAGCCAGTTTGTCCGGCCACCCATCGTGCGTTACGTGAGCGGTGACGAGTGACATCTCGTCCATGCCGTCAAATAGCGGTTGGGCAGTAAACATTTCGAAAGCCATTGAGCCAAATGCATAAATGTCAGCCGCCATCGGACTTGCAACGTTCGAGTCATTGATTACGCCCAAAACCTCGGGCGCACAGTAGTCGAGCGTGCCGCATCCGGGGCGAATCTTTCGCCCACTTAGTCCAAAATCTACAAGCACGGGTATTTCGCCGTCTCTCAATATTACATTCGACGGCTTTATATCCAGATGCCCTATGCCGAAAGCGTGCATAGCTTCGAGTCCGGCTAAGATGCCACTCAAATAGTTGAAAGCTCGATCTACGCTCAGGGACCGACTACGAATTAGTCGGTCAAGGGCGAAT
>Ga0075520_1000639_pt1 | contig 15842 bp, 15 predicted proteins | sample NGEPerB_FD_75100 | JGI IMG/M metagenome (GOLD analysis project Ga0075520, IMG submission 75100) | Arctic peat soil microbial communities from the Barrow Environmental Observatory site, Barrow, Alaska, USA - NGEE PermafrostAB12-B | ecosystem: Environmental > Terrestrial > Soil > Wetlands > Peat ... | reverse complement strand
TGCGCCGGCGCGGCGGCGACCGCGAGCGCGGCCGCCGCGCCGGCGCAGAGCACCAGCACGATGACCAGGCCCGTCAAAGCCCGGGAAGAAGCCCTTTGCATGGTCTTCACCTCCCTACCGCCCCGCGGGCGGCGAAGACAGATTGGCCGGCCGCACTCACGTGAGGATCGACCAGATGATGAACGCGGTCATCAGGATAGCGCAGAAACCGGCGACCAGGGTGATGATCCACCAGATGGTGTCGGCGACGTAGGTCTTCCACGTGATCGTCTTCTCGACCAGGACGTCGTCGAGCGTGCCCTCGCGCACACGGCGCGCGTACTCCAGCGGCCGCTCAGCCTTGTAGTGCTCCACGGGCAGCGACCCGGTGAAGATCACCTTGTCCAGCGGGAAGCTCTCGGGCTTGAGGTGCGCGCTGAAGAAGTGCACGAAGATGAAGATCACGCCCATCGCAAGCAGCGCCTCATTGGAGTGGATGATCAGCGCGACGTTGAGGAACTGCCCCGGGAGAAGCTGCGTGGTCTTGATCGGGAACCACATCATGAAGCCCGTGATGCCGATGATCATGGTCCCTGCCACGAGGGACATGTAGTCGAACTTCTCCCAGTAGGCGTAGCGGTCGAACTGCGGCTTGGGGCCCTTGCCGAAGAACCAGGCGAACATGCCGACCATGTCCTCCAGGTCCTTCTTCTTGAACATCAGGGAGCCGGGGCCGCTGATGGCCTTGCCCCGGCTGCGCAGCACCATGACGATCATGAAGATCATCTCGGCCGACCAGTAGAAGACGGTGACGATGGCGGCGATGCGGTGGTACACGCCGGCCGCCGTGACGCCCCCGAAGAGGTCCATGAACCAGCGTGCCCAGGCCGTCTCCTTGTACTTGAGCGGCATGCCCGTGAACACGAGCACGGTAAAGCTCGTGAACACGAGGAAGTGCATCCAGCGGTGGAAGACGTTGAACCGCCGGTACTCGATGCGCGTGCGCACCTGCTTCTCGGGTGTCGTGGCCTTAGCCGGTATGGCGTCGGGAGTAGAGGCCATCTTTGAATCCTCTGTAGATGTACAGGCCCGAATGCACGAAGCCGAATGTGAACACGACGCTGATGAGGATCAAGTAGAGGAGGTTGAAGCTCCACACCCAGACGGAGGACCTGGGGCTACTGGGGTCCACGTGCACCAGGAACCCGGCGAAGTTGCGATTCGCGCCCGGGTGGCACTTGGAGCACGTGCCCACGATGTTCTGGTGCGAGACGGTGCTCGCCGGGTTGGAGGGCGGGAGGATCTTGTGGCCGCCGTGGCAGTCGGGGCAAACGGCGGCGCTGAGGCGACCGAGGTAGAAGGCCTTGCCGTGGTAGCTGTTGAGGTAGGTCTTCTCGGCTTCCGGATGGCAGCGCGCGCACAGCACGCGCTCGCTCTGGCGGAAGGCGACCGTGCCCGGAGTGAGGATGTTGTGCGGCGTGTGGCAGTCGGCGCAGACCGGCGCCTGGCCGTTGGAGTGCCCGAACACCAGGTTCCCGTGGAAGGAGCCCCGGTACATGGCGAACTGGTCCGCGTGGCACTCGCCGCATGCCGTGAGCTTCGCCGTCATGAGCCAGCCGGTGGTCTGACTCGCGTCGTGGATCCCCGGCTTGAAGCCCAAGTGACAGCTGGTGCAGGAGAGCTTACCGTGGCGCGAAGCATCGTACATGACGCGGTCGACGTAGGTGCTCTTCTGCTCGCTGCCGACCGTGATCGACGGCGTCTTGCCGCGCACCCCGTGGCAGCTGAAGCAGGCGTCGTTGGTGACGCCGTTGAGCGCCGACTGGGCCGTGGAGACAGCCGGCGCCGAGCTGGCGGCGGCCGGGCCGGCGAAGCCGAGCACGGCCGCGGCGGCGAGCACGAGCATGAGCGGCAGCAAGCGGCGCGTCACGGGGTGATGCCCCTCTGCTTGTGGCAGGCGTCGCACATCGCCTGCGGGTGGCAGACGAGGCAAGCCCCGCCGCTGCGCGCGGCGATCGGACCGTGCGTCGTGACCCAGTCGCTCGGGTGGTTCACAAGATGGCATTGCGCGCAGAAGGTCTTGCTGTCGTGGCAGCCGGTGCACGAGAGCGGATCCTTCTTGGCCGTGGCGCCGTGGGAGTAGCGCCACGTCCCCGAGAAGTGGTCCGGCGGCGGCTTGGAGTGGCACGCGTCGCAGAACTGTTCCTTGTTGTGGTGGCAGCGGAGGCAGGCCTGCTCGTTGATCAGGGCCTGCTGCCCGTGGGTCTGGACGTAGTTCTTGGGGTGCACGTCCTTCGGCGGTGGCGTGAGGTGGCAGAAGGTGCAATTGCTCGGCGCGCCCTCGGTGTTGTGACACATGCTGCACACGGCCATGGAAACGGTAGTCTTCTCGCCCGGCGAGGGGTGCGCGACCTTGTCGTGACAATCGGCACAGCTGAGGTTACGCAGGTTGACGTGGACCTGATGCGGCATGCGGATATCGCCGATGTGGTCCGGGATGCCCTTGAGCGTGTGGCACTTGAGGCAGTTGGCGTTGCCGGGCCGCTGGCCGACGCTCGGCGAGCGCGGCACGTTGAGGTAGTCGGCCCAGACGTTGAGCCACTCCCGGCTGCGCCACTTGATGGCGTTGCCAAGGCCGGGCGGTACATGGCATGCGGTGCAGGAGACGTTAGCGTGCGAGGAGGTCTTCCACTCTTCGCCCGCCACCTTGGTGGCCTTGCAGCTCATGCAGTACGTCGGCGTGTCCGTCGCCCACACGGGGATCACGAGGATCACGGCGACGACGGCGACGAAGCCGACGACGACGAGGGCCGCCACCCAGGGCGCGCGGTACCACGCACGCGGCTTGGGCCGGTATCTAGGGCTGCTGTCGGCCAAAACGGACGGACCCCTTTAGCGACTTTCACTGGCAAGCAGTCCGCCCGGAGCGCCCCACACGCCCAGACCTCGCGGCGAACCCGGCCATTGTACCATCCCGGGTATTTTGCGGCGAGCCCGGCGCGAGCTTCCGTAGTCTCGCCGGAAGAGCCGCGGCGGCGACCTCCGGCTGCGGCGGCCCTCTCCAGCCGCGGCGCCCGCCGGTGAGCCGCGCTCTACCTGGCGAGCGTCGCCGCGATGACGACGGCGCCGTACAGCAGCCCGACAGCGCCGTTGACGCTCATGAAGCTCATGCCCACCCCGCGGAGCCCGCGGCGGGCGATATCAACGTGAGGCCAGGCGAGCAGAGCCGCGACCGCCACCATGCCGGCCCAGTATTCCCAGCCGAGGTGCGAAAGCACGCCGACGGCGACGAGCAGGGCGACGGTGAGCACGTGCGAGAGAGCGGCCACCAGGAGGGCGCGGCGCTCGCCGAGCGCGACCGGCACGGAGTGCACCCCCTGGGCGCGATCGGAGTCGAGGTCGAAGATCGCGTAGATCACGTCGAACCCGCCGACCCAGAGGCCGACGGCGAAGAACAGGAGCCAGGCCTGAGCCGAGAGCGTGCCGGTCACGGCGATCCAGGCCGCCGCGGGCGCGAGCCCGAGGGTGAGGCCGAGGGCGTAGTGGCACAACCAGGTGAAACGCTTGGTGTAGGGGTAGAGCACGAAGGCCGCGAGCGGGATCGGCCAGAGGTACCGGCACGGCGCGGAGAGGTGGAAGGCCGCGAGGACGAGCAGCGCGACCGAGACGATCGTGAACACCCAGACTTCCCGGCGCCCGAGGCGCCCGGCCGGCAACTCGCGGGCGGCCGTCCGGGGGTTGCGGGCGTCGAGCTCGGCGTCGATCAGGCGGTTGAGCGCCATCGCCGCGCTGCGCGCCCCGACCATCGCGACCGTGATCCACAGGAGGTCGCTCCACGAGGGCAGGCCTTGGGCGGCGAGGAACGCGCCGGCGTACGCGAACGGCAGCGCGTAGACGCTGTGCTCGATCTTGACGAGTCGCGCGAAGAGCGCCGGCTTCGACGCGCCGGCGTCACCGGTCGAAGCCACGGCGCCGGCTCAGGCGCCAGTGTCGGAGACGGGCCCGGAGGCGTCGCCGGCGGGCGGAGCGGCGGTCTCGGCGGCCGCGACGCCGGGCTCGTGGCCGAAGTCCGCGAGGACGAACGAGAGCACGGCGACGATCGCCGCGAACAGCCCGACGACGAAGAGGATCGTGTAGACGAAGATGCTCGCCGGCGACGACGTGCCGAGCCAGGCGCTGATGATCCAGCACACGCAGGCGATGCCCCAGTTGATCAGCGAGAGCGTGAGCAGGTGACGATGTATGTTGCCGTGCAGCACTGCGGCCTCCTTGCCTGCGTCGTGCCGCGGTCCCGCCCAGTGTAGAAGCGCCCGGCGCCGGCGTAAAGTCGGACGCCGGCGGCGCCCCTCAAACGAAGGGCAGGCCGAACTCGCTCCACCGCGAGGTGACGCGCCGTGCCACCTCGGGGTCCATCTTCAGCTCGTCCGGCCACTCGCGCCCGTGCCCCTCTTCGGGCCAAGTCTTGGTGGCGTCGATCCCCATCTTGGCGCCGTAACGGGCGAGCGGGCTGGAGTGGTCGAGCACGTCCAGCGGACCTGACACGATGACCGTGTCGCGGGCAGGATCGACATTGTTGAAAACGCGCCAGGTGACCTCGCTGTAGTCGTGGACGTCGACGTGCTCGTCGACCACGACGACGAACTTGGTGAACATCATCTGCCCCATCCCCCACACGGCGTTCATGATCTTGCGCGCGTGCCCGGGGTACTCCTTGCGGATGCTGATGATGGCGCAGTCGTGGAAGACGCCCTCGATCGGAAGGTCCATGTCGACGATCTCCGGCTGCACCAGCTGCAGCAGCGGCAGGAAGAGACGCTCGGTGGCCTTGCCCAGGTAGGCGTCCTCCATCGGCGGCTTGCCGACGATGGTCGCGGGGTAGATCGGATCGCGGCGATGGCTCATCGCCGTGAGGTGGAACACGGGGTACTGGTCGGCGAGTGAGTAGTAGCCGGTGTGGTCGCCGAACGGCCCCTCGAGTCGCGTCTCGCCCTTCTCGACGTAGCCCTCGAGCACGATCTCGGAGTCCGTCGGCACGGCGAGATCCACCGTCGCGCACTGCGCCAGCTCGACCGGCTCGCCGCGCAGGAACCCGGCGAACATGAACTCGCTGATGCCCGGCGGAAGCGGCGCCGTGGCGGCGTAGGTGACCGCCGGGTCGGTGCCGAGGGCGACCGCCACTTCCATTCGATCGCCGGCCTCGCGGAAGTTGGCGGCGCCGTCGTGATGGATGTGGATGTGCATGCCGGTCGTGTGCCCATCGAACACCTGGAGCCGGTACATGCCGGCGTTCTGGCGGCCCTGCCGGTCCTTGGTGACGACGACCGGCAGCGTGACGAACGGGCCGCCGTCTCCGGGCCAGGTGGTGAGCACCGGCAGCCTGGCCAGGTCCGGCGGGTCGACGACGACCTCGCGGAAGGCGGCTTTCTTGACGATCCTGGGGCCATATGACGCGAGCTCCTTGAGCTGACCCAGCGCCTTGACCTTGCCGACAAGGCCGCTCGGTACCTGCAGCTCGAGCAGGCCGCCGATGCGCTGGGCGATGTCGTCCAGCGGCGCGCCCAGCGCCAGCTCGAGCCGCCGATACGAGCCGAGCTGGTTCATGAGGACGGGCACGGCCGGACTGGCGGCGCCTGCGGCCCGCTTGGGCTGCTCGAACAGCAGCGCCGGACCATGGGCCTTGCTGGCGCGGTCGGCGATCTCGGCCATCTCGAGATAGGGATCCACCTCCGGGCGCACGCGCGCCAGCTCTCCCTCGCGCTCGAGCAGCGCGATGAACGACCTCAGGTCCATGTCTGCCTCCTCGGGCCGAAGCGGGGTGCGGCCGCCCCGGCAGCCGCTTGCGCGGCGTCCGTCTGGCCGGCTTCGGTGTTCGTCTGGCTGGCTGCGGCGTTCATCTGGCTGCCCGCGATCGCCGGCCCGGCGGCGGAGTCCGCGGCGTCGAGAGCGGCGGCCAGCCGCGCGGGATGGCGCAGACCGAGGCGCGGCGCCCCGGCACGAGCCATCGCGCGGACATCGACGGCATCGCCCCGGACGAGCGCGGCGTCCAGCTCGTCGAAGACGTGCTCGACGGTTTCGGCGGACGCCCCGGCGCGCAGCGCCGCGAGCCCTCCCATGGCCGTCGCCCACAGCGCGTCGTCGTCGGCGAAAGGGGCGCCGACGCTGCGGAGATACGAGCACGAAGCCATCAGCCGCGCCAGCAGACCGACTGCGGCGGCGTCGCCGCGCGCGGCGATGAGCCGCAGGCCGCGCGCGTAGAAGTAGTCCCCGGCGAGCAGCGAGTGCTCGCGTGCCGTGCCGGGAAGGCAGGCGCGGCTCTCGCGATAATGCAGGAGGTAGCCCTCGTAAATGAGCTCGACGGCGCTCGCGTACTCCGTCTCGCCCTTTCCGTCGAGCTCCTCGAACAGTGCCCCCCAGCGCAGCGACACCGGCGCCGCGGAAGCGCCGAAGGCCTCCGCAGCGGCGCTTAGACTCGCGCCGACCGCCTGCGCGTCCACCACGTCAGGCTCCGGGGCGGGCGGCCGCGACCTTGCGGGCGGGCGCGATCTCGCGGGCGGCCGCGACATTGCCGGCAGACGAGGCCGCGCGCCAGGGGCCGTCGGGCCCGGACGTGGACCGTGCGAACACGTCAGTCCAATTCCCGGTCGAGATAGAAGGTGAGCGACATCAGCTCGCTGGAGAGGTCGACCTGGCGCACGAGCACGCCGTCCGGAGCCTGCACCTTGACCGGCGCGAAGTTGAGCACCGCGTGCACGCCGGCCGCCGCGAGGCGGCCGATCGTCGCCTCGGCCTCGCCTGCGGGCACCGTGACCATGGCGATATCGACCTGCTCCTCGCGGCAGAAGCCCTCGAGCTCGGCGATGCCGCGCACGCGGCCGGCGCCGTAGCTGGCGCCGATCACCGTCGCCGAGCTGTCGAACATCCCGACTAGGCGGAAGCCCTGCTCGACGAAGCCGCGGTAGCGCGCCAGCGCCGTGCCCATGAGCCCGGCTCCTACGATGATCACGTTCCACGAGTGATCCAGCCCGAGGCAGTGCGTGATCTCGTCGACGAGACGCGCGACCTCGTAGCCCACCCCGCGCGTCCCGAACTCGCCGAAGTACGAGAAGTCCTTGCGGATCTGGGCCGCGTTGAGGCCGATCATCTCGGCGAGGTCCTTGCTGGACACGCGGTCCACGCCGCGCGAGCGCAGCTCACGGAGCTTGCGCAGGTAGAGCGCCAGCCGCGGAACGGTCACGGCCGGTACATCCTGTTTGTCGACGTTGCGCATAGCCCCTCCTCTCGTCAGCCGGCGAAGAACGCCGCCGCGGCGGCGGCCGCCCGGGTGATGTCGTCTTCGCCCAGCGCCAGCGAGATCATCGCCGCCTCGAACTGGGACGGGGCGAGGTAGATGCCGCTCTCCAGCATGTGGCGCCAGTACTTGGCGTAGTATGCCGTGTCCGCCTGCTTGGCGTCCGCGAAGCTCCGCACCGGACCCTCACAGAAGAACAGCGTCATCATCGGGCCGACCTGGTTGAGCGTGAAGGGGTGGTCGCCCTTCGACGCCGCCGCCGTCAGGCCCTCGGCGACCGCATGTGCCAGCTTCTCGAGCCGTTCATAGACGCCCGGCTCGGAGAGAGCGCGCAGCGCGGCGGCGCCGGCCGCCATCGCCAGCGGGTTGCCGGAGAGCGTACCGGCCTGGTAGGTCGAGCCGAGCGGCGCCACCGTCTCCATGATCTCGCGGCGGCCGCCGAAGGCGCCCACGGGCAGGCCGCCGCCGATGATCTTGCCCAGCGTGGTCAGGTCGGGCAGGACGCCGAACCTCTCCTGCGCGCCGCCCCAGGCCACGCGGAAGCCGGTGATGACCTCGTCGAAGATCAGGACCGCGCCGTACCTGGTGCACAGCTCGCGGCAAGCCTCGAGGAAGCCGGGCGCCGGCGGGACGACGCCCATGTTGCCGGCGACGGGCTCCACGATCAGCGCCGCGATCTCGTCGCCGCGCTCGTCGAAGAGGGCAGTGAGCGACTCGACGTCGTTGTACTCGACGAGCAGCGTGTCGGCGGTGGTCCCCCTGGTCACGCCGGGGCTGTCGGGCAGCGCCAGCGTGAGCACGCCGCTGCCGGCGGCCGCCAGGAACCCGTCCGAGTGGCCGTGGTAGCAGCCGATGAACTTGACTATCTTCTCCCGCCCGGTGAAGCCGCGGGCGACGCGCACGGCGCTCATGGTCGCCTCGGTGCCCGAGTTGACCATGCGCACGAGCTCGATGGACGGCACGGCTTCGCAGACGAGGCGTGCGAGCTCGACCTCGAGCTCCGTGGGCGCGCCGTAGCTGGTGCCGCGGTCGACCTGAGCATGCAGGCTGCCGACCACGTCCGGATGCCCCCACCCGAGGATCATCGGACCCCACGACGAGACGAAGTCGACGAACTCGTTGCCGTCGGCGTCCCAGATGTGCGCGCCCTTGGCGTGGTCGATGAAGAGAGGGTGCGGCATGCCGACGCCCTTCATCGCGCGCACCGGCGAGTTGACCCCTCCGGGGATGTACTTCTGTGCCTCCGCGAAGAGGCGGGCAGAGGTCTCGGTGTTCACATGCGTCCTCCCACGGGAGTCGGGCCCTGCGTCAAGGGCCGCACTATACTACGCGACCGCGCCGCATGTGCATCGCTGCACGATGTACCCGCAAAGGGCCGGATGCAGCCATGACGACGAAGCGCGGGCATCGGCGGCCCGACAGGAACGGCCCGCCATCCGGCGAAGGCTGCAACACTTGAAGGCGCCGAGCCAGGAGCGTGACTCATGCCCGTGACCATCCGCCACGCGGGACCCGGCGACGAGCCAGCCGTCGTCGAGCTGATCCAGGAGCTCGCCATCGTCGCGGATTACCCTACGCCGATCGACGTGCACTACGTGCGCCACTACCTCGCCTCGCCGGTGAGCGACCTGCTCCTTGCCGTTGACGAAGGCGCCCCCGTAGCCCTGCTCGGCTACGCGATCGTGCCGGGGCTGTTCCACGCCGGCGACTCCGGCATCATCGAGGCGCTGGTCGTGGCCGAAGGGCGCCGCAGCGAGGGCATCGGCCGCCAGCTCCTCACGGCGGGTGTGCGCAAGCTCGAAGAGGCCGGCTGCGCCGAGATCTCGACCAGCGTCGAGGCCGACAACGAGGCGGCGCAGAAGCTCTACCTCGACGCCGGCCTCACGGAGGCGTCGGTCTACCTCGAGAAGCACATCGAGAAGTAGGGCGAAGGCGCCACGGCCGGCGGCCGGGAGGCGCGTCAGCCGATGAACGGCGGGTGACTCAGCCGGCGGCCCGCGCGCACCAGCCGCGCGGCACGTAGGCGCAGTAGGGCTCCTCGGCCATGTAGTCGCCGGTCGCCTCGTAGGCCCGCGCGCGGCAGCCGCCACAGACCTTCTTGTACTCGCAGACTCCGCACTTGCCTTTGAGACCGTCGAAGTCGCGCAGCTCGTTGAACAAGGGCGAGTCTCGCCAGACCTCGGGGAAGGTCTGCTGGCGCACATCGCCGGCGACCTTGTCGAAGTAGCCGCAGCCCTGCACCTCGCCGATGTGGCTGATGAAGCAGAAGCCGATGCCGGCGAGGCAGCCGCGGCTGAGCGTGTTCATGCCGCCGTGGCTGTGCGGGTGCACCTCGAGCTTGCGGCCCTGCGCCTTGGCGCGCTGCCGCATCACGCGCCAGTAGTGCGGCACGTCCGTGGGCTTCATGAAGAGCTTGCTCTCCTGCTGCGCGTCGTACATCCACTCGAGCGCCTTCTCGTATTCGTCGGGCGGCAGTTCCTGCGCCTCGAGCTCCTTGCCGCGGCCGGTCGGGACCAGCATGAACGGGTGGAAACTGACGGCGCCGAGGTCCTCGGAAAGCTGGAGCAGCGCCGGCAGGTAGTGGGCGTTGAGCTTGGTGATGGTGCTGTTGATCTGCACTTCCACACCGGCGTCGAGGCAGTTGCGGATGCCGCGCACGGCGCCGTCGTAGGCGCCGGGGACGCCGCGGAACTCGTCGTGCTCCGCGGCGCTCGGGAAGTCGATGGAGATGCTCACGCGGGCGATGCCGGTGTCGTGCATGCGCTTCGCGACCTCGGGCGTGACAAGCGTGCCGTTGGGCGACATGACCGTGCGCAGGCCTTTGCCGATGGCGTGCTCGGCGATGTCGAAGACGTCGGCGCGCATCAGCGGGTCGCCGCCGGTGAGGATGAGGATCGGGCTCGCGAACGAGGCGATCTGGTCGACGAGCGTGAAAGCCTCGGCCGTGCTGAGCTCGCCCTCGTAGGGGCCGTGCACGGCGCTGGCGCGGCAGTGCACGCAGGCGAGATTGCAGCTGCGCGTGACCTCCCAGGCGATGACGCGCGGCGGCGCGACGCCGTCCTCGGCGCCGGGACGCGATGTCATGCCGTGAGGGTTTTGTGCATCGGGATGGTGCAAACCGCTCCTAGTGTGCCAGAGACGCACGGGCGGCGCAACGCAGGCACGCTCCGCCGCCTTGGCCGTCAGTCACGCCTGCGCGGCCGATCCACGCTTGCGCGCCTTCCAGACCTCTTCGCACGGCCAGCGCCGGGCCCATTCCAGCGTGACCACGTCGGTGAACGTGGTCGTCGCATCGGGCCCGGGCCGGACCTCGATGAGGTCCTCGAGCTCGAAGCCGTTGGCACGCAGCAGCCTGACCCAGTCGCCGTACCCGAGGTGGAACTCGACCGAGGGCTGGCCCGCCCATTCGAACCGGTGCATGCCGAAATAGTCGCGCACGAAGTGCTCGCGCGGCAGCGGTTCGTCCTCCACGTCCGGCGCGCACAGCATCATGATCGTCCCGTTGGTCAGGAAGATGAGGCGGCCGCCCGGGCGCAACACCCGGGCCGCCTCCGGCACCCAGAGGTATGGGTCGGCCCACAGGCACACTCCGTACTCGCTGATCGCGAGATCGCAGCTCGCATCCGGGAACGGCAGGCGTTCGCCGCTCGCCTCGATCAGCGGGAACTCAAGGCCGTGCTCTTCCTGCAGACGGCGCGCGGTCGCCAGCTGGGCGCTCGAGATGTCGATGCCCACCGGGCGGGCGCCGCGGCGCGCCAGCCAGGATGACACGTAGGCGGTCCCGCAGCCGAGCTCGATCGCATCCGCGCCCTCGAGGCCGTCCGGCAGCACGTGCAGCTCGGCCTCGGGCACGCTCCAGATGCCCCAGCTCGGCTCTGGGCTCGCCCAGGCGCGCTCGCCGAACGCGACGAACTCCGGCGCCCAGTCGTTCCAGGCCGCGCGGTTCCGCTCCACGTGGTCGTCGCTCATCAGGTCGCGCTCCCGGCGCGCGAGATCAGCCGAGCCAGCGGACGAGGTCCTTGGCGTGGTATGTGATGATGAGGTCGGCGCCGGCGCGCTTGATGCCGGTGACCGCCTCCACGACGGCGCGCTCCTCGTCCAGCCAGCCGTTGGCGGCGGCGGCCTTGATCATCGCGTACTCGCCGCTCACGTTGTAGGCGGCGAGCGGGAACTTGGTCTCCTGCTTGACGGCGTGGATGACGTCCAGGTACGGGATCGCCGGCTTGACCATGATGATGTCGGCGCCCTCCTCGATGTCGAGCAGGGCCTCGCGGATCGCCTCTTCGCCGTTGGCCGGGTCCATCTGGTAGGACTTGCGGTCGCCGAACGCCGGAGCGGATTCGGCGGCCTCGCGGAACGGCCCGTAGAAGGCCGAGGCGAACTTGCTCGAGTACGACATGATGATCGTGTCGCTGAGCCCCTCGTCGTCGAGCGCGCCGCGGATGGCGGCGACGCGGCCGTCCATCATGTCGCTCGGGGCGACGATGTCGGCGCCGCTGTCGGCGTGCGTGATCGCCATCTTGGCCAACAGCTCGAGCGTGACATCGTTGACGACCTCGCCGTCCTGGATCACGCCGCAGTGCCCGTGGTCCATGTACTCGCAGAGGCATACGTCGGTGATCACCACGAGGTCGGGGAACTCGTCCTTGATGGCGCGTACGGCCATCTGGACCACGCCCTCGGGGTCGTAGGCGCCGGTGGCGGCGGAGTCCTTGTGGGCGGGGATGCCGAACAGCAGGATCGCGGGGATGCCCATCCCGGCGACCTCACGGACCTCGGTGAGAAGGTTCCCGATGGACAGCTGGAAGCAGCCGGGCATCGACGAGATCGGGTTCTTGACGTTCTCGCCGGCGATGACGAACAGCGGGTAGATGAGGTCGTCGATCGAGAGCGTGGTCTCGCGCAACATGCGCCGGATCGCCGGCGTACGGCGAAGGCGGCGCATGCGGTAGCTGGGGTAGTACATGGGGTCGTGTCCTTTCGTGCGGGAACGGCGGCGTACCCGTTTTCGCCTGCAATCTTCCCTCGGGCGCCGCGCCAAGACAAGCTGGCGGCGCCGTTGCCGCCGCTCAGCGCTCGACGAGCTCCAGGGCCGCCCTGAGGACGCCGACGACGGACTCGCGGTCGCGCAGCTGGCAGGCCAGCACCGGCACGTCGGCGTCAACGCCGATCGCCTTGGCCACCTGCTTGGCGCTGAGCTCGTCGTCGGCCATCGACGTGTAGGTGGCGACGACGAACGGCACGTCGCCGAGGCCGCGCACGAACTCGAGATCGGCCTTGGTGGCGCGCAGGCTGTCGCGGTCGTTGGCGTTGGCGAGCAGCACCCAAGCGGAGCTCTCGTTGGCGAAGTGCCGCCAGGCCTGTTCGGGCGAGGACGCGGCCACCGTGAAGACGAGCACATCCTCGCTCTCCCCCTCGGCGCCGATGCCGTTGCCGTTCATCGACTGCACCTGCCCGGCGAGCACCGGGATCTCCACTTCCTTGTCGTCGATCATCTCGACGCGCAGCTGCTTTACAAGGTTGGCGTCGGTGAGGGTGTTGAGAAAGACCTCGTTGTAGATGTCGATCGGCCCGCGCACCGCTACGCTGAGGCCGCTGCCGAGGCCTTCGATCGCCGCCTCGGTCACGGTGATGAGGCCCCCGGAGTACAGGCTGTAGATGACCTTGGCGCCGTGGAACCGGTCGAGGCCACAGTCGCGCAGGACCGTGTTGATGTCGGCGCGCCCGTCGATATGCACGAGCACGCGCCACTCCTGGGCGGTGAGCGTGATCTCGCCGCGCTCCTCGACGCGCTCGCTGTAGGCCAGGTGCGGCACGCGCTCGAGGGAGCCGAGGTGCGCGAAGATGAGCTCCCACTCGTCGATGCGCCGGCAGCCCTCCATGATGACGGTCTCCACCGTCATCTCGACGAGGATGTCCTCGTCGGTGACGTGCTCGTCGGCGCTGAACTCGAAGTCGCCGTCGGACCAGCTGAAGAAGTTGAAGGCGCTGTCCTGGATCTGCTCGCGCACCGCCTGCTCGAGGGTGCCCCGGTCGATGACGCCGGACTGCAGGAGGATCGTCCCGATGCGCGCGCCTTCGCCGGCCTTCTTCTGCTCCGCCAGGGCCTCCTTGAGCTGCTTGGCCATGATCGACCCCGACTTGACGAGGCGCTCGCCCAGCGGGAGCAGCTGGGGCGCCGAGTAGGCGTAGTTGATGAGGCCGTTGCGGAAGAAGATCTTGCCCGACTCTTCCCCACGCCGGATGGTGAGCGCCCCCGACTTGGCGCTCATCTTCACCAGCTGGAAGATGTTGGGGAGACTGAACTCCTTCAGGTTGCCCTGGAGAAGCACTCTTCACCTCGCTACGTGACGGGTCCGCGGCCGCCGCGGCCGCTGTGTACTACATCGGCAACGGCGGGCGAACCTGAAGACCGGCGTGAGCCTGCGCGCCCGCCGGCGCGAGCCCGGGTGCGGGCTGGCTCGCGCCCGCGTGCGGGCTAGTGGGGGGTCGCCTGCGAACCCGTCGCGGCCTCGCTCTGCCGGGCGCGTGGACCGCCGACTTCGACCGCTTCGCAGAGAGCGTCGCCCGCGGAGGGACCGTCGGGCAGGCACGCGGGCGCCTCGGTCGTGCCCTCGCGGATCTTCCGGCGCCGCAGCGCGACGAAGGCGCCCAGGGCGGTCGCCACGGCGGCGACGCCGCCGAACGCGACCGCCCAGCGCACGCCGAAGCCGCGCGCCAGCGCCCCTGTGAGCGGTCCGCCGATCGGCGTGCTCCCGAGAAACACGACCGACCAAAGCGCCATGACGCGCCCGCGCATGGAGTCGGCGGCATTGAGCTGCAAGAGCGAGTTGGTGCTGCTGATGAAAAGGACGGCGGCGGCGCCTATGGGCACGAGCAGGACGAGGCCCGCGGCGTAGCCGGGTACCGCGGCCAGGGCCAGCGTCGCCACGCCGAAGGCCATCGTGCTGGCCACGAGCAGGCGGCGTGAGGGGCGCGCCCTGCTGGCCATCAGCAGGGCGCCGGCGAGCGCGCCCACGCCCATCGCCGCGGACAGCAGGCCGTAGGCGCCGCCGCCGCGGCTGTAGACAGACTTGGTGAGCAACGGCAGCACGACCGAGAAGTTGTAGGCGAGCGTGCTCACCACTGCCATCATCACCAGCGGCACGCGCAACTCCGGCGTTCGCCAGACGTAGTTCAAGCCGGCCCGCACCTGACCGGGCTCCCGCTTGACCGGCTTGCTCGGCCGCAGCTCCTGGCGGCGCATGACGATCAGCGCCACGATCACGGCCACGAACGAGACGGCGTTGAAGAAGAAGCACGGGGCGACGCCGAGGCCGGCGATGAGGAGGCCCCCGAGCGCCGGCCCGAGGATCCGCGAAGTGTTGATGATCACCGCGTTGAGGCCGATCGCGTTGGCCAGGTCGCCGGGGCCAACCATCTCGTACACGAAGCTCTGGCGTGACGGCATGTCAAGAGCCACGGCGCAGCCGGTGAGCCCGGCCAGGACCCAGATCATCCAGACGGTGACGACGTCGGTCGCCGTGAGCACGCCGAGGACGAGCGCGAGCACGGCGGCGACCGATTGCGTGACGATGAGCAGCCGGCGCTTGTCGACCCTGTCGGCCAGCGCGCCGGCCCAGGCCCCGAGGAACAACACCGGGCCGAACTGGAGGCCCACGGTGATGCCGAGGTCGAGAGAGCTGCCCGACAGCTGGAGCACGAGCCAGCTCTGGGCGACCGACTGCATCCAAGTGCCGCTCATCGAGACGACCTGGCCGAAGAAGAACAGGCGGTAGTTGTAGATGTGCAGCGAGCGGAAGGTGCGCTGGAGGAGCGCTGGACGCGGATCGCTCATGACTGCCTCACCAAGTATTACCCTCGACTCGACCCTTAGACTTATGCGGTTGAACGGTCAGCTTCGTCGGGCCTGACGGCGAGCGCGCGGCACGGTGGCGATGGGCATGCGCCAGCCCATCCCGAAGGCGAGGTCGGTGACCTTGAGACCCGGCGCCGCCTGCTTGCGCTTGAACTCGTTGGCGGTGACGAGGCGCGCGACCCGTTCGACCGTCGCGCGTTCGTACCCTGCGGCCACGATCTCGTCCGCGCCGCAGTGCTCCTCGACGAGCAGCTTGAGGATCCCATCCAGCTCGTCGTACGGCGGCAGGCTGTCCTGGTCGGTCTGGTCGGGGCGAAGCTCTGCCGAAGGTGCCTTGTCGATGATGGCGCGCGGGACCACTTCGCGGCCGCGCGTCTCGTTGAGCCAGCGCGCGACTTCGTACACCAGCGTCTTGGGCACGTCGGAGATCACCGCGAGCCCGCCGGACATGTCGCCGTAGATGGTGCAGTACCCGACGGCGAGCTCGGACTTGTTGCCGGTCGTCAGGAGCAGGGACGAGAACTTGTTGGAGAGGGCCATGAGCAGGTTGCCGCGGATGCGCGCCTGCACGTTCTCCTCGGTGACGTCCGCGGGCCGGCCCTCGAACACCGGCGCCAGCGTGGAGTCGAACGAGGTCATGATCGGCTCGATGGGCAGCGTGGTCGTGCGCACGCCGAGGTTGGCGGCGAGCGCCTCGGCGTGCGCACGACCACGCTG
>Ga0075520_1000638_pt1 | contig 15846 bp, 14 predicted proteins | sample NGEPerB_FD_75100 | JGI IMG/M metagenome (GOLD analysis project Ga0075520, IMG submission 75100) | Arctic peat soil microbial communities from the Barrow Environmental Observatory site, Barrow, Alaska, USA - NGEE PermafrostAB12-B | ecosystem: Environmental > Terrestrial > Soil > Wetlands > Peat ... | reverse complement strand
GATGTAGTCGACCATGAGCGCGACAGCAGCCACTTGGGCGACCACAGGGCCGAAGTTTTCGCGCGCCACAACATAGGAGCCACCTGCCCTGGTGTACAGCATGACAACCTGCCGGTAGCACAAAGTGACCAGCACCAACACGACAAGAACGACCACTGTCATCGGCAGAAGCAACGAATATGCGGCGATCCCGAACATCGGCAACAATATGAGCAGGATCTCCTCAGACCCATATGCCGAGGAGGAGATGCAGTCACTGGAGAGAACGCCGAGGGCCAGCTTCTTGGACAGCGTCTCGTGTTCGAGCTGGTCTGTGGTCAGTGGCGGACCCAGAGCCCGCCGCTTGAGCCGATACCCCAGACGCTCAGGCAGATCGGCGGAGCCCGCCAACGCCACAGGCGCGCTGGGCACTCCATTTATCTCTGCCGTCGGGGTTGCCATTACTTGAGCCTAAGCCGTGGGTGACACCCGTCTGACCGCCCGGGGCTAACGACTCCTCGAGTTTTCTGACACCAATTCAGCGATGGCTGATGCGGTCGAGCTCGCGGGCGGCCATGCTGGTGCCGCCCCAGGAACATGACCAAGCACCAAGGAGCCCACCATGAGCACCCATCAGATCGCCAGCGGCAGTGTCGTCGTCGGCGTGGACGGTTCCCCTTCTGGCGAGCTCGCCCTGCATTGGGCCGTAAACGAGGCCCGACGAACCGGGCGGCCGCTGCACGTGGTGCATGCCCTGGAGAACGAGCCGGTGCTCACCGACAAGCAACAGCTCGGCACCAAGGAGACCCCGGCGAGCACAGACCCCGTCCTCACCGCAGCCATGGACATCGTCGCGGCGACGGGGCCCGATGTAGAGACAACCCCCCATTGCGTCACCGGTTTCGCACCCACCACCTTGATCGCGGCCTCCAAGATCGCCGAAACCGTTGTCGTGGGGTCCCGTGGCCGCTCCGCCATCCCCAGCGCTCTTCTTGGCTCAGTCTCCGATCACGTGGCCATCCACGCCAGCTGCCCTGTCGTGGTCGTGCGCGGGAACGGCACGCGGGGCGGCGGATCAGGACACGTCGTGGTTGGCGTGGACGGTTCCGAAGCCTCCCAGCCGGCAATCGGCTATGCGTTCGCCTACGCAGCGTCAACGGGCAGCAGCCTCACCGCCGTCCACACCTGGTGGTGGGAGCCAGTGGAGATCGTCAGTGTGGGCGAGCCCTGGATTGGCGACTGGACGATGATCGCGAACCAGGCAGAGGCCCTGGTCTCCGAGCTGTTGGCCGGCTGGTCTGAGAAATACCCAGATGTCCGGGTCCGCCGCCACGTCGTGCGCGGTGACCCGGTCGTCGAGCTCCTCGCGCAGTCCGAGGGCGCAAGCCTGCTCGTCGTGGGATCGCGGGGACGGGGCGGGTTCATCGGCCTGCTCCTTGGGTCGGTCAGCCGTCGCATCCTGAAACGAGCAACCTGCCCGGTGGCTGTGGTCCGCCCAGCGGTCGGGGACCAGCCGGCCACGTGAGCCTGCGAGAATGCCTCTCATGACACACATCGCCGCGCAGGACCGCTATCAGTCGATGAGCTACCGCAGGGTGGGACGAAGCGGGGTCAAGCTTCCCCTTGTCTCTTTGGGGCTGTGGCACAACTTCGGAGACAGCCACTCACGCGATACCCAACGGGCGATCCTTCGCCGCGCCTTCGACCTCGGCGTCTGTCACATCGACCTGGCCAACAACTACGGTCCGCCGTACGGCTCAGCCGAGGTCAACTTCGGAGCGATCCTGCGCCAGGACTTCTTGCCCTACCGTGACGAGCTCTTTCTGTCCACCAAGGCCGGCTACGACATGTGGCCGGGCCCATACGGGGAATTCGGATCCCGCAAGTCGCTGCTGGCAAGCCTGGACCAGTCCCTGAAGCGGATGGGTGTGGACTACGTCGACGTCTTCTACTCCCACCGACCCGACCCAGAAACACCACTGGAAGAAACCATGGGGGCTCTGGACACCGCTGTTCGCTCCGGCAGAGCCCTGTACGCAGGTATCTCCTCGTACTCTGCGGAGCGCACCGCCCAAGCGGCCCAGATCCTGACCGAACTTGGTACACCGCTCTTCATCCACCAGCCGTCGTACTCGATGCTCAACCGATGGGCCGAGGGTGGCCTGCTCGACACCCTGGAGCAGGTCGGCGCCGGGTGCATCGCGTTTTCGCCGCTGGCGCAAGGGATGCTGACCGACAAGTACCTCAACGGCATTCCGTCTGACTCACGGATGGCCGAGAACTCGTCACTGTCCAAGGATCTGCTGACCGAACAGAACCTCACACACATCCGCGCCCTGAACGAGATAGCCGCTCGCCGTGGCCAGTCGCTGGCCCAGATGGCGCTTGCCTGGATAGCCCGCGACCAGCGAGTTACATCGGTCCTGGTCGGTGCTTCATCGGTCAAGCAGCTGGAGCAGAACATCGCCGCGCTGAACAACCTCGAGTTCAGCTCGCAGGAGCTGGCCGAGATCGACAACCACGCAATTGAAGGGGGTATCGACCTGTGGCGTAGTCAGGCACTGAGCTGATGTGGGGCCCTCTGACGCGGTTCACCCGGCGGCCTCATCGCTTCATGAAATCGCTGAGTAGCTGAGCGAACCGCTCAGGCTGGTCCAAGTGCGGAAAGTGCCCAGCACCCTCGAACAACACGACGCGGCTGTTGGCGATCACCTGGTGTGCGGTGGTCGCATGCCAGGCGGGAATCATCCGGTCCCGCGTGCCCCAGACAATCAGGGTGGGGACCTCGATGGCCATGGGAAGGTGATCATGGGCACTGACGGTCTGCCCGCCCGGATCGATGACGCCACGAGTCGTGGCGAGAAAGGCTCGTCGAGTGTCAGCGTCAGCCAGGGACGTGAACCCGCGCCAGATCTCGGTCGTATCCGAGCTCGCCCGCCAGCCCGCACGGGTAAGGAACCGTCCGGCGGCTTCGGCTCGCTCGCGTACCCAACCGGATGCGATCAGCGGTAGTACCACTCCTGCTCCCGGCAGCGTGGCGGCACGCAACAGCGGACTCACGGACCGTCCCAGGCCACCGCTGGAGACCAGGACAAGACGCTCGACGCGTTCCGGAAACAGGTAGCAGAACTGCATCGCGATGCCGCCACCGAAGGAATGCCCCACCAGGGTCACCTGATCGATGTCGAGCCGATCGAGCAGATCCCGCAGCGTGGCCGCGTGCGCCCCCAGCGAGTAGTCCCCCATCAGCTTGTCCGAGGCTCCGTGGCCGAACAGGTCCGGCGCTAGCACGCGGTGATCCGTGTCGAGTTTCTCGACCAGATGATCCCAGTTGCGATGCGAGCTGGTCAGCCCGTGAAGAAACATCACCGCCGGGCCATCGCCGCTGTCCAGATACCAGAACTCGTGTCCGCTCAGCAGCGCCGTGTGTACGTGCCCTCTAACCACGGCCACCCCTCATTTTACCCGCCGGTAACATACGCAGCCGCAGTTTACGCGCGCGGTTCTTGGCCCGCCAGATGTCGAAGGCGCAAGATGTGAGCGTGAACCGAAGCCAGAAGTACCTGCTCGACAACCAGCAGGCGCAGGCCGGGCAGCGATTCGGTGCGCTGTCGGTGCTGTTCGACCCCTCGACGTTCCGGCACGCCCACGCACTCGGGCTCACCCACGGATGGCGGGTGTGGGAGGTCGGTGCGGGCAGCCCGAGCGTGCCGGCCTACTTCGCGGCGCAGGTCGGCCCGAAGGGACACGTTCTGGCAACTGACATCGACACCTCATGGCTGGGCGCGGGGGATGCCACCTATGAGGTCCGACGCCACGACGTGGGATTGCAGCCGCCTCCGGCGGGCGCCTTTGACCTGGTGCACGCCCGGCTGGTGCTGGTTCATGTAGCACAGCGCGGGCAGGCACTGGACTCGATGGTCGCTGCCCTCAAACCCGGTGGCTGGTTGCTCCTGGAGGAAGCCGACCCTGGGTTGCAGCCGCTGGTCTGCCCGGACGAGTTCGGCGCCGAGCAGAAGTTGGCGAACAAACTGAAGCACGGCTTCCGGACGCTGCTCGCAGAGCGCGGAGTCGACCTGGCGTACGGCAGGACGCTGCCAAGGCTTTTGCGGGGCGCCGGGCTCAGCCAGGTGGAGTCCGACGGCTACTTCCCAATGGGCGGGCCGGCGTGCGCCGAACTTGAGCGTGCCACCGTCGAACAGATCCGCGACGCTCTGATCGCAGGCGGGATCGCCACCGAGGCTGAGCTTGAGCAGCACCTTGTCAACGTGGGCACTGACCGTCTCGACCTCGCCACCTCCCCCATGGTCTCCGCATGGGGCCGAAAGCCTGTGACGGCATGAAGCTGAAGCTCGACCTGCATGACATCTACAACCACGGCGGCGACATCGATCGCGCGCTGCGCGCCATCATCGACGAGGCGGTTCTCAAGAAGGCACCCCTGGTCGAGATCATCCCCGGCAAGGGCTCGGGTGCCCTGAAGAAACATGTTCTGCGCTTTCTGGATCAGAAGGAGATCAAGGCTCTGTACCACCGAGTGGAGAAGGACTCGAACAACTTCGGCCGCGTCTTCGTGCACTTCCGATGGAAGTGAGCCTCAGTATCTTGGCAGGGATGACCTGCACGTTCACCCTTCGGCGGCTGCGTTAGTCCGCAGGCAGTCCGCAAGAGGTCCGAATGCCGCCTCCGCCACGTCCCTTGCACCGGGCCACAGATGCCCGTCTGTGGTGAGCCTGCCCGGCCAGGTCGCGTGTCCGTTGAACCGTGGCACAAGCAGGATCTGCCCGAGGTCAGGCCTGAACGTCCCAGCGTGGCGGGTGAAATGACCGCTGGCTATCAACAGACTCAGAACACCGCTATTGCCCAGCAGGACCGTGGGTCGAGCAGTCTGAGCAGTGGGATATCGACCCTCACGGTGAAGAACATCATCTGCCACCAGTTGCCAGAGCAAAGTGAGGACTCTGACGAGGTTGTCCTGACTGACCTCGGCGCCGACTACGCCCAGCAGCTGAACCTTCAGGCCCTGACGGGTTTCCGGTGTCGGGGCCAACCGTGCGGCAATCTGACTGCCACGTGAACGTTGTCACCCTGATGACGACCACGCCGACCGCTGTTGGTTTCTACGGTCGGCTAGCTCAGCTACAGGGTCAGATCAACGCCTCGCGTCTCAAGGCCCTGGACTGCGTGGTCATGGCGCCGCGCCGATGGGCTTGGTTTGCTTGCTACACGGACATTGCTGGCCGACCCCTTTGTCGTGCCGACTGCTGGCGGGTGCAGCGCGATGGTTAACCGGGATGGCGTGCAGGGGGTTGGTCACGTGTGGAGCGTCCTTCGATGGATGTCTATACCGATGCTTCTTCGCCGCTCAATGTGGGCCGGCCACGAATCAGGACATCGTCACGATATGCCCGCGGGACGATATCTGGCTCTGGGCAGTCCGCTCCGTGCAGAGGCCTTCACCCAGCCATACGCCGGCAGTTTGGGCGTATTACATCGTGTCGACGCCCATTCGGTGCTCATCCCAGGCCGCTATCCGGCGAGTCTCGGGCAGATCAGTAGAACCGGTCTGGTAACTCCGGTGTTCGCGGCCTCACCCCCCGCACAAGTTCGGAGTGGTTTCCCCTGGCCGGGGGAAACAGGGTGGACGATCGCGTCAACGCCGCTGGCCTGATCTTCAACAGTCCGGACTGGAAGCGAAGACGGGTGAGGGTTCCCCTTTGGAGATCCAGTGACATCGCCTTCGTGGTCCGCACACCTGCCGAAGCTCCCCCTGGTTGCAGCTGGGGACGTTCCCTAGTTCTCAACAGTGGCAGACAGGGCGCGTGAGCGTGGTCACAGTGAGCGGCGAGTCCGTAACGCGTGACGCTCTCGCCGCGTAGCCTTGAGTCAACGACGCCCGCCTCCTGTGATTCGAGGCGGGCGCTGCCGTGTGGCCGGGTCAGGCTGGAAGTCGGCTGATCCTCGGGGGATGAGACGCAATGTTGAGCACGCCGCAGTACGTCATCATCGTGCTCGTAGTGCGCGCTGGCGCTGATCGTGTTGGCATTCGCGAGCATGCATCCGAGCGCGAGGATTTGGTCCACCAGGTTGGATGCGGCAGTGAAGGCGCCGGCAGGACCCACGTGGGCGGTGGGGTACGTGGCCGTCACGCGCACCATCACCACGTTGACCTTGATCACCCACGCGTCCCCACCCTCGTCCACGGCGTGAGCAGTCAGTAGATCCTGGAGCTCCTCCATCAGAACTGACATCCTCGGTCCTGTCAGGTTCGCCCGCCCCGACGACAGCGCCCGCTTGGCCCAACGCCCCCGCAGCCACACCATCGTCACTGAAGAATGAAGTGACCCTCATCGTCGTGGATTTGGGCCCGGCAGTCCCCCGAAATACTGGGCGTTGCTGAACTTGACTGTCTTCATTAAGCGCCCAAACTCGATGGTGGACGGAACCTAGCACGTTCAGTGTCGGCTCATGCGCACCCGGATCGGTCTTAGGCGCGGCTACGGACGCCTGAACGCCCGCCGGAGCGACGTGCTGCGTCCATGATTGGCCATCCCAGTACCTGAGTTGGCCATTGGGCTGGGATACCAACCGGCTGGACTGTTTATGACGTCTCCCCCTCGATGATGGTGATCGGCATCTTGCACCGTTCCGTGCGCGGCGAGGGTTAGCCGCGACAGCACTACAGCGCCCGCCCCATACCTCTGGCGGGCGCCGTTGTGCTGCTTTCAGTTGGTGCAGCTCACGCAGGCATGCTCATGCCGTCTTCGTCAGCGCGCTGCTCATCGCGCTCTCCCTCGCGCTCTCCTGCGCGCTGCCCTTCGATCAGTTGGTGTGAGCAGTCAAGAAGTTGCTGTTTACGGCCTTCGTCCAGAGCGTTGTAGTAGATCGCAAGGAGCCGGGTCTTGGGGTCCACGCTCATGCTGCCGGCCGTGGTGGCGCCTGCTGCTGTCCCGGGAAAGATGTTGCTCATGTCGGTTCTCCTTCAGTTAGGCGAACTCGGTACAGGCCCTAATCGGGGGTAGCGCACCGGCAAGGGTCGCCTTACTTGTCTAGCCTCATCCGCCGACATCCGCAAGAGCGCCCCTGCGAGGTCGGACGCCTAGGGACTCACCTACGTCTCACGACTTGCCTTGTCGCGACACAGCCAGCAGATGCAGGTGACCTCGACCACGCCGCAGGTGTGAGTCCAGCAGGAGACGCGACCGCAACCGCCCCTTGCACCGGAACACGCCGCGTCGTCTGCATAGCCTCGCGTCGCCAGCCTCACTGGGGATACTTTCGCGGCGCCATCAGAGTGTCCTGAACCATGCGGGCGCACTTTCGATGAAAGTAGAGCAGCGCCGGCAGTGAAATCACGAGCAGCACCAGGCACACCAGCAACTCAGACGGTCACCTGAATTTCAGCGAACGCACAGGTGGCGCTAAGTCTGGTGACGTAGCCTCAATGCCATGCCGACGCCGGAACGCACTCCCGGGACCTCGTCGAGCCGCCTTGGACTCAAGGTCACCGGGGTATTCGCCGCCCTCATCGTGGTCTCGGTTGCGGCACTGATCGGCGTCGCGGGCGGGGTGGCACTGACCACTTTCGCCCAAGCATCTCCCGATCGGTCACCAATCAAGGTCAAGGCTGCGGGCGCCAACGCAACCACAACCCCCTGGCCCACCCAGACCACACGCAGTGCCTCGGCAGGGATCAGCCGGTCGATCACCGTGGTCGGTGTCGGCGATTCGGTGACCTCCGGTCAGAACTGTAGCTGTGCGACTTTCGTCGCGATGTATGCGAGCGACCTGGCCTCCACACGAGGTTTGAATACCTCTGCGGTGAACTTGGGCGTGTCTGGCTGGACCAGTGTCCAGCTGTTGCAGGCCATGACCAAGCCCGGCGCGTCCCGCGATCAGGTCGCCAAGGCGGACGTCCTGTTGGTGACCATCGGAGCAAACGACCTCCTCCCGCTGGAGGGCAAGCAACCCGCTGGCTGCCCGGTGACCTGCTACGGGCCGATGCTCGACTCCGTCGGACATAACGTGACACTGATCGTGGCTGCTGCGCGAGCAGCCCACCCGGGTCACCCCCCGACCATTCTCGTGACGGACTACTGGAACGTGTTCCAGGACGGAGACGTCGGCACCTCCGAGAACGGCGCGTCCTTCCAGAGCTGGAGCGACGCACTCACGCGGGCGGCGAGCAACTCGGTCTGCACCGCTGCGCGGCAGGCGGGCGCCACCTGCGTGGGTCTGTACGCACCTTTCAAGGGAAACGGCTCCAAGAACCCGACCGCCCTGCTGGCGGCGGACGGCGACCACCCCAACGCTGCCGGTCACCAGCTGATCGCATCAACGCTGCTGGCCAGCACGCCTCAGCCCCTTCCGTAGCACGCTGTGGCACAGCGGACCCACCCGACGCCATGGCGCCAGGGGTGGTGGACTGCTGTCGCCCCGACTGGGCAAGTTTCGCCACGACCGTAGGCGCCTGCCTCAGCATCTGCGCCTAGGCAGGGTTGACATATCAATGGACGTATCAGCCCACAAACCACCCCAAAAGGGTGGCTTGGTTTGTTCATCCCAGCAACGTGTGTCAGGTTTGCTCCATCATGACCGCCCTGATCGTTACCGTCACCGCCGTGTGGCGGCTCTCCGAATCAGCCGATATATGAGCCGCCCGTGTCGTCGGTAACCACCACTCGGCGGTCGCCGACTCTCTCACCCCTGGTTGAACACCGGCCGACACCCCCGGTTGAACACCGGCCCGCTCACTTCCCGTTCGAGGCGTTGGATTCTGCCTGGTTCCCATGGGTGTGGATGGCCCTATGGGCGGCCGCACAGGCGGGGCACGCGCTGGTGTCCTGGCATTTCGTCGCCACGGGGGGCTGCGCTGTTGAGCTCGGATGGCCCGGGCGCCGGCCTGCACCTGTACGCCACGCACCCGGAGCTGCAGATTGGACCGTTGACCTTCCTGACTGCTGCGCCGCTCAGCGGCCTGCCTGCCTGGCTGTCCGGGTCGGTGGCCGCCGTAGTCATCGCCGCGACCGGCCCGGCAATGCTGCTGTCTTTGTCCCATCTGCCGCATCTCACCATCACCGACAGGCAGCGTGGCCTGGCGGCGGCGGTTCTGCTGCCGCTCTGGGCCGAGCTCGCAGTCCACTACACCCACCTGGACGACGCGCTGGCCCTGGTCCTGCTTGTAGCGGGAATGCACGCGGTAGCTCGCCATCAGACCATTCCGGCAGCCTTGCTGTTGGCAGCCTCGGCTGACGCCAAGCCCTGGGCGCTGGCTTTTGTACCCCTGCTGTTGGTTCTGTCCCGCGATCGCTGGCACCGAGCCGTGCTGGTGTGGCTGGCCGCGGTGGCGACGGCGTGGCTGCCATTTGTCCTGGCGGACCCACAGACCATGCATGCGGGCGGGTTCGCCATCCCCAACGTCGCGTCCTCGTCCTTGCGCGCACTGGGCGTCACTGCAGCATCAACCCCGTCCTGGGATCGTCCTGCTCAGATATTGCTGGGAGCCGCCCTTGGGGTGGTCGCCGTCCGTCGCGGCCGCTGGTTGGTGGTGCCTGCGGTTGTCCTGGCGGTACGCATGCTGCTCGACCCGGGTGCCTACCCCTACTACACCGCAGGATTAGTGCTGGCCACTGTCGTGCTGGATGTGGGTTGGCGACGGACCCGCTGGCCATGGGTCAGCATGGGGGTCGTTCTCGGCCTGTATGCGGTGCGCGCCATGGGGCCTCTAACTCCGACCAACGAGGTGCTCGGCTGGCTGCGCGTCGCGACGATTCTGTGCGTGCTGGCGGTCGCCCTTGGTCCTGACTGGCGCGAACACCACATTCGTTGGTCGCGCCAAGGCCAGTCTGCTGCTTACCCGGGCATCACGTTGAACGAAAGCCTCGAGAGTCTGATCACGTGAGAAGGATCGCTCTTCCGCAGGTAGGGCCGAACCCGAAGGCGCCCCCCGCGATTGACCAGGTTCGCTTCAAGCCGAACCAGCACCCCTGAAGCGCAGACCCACAACACATCAGCGCCGTGAAAATCAGCTGCGTGACTCGGGCCGATCCTGCTCTGACTGCATCTCAGGCTTCTCGACATGGGGCTGCCGCTGCACCATCTCGGGTGCCGGCTCCACAACATCCGGCGCGGGCGCCACAAGGAGGGCCGCGACCAGCTGGCTCAAGAGTGCGCGCACGGTGGCCTCGGCAAGCTGATGCAGCAGCAAGCGGTCCAACTGCCTACCGACGGGTCCCAGTGGCGGGTCATAGCTACCGGAGAGCCTCAGCTGCGACTCAGATGCTCCCAGCGGTGCAATCTCGAGGTCGGCCACCATCACCGGGAACAGTTCGGTGGGCCCGGTCGCCGACCACGTCAGCGGCATGACGAACCCCTCGCCGCGATCTCTGACCTTGCCCACACGCACCGTGACGACCTTCGACAGTCCGGGAACCGGCCCAAAGGGTCCCACCCGGCTGAGCAGTTCCTCACCTTCGTCATAGGCGGCTTCGGCTACCTGTTGCCACAACGCGTTCACGGCAACGAACAGTCTGTGCCGGACCTGTGCAACGGGCAAGGGGATGCGAATGAAGTCATAGACAAGCATTTCCCAAGGAAATGAGGCCCTGACCGTTCGCGCCAGAGTCAAAAGTCCCTGAACCACTGAAAATGTTGGCTATCCCGTTGGCCATCGCTGGCGGCAGGCAAGAACCTCTCCTTCCGGAGAGTCCATGCCTGGGCAGCCCCATCAACCAGATGCGATTCGTGGCCGAAACCCGGCCTTCAGGGCCGGGTACTTGCTTCGGGGAACCGTGTTCGGTCTGGACAGAACCATTCCCATCGAGAACATGGTGCGCAGCGGGCTGGTTCAGACCGACGCTGCCATCAGCGCGAGCAACTCCGGCCCACCGGTACCTGCGGAGTCGCGGCCAATGTCCGGCACGGTTCCTTAAGACCGCCCGTCTTCTCGATGTCTTCGAGCACTGGCAGGGCCGCGGTCACGCCAGCGATACCCGGGTGGACGCCTCGATCGCCCTACCAGGCCCGCGGTCCCAAACCGCGACCTGATTTCCGTTCAAGGCTGCCTTCGCCCATCACGCAGGCGGGTGCCGGCACGGGCCGAAGGCTCGCTGCTTGGAGAAGAGGCGCCAAGCCGCGCAGGAGTTCACATCGTGACCCACGACCTGTCCACCGCAGCGGCGCGTACCGCCCTCGACATCACCTCGCCCAGGCCGCCGTCGGTCAACTCGTGGTCGATGGCGACGTCGTCATGATCTGCGGGCCCCGGGTGAGCGGGTCACCTGCGCCATAACGCAAGATATCAACGACGGCCAGCTCCCCGACACAAGCCGTGGCCTCGGCACGACGAGTTGGCCGAACCAAGATGCAGGTGGGCGCTCAAAGCTGACCGCCGCGGCTGCTCGATGAAGACCCAGATCCTTGCCCAGATGGAGGTTTCATGGAGCCACGCTCTGATTCCGACGTACCGCCGTGGTGGCAGCGACTCGGGTTGCCCGGGTTGGTCGACATCCACACCCACTTCCTACCTGAACCGATGATGCGGCGAGTATGGAGATACTTTGACGAGGCGGGGCCACTGATCGGGCGCCCCTGGCCTATCGAGTATCGCTGGGACCAGGACAGGCGGCTGACCCACCTGCGGCAGTTGGGGGTACGCCGCTTCACTGCGCTGACCTACGCGCACCGGCCCGGGATGGCCAGGGACCTCACCGACTTCGCCCTGGATCTGTCGAAGACCGAGCCGGACTGTGTGCCCAGCGCAACATTCTTTCCCGAGGATGGCGTCCTGACACAGGTACATTCGGCACTGGAGCGGGGCGCACGGGTATTCAAGATCCACGCGCAGGTGGGTGGATTCGACCTACGGGCGCCGGCACTGGACGAGGTGTGGGGGCTCCTGGCAGAGACTGCGACTCCGGTGGTCGTGCACGTGGGAAGTGGCCCCGTTGCGCGCGCAGGTTTCACTGGACCAGACAAGCTCGAAGGAGTGCTCCATCGCCACCCCCAGTTGACCGCCGTGGTCGCGCATCTGGGCGCGCCGGAGTACGCCGAGTTCCTGACCCTGGCCGAGAAGTATCCCAGAGTGCACCTGGACACGACGATGGCGTTCACGGACTTCTTCGAGCAAGGCGCGCCCTTCCCTGGCGATCTTCTGCCGCGGTTGGCGGCCATGGGCGATCGGGTCGTGTTGGGCAGCGATTTTCCGAACATTCCCTACCCCTACGTCGTTCAGCTCGAGGCGCTGGAGCGGCTTCGTGAAAGGGAGCCCCGCCTAGACGACGACTGGCTACGCGCCGTCTGCTGGTTCAACGGCCAAAGGCTCATAGGGCCCGAAGTTGCAGCCGGTGCGCAACCGCCGGTATGACAGGCATGTCATGGGCTGGTGTACTTGGTCATGTCTGACCCAGACCTTCGCGAGCACCTGCACCCGTCTCGTCCTTGAATCGAGGTGTTGACGAGCCATGTGCCGCCTTGGCAGCTCCACCCGGACCGCCCTGCCTGATCCGAACCCTGAGGCCCATTGTCAGGACCCTCCCAACGTTTGGAAGTCGCCGCACATGATAAGCCGTATCGCCATCATCAACCGGGGAGAGGCCGCAATGCGGCTTATCCACGCCGTGCGCGAGCTGAACGCCCAGGGCGGAGCCCAGATCGAGACCGTCGCGCTGTACACCGACGGGGAGCGGTCGGCCATGTTCGTGCGAGAGGCTGACTCGACATACGCCCTCGGGCCTGCCGCAGATCGCCCCTACCTCGACCTCGCCGTCCTGGAGCGGGCGCTCACGCAGACAGGCTCGGACGCCGCATGGGTCGGCTGGGGCTTCGTCGCCGAGGACCCGGCCTTTGCCGAGATGTGCGATCGGATCGGGGTCACATTCATCGGTCCAAACGCACGTGCCATGAGACGTCTAGGCGACAAGATCGGCGCGAAACTGCTGGCCGAGGAGGTCGGCGTACCAGTCGCTCCGTGGAGCCGGGGCGCGGTCGACGACGTCGAGGCCGCACATGCAGCAGCACGGCAGATCGGCTATCCGTTGATGCTCAAGGCTACTGCCGGTGGCGGTGGGCGGGGTATCCGTGTGGTCACCTCCGACGACGAGCTGACCGATGCCTTCGAACGCACCCGCGACGAGGCCGCGCGCGCCTTCGGCAACGGCGTGGTGTTTCTCGAGCGGCTGGTCACCGGTGCGCGACACGTTGAGGTACAGGTGATCGCCGATGGCCAGGGAACCGCCTGGGCTCTGGGCGTTCGCGACTGCTCGGTCCAGCGACGCAATCAGAAGGTCATCGAAGAGTCCTCCTCCCCCGTACTCGACGAGGAGCAGACGGACGAGCTCAAGACGGCGGCCGAGCGCCTTGCCCTGGCGGTCGACTACTGCGGCGCGGCAACTGTCGAGTTCCTTTACCACCCCGGTGAGCGCACCTTCGCCTTCCTGGAGGTGAACACCCGGCTCCAGGTCGAGCACTCGATCACCGAGCTGACGACAGACTTCGACCTCGTCAAGGGGCAGCTGCACGTCGCCGCCGGCGGCCGGCTCAAGGGCGAACGCCCGACCGAGGTGGGGCACGCTGTCGAAGCGCGCCTAAACGCCGAGGACCCCGACCGTGACTTCTCCCCCTCTCCTGGGCGCATCATCTTGCTCAACCTGCCCTCAGGTCCAGGCATCCGGGTGGACACCGGCGTCGGCCCCGGTGACCTGATCCCGGCGGACTTCGACTCGATGATCGCCAAGGTGATTGCCTACGGTCGCACCCGCGCCGAGGCTTGCGCCCGGCTGCGACGAGCGCTGGCTGACACGACCGTCCTGATCGAGGGCGGGACGACGAACAAGGGGTTCCTGCTCGACCTGCTCGGCCAGCCTGAGATCATCGACGGCAGCGCCGACACCGGATGGATCGACCGGGTCCGCAGCCAGGGCCGGCTCCAACCGGAGCGGTACGCGGGAGTCGCGCTGGTCGCAGCGGCGATCGAGGCGTACGAGGAGCAGGAACGAGCCGAGCGGCTGCACTTCCTCGCCACATCGCACGGAGGCCGGCCCCAGGCCCGGCACGAGCTCGGGCGCGCGATCGACCTGAAGCTGCGTGGCACCTCGCACAGGGTCACCGTCGCGCAGGTCGGCCCCTCCCGCTTTCGGGTCGGATTCGGTGCCAGACAGCAGGACCGCGAGATCGAGGCCGACCTCGAGCAGTTCGACGAGTATGTGGGCCGCCTGATCATCGGTGACCGCCGGTTCCGGATGGTTAGCGCAACGCACGGTCCGGTCCACCTGATCGAGGTCAACTCGACCACCCACAGGGTCACCCGCGACGAGGGCGGCGTGATGCGCTCACCCGCGCCGGCTCTCGTGATCGCGGTGCCGGCAGCGGTCGGTGACCACGTCGAGGAGGGCGCGCCGGTGCTGGTACTGGAGTCGATGAAGATGGAGACGGTGCTGCGTGCCCCGTACGCCGCGCGGGTGCGCGAGCTGATGGTCAGCACCGGGGGCCAGGTTGAGACTGGCACGCCGGTGCTCCGGCTGGAGCCCGTCTCAGGCGAGAAGGCCGGCGAGTCGCAAGCACCCGTAGTCACCGCCCCGCTGCAGCTCCTGGACCTGCCCACGCAGCCGGAGGCGACTGCGGCCACCCGCGCCGCACGCAGCCTAGACGACCTCCGCAGCCTGCTCCTCGGGTTCGACCTCGCACCCGGGGACGCCACGCGGGCACTGGCCGACTACCAGCGCGCACGCGCCGAGCTGACCTCGACCGGCGAGCCACCACTGCACCGCGAGATCGACGTGTTCAGCACATTCGCCGACCTGGCCGAGCTCGCCCGCAACAGGCCAGCCGCCGAAGAAGAGATCGACGAGCTGGTGCACAGTCCCCGTGAGCACTTCCACGCCTACCTGCACAGTCTGGACGTCGACCGCGAACACCTCCCCGACGGGTTTCGTCGGCGCCTGGCCCGGGCCCTGGCGCACTACGAGGTCACCGACCTGGAACGCTCTCCCGCGCTCGAGGAGGCGGTCTTCCGGATCTTCCTGGCCCAGCGAACCGCGTCCGACCTGGTCGTCATCCCCCTCCTGCAGCACTGGATGGCTGGGCCGCCGCCGACCGGTCAGGTCGCAGACCAGGCGCGCGAGGTGCTGGACCGGCTGGTGCTGGCCACCCAGCTGCGCCACCCCGTGGTGGGCGACCTGGCCCGCAGCGCTCGGTTCCGCTGGTTCGACCAGCCGGTGGTCGACGCACAGCGCAGGGCAGTACTTGCCGGTGTGAACGACGAGCTCACCTACCTGAGCGACCACCCGGATGCTGGCGACTACCGCAGTCGACTGGACGCTCTGGCCGCGATCCCCGAGCAGATCGTGAGCTTCCTGGCCGGGCGAATCGAGCACGCGCTTCCCCAGCGGGAGCCGATGCTCGAGGTACTGATCCGCCGGCACTATCGCGAGTTCGAGCTCCACGACCTGCGCGCGCTGACCGCTGCGGGCAGGCCCTTCGCCGCGGCGGACTACACCGTGGACGAAAGTCCGACCCGGCTGCTCACAACGGTCGCACAGTCATCCGAGCTGGACGCGTCATCCGACTTTGTCGCAGCGATCGACGTCCAACTGAGCCACGCGCCCGCCGGCCACGCGGTCGTCGTCGACCTGTACCTGTCCTGGCCCAGCGCCCCAGAACCGGTGACCGAGATGTCGGATGCCCTACAAGGGATGCTGAGAGCGCTGCCCTTCACCCAGCAGGTTCGACGCATCTCGGTCGCGGTCTGTCCCGGCCACGGGCGGCAGGTGTCGTACTTCACGTTCCGGCCCAGCCCCGCGGGGGTCGTCGAGGACGATCTGGTACGCGGAGTCCACCCCATGGTCGGCCGCCGTCTGAACCTGTGGCGTT
>Ga0075520_1000637_pt1 | contig 15898 bp, 13 predicted proteins | sample NGEPerB_FD_75100 | JGI IMG/M metagenome (GOLD analysis project Ga0075520, IMG submission 75100) | Arctic peat soil microbial communities from the Barrow Environmental Observatory site, Barrow, Alaska, USA - NGEE PermafrostAB12-B | ecosystem: Environmental > Terrestrial > Soil > Wetlands > Peat ... | reverse complement strand
TGCTCATTGCCTACTGGCCGGCGCGGCTCTCGTGGCATTGCCCGTCGCCTGGCCCATGGTTCGCGCCGCCCGCCGCAAGCGTGGCTCGGGTCGGGGGGGCTGGGACGCGCGGCTGCGCGCCATTCTCGCGCTCATGTATGCCGATCTGCAGGATCACGGCATCGGCGTGGCGCGCTCGCAAACGCTCGACGAGATGGCACGGTTCCTGAGCGACTACCTCGACATGGACGCCAGTGCGATCATGGAACGCGTCCAGGCAGTGCTCTTCGGCGGTCGGGCGGCGACGGAGGGGGACGTGGCCGACATCGCCGCCTTTCGCCGTGAACTCAAGCGCCGAATCCGCGCGCGTAGCGGGCGGTTGAGGAGGGTCCTGGCACTCTACGGTGTTTCGGGAGTCTTGACCGTCAAAGTCTGAAGAGACGCCCCGGCCGGCTCGCCACGGACGCCCTCACGTCATAGGGTCGTGACCGGTGAATGGACTCTTGATGTTGGGGAGTGTTGGCGAAGCGGCGCCCTTGACAAGCGTCGGGAGGGCGCCTCCCCCGCGACTCACCTGCGATGTGCAGGGAAAGAAGTGGAGCCGACGCGGGGAATCGAACCCCGGACCCCATCATTACGAGTCGCTTAGTGGGGTGCCTGGGGTGCCGATCCGAGCCTCCACAGTCCCCATGTTGCCCACAATCCATGAGCTCTCGAGTGAGCATGTTGGCAAGATTGTCGGCAAGGACAGATCACGTCGCGGGCCCAGAACGGCGGGTTCGCGCGAGAAAGGGAACCCATGAACACGGAGATTAAGTGCCGCACCTACTCAGTGAGAGAAGCGGCGCAAATCCTTGGAATCAGCTCTAGCTACGCCTACCTCGTCATCGAGCGTGGCGAGATTCCGGCTCTGCGCGTCGGTGGACGCATTCTGGTGCCGAGGGATGCGCTGGACGAGATGCTAGAGAACCCAAGCATGACGCGCGGTTTCTCAACGCCGCGATTCAAGCCGTGACCTGCGGAGACCGGGGGCCTGCGTTCGCGGTGCGCTGAGCAGATAGTCGCAGCCGCAGAGTGGGCCCGCTGGAGTTCTTCCAGCGGGCCCACCGCATTGACCTGCCATTACCGGCGAGGGCCACGAGAGCACGTGCAACATCATCTTGCGGCGCATAGATGTTCTTCACCTGTTCTCGCGGCGCGCTGGTCAGTGGTATGGCGATGGCTCTTCGCGCTGACCGTCGGTCTGCTCCACGCCGGGCGCGGGCGTCCGCCGAGCGTGTATCTGCGCGGCCGAGGCCATCGCTCGCTTCCCACGCCATCTAGGTATTTCTTCTTGGGCGCCTGTTCCATCGCGGGCTTGGGCCTCACCGCCGATGCTGTTGGTTGCCGTAACCGCAGGAGGCGACGATGACGCGCAGGACATCAGAGCATCAGACCGGCAAGGGCTTCACTGTCATCGAGGCACTCATCGTCTTCGCCATCGTCGGCGTCTTCGCCGCCATCGCCATCCCCGTCTACGCCTCCCGCGCGAAGGACACGGTCCTGCGCCAGAACGCGGGCAGCCTGGCGCTGCAGGTGCGCAGCTATGTGGCCCTCGACCTCAGCCCCGCCTACCTCGCCGAGAGCGATCAGGCGCAGGGCACTGACCAGGATGCCGTCTCCACGACGCTTGCCGCCGCATTGCGCAACGGCGTGGCCGGCCGCTACCTGAACCCCTACAGTGGCAGCCGTACCGTGTTCTGCCAGAGCGAGCCGCCGACCTCCGCGAGCGTTGCCCGCCCCGCCGTCTGGATCACCGACGACCCCCACTACGCCTACTCCGTCATCACGCCCTCGGTCATCACGAAGGACCAGCTGGCGGGCACGCTGCTCGTAATCTTCGTCACCCAGGGCGTGAGCGAGACCGTCGACGTCTTCTACGTCGATGCCGCCGGCGAGCGTGCACCGCTTGCCGCGGCGCTCGCGCTCTAGGGCAGGTCCTTGCACATCATCGTCATGCGCCGAGGGTGGTAAGGTCGCAGCATGGCCACGCGCAGACCCCCCCAGCGCATCCTCGCCGAGGTCAGCGCCACGCTGGCCTCGAGCCTCGCGGCCGAGGACATCCTCGCCACCGTCGCGCGTCAGATCGGCGAGGCCATGGGCGTCTTCTCCTGCGACATCTGGGAGTACGAGCCGACTTCAAGGCGCATGACCTTCGTTGTCACTTGGTGCGCCGCGCAGGAGAACCCCTACGGCGGCTCCGTGGGCGAGACCGTCGCGCTCGATACCTGGGAGAGCATGCTACCCGTCGTCGAGGGCCGCGAGACCGTCGAGCTGCACAGCGACGATCCGGACCTGTCCCCGAGAGACCGCGTCTCCTTCGAGAAGTGGGGCTTCCAGACGACGGTCGATGCGCCGCTCGTCTACGAGGACCGCGTGGTGGGCGTGCTCGGCCTCGTGGAGACGCGCGAGCCGCGGCGCTTCACAACGGGCGAGCGCAGACTCTGCGGGCAGCTCGCCGTGCAGGCGGCGATCGCCATCCACAACGCCCGCGCCCTGCGACGGCTCGAAGAGCAGAACCGCCAGCTGCAGGCCCTGCACGAGATCGGCGCCGCCCTTACCTCGACGCTGGTCTTCGAGGAGGCGCTCGACGTGATGGCGCGCGAGGCGGCCGAAGCACTGCTCGTCTCACGCTGCATCATCAGCGAGTACCACGAGGGTGACGACCTGCTGACGCCACTCGTCGCCTACGAACGCCAGCCGCAAGGCGGGCGCGGCGCCGCCAGCGGAGCTCTGCCGGCGGCGCGCCCCTCGGGGCGCCTGCTCCTCGGCCGCGGCGTGCACGTCGAGCAAGCCGCGGACCCTGGCCTCGGACCCACCGTTGGTGACGAGCTCCTCGAGCGCGGCGAACACACCAGCCTGAACGTGCCGCTCCTCTACAAAGGGCAGCCACTGGGCCTCATGCGCCTCATCGAGACGCGCACGGAGCGCCACTTCAGCAGCGACGAGCTCGAGCTCGCGCGGCATCGGCGAGCAGGGGGCGCTGGCCTTCCAGAACGCACGCCTGTACCGCAGCCTCGAGCACCTCGCCATCACCGACGGGCTCACCGGCCTCTATAACCACCGCTACTTCTACGAACGTCTCGCGCAGGAGGTGGCGCGCGCCGCGCGCTACCAGCTGCCGCTCTCGCTGCTGATGCTCGACGTCGACGACTTCAAACTCTTCAACGACCACTTCGGCCACCGCGCCGGCGATGCGCTGCTGCACGACCTCGGGGCGCTGCTCGTCGCTCAGACGCGCGAGCAGGTCGACCTCGTCGCCCGCTACGGCGGCGAGGAGTTCGCGGTCATCCTGCCGAGCACCGGCGTCGACGGGGCGACGTGCGCTGCATTGCGTCTTCGCGAAGCAGTCCAGGGTGACGGAGTCCAGTCGGGGCTCGACGCCCCCGTCCATCCGGGGGCGGGTGGTGAGGGCGATGGGGTAGCCGCACGGATCGTGGGCGAGCGCATCAGGCGCAGGGTGGAGAGCGAAGGCTTCGTCGCCGGCGAGCGTCCGCCGGTGGTCACGGTGAGCGTCGGCGTGGCCAGCATGCATGAGCACGCCGCAACGGTCGACGGCCTCGTCGAGACAGCGGACAGGGGCCTTTACCGGGCGAAGGCGCTCGGCAAGAACTGCGTCGAGGTCGCCGCGTCCTGAGGGTGTTTCTTGCGGCAGGCGAGAGTGTCTGGCGACCCGTCGCGGGAGGCGCAGAGCTGGGGTATGCACCTCACTCCCGGCGGGTCGCGCTGCGTCCTACCTCGACTACGCCCTTGCGCCGTCACGAGCTAAGGGGAACGGCGCACCGTACCGAAAACAAGGGTGCGGTCGGCGGAAGGCGCTAGGAGGGGCCCATGGGTCCCCTCCCTTATGTCCCCGCTCCGCCGGCCGCACCGCTGTTGTCCCTGCTGCCCGTTTCTGCGCGGCCGTTTGCGTTGTCTGGGGGCCGTTGCGCGCGGTATAGGGTCGCGTGGGGTCGGGTTCGGTACCCTGCCGCCCCAGCGACCCCGTCGCGCCGACCGGCCTCTTGAGCTCTCGGAGGCCGCGTGAGGAATCGCGCTGGTGTCACCCTTGTGGGTGACAGGGATGCCTTGCACCGTGACCCAGCGGCCTGTTGCAGACGGCTGGCCAGCCGGGCGCGGCTCTCTACCCCCTGCGGCGGGCCGTTCTGCGTCCGGGTCCGTTGGGCGTGGTGTATGGTCGAACAACGGAACGGCTTGGAGCTTCGGCCGTTCCCACGGTCCGACGCCTTGCCCACCAGGCAGCTTGAATGGCGGCGGGCCGTTCTGCGCCCCAGTGCCGTTCCCAACGGGCAGTTTGAGGCCCATGATGGAAATGTCATGGAAATTTCGCATCGTTGGTAGGGGTGGGGAAGGTTGCTTCTCCGAGGCTCACCTGCGATTTGCAGGTAAAGAACTGGAGCCGACGCTCGGAATCGAACCGAGGACCCCATCATTACGAGTGATGTGCTCTGCCAGCTGAGCTACGTCGGCTCTGAAGAAGCTTTGGGATTCTAGGGCACGGGGGCCGCGGGCGCAAAACCGGGAGGGCGCCGCCGGGCGCCGGGGGGCTCCCGGCCCCTCGTCGTCCCGGCGGGGCGCCCGTCGACTTTTCGCCGCGGCGCCCTCCGCCCTTCTGTCCATGTCGCGGCGCCATCCTCTGCCGCCGAGGCCAGCGAGAGACCCTACCCGGCTGGGGGGTGAAAGCCGTAGAATGGCCTCGCAAGCCATACCAGCGTGACGGCCCGTCGCCGCCGTTCGCCGTCGCGTGGGGGAGGGGTCAGTGTACGGCTCGGCCGCCGCCATCCGCATCCTGCTCGTCGACGATCACGCCATCGAGCGCCAGGGCGTGCGTTCGCTGCTGGACGCGCAAGAAGACATGACCGTCGTGGCCGAGGCGCCCGACGGTCTCGAGGCGATCCATCTGGTCGCGACGACCCACCCCGACGTCATCGTCACCGAGACGATCATGCCGCGCATGAACGGCCTGGAACTCACCGGGCAGATCCTGCGCCGCTACCCCGAGATCAGGATCGTCGCCCTCACGCGCAACGATCGCCGAGACTGCGTGCTCCGGCTTGTCCAGGCCGGCGCTACCGGCTACATGCTCAAGACCGTGACGTCGGACGAGCTGGTCAATGCTATCCGCTCGGTGATGGGCGGCACGCGCGTGCTCCAGCCCAAGGCGCTCGAGGCGGTGCTGGACGACTACCTGCAGCGCGTCCACGACCATCCCGTCCATCAGCCGGCCGACGACCTCACGGCACGCGAGCGCGAGGTGCTCAAGCTGATCGCCGAGGGCAACACCAACCAGGACATCGCCGAGCTCCTGTGCCTGAGCCGCAAGACCGTGGAGACGCACCGCGGCAACATCATGGAGAAGCTTGGCCTGCACAAGGTCACCGACCTCGTGAAGTACGCCATCCGCGAGGGCATGGTCGGCTTGGACTGAGGCGCGGCGGCCGAGCCAGGGCCGGGCGCGACGGCGACTTGGCCAAAGCGGTGCGGGCGAGGCCACCGAACTCGCGCCAACTGGGACTGCGGGCCTCCACATTTTGTACAGAACGTGAGAGGGACCTCGCGTCCTGCCGTGATACCTTGTACTTTGTGAAAGTAGTCACGCGGGGAACCCCCCGCGGCACGCTGCATGGTGTGTACGAGGGAGACCAGGCCCTCGCAGCGCGACCGTCGTGCTCGTCGCCGTCTTCGGCGCAGAGCGCCCGCCCAACGTCTTCACGCTCCGGTTCCTTGGGGGGATGCGGAGTCCGTGCATCAGTCCGGCCGATGACGAACTGGAGAGGAGAATGACGGAGCTAGCGACCACAGCCCAAGCTAAAGAACTTCACAGACAGTTCTGTGAAGACGTCATGAGCATGCCCGGCGGGGAGAAGATCAAGATCTGCCAGCAGTGCGGCACCTGTACCGGGTCCTGCCCCACGAGCTATCTCATGGACTGGGGACCTCGCGAGATCATCGCCGCCTTCCGCGCCGGCATGATCGACCGCGTCGTTAAAAGCAACACCATCTGGCTCTGCACCTCCTGCTACTCCTGCACCGTGCGCTGCCCGGCTGGGATCAAGATCACCGACCTCATGTACGAGCTCAAGCGCATGGCCATCAAGTACGACCTCGCGCCCAAGGACGGCAAGTCGCCGGCCATGACCAAGTATTTCGTGGATAGCGTGCACAAGCACGGCCGCAACCACGAGGTCGAGCTCATGGCCAAGTTCATGCTGATGAAGGACTGGGGCCTGCCGTTCAAGTTCATGGGCACAGGCCTCAAGCTCTTCACCGCCGGGCGCCTGCCATTGTTCGCCAAGAACATCAGGGGCCGCGAGGAGCTGGACAAGATCAGCGCCTACCTCGAGGCCCAGGAGGCGAAGACACAATGAGGTATCTCTACTATCCGGGCTGCTCGTCGGAGGCGACGGGCAAGGCCTACGACATCTCCACGCGCGCGATGATGGAGAAGCTCGGCGTGGAGCTGGTGGAGCTGGACGACTGGAACTGCTGCGGCGCGACGAGCTACTTCAACGTCCGCGAACTGGACTCGTTCGCCATCGCGGCGCGCAACCTCGCCATCGCCCAGCAGCAGGGCGACGAGGACCTCTGCGTGATCTGCAACGCCTGCTACACCACGCTCGCCAAGACCAACCGCTACATCGAGGAGAGCCCCGAGGTCCACGAGGCCGTCAACGGCGCCCTCGGCGCCGTGGATCGCTCCTACGACGGCAAGAAGGCAGTGCGCCACATCATGGACGTGCTCGTCAACGACATCGGCATCGAGGCACTGAGCGAGAAGGTCACGCGGCGCCTCACAGGCATCAAGGTGGCGCCCTACTACGGCTGCCAGTACTCGCGCCCCATGGGCGCCTTCGACGACCCCGAGTTCCCGACCACGATGGACACCTTCTTCACGGCGCTCGGCGCCGAGGTCATCACGGACTACCCGGGCAAGTCCAAGTGCTGCGGCGGGATGATGATGCTGACCAAGGAAGAAGGCGCGTTGCGCCTCTGCCACGAGCTGCTCGAGGGCGCGCACAAGGCCGGCGCCGACGTGATCGTCTGCGCCTGCCCGCTCTGCGAGATGAACCTCGAGGGCTACCAGCCGCGCGTCAACAAGACCTTCGGGACCGCCTACGACATCCCAGTGATGTACTTCACGCAACTGGCGGGCCTGGCCTTTGGCGCCAGCCCCAAGGCGCTCGCGCTCGACAAGCAAGTCGTCCCCTGTGACCGCGTCGTCGCGGCGATCCCGGCATGAGCGGCGAGGAGGAGACGAAGATGGCCGAAGACAAGATCGCAGTCTACTTCTGCCACTGCGGCAGCAACATCGCCGGCAAGGTCGACGTCGACAAGGTCGTCGCCTGGGCCGCCGAACAGCCCAACGTGGCCGTCGCCCGCGAGTACAAGTACATGTGCTCGGACCCGGGCCAGGACCTGATCAAGGAAGACATCCAGAAGCTCGGCGTGAACCGCGTCGTCGTCGCCGCGTGCTCGCCGACCATGCACGAGCCCACGTTCCGCAAGGCCGCCTCCGATGCGGGCCTCAACCCGTACCTGCTTCAGATGGCCAACGTGCGCGAGCACTGCTCGTGGGTCACGGAGGACAGGGACGAGGCCACCGAGAAGGCCAAGCGCATCCTCAACGCGCAGATCCACCGCCTGCCGTTCAACGAGGCGCTGGATCCCATCGAGGTGCCGGTCAACCCCGCCGTGATGGTCGTGGGCGGCGGTATCGCCGGCATCGAGGCGGCGCTCAAGCTGTCCGCCACCGGCAAGAAGGTCTACCTCGTCGAGAAGAAGCCGAGCATCGGCGGCCACATGGCCATGTTCGACAAGACCTTCCCGACGCTCGACTGCGCCGCCTGCATCCTCACGCCCAAGATGTCGGCCGCCGGCAAGGACCCCAACATCGAGATGCTCGCCTACAGCGAGGTCGAAGAGGTCGAGGGCTACGTCGGCAACTTCAAGGTCAAGGTGCGCAAGAAGGCGCGCTTCGTGAACACCGACACCTGCACCGGCTGCGCCGCCTGCGTCGAGGCGTGCGTGGTGCGCAAGGTGCCGAGCGAGTTCGACCAGGGCCTCGGCAAGCGCAGCGCCATCTACATCCCGTTCCCGCAGGCCGTCCCGCTGCGCGCCACGATCGACGCCACCAACTGCCTCACGCTCAAGGGCAAGAAGTGCAAGCAGCCCTGCACCACGGCGTGCGGCCCGGGCGCCATCGACTTCGAGCAGCAGGACGAGGTCATCGACCTCGAGGTCGGCGCCATCATCATGGCGACCGGGTTCGAGCTCTGGGAGCCGGACCAGGACCCGCGCTACGGGTACGGCAAGCTGGACAACGTCATCACGAGCCTCGAGTTCGAGCGCATCTCCAACTCGTCCGGTCCCACCGGCGGGCACATCGTCTGCAAGAACGGCGAGGCGCCCAAGTCGGTCGCCATCCTGCACTGCATCGGGAGCCGCGACCAGAACCACCAGGAATTCTGCTCGCGCGTGTGCTGCATGTACTCGCTCAAGTTCAGCCACCTCATCAAGGAGCACCTGCCCGACACCGAGGTGTATGAGCTGTACATCGACATGCGCTGCTACGGCAAGGGCTACGAGGAGTTCTACCGGCGCCTCATGGACGAGGGCGTGCACATGGTGCGCGGGCGCGCTGCAGAGGTCACCGACCTCGCGATGTCGCCCGAGGAAGAGGGGCGCCTGGTCGTCAAGACCGAGGACACGCTGCTCGGCATCGTGCGCCGCATCCCGGCCGACATGGTGATCCTCAGCAGCGGCCTCTCGCCGGCCAAGGACGCCAAGCAGGTCAGCCAGACGTTCGGCTTCGGCTGCTCGGGCAACGGCTTCTTCCTTGAGCGGCATCCCAAGCTGGAGCCGGTCAGTACCGTCACCGACGGCATCTTCATCGCCGGCTGCTGCCAGTACCCCAAGGACATCCCCGATACGGTCGCGCAGGCCGGGGCCGCCGCTGCATGCGCGCTCGCCCTGGTCGACAACCCGACCGTCAAGGTGGAGCCTACGGTCTCGTACATCGATCCCGAGAAGTGCTGCGGCTGCCACATCTGCGTGAGCGTGTGCCCGCACACGGCGATCCAGTTCAACGAGGAGAAGAAGGTCGCCGAGGTCATCACCGCCGCCTGCAAGGGTTGCGGCGTGTGCGTCGCCGCCTGCGGCAGCAACGTGCCGCAGCAGCAGGGCTACCTCGACAACCAGATCTTCGCCGAGATCGAAGGGGCGATGGCCCTGTGAGGCCCGGCGTCAGTGAAGGAGACGACAGTGACTGATCAGTTCGAACCACGCCTGATCGGGTTCCTCTGCCGCTGGTGCAGCTACAACGGCGCCGATCTCGCCGGGACCTCGCGCCTCAAGTACCCGGCGAACATGGTGCCCATCAAGACCAACTGCTCCGGCCGCGTGGATCCCACGCACATCCTCAAAGCGCTCAAAGAAGGCGCCGACGGTGTGCTGATCGCCGGCTGTCACCCCGGTGACTGCCACTACATCAACGGCAACTACCGCACCGCCGGCCGCTACCCGCTCATGGAGAAGCTCCTCGAGCAGATGGGCCTCGAGCACGGCCGCGTGCGCCTCGAGTGGGTCTCGGCCGCCGAAGGCGAGAAGTTCCAGCGCGTGGTGACCGAGTTCACCGAGGAGATCCGCGCGCTCGGCCCGCTGGGCTGGGACGCGCAGTTCCACGACGAGGCCGCCGACGGCGACGCGGCCGAGGCCGCCAGAGAGGCGGTGCCGGCATGAGCGACAAGTTCAAGTTCGCCATGTATTGGGCCGGCAGCTGCGGCGGCTGCGAGATCGCCCTGCTCGAGATCAAGGAGAAGATCGTCGAGGTCGACGCCAACTTCGAGGTCGTCTTTTGGCCGGCGGCGACAGACTTCAAGTACAAGGACCTCGAGGCCTACGACGACGACTACATCGACGTCTGCCTCTTCAACGGCTGCATCCGCAACAGTGAGAACGAGCACATCGCCAAGGTGCTGCGCGACAAGAGCAAGTTCCTTGTGGCCTTCGGCGCCTGCGCCGTCATGGGCGGCATCCCCGGCCTCGCCAACGTCGCCGACGCGGCCGAGATCAAGAAGCTCGTCTACATCGATAGCCCGTCGATCGACAACCCCGACGGCATCTACCCTCAGGAGACCTACGAGGTCGCCGAGGGCACGCTCGACCTGCCGCACATGTACGACACCGTCAAGACGCTCGACCAGACGGTGGACGTGGACTACTACATGCCCGGCTGCGCTCCCGAGGCGCACCAGATCGCGGCGGTGCTCGACGTCGTGACCGCCGCGCTCAAGGGCGAGGGCGAGCTGCCGCCGAAGGGCGCGACGATCGGCGTCGCCCCCAAGGTGTGCTGCGACGAGTGCAAGCGCGTCAAGGAAGAGAAGAAGATCAGCAGCTTCAAGCGCATCTGGGAGTTCCTGCCCGACCCGGAGAAGTGCCTGCTTGAGCAGGGCCTGATCTGCATGGGCCCCGCCACGCACGCCGGCTGCGGGGCCCGCTGTACCGGCGTCGGCATGCCGTGCCGCGGCTGCTACGGCGCTCCCGACGGCGTCGTGGACCAGGGCGCCAAGATGCTCAGCACCGTGGCGTCCATCGTCGACGCCCCAACGCCGGAGGAGATCGCCGAGATCGCCGCGACCGTCCCCGACCCGGTGGGCACCTTCTATCGCTTCGGTCTCCCCGTTTCGCTGCTCAGGAGGGCGAGGGTCTGATGAAAAAGGTAACCGTCGATCCCATCACGCGTCTCGAAGGTCACGGCAAGATCGAGATCTTCGTCGACGACGACAACAAGGTCCAAAACGTCTACTTCCAGATCCCCGAGCTGCGCGGCTTCGAGCGCTTCTGCGTCGGCCGCCCGGTCGAGGAGCTGGCGCGCATCACGCCGCGCATCTGCGGCGTATGCCCGGAGGCTCACCACATGGCGGCCACCAAGGCCATCGACCAGGTGTTCGGGGTCGAGGTCGCGCCCGCCGGCCGCAAGCTGCGCGAGCTGCTCTACAACACCTTCTACGTGACCGACCACACGACGCACTTCTACATCCTCGCCGGCCCGGACTTCATCATGGGGCCGGAGAGCGACCCGGCGGCGCGCAACATCCTCGGCGTCATCGGCAAGGTCGGCATGGAGACCGCCGGCGCCATGATCAAGCTGCGCGCCGAGGCCGCCGAAGTGATCAGCATGATCGGCGGCAAGCAGATCCACCCGGTCTGCGGCCTCCCCGGCGGCGTCAGCCAGGCGATCACCGCCGAGCAGCGCGACCGCATCGTCGAGGTCACGGCCGCGCAGATCGAGTTCGCCAAGTTCACGCTCAAGCTGTTCGACGACGTCGTGCTCGGCAACAGTGCCTACGTGGACCTCATCAAGAGCGACATGTTCACGCACGAGACCTACTACATGGGCATGGTCGACGAGAACAACAAGGTCAACTTCTACGACGGCAAGATCCGCGTCGTCGGCCCCGACGGCGTGGAACACGAGAAGTTCGAGGGCAAGGACTACCTGGCGCACCTCGCCGAGCACGTCGAGCCCTACAGCTACCTCGTCTACCCGTACCTCAAGAGCGTCGGCTGGAAGGGCTTCGTCGACGGCAAGGACTCGGGAGTGTACCGGGCCTCGCCGCTCAGCCGCCTCAACGCCGCCGACGGCATGGCCACGCCGCTGGCGCAGGCCGAGTACGAGCGCTTCTACAGCACCCTCGGCGGCAAGCCGGTGCACGCCACCCTGGCGACGCACTGGGCGCGCCTCGTGGAGCTGCTCTACGCGGCCGAGCGCGCCCACGAGCTCGCCACCGACCCGGAGATCATCGACCCCAACGTGCGCAACATCCCGACGCGCATCGTCGGTGAGGGTGTGGGCGTGGTCGAGGCTCCTCGCGGCACGCTGTATCATCACTACAAGACCGACGACAAGGGCATCGTCACCAACGTCAACCTCATCGTCGGCACGACCAACAACAACGCCGCGATCTCGATGTCGCTCAAGAAGGCCGCCGAAGGCCTCCTCACCGGCGGCAAGGAGATCAGCGAAGGGAACCTCAACATGATCGAGATGGCCTTCCGCGCCTACGACCCCTGCTTTGGCTGCGCCACGCACACGCTGCCGGGGGACATGCCGCTCGAGGTCACGGTCAAGCGCGAGGCCACCCGCGACGTCATCGCCAGCGTCAAGAGGAACATGTGACGTGAGCTCCACGCTCGTCCTCGGCATGGGCAACCCGATCCTGTCTGACGACGGGGTCGGGTTGCTCGTCGCCGACCGGCTGCGGGAGGGTCCGCTGCCGGACTCCGTGGAGGTCGTGCAGAGCGAGGTCGGCGGGCTGCGCTTGCTCGAACTTGTGCGGGGATTCACCCGCGTCATCATTATCGACGCGTTGCAGAGCCCGGCCGAGAGCGGGCGCCACCCCGGCGAGGTCTATCGCTACGAGGCCAAGGACTTCAAGGGCGGGCACCGCTACGGCTCCGCCCACTCGATCGGCCTCGACACGGCACTGGAGATCGGGCACAGGCTCGGCTACGACATGCCCGAGGAGGTCACCGTCTTCGCTATCGAAGCCGAGGACGTCGAGACCTTCGGCGAGGAGCTCTCACCGCCGGTCGCCGCGGCCGCCGAGCGCGTCTTCGCGCTCGTGCGCGAGGAAGTGGGGGCGGCGTGAGCAGCGGTGGGAGCGGCGCAAGCACGAGGGGGAGCGGCACGAGCGGCGCCGGGATCGTGGTCTTCGCGGACCACGGCGTCCCCGCCCTGCGCACGGTCCTGCGTGGCATCCGCGAGACTGTGGAGGACCCCTGGGACCTCGTCGTCTTCGCCAACGACGCCCCCGAGCAGGTCGCGACGTACCTCGTGCGTCAGTACCTGCGCGGGCGCATCAGCGGCTTCCAGCTCGAGAGCGGCGACTCCCACGGCTACCACTGTGGGCTCGACCGCGCCTTCCATCTCGTGGAGGGCGACTACCTGGTGCGCGTCGACGACACGCTCGAGTTCGAGCCCGGCTGGCTCGAGCGGGCGGTCGCGGCGCTCGACGCCGACCCCGCGATCGGCTGCCTCTCGCTCGTGCAGCCGCCGGACTACCACCGTGGCCGCGGGCGCCCGCGCACGGTGCACATCGAGCCGGTCCCGGTGGAGCGCCTCGACATGCGCTGCTTCGTGACGCGGCACGACCTGGTCTCGCGTCACGAGTGCGAGCTGATGGGCGAGGAGGACGGCGAGGCCTGCGCCTTCCAGAAGTACATCTGCGACTCCGGCCGCACGCTCGCGTACCTGCCCGGGCTCGCGACCGCGCTCGAGTACTCCGAGGTCCCGCGCGGGCTGGATGCCTGCGCGCACGAGGCCGAGCTCCCCGCGCACGAGGGCGCCTCGGGCGCCATGCAGCGGCTGCAGCAGGAGTTCGACCTCGGCGACGACGTGCTGCTCACCTGCATGGCCTGCGGCGCCACGGAGCTCGAGGTGCTGGCGGCGCGCATCCGCTTCTGCGAGGCGCACCAGGTCGCCATCGGCTACTGGTACGAGCTCCGCTGCCCCGAGTGCAACGAGCTCCACTACAAGGACGACTACCAGTTCAGCTGCCCGGGCTGACCGCGGCCGGCTGCCCGTCATGACGCTTGACCAGCCAGGCCCGGGCGCCCTCTCCGCCGTCCGCCTGAGCGTGCGCGGCGTCGTCCAGGGCGTCGGCTTCCGCCCGTTTGTGTACTCGCTCGCGCAGCGGCACGGGATCGCCGGCTGGGTGCGCAACACCTCGGCGGGCGTGGAGATCCTCGCTGAGGGCACGCCGGCGGCAGTGGAGGCGTTCGCGACCGCACTGCCGCTCGAAGCGCCGCCACGTTCACACATCGCCGAGTATCAGCGCGCGGACGCGGAGCCGGAGGGGACCGAGGCCTTTGTGATCCTCGGCAGCGCCGTCGACCCGGACGCCTACCAGCTGGTGTCGCCGGACATCGCCACCTGCGACGACTGCCGCCGGGAGCTGCTCGACCCTGCCGACCGGCGCCACGGCTACCCGTTCACCAATTGCACCAACTGCGGCCCGCGCTTCACGATCATCGAGGACTTGCCCTACGACCGCGAGCGCACGACGATGCGCCACTTCCCCTTGTGCCCGGCGTGCCGGGCGGAGTACGAAGACCCCTGTGACCGCCGCTTTCACGCCGAGCCCAACGCCTGCCCGGTGTGCGGGCCGCGCGTGCGGCTGCTGCGGCGCGCGGCCGATGGCGCGGATGGGGCAGAAGCGGCGAACGCGGCCGCTGGGGCCGACCGGGCGGAGATCGAGCTGGCGGCCGGCGGCGAGCACGATCCCGCCGCGCCCATACGGGCGGCCGCCGAGCTGTTGCGCAGCGGCGAGATCCTCGCCGTGAAGGGGCTCGGCGGCTTTCACCTGGCCTGCGACTCCACCGACGGTGCGGCGGTGTGCCGTCTCAAGGAGCGCAAGCGGCGCCCGCACAAGCCGCTGGCGGTCATGTTCGCCGACCTCGACCAGCTGCGCGAGCACTGCGCCGCGGACGAGGCGGAGGCGGCGCTGCTGCTCTCGCCGGAGCATCCGATCGTGTTGCTCGACTGGCGCGGGATCGGGCCGTCCGGCGAGGTGGGTGAGGAGCGCGGGGCGGGCGCCGCCGGCAGAGGCGGCGCGGGGCCGAGCGGCTTCGGCGATGGGCGCGGCGAGCCGGTCCACCCCGAGGTCGCGACCGGCCAGCGGTACCTGGGCGCGATGCTCCCCTACACGCCGCTTCACATCCTTCTGCTCCGCGAGGCGGGCCGCCCGCTGGTGATGACCAGCGGCAACCTGGCGGAGGAGCCGATCGTGAAAGGCTGGGAAGAGATCGACCGGCTCACGCCGATCGCCGACGCGTACCTGGTCCACGATCGCGAGATCGCCGTGCGCTACGATGACTCCGTGGCGCAGGTGAGCGGCGGGCGGCCGCGGCTGATCCGCCGGTCCCGCGGCTACGCCCCGTTCCCGGTGGCCCTGCCGCGGCCTCTCCCGCAGACGCTCGCCTGCGGCGCGGAACTCAAGAACACGTTCTGCCTCACGCGCGACGCCAACGCCTTCCTCAGCCAGCACATCGGCGACCTCGAAAACCTGGAGACGCTGGAGCACTACGAGGCCGCCATCGCCGTGTACGAGCACCTCTTCCGGCTCGAGCCGGAGGTCGTCGCCTACGACCTCCACCCCGAGTACCTCGCGACCAAGCACGCGCTGTCGCTGCCGCAGGAGCTCAAGGTCGCCGTGCAACACCACCACGCGCACGTGGCCGCGCGCATGGTCGAGCACGGCCGCGAGGAGCCGGTGATAGGGGTGAGCATGGACGGGCTCGGCTACGGCGACGACGGCGTCCTGTGGGGAGGAGAGGTCCTGGTCTGCGACCTTCTCGGCTACCGGCGCGTCGCGCACCTGGAGGAACTGCCTCTGCCGGGCGGCGCGGCGGCCATCGCGCGCCCGTGGCGCACGGCTTTGGGCTGGAGCTACGCGCTGCTCGGCGACGAGGGGTTCGAGCGGGCGGCGCGGGCGCTGCGGGCGCGCGCCGCCGAGCCGAGCGACGAAGCGCTCGAGGCGCTGCGCGCCCAGGTCGACGCAGGCGTGAACGCGCCGCTCACGACGAGCTGCGGGCGCCTGTTCGACGCCGTCGCGGCGCTCGCCGGCGTGCGCCACGAGATCACCTATGAAGGCCAGGCCGCGATCGAACTCGAGATGCGCGCGACCGGGGCCGGGCCTGCGGCCGCGTACCCGGTCGACATCGACGGCGACGTCGGAGCGGCGGCGCCGGCCGTCGTTCGGCTGGCGCCGCTCTTCGCCGGCGTGCTCGCCGACGTCGAGGCCGGCGCGCCCGCCGGAGCCATAGGCGCCCGCCTGCACTCGACGATGGCTACGCTGGTGCTTGACCTCTGCCGCCGGTC
>Ga0075520_1000636_pt1 | contig 15902 bp, 12 predicted proteins | sample NGEPerB_FD_75100 | JGI IMG/M metagenome (GOLD analysis project Ga0075520, IMG submission 75100) | Arctic peat soil microbial communities from the Barrow Environmental Observatory site, Barrow, Alaska, USA - NGEE PermafrostAB12-B | ecosystem: Environmental > Terrestrial > Soil > Wetlands > Peat ... | reverse complement strand
GCGTAGTCCCGATATTTGAAATACTTTTGAATTCGCTGCCAGAGCGAGCTCGAATATTTGGCGTATTTGAGCCCCGGTCAATGAGACCGTCACCAGCACATTTTCAAAGGGAAGCACTTCGTATAAGGCACCGAACGTAAGCACACCGGCCAAAATATCCTGGCGCAGGCCGCCAGAGTTTTGAATGGCAAACTCGGCGTCTGGAATTTGCGGATCCCGCCGGGTGGCAGCGAGCATGCAATCCGTGATTAGGTCGCCCAATCCGCTTTCCCCGAACGGTGTTCTTTGAATCGGATTCTCAATTCGAGTTATGATGCGGGCCTGATCGATTCGCACGGCTTGCCTGTAATCACTCAAGAGCTTGGAAATGTGCTGGTCGGGCTGCATGGGCGCCCCTAAATACTGAGCTGGCGATACATTTGCTTCAGCTGCGGCGCTGGCCGCCGCAGCGTCGCACCGCTGCGTGCCGCTGATCACTTCGTGGCAATATTCTTGAGGTTGTGAAATCTGCGTTCGATCTTTGATAACTCGATGGGTTTTGGCGTCAACGTACAACGTGACGCGCCCGAATTCGAGACCCTGCGCGCCGGATTCAATAACCGGTACGCCCTCGATGAATTGGGCGACATGCCCATGTGTGTGGCCCGCCACGACCAAGTCCAGAGTCGCGCTACCGAGGGCCCGCAGCGCCACGGGTAGTTCATCTTGCATGTCGCAACTAGTATTGTCCTGAGGATTGTCCAGTCGCTTGCAGTCGGTTCCTGCGTGGACAATGGCCACGATAATGTCGGCGCCGAGGCTGCTTGCTTCGTTGATTCCGCGACGCAAACCTTCAACGACCGGCAAGAAGGAAAGCCCGCTAACGAAGCCAGGGAGCGTAGAGCGTGGCGTATCCGCGGTGGTGGCGCCGATGAGCCCAATCTTGACGCCCTTTCGCGTTGTCAGGGTTGCGCAGGCAAGGTGTGGCCAATTGGGCGGCTGCTGGGTGGCGTTGTCGATAATATTGCAGGATAGAAACGGAAAATGCCCTTGTCGCATCCGAGCGATTAGGGCACCCCTTGGATTGGTGTCATTGGGGTTTCTTTGCGAATCTGTCCGAAGCGGACCGTAGTCGAATTCGTGATTACCAATCGCCACAGCGTCGTACTTGAGATCATTGAGAACATCAATGACCGCAGCACCTTGGAATTGGTTGGCTATCAACGTACCTTGGAAGAAATCACCGGCAGATACAAGAACGACACCTGCAGGGTTCATGGCGCGTTCCCGTTGAAAAAAAGCAGCCATAATCTCCGCCCCTCCGACCTCGAGCTTGCGAGCCTGTCCGTTGGTGAATGTCAGTGTCCGGGCGTGAGCATCAAGGGCGCCGTGAATGTCGTTGTCGCCGACAATCGTGAGAGCGATGGGTTCATTTGAGGCGACTAGCACAGATGGTGCGTTCGAAGTTGGCGTGTTCGAATTCACACCAGTTCTTGGCGCTCGCCCCTGGCATGCGAGGGAGAGTAGCCACAAACTAACGAAAGCTTTACGTCCCATGAGCGTCAAGATTGCCATGATTCCTCCTCCTTGGCAGTCCGTTGGCGCAATTCGTCCCAGTGAAAAGAATGTGAACAATAGCGCTTGCCGTGAGCGCCGGGTCTGCATATATTGCGCTTGTTTTCGTTTCATGCCTCGCATAGACTGAGCGCTCTTGTGGCCACTTCCTTCAAGAATGGAGTGTTTCTCCATCGTAGCCTTCGAATCTTGCTCGGCCGGCACTATGCGGGCTTGCCGCTTGGGCTGTGGCTGGTCCTTGGCGGTTTTTCGATGGTGTCGCTCGCATACGTGAACTTCGTTCCGATGTGGGACGGGTGGGTGTATAGCGACGAGTGCATTATCCAGGGGATACGTCACCCCTTTTCCCTAAACAACTTCAATTGTTTTGGCCATCCATCGTTTGCCTACGCTTTTCCGATCGCGCTCTTGCAGTACTTGGATCCAGGCAATGTCGTTTGGCTTCACTTGGTGAATTGGCTTTTGGGAGTCCTCGGCATCTATTCATTCTATCGAGTCTCACAAAAGCTGTTCACGGGTTGGTCTAGTACAAATGAACGCGTCTTGCTCACTGCCATATTCGCGTTCATGCCGCTCTTTACCTCCAACAGCATCAATCCGAACCCCGACTTCGGCATTATCGTATTCACGCTTGCCCTGCTTTGGTCGCTGCTGTGGGACCGTCCCTGGCTGCAACTTTTGTTCGGTATCTGTCTAGTGTTCTGCAAAGAGACAGGGATTCTGATTTACACAGCCTGCGTTGCGACGTATCTTCTCTTACATGTCCCTAGACCACTGCTAGGAGCGTACGCGAGGCTTCGCTATCTCGTTTGCCGCCTCCAGTTGGCAATCCCGATAGCCGTGTTCGGCATCTACATTTTGGTGCAAATGAGGCCTAGCTCCAACTGGTGGGGGATACGCAATTCGAACGACGCGCTCAATGCCTTTCGCAGCGTCACCTCATTTTCCCTCCTCGAAAGGAGTTTTTTGAGTTACACGTACGGAGCGCTGCTGAATAACTTCAACTGGATCCTGTCGTTGCTTGTTGTCGTATACTGCCTGAAGTGGGCGTGGTGTCGCATCTGGGGAGTCCCCCATCCAGTGAGCAAGAATCAAGTGCTTACGTTCGTGGTGATGTTAGCCACCTTCCTAGCGGTAACTCGGTACCAATCCTACAGCAATTACAGATACGTTTCCGTAACGGGGCCGCTCCTAGCGCTGACCGCCTATTGGTCGCTGCTGCGGCTGTTCCGCCAGCCCCAACCCCGAACCGCTGTACTTTCACTTGCCCTGGTTCTGATTGGAATATCCAATTGGCGCACTATCGATCCGATTTCGAAGCGCTGGATATACGGCACTTTTAAATTCGGAACACATGCGATGCTGCCCGTTGGACGCGCCATGGGCGACTTCGCTTTCCCCGGTTACGATCAATTGCAATACAACTTTCAGTTCGCGTATCTAGACGATGCAATAAACGAGGTCTTTGCGGCGATCGATCCAGAGAAGAATGTGTTCGCGGTTACCCACGGATCTGAGTTTGGTATATTAACGCGCATACTCAAGTCAAGTCACCGCCGTACGCTGCGCTTCAAGGGTACTTTTGACCTGCAATACCTCGATGCGGGAACACTGAAAGATCAAACATCGAAACCGGAGACCATTCACTATATCGTCTTTCCCAATATGGGAGAATCGGCTCGGAACAGTGACCTGGAACAGCTTCGTGCCATTTACGACGTCAAGGCGACTCGACGCTACGGACATGGTGGTCACTTCTTGGAAGTCTACACCATGACCCGCCGAGCTAGTTGAGCGGGTCCCTGTCGATCGCGATCGAGCCGTGTTGCCCAATGGCTCCAAAACGAGGCTTGATGCTGCGCGTCGCACACCAAATTGCGGCTCGTATCGAACTGCGACCAGCCGTACAAGTCGAGACGATGAAGTGACTTCATTACTATCGCCTAAGGCTCGGGCTCTGTTACACCAAGTGGAGTTGAAACCCCTATAGCCCGAGAATGCATCAATAGCCTGAGATGTCGCGGAAACGAACCGGCGGCGAGACAGCCGCACTAGAAGCTTCCAGAAAATCCCAAGTTGATGCCCCCACGCTGTGGAAAAACTTGCGGGTGCACATCTATGGCCCTGGGTTTGCTGTCAGCGCCCTCGTCCCGAGGCATATTGGCGGTAGCGATCCAAGCCACCGTTAGGCCTGCGGAAGCGCCCAGGGCCGTCATGATGGCGAAGGGTTCAAACTGCGAATTCTTGCCGGCTGCCGCAAAGTATAGGCCACCCCCGAGCAATGTGCCGGAAAGTCCACCCAGATCCAAAAAGCGCACTCGAGCCGTAGTGGGCGATACGGTCCCGGCCGTAAATATTCCGGCGACCGCCCCACCCGTTGCACCCAGGGAAGCGGCCAAGAGCGCATGGTCGTCGCGGTATTGATTGTCTGCAGACATTCCCGCCATGCCTAACCCAAGGACGAGTGCAGGCCAGAGGGAGGCCGAGCTTACGTAGGACGCTCGCCCAGGTGTCGTCGAGCTCTGAGTGCCGACAACGCCGCCGACCACGGCTCCTATTGTGGCCGAGCCCCAGAGTGCCGTCGTATACTGTTTTGCGCTGAGCTGACTTGCATGTGAACTGGCCGCTTGCAAGTAAGTGGTCCAGGCAATGCCTTGCCATAGACCGATATACATGCCGCTGGCAATGGATTGGGCCACGCCGTACCTGAGGCCGCGTCCGGAATCCATTATGGCAACAGCGCCCACGGCAGCTCCGGCTAGAAGCAGCGGTGGGATTACCGCTGGGGAGATGTCTTTGGGTTCGACCTGAACGTCGACCCAAGCCCCAGTGGCGAGGCCATAAACAACGGCGCTAGTATAAAGCACGCCAATCTCATCCGCAGTCCGGTGGTCACCGCTTTTAGCCTCAATATCTGACCCGATGAGTGCCTTGCGTTCCACAAGTGTCAGGCCCCGTTGGTCCCAGTTGTATGCCAACTGCCCAAGTTCCAAAGCCCTAGCACTGTCATACTGAGACGGTGCCCTGCGAGCCAGTGCTAAGAAGTTCACGCTCGCCTCAGCGAATTGCCCTCGCTCGAACTGGCCGCGGGCTTGCGCATAGCCCGCGTCCCAATTCGACCGGTCCAAACCTTGGGCGGACGTTGTACCTGAAGCCTCAGGAACTGTAACACCTGCCGCTAACGGATGAGCTGCCTGAGTCGAGGGGCTTGTAGTTGTTGCAGTCGAGGGCGTTGAGTCCGGAAACTTTGCTGTGGATTGTGCCCAACCAAGCCCACTTACAAGCAATACGGGCAAGGATCCAATTACGCCGCTTCTCATTCGACTGGCTGTCAAAGACATATTGCATCCTGCGGCGCTGCGGGGGTCAATTATAGTACCCACATCCCGGCCAAGATCTCGCGTAGCTTAGGTTGTCCATAGCTGGCAAGGACAATGCCCCCTTTTTGCGAAATGTGCTGATTATTGCATTGCCGGCACTGAGACTAACGGACCCTCCGTGCCATCTGCTCATTGAGCGCGTACACATCATCGCGATGATGAACTGGAGCGTCGCGGGGAGCATCGGGCCCAGACTGCCGCAGGTCGCGGCGCTTTTTCAAGCCTGCATTTCCGTCAGAAAGCGTGCGACAATCCAGCGCGATGAGTTTCTGGACACTACGGGTTTATGGTAGGGACAGGCCGAAGAACGCAAGTATACAGCGACTATGCGAGACGGTCGTTAATGAAGGCGCGGAGCGCCCCAACTTCAATTGGTTTTTCGAATCTTAGATTGGGGACCTCTCCAAGAAATGTACGGGCTCGCAACGTAAACGCCCCCCCGGTCATGAACACCATTTTCTCAGCTTGGTCTGGCGCCACCTGCAAAAGTTCCGCATGCAGGTCCATTCCCGTCATTGTGGGCATCATCAGATCACATAGGATCACATCGAACCGCTCCCCGGCAATTACCTTGACCAGGGCGTCACGCGCCTGATCCGTGCCCACGACGTCGTGATCGAGAGCAAGTGTACGTTCCATTGCCGTGACGATCATGCGTTCATCGTCTACGACAAGAATCCGGCCGCGACGCGCAGCCCGTGGCGACATGGAGGTTCGCGAAGCGGTAGGCGGCTGTGTTGTCTGCATCGGAAGCAGATAAACTCTGAAGCACGAGCCTTTGCCTGGAGTGCTTTCAACCGTAAGCTGCCCGTCAATCGAAGTAATGATGCGGTGACAGATTGACAGTCCCAACCCCGTCCCCACCCCAATTGGCTTCGTGGTAAAAAACGGCATAAACAAGTGCTTTAGCACCTCGGGAGGCATACCGGATCCCGTATCGCTTATTTCGACAACAACTCTTCCGTCTGGCGCGGGGAAGATGGCGACACGTATCTCGTTGGACATGGCCTGCCCTTCGGGAATTGATTGAGCTGCGTTTATGATGAGATTCAGAAATACCTGCCCGAGCCTTGACTCGTTGGCGTCAACGGATGCAACGGGCAGGTATTTCTTGACGAGCTGCGCGCGATGCCGGATCTCATTCCACGCCATTCTGAGCGACGAGTCTACGGCATGCTGAATATCTACCGCTGCCTTTTGCTCCTCATCACTTCGTGAAAACAGCTTTAGATCCCGCACAATAACGCGAATGCGTTCGGCCGCAGCTCGGGCGTCACTCAATTCTTCGGCAATTTCCTGAAACCTAATGGGACGCTCGGATTGTTTGGTCATTTCGGAAATGTCTCGAGATGCCAGATCGAGATTCACAAGTAGAGTAGTGAGCGGATTGTTGATTTCGTGTGCCACCCCCGCTGCCAGAATGCCCACCGACGCCATGCGGTCTGAGATCACGAGTTGCTCGTGCATCTTGTTTCGTTCTCGTCGCATCGCGGCTTCGCGCAGCTCTCGATCAACCGCGGGAAGGAGTCGTGCGAGCTTATCCTTCAGAAAGAAATCATGCGCTCCCGCTTTCAACGCCTCAACGGCCACTTCCTCTCCAACGGTTCCCGACACGATAATAAATGGCAAATCGATACCCGCGTCTTTCAGCACGGAAAGCGCACGCGGAGCACTGAATTGGGGCATCGACCAATCTGAAAACACGATGTCCCAAGTTTGCTGCTCAAGAGACTGGGCCATGTCTTCGGGCGTTTCCACGCGCTTCGAGATTGGTTCGTAGCCTCCTTTGCGAAGTTCGCGCAGTAGAAGCTCGAAATCGTTCTCGCTGTCCTCTGCGACCAGAACACGTAAGGGTTCATTCATGGTCATTCTCCCGTTTGCCAACAAGGGGGCCCCTCATTCAGCACCAGCCAATAGAGGCCGAGCTGATGCGCGGCACTAATGAACTCGGCAAAGTCCACGGGTTTGCGTACGAAACTGTTTGCTCCGAGGTCGTAGCTTGCGATAAGATCCCCTTCCTCCACGCTGGATGTCAACACCACGACCGGCAGCCTTCGGGTACGTTCGTCCGACCGGATTCGACGAAGAACACCGAGACCATCCAGCTTGGGAAGCTTAAGGTCGAGCAAGACTACTTCAGGCATGGGACTGAGATTGCGGCCCGCATGGGACCCGGTACCGAAAAGAAAGTCGAGCGCTTCCTCGCCGTCATGCGCCACGATGACTTGATTTACGAGGTTGCTCTTGTTGAATGCGCGAATGGTCAGCTCAACATCGTCGTGATTGTCTTCAACGAGCAATATGATTCCGCTTCGGGTCATCTATGTTCTCCAGTTGAACTTCGGGTCAGAGTGAAAAACATCGTTGCCCCGTGATTTACCTGCGCTTGCGCCCAGGCACGCCCTCCGTGGCGATCCGCGATTCGCTGAACGGTTGCCAAGCCAATTCCCGTACCGGGGAATTCGACTTCACTGTGTAGGCGCTGAAAAGGGGAGAAGAGTTTGGCCGCGTACTCCATATTGAATCCCGCGCCATTGTCGCGAACATAGTAGACAGTAACGGCCCCTTCGCAGGTCTGACCGAATTCAATCGTTGCATTCGGCGTTTTTGAAGTGAATTTCCAAGCATTACCAAGCAAATTGTCGAGTAGTACACGCATTAGGTGACCGTCCGCTTGAACCACCAGGCCTTGGTGGATCACGAATTGGACGTTGCGTTCTGGCTCTCGGCGTGCAAGCCCGTCGGCTACTTCCTTTACAAGCTCAGACAATTGCAAGTGTTCTCGGCTAAGCTCAGCTCGGGTCACACGCGATAGTTGCAAGAGATCGTCAATGAGATCCCCCATGCGCTGTGCGGCTGCGCGCACCCTTCGAAGGTAATCTTTGCCTTTATCGTCGAACAAATCCGCATAGTCCTCAAGCAGCGCAAGGCTGAACCCGTCAATGCTCCGCAGCGGAGCACGCAGATCGTGCGACACTGAATAACTAAACGCTTCTAGCTCCTTATTCTTCCGTTCCAATTCTTCCACGAGCGTGGCGCGCGTCTCAGCAAGCTTGCGTGCCGATCGAGCTTCGGTCGCTTCGAGTTCCTTTTGGAGCAAATCTTCACGATACCGACGACTTTCGTCTTCGAATTGCTTGCGACGGATTTGGGCGCGCACACGGGCCTTGAGGATCTCGAGGTCGCTCGATTTCGAGATATAGTCATCGGCACCAGAACCCAGACCCTGTATCATTGCGCCTCGGTCCTCAAGTGCCGTCATCATGATAAGCGGGATATCTCTGAATAGTGGTGCGGACTTGATTCGTCGGCAGGTCTCTTCGCCGCCGAGGCCGGGCATCAACACATCAAGCAGAATGCAGTCCATATGTTGGACGGCGATGAGATCGAGTGCTTCCTCGCCGCAATGCGCCAGAGCGACATCATAGCCTTCGTTTCGCAACGAGTTCGCGAGTTCGTTCAGGTAGGTAACGCTATCAGCCACCGCCAGAATCCGTTTGGGGCCCAGAAGACTGCTGGTGGTATCACTAGACGCAAATGAAATCGGACGGCGCAAAACGGCGGCGAGTTTTGCAAGAGCCAAACCGATGTCTTCGTCTTTGCGAACAAATGCGTCTGCCCCCGCGTCGAGCGCCCGGAGCTCGGCTCCACCTTCCTCGGAGGCTGTTAGAAGCAGACAAGGCACGCCACGAAGGGCTCCGTCCAAACGAATACGCCGAATTACCGTTGCGCCATCAATACCCGGAAGTACCCCGTCCACAATGATCGCCCCCGGGCGTTGGTTTGCCGCTGCGCGGAGACCTTCTTCCCCACTATTGGCTTCCGTCACCAGGTAGCCTTCCGATTCAAGCGCATGCCGTAATTCCTGCCGAAATGTCATGCTGTCGTCAATCAAAAGAACGGAAGTCGCCTCAGATTTCGATGAGCCCCGCGTTCGCAAGAGCTCTCGAATTCTGGCAATAAGGTAGCCGACGTCATAGGGCTTTCCGACGTACTCGTCTGCGCCTGTCTGAATTCCGCGAATGCGATCCTTGACGTCGGCTTCGCTCGAAAGCATGAGGATGGTCGGTGCTCCGATCTGCGTAGACATGCGCAACTCGCGCAGATATTCGACCCCATCTTCGTCGGGTAAGATTACGTCAAGGATAATAACGTCGATCTCCGTTGACGCCAACGCGTGACGAGCCTCAGCCACGCTGCCGCAAGGGATTGACTGAAAACCAGCGGCGTTCAACGCCTCTGCCAAATCCATGCGAACTGTTAGACTGTCGTCTAGAATGAGAACGGTTGCGCTCATGGAACCCCCAGTCGCACACGCGGGTGTGTGATGACTCGGATACGCGACAACAGTTTGACGGTTGTTAGGAAACGCTGTTCCCAAGCATCATCGGATGCGTCACCTGGGGGCTTCTCCAATACGTCAAGCGGCAAGGCGAACAGGCGCGATTCACCCTTGCACAACAACACAAGTCCATTTTGAAGATTGTTCAATCCCGTTCCCTCCCGACGCGCTTCACTCAACTTGACTGTCGTTAGATTGATATTATCAGTTCCTCAATGCTCGTACGGGCCGATGAGCGCCGTAAGGCGCAGCCACACAAACACAGTTGATCGCAATTGACATATAGACGTCGAACTCTACAGTCGACGACCGTTACGTTACGGAAGAATAGTTGTCTCGATATTTTAGGTAAGATTCTTGGCGCGTCATTCAAAGCCGTCCTTCGACGCGCGGCGCCATCATACAATTCTCTAAGTACCATGCCATAGACTAGAATAGATGATATTCTGCAAAGACATCAAGTGTTCAATTCACGACGCCGTTTGTACCGCCCAATTGCCACAGTTCGTGTCATCGCCCCCCGCTTCTAGAACCCAACCCGAGTGCTTCGATGGCGCTCCAGTCATCAAACTTCCAAAGTGTGATAGTCAGTTTTCACCCGCCTCTGGAGGAGGAGGTCATGAAGCGTCACCTGCGCGCTCGTGTATTGGGTAGCCTGCCCCTACCACTTATTGAGAACCGCGACACCGATCTTGCTGCAGTAGGATTTGTCTCCATGCTCGGTAATCGCAGGGGCTGCGATCGGGGTTGAAGGGCTCCTTCAGGCCGCCGTATAGACCCAGTACGGCAATGGTTACCGCCGCATTATAACACAAGAATTCTCGGGTCCGGTGCCGCATGTGCGACATATGCAGGAAGCCATGGTGCCCAGTTGTGTTCAAGTCCAGTGAACGTCAGAGAGACGCTATCGATCGAACACAACCTGCTCAACAAATCGCGTCGCGTCACAAACTGCTTGCTGCTCGTCCGCGGTCAACGTGCCACCCGGTAATAGTTCGACCTGCCGCAGCACCCTGAGCAGTTTACCCCAGCCATCAGTAAAGGGACTCACCAACGGCCACACTGGAAGGACTAGTCGGAGGCCCTCAAGGCAGCGGTGCTGGCACCATCCTTCGACGAGGCCGTCGAGGGTACGTTGTAGGTGGACTCTTGTCCGAACAGTTCCAATAAAGTTGGCGGATTTCATTCAGAACTGCTCCAATTCGCTGCAAGATAAAGGATGTGGGGCTTGAGGAAGATAATGATGCAAGCAGCCTTTGACCTAGACAATATACGATTGGTCACTTCCGTAACCGATTGACCGGTAAACGTTGTCCCAGCGCAAGGATTGACATGAAGGGGTACAATCTGGCCACCTCGGCTTCGCGTGTGGTGCCAAAACATAGGCGAGCTAGAATCGTGCAGCATCGCGGTGGTAGCGGCCTACCGGACCGCCGCGGACCGCCCAGGCGTTTCCGCCACCAGAAGAGCTTGGCGGGTGCCCACTGGTCCGTGCCGTCTAAGTGTCCGGAGAGGTGAGCGGCACCGGGCACCGAGAGATAGACAAGCCGCAACATAGCATCCCCGGCTGAAGGCCCCGCTCGAGGGTACCCAAAATTGCTCGGGCGGGCGGCTAAATCGTTGCGGCCCAGCCCAATCGAGCGCTCGAGACTTAGGGGTTCCCGCGAGGCGCGCGGTGGAGCGAGCACTGCGCGCGCGCACAGTCCAGCGGCGCCCACCACGGAGGCATCGACCCAAGTCCTGGGCTACCGAGAATCGTGTGCTTTCTGCTCGTTTGAGTTTTGGCACACCACGGGCAGTGCGGTGTGCCGTACCCAAACATAGTCCGTGCGCCTGGCAGTTAGCGTCCGATTGTGACTCGTCTGCCCATCATGTAGTGCGGAGTTGAACCCCAACTTGGGGTGTAGCCATAAATGAGCATGCCCGCGCTTCCGGTGCTGTCGTCAAAGATGACGGTGCCTTCCCAGCTGAGGCTCTTGCCGGTTTGCGGCACGGTTTGATCGGCGACTAATCGCCATGGATGCCACCAGGCAATAGCGTCGTCGGACCAAGCTGCGTAAAGGCCGCTGTTAGTGGGTGGCACACCTGCCTCGCGCTCTTGGAAGGCGTCAATGCCGAATATCATCAGATATTTGTCGACTTTCTTTGAGTAGCTCACATGTCCTTCGAGAGCGTTGGCTGATGAAAAACCGCGCGCAGTCATGACTGGCGTATCGCGGCCACCGAGGCCTGGTTCTGAAAACGACCCTTTGTAGAATTTTCGGAACGTGGCAGGTAGCGGTGCACCGTTGCTGATGTCAGATCGGGCTACGCAAATGTCGACGCCGCGTCCGTTGAGTCGCGAATGCTCCGTATAGTAAAGGTACACGAAGTGCCCATCTTTGGAGACAATCGCGCCCGGCTCTCCAGCACCGCGGTCGCCTTGGTTCGGGTACGCCACCCATGACTTCGGTTGGCGGCTCGTGATTACTTGCCCCAGCTTTCTCCACGTAACGCCATCGTCGGATCGAGTCAGCCCGATGCTTGCGTAGAACCCGGGAATGCCGCCGGGCAATGCAGGAAGCTCCTCGCGATCTTCGGCATGGTAAAAACCGTAGTAAGTGCGGCCTAGTTGAATGACGGCGCCGATACCCGCGTAGCCGTTGTCGAATTCACCTCTTGCGCCCGGGCTCAGTACCTGGGTGGCTGCCGTCAGTTGCTGCAGATTGGGTCCTTCGACGATGTAACTCGAGTCGCGGGCGGTGATCATGAGTCGCAACAGGGGTTTGCGCTGAATGAGTGACGTTCCTTCATCCGGGAAATACGTCAGACCGAATTGCCCAGACTTCAGGAGTGTGATTGGACCGCCAACGTCAATGGTCGGGACCGTGTCGAGTGCCACTGGAATCCCGGCGTCGCGATGCTTGGCACCGGAACAGGCCCCCAGGGGCAACCCGATACAAAGGACTGTGATTTGGTAGATTCTGCCCACGTTGCACCCTCTTTGCGAAATGTCTCGGCCACGGGCGCTAGCATAGCGCGACGTCAATCAGCCGGTAACCCATTCAATGCAGCTGTGCTGGCTCCTTCGACAAACCGCGTCATCACGCGGCCACTTTATAATCATTGTGAAGCCCACCAAGGACGGGCACCGAGATAATCTTGGCGCCGTTATGGTGAATTTTACACGGACCTGGAATAGGGATTCGTTGACCGATCCCTTGGTGCGGGCGACAAGCATCGAAAAAGCGCAGTACTCAGTAAGTATGCAGTGCAGATGTTTTGCGCCACAGATGATGACGTGATCCAAACATTCGCGTCTGACTCAGGTTTCGCCGTTATGCAGCACGGCGAAACCTGAGTCGGATAGCATGCGAATATTGCTGCTCGAGAATCGAAGGTTCGATTAAAGTCCGCGTGCGCAACATGAGTTTCGTCGGCGTGAGTGCGTGTGTGATCACACGACACAGAATCGATAACATCGCTTCAGTCATCGCTTGCAGTTCAATAATTATCGCGTGAGTGCAATTGCGGAATTCGATTACACAGCAATTATTCAGTACAACATATTCCGCTTGCCCACAGTGTGTGTGGGGTGCTAGCCCTACGTAGGACTAGCGATCTACCCTCATAAACAAGGGTAACGCTCATTCGGAGGAACAGGCATGATTAAGCGAACTTTTGGTATTTGTTGCGCCGCAGCGTGGCTCATGAGCGCTTGCGGTTCTACTGACACGGCGGCTCCGGAAAAAACCGGCCACGCAGAACAAGGCATCATACGCGGTACAGCTGAGGCGGGCCGGCCATATGTTATGGAGCTGCGGTTCGAGCGCTACTCGGGCGGGGTAACAAGCTGCTCCGGAACTCTTTTTGCGTATCGAGTTGTTCTTACAGCCGGTCACTGCATCCCCAGTGATGCAATTCCAGGTCGCGTGTTTGCGTATTCGGGCGACAACCTCGCAGCTGATCTTGCACTTCGCAACAGCATACCAGCTCCTGGGCAGCCTTCGGTGTGGGCCAAGGCGGATTCTTGGCAGATCAATCCAAACTACACCGCTGCAGGTCATGATGCCGACATGGCCGTGGTCTATCTCGACCGCAGACCTATGAAGTACGACGCCAATCACATACCAGTACTATTTGACCCACTTCCATTTTATCGCAACAACGTAGGTTCGGCTTTTGTCGGCAAGCAAGGGACGTTGGTGGGATGGGGTGCCAATGTGGCCCTCAGCGCTGATATTCAAACTAACAGCGGCGGAGGCGTGAAGCGAACGGGCCAGGCGACAATCCTCGGTACGCCCACTGCCGCCGATTATCACCCGGATGATCCGAATCCCGCCATGCTTTCCGCGACCGCGCGATCCCACTACCTTAAGCTTGATGGGCATGCGCCCAATGTCAATGGTTGCGCTGGAGACTCTGGCGGCCCGATTATCATCAATCAATTGGGACAGGACTACGCTGCGGGTGTGGCCAGTTGGACCGGGCTATGGTGTGAAGATTACTCGCTATATACCCGCCTTGATTCCTACCTGGCATTCCTCGACGACGCCTACAAGAAAGGCGGGCAAGACACCGTCATTCCGTACGTCGATTGCGTTTACAAGCCCGCCACTGGCAAAGCAACTGCATACTTCGGATACAAGAACAACAATGGCGTGAGCGTCAGCGTGCCGTACGACGCCAACAAGAATGCCATGGCGCTCGACGTCAACAACGAGCGAACCTCGCTCTTCAAACCCGGCGATCAACACATGCAGTTCGGTATCGACTTCACGTCAGGTCAGACCGTTACGTGGAAACTCAGCCCGACGAACAGCCCCACGACGACCGTCAATGCGAAGATCAGTTCACCAACTTGCGTGGACGACAACAACTTCAAGTGCATTCGCGCGTGTGAAGCCACGGCCGCATCTTCTTGCGCCGCTGATTTCGGCGTTGATTACGCCGGCTGTATGTACGAATGCAAATTCATGTACGCTGACCTTGGCTCCTATGGCTGCGAGACGCAATGGTCAACCTATCTGCAGTGTGCACGAGGGACTGCCCCCGCGGCATCCAATTGGGACTGCAGCGGCATCGTGTACGACGAGCCAGTTGCGGCAGCCTGCAGTAATCAACTGAACGATGCGATGATTTGTGCTGGCTATCTCTAAGATACGGTCGTGAGTGAGACGAGGCGCGGTCAATGTGGCCGCGCCTCGCTTACGTCAACTCAAGGCGCAACGACCGTCGGCTGTATTGGCTACCGGATAGATCCGCGAGGTCCCGCGGCCAATCGGTAGTCATGGTGAAGTCCACCAAGAACAGCAACGGACTCGATGGTGGTACTTCCGGTGAACTTCTTGGTCGATGTTGGAACGGGGATTCGTTGACCAATGCCTTGATGCGGCCGCATCCCGTTGAAATACACTTTGCTATGGTTCTCTAGAACGCTCGCAAAGTGACGTCGTCCGAGGATGGGTTCCTCACCGAACGGCTTGATATTGCGAAGCTGTTGTGCCGTCCACACCTCGGTCGAGGCCCGCGTCACTCCAACGTGGATCACTTCGCGAGTCTTGATGTCGATGACGAACAAAGCGAATAGCGGTCGAAACCAGATGCCGTCTTGGGCCCAGCGCCAATCGGACCGTCTTCGCCCCTTGGAGCCGAATTGTGTGGGCTGCCCTGGCCAATGCACACGGACAACGGGACGCCGTTTAGCGGCAAGGGGCTTGCGGTTTGGCCATTCGAGCCAAATATATTTGACCCATCATGATTAAGAAAGTCCAAGTATTGGTTCGTTCGCTGTTCGCGAGCCTTGCATTGTTCCTGGTCACCATGCTTGCCAGCACGGCGCATGCTAAACTGCACACTGAGAAAGTGAGTTACAGAGACGGCGCAACAACGTTGGAAGGCTATTTGGCGTATGATGATGCTGGTAGCGCGAAGAAACCGGGCATTTTGGTCGTGCACGACTGGATGGGTGTTTCTGCCGAAACAAAGCGAAGGGCCGACATGTTGGCAGCGCTCGGCTACGTCGCGTTCGCGGCCGATATTTACGGCAAGGGGGTTCGGCCCGTCGACGCCAAAGCAGCCGCCGCTGAGTCCGGTAAATGGAAGGGCCAACGACAAAAACTTCGGACTCGTGCGCGTGCCGGGCTCCAGTACTTGAGTGCACACAAGCGCGTCGATGCGGCGCAAATCGTGGCGCTTGGGTATTGCTTTGGTGGCACGGTAGCTCTCGAGGTAGCCCGCAGCGGCGCCACTCTGGCGGGCGTAGTGATCTTCCACGGAGGACTCGATACGCCGACGCCGGCCGATGCCAGGGCTATCAAAGGTAAGGTGTTGGCGCTGCAGGGTGGCGACGATCCATTCGTGCCAGCGGAACAAGTGGCTGCCTTCGAGAGTGAGATGCGTAATGCTGGCGTCGATTGGCAGGTCGTACTGTACGGCGGCGCCGTGCACTCATTTACGATCTCGAACGCGGGCAACGACCCCAAGAAAGGCACCGCCTACAATGAGAGCGCAGACAAGCGTTCGTGGGCTGCGATGAAAGGCTTTCTTGCGGAACTATTTCCGCCGAATTAGGCGCCAGACAGCCCTCGAGGGCCGTCTCCTTTGTAGTGGGCGACACTGAGACTCAATGTGTTTCTGTGTAGTTT